>JAABUK010002948.1_pt1 | contig 29627 bp, 32 predicted proteins | sample 5559141 | NCBI WGS metagenome assembly JAABUK01 (sample SAMN10711869, study PRJNA513367) | rock metagenome | isolation source: Antarctica rocks | place: Antarctica: Victoria Land, Pudding Butte nord | collected 2016-01-03
GGAAGAAGGAAAAGTGGAGAAGGAAGAAGGAAGAAGGAAGAAGGAAGAAGGAGAAGGAGAAGGAGAAAGAAAGAGAGGGAAGAGGAGGAGGAGGAGGAGGAGGAGGGACCGCCCGTCAGCTATCGCTCCGGAAAAGGCCAGCTGGTCTGTGACGCGAACAAAGTAATATGGGCAGACAGCCCAAGAATGATTGAAAGGGCAGCAGCACTTGATCCCCATTCTAAAAGCAGAGATCGTTTGGGTGGATGCCCTCCACATCGGTGTATGTACATAGTCAAGTAAATATGTCGGCTGGCGCACGTTGAGTGGATAGGCAGCTTAGATGGCCGGGGAAAGAATGGTTCCTTTGCCCGATACCTGTGATTTCCAGCCCGATCCAAAGTCGTCCGCCCACTTCATCGACCGTATCTCCTCAATTCCCACCATCGAAGCGGGGGGTATACCAGCGCCGCCCAAGAAAAGCCGACGTAGTTCCCCATGTCGGCGCCATACTTTCCCACCAGTCGCGCGATGGGACCGATATACCACACCTGCGCCATACACAGGATAGCGCCTGCCCAGCCGACCAGGAATGCCGTGATGGCCGCGATGCCCAGGGGCAATTTATCCCGCTTGTCCCACGCGGCCCAATCATACCCTGGGCTACCGCGCCGAAAGAAGAGACATTCTTCCGCCATGATGGCTACCCAGATAGCGACCCAGTAGCCCATCAGAGCGAGGAAATTGGTGAAGATGGCGGCGAGGGAGTTGCGTCCCGCGAGGGCGCAGACAGTGTAAATGATGACCCCTAATGTGTTCCAGATGAGTCGTGGGATACGCTCAAAGTGCCGCCCTAGGGTCTGAAAGTCAATGCCGGTAGAGTACGTGGGTGGAATGGTGTTTGCGATACCGCCCAAGGCGACGACGACGGCGCAGAGCTTGCCAAATGTGCCGAGGGGCTCAAAGCCAGCGACGAGGAGGGCGCCAGAGCCGGACCCGCCTTGAGAGTTGTTCCAGGCATCACTGTACGGCTTGTAGGTTGCAATGCCGGAGGCGAGGGCTATGCCAAGGATGAGGGAGAAGGTGAAGGAGAGCGAAAGGCCGATCAGGGTGGCAAGGAAGATCAGGGGGCGTGAGGTGGTGGTGGTCGGCCAGTAGACAAAGTAGTCGCCTGCCAAGCCAGCATAGGTGATTGCGGCGCTGAGGCAAAGTGAGAAGAAGGATAGGCGGTTGCCTGATGTGGTAGCTGAGTCGCCGACTGACGAGGTTGTGAGGTCGAAATGTTTTGCTGCCACGCCAAAGAGGATGCTGAAAACAACGAGCTGTGGTAGAAAGGCAAAGCGTTCATAGTAATGGATGATGGAGATGCCGAAGGTGGTGATCACCCAGGTGATCACCGCGACAATGATGATACCGACCACGACCGACATGCTTCCGTTTGGGGACACGGCCGACAGAATTTGGCCGCCGATGATACAGACAAGCAGGGCGTACCCCAGCATGACGATTATGTTCAAGATCACGATGAGCCTGCTTGGCCACCAACCCATGGCATAACGGCCGAACACCTGTTCGGCACGAACGTCAGCGCAGCACAACAGCCCTCGTGGCTCGTGAATTAGCCTACCATTGCCCGGAGGCCGGACAGAGCCCCCCACGTCGCGATCCAGGCCACTGGTACGCTGCCAATGACAGCTCCGAAGACCGCGCACAGTGAAGCATCTCGAAAGCTCAATTGGTAGACGGCAGGACCGAGCATGCCCAGCGTGATATTGTTCGGCGCAAGGTTGACGGATGTCCACAGCCCAAAGGCCTGCAGATACGCTAGCCAATTGATCTGGTCCTTTTCGTGCTCGTCTACACGCTGTATGCCTCTTATCTCCAAGTTGTACTTCACAAGGATCTGCTCGAATGCTTGTGCTTGGGACTCTAGCCTCGAAATGCTTCCTCCGCCATGGTTTCGGTGATGCAGTCGCTCCGCAGTGGGTGACACCGCCCGCCTCGCTTTCTCTACGTCAGGAGTAGTGTCCACCTGGTCCATAGTGTTCCTGAACGAATCAGCGCGTGTGTTTTGCTTGTGGGGCTGGGATGCATGATTTCTTTCGCTGGAATTATCCAGATCAAGTTCAACCGTCTGATCTCAGAACGTCTTCCTCTGTCAGCAGTCGGTGCAAAGGACAGCGTGCAGGCTCTCGGATGCCTCCTCGGTCTCCCAAAGCTGGCAGAGAAAGACGAACACCGGTGTCATGCAGTTTTCCTGTTCACCCTGATCTTGAGATAATGCTTCGCTACTCGACGTCATGGTGAAGGGATCGGGGGACAGTACGGTCGTCTGAGCCGGAACGCTGCACGCTATCGGGATCTATGTACGCAATGGGTCAGCAGTTGAGGCGCTATGGTGACACAGTGCAGGAAGCAAGAAAGCTTTGGTCACACTATACCGATTGGGAATCCAGGTGCAGGAGGAGAGGCGGTCCACCCAAAGCGAGAAGACCAGGTCCAAGCAATGCTGAGCCGAAATCCCGTCCGCTACCTTGGTACACAGGCAGTCCGAGTTCAATGGCGGATGGGATGAGCGCGCCGATATGGATAGAGATGCAGATTATGAAATGTGTTCTCCCTTGGACCCGCCTCGGCCCTGGAGAGGGTTTGATGCCAAGCACCGGCCGTGGGAGAATCGTAGCTGACTAAGCTGAAGTAGAGAGATTGCCTATTCCAAGCACAGACTGTGGGCACGCAAACAGCTTCTGCAACTGACTCTGGAGTCACCAGCAGGGCAGCCAGATCATCGTCGTTGACAACACAGCTGCATCACAATACAACCTATTCTGGGTCTGCAGGGGGGCTGCAAGGCGCTGTCAAATGTCTGCACCGTGCAGACCGGGCATTCTATGACATCTGCAGCCAGCCGTCTTTGGCTGCATAATCCCGGCTGTTCTTGAACTCGGAGGACCTTGGCTGCCAGTGTCCATCGAACGGCTTACTCGACGGTGAGGGTGTTGAACGTCGTGAAAGCTGAACGAACACTTACACTCATTGGCTTGCAAGCGTACTTGGAATGGATATATGAGCGTTGGAAAATGCGAAGGAAGGGAACAGGGCTATTTGTGCTCATCCTATTGGTTCCAGCAACGAGTGCTAGCAGTCCTGGTATGACAGCACTCTTTGGGCAGCGACGCTGACCAATTTGTCCATCTGTGAAATGGTGTGCGCAAGCATCCGCGTAATGGATTCGTCTCGCAACGCTTCGGTCAATCGATGGTTTCAGGGTATCAATTGTTCGGCTTGTAGTAAACGCAGAAAAGAGCAGGCGGCGCCTTCCAGAGTGAGACGCCGGTAGTGGTAAGGATAGCCCCCCCCCCCCCCAAAACGACATCGAACCCCAAACACCATGTGAGCAATGTCAGCCCATGATGCTGATCTAAAATCCTGCGTCGTGTCACGAACTCCTGAAATGCTCCCTCGCGTAGTGTTCACAAGCCTATTCAACCCCTTAGCCATTCACTTCAGGAGATTCGAGACCGAGGTCTTACCTTCGCAGGCTTGCCAACCTTCTGCCCGATCGTTTTCCACTTGTTTGCCTCGTACTCTCTGATCGCTTCGCGCAGCATGGAGGCCTACCAGAAAAGGCCATCAGTCCAGTAAGACGTTCGAGCCTCCTGCCAATGAGACAAACCTCGTCGTCGTTGAACTCGGCATAATGCATATCCTATCTGCGGTCAGCAAATGCCAGCCTGCTTGCTCTTGGTCTTCGAAGTGAAGCAGACCTTGTACCAATGCTTCTTGACGCTCCCCTCGGTTCTTGTTGGAAATGACTTTCCACATCAGCAACGATCTTTGCTGCACGACTGGAGAACTTCAGAATCACCTTTGCAATCTCACTCCAACCTTTGTTCTCTCCTCGCATCTGCTGCAGCTTCTGCTCCTCCTCCGGTGTCCACGGTGTGTTGGTTCTTCCTTTCTTCTTCGCTGCCGTTTCGGGTGTTGGTGGAGGCGCAGTAGCCACCGTAGCTTCGGTGGCCGAGGATGCAGAAGTCAATCCAGCGGGCGGCGAGTTGGCATTAGTTGAGGCGCGCCGTTTTCGGGGGTTTATTGGTGCCGTTGGGGTCGCCGCCGGGGCGCTTGAGCCCTCGCCCGTGACGGGTGACTGATTCGATGGCATCTGTGCAGACATCCTGGTCGGCGACGTCGCGGAGGCTGACGACTTGTGTCGTTTGTGCGCTGGTGGTGACCTGAATCAAACTTCATCAGAACCACTGCCATGCTTTCTCGGTGGAGATAGGCACATGAGTGAAAGGGGGAGGGAGTCCCCGAAGCGGGTTGCGAATCACATACGACATGTCTGGGGAAATCGCGAAGTTGATTGAGGTCCCAGTCTGGTACTGCCATAGACAATGGTACGGTTGCGCAGCGAAATGGTCGGATGGGACGATACATGCACTGGCACCTTGTCATACGAACCGCTCAGGCGTAGTAAATGAACGCGTTACACAAATGGACAATCAACAAGGTTCAAGGTGCCCAACTGCCATGGCCGTCATTCAAGGGATCCAGGAACCGCGGGAGAAGAGTGACTAGAACAGAAAGGAAAAGGTGAGAGGATATGGTCGATCGTTACCCGAGTATAACAATCAGAAAAGAAGCTAGGACTTCCGGCTGGTTTCCCAGAGGTCACGACGGTTGTGGAATGGAATGATTGAGAACAAGCAAGCGCAGCCGTCCTGGTGAAGACCTAGCTCATGCTTGCAGCTTGGACCGGAGGTTGTGCAACAGGTCAAGGACAGCTGGACATGGAAGCCCAGACAAGACATACAGCAGTGATGAAGAGGCGGTCATGCGGCAACGCAATGCCATTCGGAGCTGGCAGAAAAGGGAAAAGCGACACTGCGATGATGAGTAGCAAGACCAATTGCGGGGTACGCCTAACTTGACCGGGCGCGTGTGTGGTTGTGGTGTGGCCCTGTCGAAGGGTGATCCTCAGCACTTCGTCACCCAAAAAAAGAGGGGGAACCACTAGTCGTTGGAGGACGGTGCTGGCCAAGGAGCTCCACCGGCGAAGGCACAGTGGCCCTACCCGCGTGGGTGGAGGTTTGAGATGCGGCTCCGTGGTCTGTCCAGTGATAGGTGTCTCTCGCCACCCGGAAGCACGATACTTGTTGTCACTCTTGTGGTTGTGAAAGGGGCGTTGCCAGCGGATTCTCGTGGATCAAGGGCACCGAGAAACGGTGCGCTAACCGTTCTGGGGAAGAGCCTTGGCAGATGCGACAGCCCAGGCCAGGATGCACTCGCGCGTCCAACAGCACCACTCCCTGGGAGATGTTGTGGCTGATGAAGTGGCCCTGACTGATGATGGCTCGGGGAATTCATCACCGTTGATGCCACCAGTATTGCTACTGGGATGGTTGTGCGCAAACCCTCAACGCAGGTACTCACGGCGGTGAGGGTGACGAGGCACCGTCGCCCACGGGAGCGCTCTTTGGACGTGACGACCGCCACATGCCTCCAGTCGTCTATCATTGTAGGCTCCAGAACAACAAGATGAATGGAGGGGTGTTGGCCAAGACGCACAATGCAGCTCACGGCGCTGATACCGTGAGGGGCCATGTCGCTGGTGTAGAAAGAAGCACGCCGAAGGGGTGATCGCGCCCATTGTCGGGCCTGTTGTCGTCGAGTACAATCGCACTCCGAGAGATTCCCAGGCAGGGTGATAGGAGCTGCCTTTGTTCACCTCCGAAACCGGTTCCGTGCCAAAGTTCATCGGCCAGGGCTCATGCACGTGATGCGCAACCAAAGAATCTCCATCGACCACCTCTTTCGCTTTCAGTCAGCATCTGCTCGCCACCCACTGCAGATAACACCGCCTCGCTCCTCTATCAAGCTGGCGAGGCAAGGACCCGTTCTCGTGCGGATCAGAGGTCAGTCTCTGTTTGTGCGAGTGTCAGTACGATTGTCCACTTCTCAAGATGCGCCCACTTAGTCATCCGCAACCATAGCCAACCAGATATACGATGCAGGCACTATACCAAGTTGGCTCTGGCAGATTGTGTCTGCCGCGTAGTCGAATCCTGAGACGTTTCGTCTCCTGGAAAATGATCCCAATGATCCAAATTTATCCGCGAACCCCGCTGCAGATCCCTCGGTATGCACTCTGTGGCAATATTTAGCAATCTTTAGCAGTCTGTCGCAATCTTCAAAGTTTATTGAACAAGGATGTCTTGGACCGTCTGTCGGTGGTTCCTCGTGGCTCCAACCGTCCGAAGGACTACACTGTACCCCATCATGCCCGTCGACCTGCATCGACCGCCCGCAAGCCCGCAAGCAAGCAAGCATAGTGCCAATAGAGTCTGGGTGTGCTCGATGGAAAAGTCCTCCTGGATATGCTCGTGAATTGCCCAGATCAACTGCGCAAATATCAATCGAACATATAGGGCCACAGAATCCTTTCTGTTATACTTACAACGCCGTGTCCGTTCTGGAAGGCTGCGAAACAGGCCTTTTGGGGGCTCGTTTCCGGCCCTAGTTGTACCTCTCAAACAAAGGCTAGGAGACGAAAGGCTAAAATCTTTCGAAACATGATATACATTTCGACATTTTGTTCTTCGGTGTAAGCTCTTAGCGGGCTTACTATATGCTCGCCTGAGGGTGATCGTTGCTGTGCCAGGTCAAGATCTCGCATCTAGCTTGTCCAGGGCCACCGCCTCAGTGGCCCGAACCCTGGCGCAGAATCTTGATACATCGCGTGTTTAGCTATGAATGATCGTCCGCAAGGGTTGCCTCCCCCGCTATCGAGCTCCCCAACCAATGTGCATTCGGCGGATCGTGTGCACCTCAGCCTGCTCTGGCAAGACCATCGGCAAACTCTGCGTCGCTCATGGCCAGGTCGGCATCGAAGCTGTGACCGCCAGATTGTTGGCAGCAGATGAGTTGGAAAAGCTCGCCACCGATCTTTGAGACGGCACCGCAATGGTGGTCTCGGCTGGTGTGGAGGAGCACTCCTGGATCCTAGTGCTGTCAACCTTACCAACATTGAAATCAGAAACAACCACACCGGCCGCAACCAGCCAGCAACTGTCAACTTTGTTAGTGTCCTCCGAGGCTGGGGTATTGTTGACTTACGCTGGACCGACATACATATTCAACCCCATCCTCCTTGTTTTGCTCTTCTTCTCATCCTTCTGTCGGTCGATTCCAGTAGTAATTGCTTCTGCATCCCCAATCTCCCCTCTCCTCCCCCACTGGTTGGGACTTGCCCTTGGGGTTGAACAATCTGTGACCAGAACACCGCTTCTCCAAGATTCTTGACGACGACGGCAACATTAATTACCCAACCTCTCCGCCTCATCACGCAAACTTTCGTCCCGTTCAACATGACTTCCATCATGTCACAGTATTGCCCCGGGACTCCAGGGCGTGACATCGAGTATCGAAGCCCCTCTCCACCATACATGGCGGATCGGAACGACTTCGGACTCAAGCAGCGCAAAGCCATCTCGACGGGAGGTGGTCGGGCTTGGACAGAAGAAGAGGTCAGTCATGCAAACCTGCCACCACACTCCATCCAGACTAACATGTCCCACAGGAAGCATATCTGCTACGTACGCGCAGGAACAAAATGCCGTACAAGCACATCGCTGCACAGTTACGCAAGACAGAGCTCGCATGCCGCCTTCATTATCATCAGATGTCGTATGGCAGTAACCGTCGCAAGCGTGCGGTCTCGGTCTCGTCGCCCGCCAGCTCTCCATCATACACGCCAGCTTCTTCTGTCCAGGACCCGTCGCCAGCACACACCCCCTACGACGTGACCCCAATGACTTCACCATCAACAAGTCCCCGGTCCGTTCCGAGTCAGATGTCGGACAATCTTACCTCGCCGCCGTTGTATCAAGGTCCTCAATTGCCACGCCTCCCACAGCCTGTTCTCCGCGAGAGCAGGCCAGTACTGCCGGGCCCGTCAGAGTGGTCGGACAATCTGCGATTGAACACGGAGCTCAAGTTGCCATCGGCGTCGGAACTACTTCGCTCTCCACCCATTGATCCCAGCCGGCTGCGAGATCTCTATGAAGCTCATCGAAAGAATTTCTGGGTACAGATCGCCAATCAATACTCCCCGAACGCGCAGGTGTCGGCTTCCGAGCTCGAGGCCGCATTCCTCTCGAAACCTGTGGCCCACAGTGCTCGAGGACAACCCCCTACGCCAGAGCCCAGCCCACAAAACAATGCTGATGCAACGTTCTGCGCTCCAATGCTGCATGCCATTGAGCCACATTCATTCAGTGGTTTCAACTCTATTTCATCATCATCATCAAGGGGCCTTGGCAGCCCGCCCGACTCGGCCAGCAAGTGCACGGTCAACGCCCTGCTGAATGGGCCTGGTGCAGCAGGCCACCCAGAGTGATGTTTTGCCTCTACGAGCAGCAGCACAACCTTCCGTTCGACTCTTACACTCCTTTAATTCCTCATCTTCTCACTGGCCCATCACGGCCCTTCTATGGATGTACGATAGGATGAATCGGCATAAGACAGCGATGGGGGACTCTGCGGAGAGAACCAAGCTAGATTTCTTCTTTCACTTCCACAGATGTATGAATAGCCAGACGTGGTAGAAGTGTCCCGGCAACAGTATTGATTTCCAAGCCTTCAATCTCGCTTCGCGCAAGCATTACGTGATAGAGTTTCTTGCTGCATGAAGCTGTCGACGCATCTCATCAACGGTCATGTACCAAAATAGAGCACCAGGTTAGCCCATCGCAGTTATGACCTATCCTGCACCCCGTTTCTGCCAAGACCCTCTAAGGCGAGTCGGTGGTTTCATCTTGTCAGATCCGCGGCGGAAAAGTCGGCATTTCCACTCATCGCCATTCATCACTCATCATGTCTGGCTTCCATCTCGGCCTCTTGGGTTTGGCGTCGATCTGGGGGAACTCCTGCATGTCTCAGGGAATAGTCGCTTCTCAACGACATCTTCAGGTCGAAAGGCACAGCATCGTGCTCGAGGGCGTGACGCATCAGGGCACAGACATGATTTGGATCCACTTGCCGTGGGCATCGCCGCCTCCTGATTAGCCACCATCAGTTTCGGACAGCGAGAGGACCAATCTCGAGACACTGTTGCGGAGAAGAGGTCTGCAGTTCTTGAATGTTGTGGCCCCAAAGGAACCCTTGGCGCCAATGAGGTGGAAGCCGGACCTTCGTCGCCTCCGGAACCCAGCCCGGAGACCGAATGCCACATCAGGAGCAAGACTTCTTTTTGACTTGCTGTGTTGCATTCCTCCTGCGCCCTTCCACAAAGTTCGACTTGCCAGTCGGCCACCGCACGAGTGCTGTGCCCTGACTGTGTCTGACCAATTCCACCTTGGTTGAACACTCTGAGTGACAGGCAGACGCTGGCGGAGAATCTCTGCACAATCACTGTGCCGGACCATCAAGGCCCAGCCTGCCTCTCGCCACAGTCTCTTCTCGTACTCCGGATTCTTATGTCATCATCACTTGTCCTAGCAGCTTACTTCTCGGACAACGAGGGAGGGAGGTGACAGCCAGCTCGCCCATCTGCTGGACACTCCACGAGAAGCATCCCATATCAGCCCTGTCTGATTGCATCTTCTTACGTCAGTGGAATGGCCTTCGCCAGCTCCTGCGTTCTTCGTCCTCCTGAATTGGATCCCGTCGCATCACGTCATCTTGATGGACATCAGCAACGAGCACTCGGAGCGTTACATATAAAGCACTAACATTTTGGGGAATCAATCTCTCCAGCACCTTCTCCAGTACACTGAAGCTTTACCTTTGCCTTCCTCTCCAATGATCACCATTCACCTCCTTCTAACATCCCTCATCTTAATCTATCTCTATTCTCTCCCTAACTAACCGCTAAACCTTGCTCCCGCACGCCCAAAGAGCAACCCCAACGCAGCCAATTTCATGTCTCTGCTTCCCCAACCCTCCAACTTCCCGCCATCACAACCCAACAACCCATCCAAACCCCAACGACCAAAGCTCATCCACCAATACAAATACTCCCCGCATCACCCCGCAACCTCTTTACCCTTCACCCTTCCTTCTCCGAAAGAAGACGGCGACCTCAACCACTATTTCCCTACCACCTCATCAACCCCCTCCGCTCAGTATCTCCTAAGCCAAAGCCTACCCCTCGCCCTTCTAGCCCTGACATCCCACGCACTGGATTATGCCCTCAACCTGGCGCCCGGCAGCCTCGGAACGGCAATCGGTCTCGGGGTTGCTGTTGCTCTGACATAAGAAGCCCAAATCCTTGGCAAGCTGCCATCTCGAAAGGCTTCACACAGCACCACACCCCGCCATCTGACCCCCGAAAAAATATCCATCTTCCCCGAACTCGGGAGATCCAGCCAGTCAGATCACATGAACATGACCAAGTAGTGGAGGCACAGAACAACAACACACCTGGACATGCCACAATTCTCCACCAACCTCACGACCCTCATCTCCAGCGCCATGCAGCTTGCCCGGGCGGGGCCGGCGCCGAAAGTGAAGCCAAGAACCCCGAGCAGGAGGAGTGTTGCCGGGGTAGGCGAGATTGGCACTGGGTGGAAGTCCTCCGAGGCGCGCAACCACCAATACGGGCAGCGATCTCCCTTTTTTCCGAGTCTTGGGCTTAGCCAGCGGAACGAAGACACGCCTTGCTGGGTTCATTCCTTCTCGAGCAGAGAGACCATCCCTTCAGTGGGATCGAATCGTGGAGGGATGCTAATTATCTAAGGCTTAGTTGGTACAATGTCTTTTGGACGAAAAGAACGGTGTGTGTGTGTGTGTGTGTGTGTGTGTGTGAGTGTGAGTGTGAGAGATCAATTAAAGATGTAACTTACCAGTGCTTGCCCTGTGTATACCACATTTTCGGGAGATGTGAGGGGGTTCGATAATCCATTCCTCCGTCTTGAGTTCTTCAGAGAGTGTGTGCCTGCCTGCCTGCCTACTTCCTGAATCAGGTCTCTGACTATCTACCTCCCTACCTACCTCCCTACCTATCTACCTATCTACCACCTGCCTTCTCATCACCAATATCATGTCATCACGGCCATCCGTGGCGGCGGCGGCGACGGTCCTTTCCCTTCCCTTCCACACTTCTTCTTTACCTTTCTTCCCCCCTTTCTACCTGCCCAAGTTACCTACCCGCCTGCCTGCCTGCCTGCCCGTATTCCTTCCCTCCCTCGCCTCATCAACCATCCTCTCATTACCATCCATCTACTTACACACACACGAAGCATGCATGCATGAGGATTCAACCCCCCCCCTCTTTCTAAGAAGTAACGGAATGGCCAAAATGCAGACTCATGATACCGGCAGGCAGGCAGGCAGGCAAACGCCTTGGCTAGCTAGTCTAGTCTAGTCTAGTCTAGTCCGTGTTTCGTTTCGTGGCCCGCACCGGTCATCGGTATGTGTTCTCAATCGTTACATATCCCCATATTTGGTTCCGGGTCCGGGCTTGTTGCTCTCCACTTCACTCCTACTCCTACTCCACTTCACTCCTACTCCTACTTCTACTCCGCTCCGCTCCGCTCACTTGTTCATTCATGCTGGGCGAGGAGGACATCTGCTTTTTGGCTGATTGAGGGAGGGAGGGACTGACTGACTGGTTGACTGACTGGTCGACTCTCTCGGCACCAGGTGTCCTCCTGCCCAGTTGCGATCCTGGATGGCTGGATGGCTGGCTGGCTGGCTAACTGGAAATCTCTTTATTTTCAGTTCTGGAGTTGGGGAGGATGTTGTGATGCGATGCGATGCGATGCGCTGAGATGCATGCTGGAGTTTGTTCAGCTGCTGCTGCTGCGGCTTCTTACTTACTTCTACCTGCTGCTGCTCCTTCTTGCTTAGTTCTACCTGCTGCTGCTTCTTGCTTACTTCGATCTGCTGCTTCTTATTTACTTCGATCTGCTGCTTCTTATTTACTTCGATCTACTGTTTCTTACTTACTTTAATCTACTGCTTTTTACTTACTTCGATCTGCTGCTTCTTGCTTGCTTCTACCTGCTGCTTCCTGCTGATTGCCTGTAGCACGCCAAAGGTTCGAGGCTTGGGTAACCAGATCATTCAGTCGAACATCACAGCCAAGTCGTGACCAATGGATCTTTGCTTCGTTTGCGACTTTGGTATCTTCCCCGTGCCCGGGTATGCATGGCGGGAGAGGGAGGGTCGGGTGGGAGAAGGCCGGGGTCACGTTGCCCGGTGACCCTTGAACTCGAGCCGAGCCGGGACGTGGAAGGCCCTCAAGACTCATGGGACCCGGCCCATGACGCGACTGGCTTGCTTTCAGTAAGAAGAAAGGCCTCGGTACAGGATAAGCAGAGCCGTTGCCCAAAAAACGGGGACGGGAATATTCACACCGCTGTCCTTGCTCGGCTGCAATGCTCACGGATTGGATTGACGAGTCAGGGTGTTTGGAGGCTAGGGTATGGTGAGCAAGGGTTGACTTGCCTGGTGGTCCAGAACAGATGCAAGAAAGAAGCAAAGAGATTCGATATACAGCCCCAGTCACAGCGGCAGCGGATCCATGGCTCCCCTGCTGTCAAAAATAGTGCTTTGCCGATCGGGATTTGTCCATTCCACATACTTGCTTCTCGGCGAGGATGCCGGAGGGACAGGTCAATTCGTCGAGGGTGGACTGTGCTGCGCAGCCTAGGGGGTATGGTAGGAAATTTCTGTCTACTTCACTCTGCAAGCCAACGCACAGTTTAAATGGTGGCCTACCCAGAAAAAGTTATTTATTTTAGCGGATTTATTATATGTCTTTTTTTGGAAACAAGAATATTGAGAAATGTTAAACTTGTTGTTATTTATATTTATATTGATTGGGTGATGACTGAGGTTTGAGCGGCGGTGACCATTCGACTCCTGGCCGAAATGGCTTCGCTGGGGACACATATGAGGCCATCAGAATTTCCATATCCGCCCTTCTGAGGACCGCAATATGTCCTGGGCGAAAACAGAGAGCCGTGCTGGGGTGACATAGATGAGGTGCGTAGTGGAACATGCTCACGGAACGTACATGGGAAGGTAACGTTGTAAAAAGAATAATCGAATACGAGAGGAACTACACAAGCAAGAGAGAGAGAGAGAGAGAGAGAGCGAGAGAGAAGTTGACGAGGCGCTTGCAAAGCTTGCGCCGTAGAAACGAGTTCTGCCCGAGTTAGTTATGCACGAGACTGAGGAAGCACGCATTGTGTGACTGGGTATGCCGATTGGGGAACTGCTCATATGAGAGAATTGACAAGATCGGACTTCTCAAAAGGCAAATGTCTGAGCACAAAGGAGATAGGGTAAGCTTCCTGTCGGAGACGCCTCTCGCCAGGCAAGCATTGCCTTGCTGTATTGTGGTGGGCTCTCGTGAATGACACTCCCTGGCTGTGAGCTGTATTGGGCGGGCGGTGAAGGTAGGATGGATGGGTGACGGCTCTGGGACCATAGACGTAACCTTGTGCTGCGCACCATCAGGCTGCTGACCCCGTCGATGAGCAGATCCTGTGACAGATACTGAACGTGGTAGGTGCTGCTCCTCTTGATGATGTCCGCCTTCGTGTAGCTAGCACGGGAGCAAATGCAGACACGACCGAACCACCCCACGACGGGAGAGCGAGCAAGCAAGGTGCAGAGCTGAGAGAGTATAGAGCCGCTTGCTCTGCATCTTGGAAAAACTGGGCGATGAGAGCTATTTCGGAGCCAGCTAGATAGTGATAAGTTCGTTGACAAGGCTGCATGAATTTGTGGGACCGAACTAGGCAGTCTCTCCGTTGTGGCACTGCAGGCGGAAACACCACTATTGTCTTGATTATGAGACAGTCCGAGGTAGAAGTTCTAGAAGTCTCCCACTGTCTGGTGCCAATGGATGTCGGCGCGTGCGAAGTATAGAGGAGCGGTGTCATTGCATGAACGCCCGAAATGGAGATGGTTGGTGTGCGGCCCAGTCCGCACGGAGAGACCCGTGGTTCCATGTCTTCGTCCTGGCCTCGTCTTGACCGTCGTCCTGGCGTCCTTCGTCCTCTACACTTCTCTACGAAGTTGCTTCTAGCCGTATTAACGCACATGACGCCCTGCCCCCATGGCGTGGAAGTGAGACGTATCCAAATGCGAGACCCCTGGAGATCGGCGAATGTTGTTGGCGAACTCGGTGACAGGTTCTTATTGACCAGGCTCATCCCGTTATCGACAGGGTTAGTCAGCCCCCATCCCTGCTGAAGGATGACTTAGTAATTCAGCCCTCCGACTTAGTTGCGCCACTCAAACAGTGAGCCAAAACTTGGGGGGAAAACGTGGCCATGCGCTGCCGGAAGTGCGGGCGGTGGTCATGGAACCCTGGTAGAAGATCTGCTTGGACTATCAGCCTTGAAGGCAGGGAACCAGAGGTCCCAGGGTGTTCAGCTGAAAGTAGAGATCTCCGCCGGAAGATTCGAGGCAGAGTCAGACGCTTCATGTCATGTCTTGCTCAGCCCTGTAGGGAGCAATCGATCCAGCACGATTTCATTGGCCTATCGGGGATCAGTCTCATCAGACAAGAGGGACGACCGAGGCGCAGGGATGCACTGATCAGAATCCTGCCGGGCCCGGGGGAAAGTGTCAGAGGAGTTTGCTCACTCGTCCAGATGCTTATGCAGGCGTACGTTGCCGTGCATGCGTGCAGGCGGATCCTACTCGTACGATACGGTGCCGCCGCCGAAAGGAGAACTGATCGTCGATGAGCCAGGCACCAAGGCTGCAGCACGTCCAGAGCTCACCAGAAGAAGGTGGTCAGATGGCCCCCGAGCAGGGTCTTGAATGGTCAAGTATTTACTGGTACTTGATATTCAGCTGAGTAGTGGATGAATAGATGGATTCCTGGGCCTTCCAGGAACGGAAGAGCGAGGAGCGAGGAATCGCAAATTCCGAAGCCTCAGCCGTGCAGCCACCACCTTTAGAGGCGTGGGGTCCAGCGCCTCCGCTTCAAATCCAAAATCAATGCCATTCGTCGTCGCGCTTCGGACCCAGGATTGAACGTGTCATTCAAAACCCCCCTCCCATTTGGCTGTCTGCATCAATCGCAGAATTGTCCTTTGGCGGACAATCTTCAAGCGGATCAGCATCAGCGTCACTTTTGGTCACACCATCAGATTACACTGTCTTGAGGCTGAAAGGAAGTGAGAGAGAGAGAGAGAGAGAGAGAGAGAGAGAGAGAGAGAGAGAGAGAGAGAGAGAGAGAGAGAGAGAGGCAGGAGATGTCTTGCCATTGGCCTCTTCGCGACACTAGTATACAATCTTGATCATACATTGATATGTAACCATATCAAATCCACCACAAATGTTGTACAGTACATATACACAGTAGTTAGCATGGACCGTCGTGAGATTGCCCTCTTTCAGCTGAGCAACTGGTCGCCTGACGCTGTCAACCGCCCCATACTCGTACATCCGATAATGCACCCAATCATACATTGCTGAATAAACTCTCCCTGTGTGCCGTCATCTTCGTATCCACCCAAACTCGATCCGTCATCTCTGCTCTGGCTGTGGTCGGCCGAGATTTGCTCCTCTTCCAGCCTATTGCTCGAATTTGTGTTCCTTTTTGATCGGCCCAGGGCTGCGCTGAATTGGACTTCGGCTGATCACCGGCGTAGCAAAGGTGACCGGACTTCTCGATATCATCGTAACAGAAGGGGTGGACTGGCCATACTCAATTTCCGATCCTTGATCTGGTGGAATCCAATTCTCGTGTGATGCCGTGGACGAAAGTCCTAGTTGTAGAGCTCCGTGGTGGCCGGGAATCGGATTGCTGGAGGCCGCACCAGCATTTTCAGGATGCAGCTCTTCCCATTTGCGTTCGCAATACTTTGCGGGCCATTTCTCTTGTGCGCCGAATTCAAGCATCTATGATCTAGTCAATGATTGCATGTAAAAGAGGCCAGGATCCGGACGGCACCAACCTTCTGAGCGACAATCTCAAACTTCGACTTCTCCCAATACTCGTAAGCCGCCTCCAGGGCCGAAACATCGTCTTCCGTCCAGGTCCGTAATCGTTCTCGCAGGCGCTTGTGACGCATCTGTAGTGCTGGTACTTGGTAGGTGCGACCGAGTCGAGTCTCAAATTCCCGGGCGATGTCCTTCCAAGGCAGGTTCTCCTCATGCTTCAATTTCAGCAAGAGTTGATCTTCTTCGGAAAGCTCGGTTTGCAGTCGATTGGCTCCGGGAATCTGCGGAGTCTGGTTCGTGCTGGTCGAGCGGCGGCGTCGGGGAGATCTCCCCGTCTCGTATTGATCATCCGTCCGTAGGCGCTTGCCGTGCCGCAAAGGGGCACAGGAGGGCAGTGGTGCGATGGGTACAGGCTGTGAGCCCAGATTCTGCGGTAGAGCAGCTGTCTGTGGCGTTGGTGGCATCGAATGTGGTGCTGGAGCGGTGAACGATCGGCCTCGGGCCATTACGGATGGATCATACCACGCCGTCTTGTTCGAAATACTATGTCTAGGGCTGGAAAGATTGGAGATAGTAGTTCGAGAGGTGGGATAAGCAGTGGCATGGCTGATTCCCAATCCTTCCATGGAGCCGGTCGTCACGGCCGTAAAGATCAAGTCCTCGACACCTTGGCCAAAAGCCCGGCTCATTCGAGGTTGGAGGTACCCGGCGCCATGAGCAAGGCCGGGAGTCGACGGTGGTAGACTGAAAGTGGGTGTCTGGTCGAAAGGATTGCTCGAATGAGGAAACGGTGTCTATCGGAGACATTAAACGACGCTCCACAATTGCCAGAGGCTCGGTAGACACAGACGAAAAGTTGCAAGAAAACCGGACAGGCACCAAAGCCGCACAAAACGAAGACGAACACCGCAAGCTGTTGCGGTAGAGGGATGGAAGATGCAGGCTGCAAGCTAGAAGAAGGTGCGCAGGAGGAGTTCAACGTACCGGTTCGGGAGACAACCACTCGTCCTCCAAGAAGTTGCTCATGTCCTTCATTCGACTCTGGAATAGAACATCCACCATTGGACTTGTTGCAACGCTTGGGTTCATGAGGTGTTGGAGAAGGCTTTTATAGGACGGAACAGAGTCCGAAAGGGCTGAGCACTGGTGGTACTGTACACAGTTGACTAATAAAGCCAAGACTTCAACCCAACTTAGGCAGCATTGACGACGGCCGAACAAGGAAACCAAGCGGCGAGATCAATGGAAGAAGGGCAAAGTGACAATCAGCAACGCATGAACCAGATCTGAGAAGAAGAGATGAAGGGATTTGAGTCCAGTTTGCTTTGCTTCAGCTCTATGCAAGCAATGCGATCAATGGACGGGATCAAGTCGAATATAAAAGCTAAGAGACCGTTGAATGGATCCCAAGAGCCACGCCACACCCATAGTCCGACTGGAGAAGGGTAGTAATGCGCTAAACGTAATCTAGGAGCAGCCATTACGCCCCCCTGGTTCGATCATAGGTGATGGGCTGTCTCCCAGAATGGAACAGGCGGATTCGCTAGGTCGGAGCCTTTTTTTGCTCTCTGGGAGACTCGCGCGAAGTCTAAGTCTGGAACGACGGGCGAAGGACGTTTCAGGATCGTGACCAGGCCACCAATTGATATCCAGCCCCGGTCCATGGCACTAGACCATGACCAGATGGTGCTCCCTGCAATTAAGCGCCGTGGCATTGGTAGTATGCTTTCCATGTCGACTTTCTTAGACCAGTCGCCTGAGTGAGAATAGTGGCCATGCGTGGGGTGGGCAGAGGGGAGGAAGGGGAAGGCTTGCGGTGGCCCCCATCGTCCAGCCGGGTTAGCAGCTCCCAAGTTGGGGCCTTCGTGGGAGCGGCTACTCTGACATGGTGCTGAGGGGCACAAGTGTTTTGGTCCATTGCGGTACATGTGGTCTGTGCCATGATGAACTGGGATGGATGTGGAGTGATCAGTCCCCGGGACGAATGAGTGGGTGCTTACTACGTGCTTTACGAAAGACCGAGGCCAAGGGATGGCTTGGCGAACTGGGAAGCAATCCAGCTTGCAGTACGGATATGTGTATAATCGATGCGACGAATCTTGCATCCCAAGGCGAGGGATCTCAATACCCTGGTGGCAGCACTATCCGCGCCGCAGAGCAACAGGCATACCAGTCTAGTCCCAGTAGGCACGTGGAACCAGCATTCTCGAACAGGATGATTATTATTGGAACTGATTCGTGTGACAGGCTCGATCGACGATGGCATAAAGCTGGACGATCAAAGTAGCGCTGCCAGAGTGGTCGAGATTGGCAACGCTCTTCCTTAGCAGACTTTCTTTTAGCAGACTTTTAGATGAGTTCAAGGATGACAAATTGCGATGCTAGGACCGAGGACCCGGTCATCATTTGGAATACCAGCGGTCACTAAGTTAGAGAAGCAGCCGAAATAACTCGTCTACTACTATACTACGTGGAGACCTACTGACTACCCATGCAGCAGTGTGTCAGATTCCACCAAGAAGGTCGAACAACAACAACAACAACAACAACAACAACAACAACAACAACAACAACAACAACAACAACAACAACAACAACAACAACAACAACAACAACAACAACAACAACAGCCGGACCAGGGAGTGGGTGCAGCGGGGAGACTGAGAGCTGGAGGAGATCATCCGGGCCACCCTGGCAGCGTGGTATCATGGCTCCGAAAGAGCAGCAGAACGCAGAAGTGCAGAACTGGCCCGAATCCTCCTCGCATCAGTGCCCACATCGGAGATACTATTAGAAGCCTTGTGTGACTCCCGAGTCCTGATCCGTCTCACTCACCTCGTAGCCCATCCCGAAACAGTCGCTGTCCATCCCCGACTCATGCTGACACAAGAAGGCACCCACACCGCAGAATTGATGACTGTGCAGACTGCATGATTTAGTGAGAATCAGGCGTACACGTGGGATGGATGGGATCCTGGTCCGCCCACACTCAGAAACCGCCCCAGTGGAGCCTGACCATGGCGATGGGTCAATTGATCATTCTGAAGCCATCACTACCTAGGATTGCAGAGATCGCAGCCACCTGGTCGCGCTCGGTCACTGACTCGCTGCACCAGCTTCCCCTCTGGAGCGTGGAGGGGAACGGAGTTTCAGGAAGACTCGAAGAGGATGGGTCTGCCAGTCAGAAGCGAGGCCAACATTCAGCATGCGGCCTATTAATGCTCGGTATGATCCCATCATTCTTGTCATCAATACGGAGTACCATCGCACAAGTATGAAACCCGGCTGCCGGTAAATCTGGCAGCAACAACAGTGCTTTCTGCGACGACAGAGGCGTGCGACACTCGGCCAAGGCTGTGCGGGAGGAGGATTCAGAGCGGCATCCGCCATCTGCAATCAGGGCAGACCACGACTGCTCGCAGCGAGGCTGAGGCTGAAAGGATCATGCCGGACCAGCACCATCGCGTGCGCCCATTCCTTTCATCCGCGCTCTGTTTCCACAGCACCGCTCACCGGTCTCTCGTTCGTACCGGCCAAGGAGTCTGCTTTGGTTGATATTGGGCCAATCGTGCAGCCATCCCAGCCAGCCAGCAGGGCTTCAACGCTCCCACCCCGTGCCGCAGCAATGCAGGAATGATCCGAGCGAATTCATGCCTTCACAGCCTGGGAATCCGAGGCCCGCGCCGTTCCCAAAATCTCATTTGATCGTTCATTACTATTCCGTCGGAGCATGAATTGAATGGGCTGCTGATTGGTAATTACGCGTCGGCATCTTCCGTTCCCGACGTCTTCTCTCTACGCCGCCGTCGGTCTCGCTCCCGGCCGAATTTGATTCTCTGGGCCGGCCGGAATAAGTGAGTGAGGCAGTGAATCCTCCACACGATCCCCTCGGCAGTCAGCACCACCCAATACCGGCATGGTGTCGAATCCGTGGTCAATCCACGCATGTTCGTAATTCATCCGACCTGGGCATGCTCTGAGGCGCAAGCAAGATCCTCCGCTTCCTCAATCCTCCCGACGACCTTCTCAGATGACAAATGCCACGCGTCCTGCTTTCGACCCGGATCCCCGAGAGCGCCGTCGAGGCTTAGCCTTCGCTAGTACCTCTTTCATCTCCGTCAAACCTTCTTCATCGTGGAAATAGGTGATCACTCGGTGATCTATGCCGAGAGAGAGAGAGAGAGAGAGGAGAGGAGGCAAAAGATGAGATGACCACAACAGCGCTAAACGAGGACTTCAACCTCTTCCGTCTGTCAAACTCTTAGTGCTGACTCCGTGCCACACACTCGTCTAGTACGAGCCGCCTGAAGTATGGTGACGGTGTACCCTCCCTACTAAACTTGATTCGCCAGATCGGTTATACTGCGCCGCAAGGTGATTATAGCAAGTCTGAAACAGAGGTACCAGGATGGTCCACCGACTGGTAATTTCCGGTAAGTAAAAATACACGCTCCAGCTTTGTGCCCACTGGACGCCTTTTTCTCCTCTTGCCAATTGGTCTTGTGCCCGCGCTCGAGCTCGGGAGATGCATCTGGCAGATGCTGACCAGTACAACTGACCAAGTGCTCAGAAGGTCCGGGTGTTTTGCTGGACGCCCTTGCCTAGCCTAGCCTTGCTGTCTTTACTCCCAAGGGGTCCCGCCGTTGGAGAAGTCTTGCTTGTTGGGGCCCTGCTGACTGTTCTGAGAAGATAAGTACTGGTCTTGCTTGTAGAGGGAGGGAGAGAGAGGGGGGGGAAAGGGGGGGGAGGGGGAGAGGGAGAGGGAGAGGGCAGAGCAGAGCTACGTGGCAGCTAGGTGGTAGCTTGGTGCTCGCTGCTTGCGAGCTTGGTGGGAAGCTGGGTGCACGATTACTGGGTATCTTTGATAAGCCCACGGCGGAGCGGAGAGGGAGAGTGATGGAGTTAGGCGGGCCTAGATGGGAAGCTGGGTCTTGGATGAAGCGGATGGAGTGATGATGTGGCCGTGTGATGGTGGTCGCGGGTGGTGCTGGACAGAAAGAAATCCATGCTGGATCCAAGCATATTACAATTGCCCTGGTAGATCACACACCTGGCTCATTTTCCTGTTGGGAGGTTATCCCCCCGTATACTTTGTTACCTTGCGCGCTCGCTCGCTCGCTCGCTCGCCTTCCCCTGATTGTGCTCTGCTCTGTTCTGTACATGTCGCTCGCTACCTGGGTTCCTTCCCGTTGCGCCAACGCCGTGACCAAGTATTTGGTTCCAATCCAACATCCTCACCCGCTTCGCCAGATGGATCAAAGCGACGCTGAGGGTGCTTCGGCCACAAGGGCAATTGGAAACAAGTTGATCATCGGTGATGGCTTGCACTTCCACTCCCACTTCCTCTCGCGCCGCCTTCAACCCAAGCCTCTCCACTATTCAGCACAGCTTGATGCTGACCACTGCCAGTCGTGGTGGGCGTAGCAACATCTCCATCTGCGTCTCCATCTCCGTCGCCCACCGAGAAGGGTTGGGCATCCTCCTCCTCCTCCTCATCGACATCGTCGAGGAATTCATCTGGCTGCTTTAGTATGCCTGTTCTCTCCTGCGGGGTGCCGCCTTCTTCAGCAGCGATAGCCGATATCGACTGCGGTGTCTTCTTGTTCTGTGTCCTACCCCTCCGTGCCTGTTGTTCATGCTCTTCCAGCGTATCATCAGCGCTGACGCTGACGCCTCTCTTGCCCCATCGATTCGGCGCAGTGGATTTCCTCGCATTGCCGTTCGCGTTCGGTACGTTCCCACCTCTCCTTTGGCCCTCAATGTCATCCTCTTCGCCTTCGTCTTCGAATGCTCCGGTCGCCGGACCTCCGTCCGTGCTGGCCCTTCCCCTGCCCAGCAGACCACCGACAAGCCAACTCTTCCTCAAATCGTCACTGTCCACCACCCCACCCCCCCTCAACTTAACCCGCTGTCTCGTCCAGTACACCCACGCAAAATCAACGTATAGCGCCGTCTGCACGATCCCAAAGATAAGACTGACCGGATCGAAAAAGTGCTCCTTGCTCGCCGCCCTGACGATCCAATTCAAGATGTAGAAGAAGCGATAACTCCCCAGCGTCAGCAGGTAAAACGACGTAATCACCGTCGGCACGGTCGTCTGCCTCAGCAGCAACAACTGCGGCAGAATGCACACCGACTCCAGCACTAGCGAGAACGTGTACAGCATCTCCACCAGCCCGAACTTCTTGAATATGAGGGTCACCAGGGGTGCGGCAAGAAGGCTGCCCAAGGTGGCGTATATGGCAAGGCGCCAAGCCTTCTCGCGTTCGCGCGTGCGCGGGTAGACGCGTAGCATCAAAAGGAGGATGTAGAGGGAGGACCAGATATAGAAGTTTTTGAGGGTGAAATTCCAGTAGGAGAAGGCGGGGGAGACCCAGAGGAGGTCGAGGTAGCGGGTCAGGAAGACGAGGGTGTAGAGGATTTGGGTTACGAGGGAGATTCCTGGAGAGGGAGGAGTGGTTAGCGGTGAGGAGGAGATGGGGGAAACGGCGTCAGGAGTAGAAATGCGATAGGGGAATGGTGGAGTATGAGAGGGAGCAGTTCTCCATCTTACCTTCTGCGGACTTGTTGGAGTGAATAGCCCATATGAGGATGCATTTTGAAGCTGTGTGGGAAAGGTCGGCGATAACGCGAAAGAGGTTCAAGTGTATCGCCATGCTGGTGGAGAGGTAGGATTGCGAGTATTGGTATCAGAGGACTGGCTTAGCCCTGCATGTGTGAGTCTGACTGGATCTGTCGAGAGAAATGGTCTAAGCCGCCTTGCAGGCGCGCAAGAAGCAGTCGTGCTGCAGCATCGAAATTATGATTGTCTTTCCATCACTGAACGTCTGTAGAAGGCTGCCTGCGCTCTGTGCTGTTGGGGTGGCATGCTTGCGCGGCGTGTCGCTTCTCCAAACTGCAAGCTGCCCCGTGGGGAGCAGGGGGCCGATGTTCTGGCCAACGACTGCAAGCTGCTGCATGCATGAAGAAAAAGAAAACCTCTTGCACGGCATGCTGTGATTCAAGAGCCATACCGTTCCATCGACAGCACAAGGGGCACTACGTCCAGCAGCTCCTCCACCTTTGCCTACCCATGCCTACACGACGCGGTCTCAGAGTCTGTGGAGTCTGTCCAACCAACCCCGTCTGCCCACCAAGGAGAACGGAGTCGCATTGGAGTCGAGTTGGTTTGTGAAGGGATTGATGCAATTCCGAGGAGAGAGGAGAGACGTGCACAGTACGATTACTTTCTCGCTTTCTCGCCAGTAGCACATACCAATATCTACACGTCTTTCATCATGCTCCGCCAGTCAGAGCACATCACGCATCAGTGTCTTAACCTTGACAGAGCCCGACGCCATCCAGAGGCAACCCCAAAATGCAAAACGTAGCAGTCAACCACCATTGATAACACCAGCGAGGTACGTTAGCAGCCAACGCAAAATAGCATGCCGCGAGGCCCTTGCCGAAATCTGTGCTACACCCGATCCTGTATCCAAGCACAACAGACCCGCCCACCCTTTTCCTTTCCCTTTACTTTTTGAAAATCGGTCATCTTTTCACGGCCTCGGCGAAAGCGACACGCTTCTCCTTTCCCTTTCCTCCCTTCTTTGCACCATCGTTTAAAGAAGACTCTTCTTCGCTATGGCTTGTTGAATCAGCCTCAGCAGCCTCGATTGCTTCCTGAGCTCTCTGTCGGAGCTCTTCAGCCTCTACAGCGGCCCTTTGGGCGCGTATCTGTTTTCGCCACATGGACGCGTATTTACCCCCATTTTCGATGAGTTCGAGATGGGTTCCTTCTTCCACCACAGACCCTTCGGACAGGACGAGGATTTGGTCTGCTTCGGTGATTGTGCTGAGACGATGTGCGATGACGATGGTAGTTCGGCCGGTGGAGATGGTGTTGAACGCTGCTTGAATCCTCTCTTCGGTTTCAGTGTCCAGCGCGGCTGTTGCTTCGTCGAGGAGGATGATCTTGGGATTCTTGAGGATTGTACGCGCGATGGCTACGCGCTGACGCTCTCCGCCGGAAAGTCTGACACCACGTTCTCCGACTTTGGTATCATATCCGTCAGGGAATGCCAGTATTCTGTCATGGATAGAGGCTGCTCGACATGCGTCATAGATCTGCTCCTCGGTTGCTGATTGATCTGCGTATTTCAAGTTATACATGATTGATTCGTTGAACAAGTTACAGTCCTGAGGCACAATCCCGACGAATCTGCGGAAAGAGTCGATGGTAAGGTCTTGGACATCTCGGTTATCGATGAGGATGCGGCCGGTGGTCGGGTTGTAGTAGCGGAACAGCATGCGGAAGCAGGTAGTCTTACCACCTCCTGACTCTCCAACAAGGGCGGTGGTTGTTCCGGGCTTGCATCGGAAGCTGAGATTGTTCAGCGCCGGTTTTCGTTTGTCGTAGGCGAAGCTGACATTGTCGAAGATTACGTCCCCATTGCACTCTTTCAATTCCTCGACGCCTGGACCGTCAATCACGGTCGGCTGTTCCTTGAACAATTCAAGCATCCGTTCGGCGTTGATCAGAGATGTCTGAATAGCTCGGTAAAACGTGCCGAAGAAGTTGAGCGGAGCTTGAAGCTGAGCCATGTAAAAGATCAGTAGCGAGAATTTGCCAACGGATTGATACCCTTGGGCCACTCGATAAGCCTCGATGAAGCAGCTGACCATCAGACCAAGCATGAAGACAAACCCTTGCGCCGTGTTCATAAGTCCCAGTGTCACTTCCAGCCAATAAGCAAATCCCTGCATTGTCAGGATTGAGGTGCGATATCGATTGAACTCATACTCCTCAGCATTGAAGTATTTGACGGTGTCCCAAGAGTGTAGCGAGTCGTTCTTGACAGCCTCCACTTCTCGATCGGCATTCACAGTGTCCCTGCGTAGCGCTACTCGCCATTGTGCAAGACGGATGGTGACATAGATGTATAGGAACGTGACGATTGCCACCACCAGGCCCAGGTAAACATCAAAAGTGATGGTAAGAAAGACGACTGCTACAATGAGATCGAAGAGCATTGGCCCAACAGAAAAAGTCACGTAAGAGAGGAAACTATTGATGGAGCTGCCCTTGTTCAAAGCCGAGATGAGCTCGCCGGTTCGCTTGCCCGTGTGGAATTCTGCTGATAATCCATGGACATGCTGAAAGGCAGCATTAGAGATGGCGCGGTACGAATACTGCTCCACTGGTATCCAGAGTATCGACCGAGCTACAGCGAGCAAGCCTTGTCCTCCTTGTAGCCAGCGGCAGAGTATGTACAGACCGATGAGTGTCCAAGGCGTTTGCACCTGCTTGTCTGGCCCACCTACGAGAGCGTCTGTGATCTTCCCCACCAAGACCGGCACGAAGACATTGATGACTCGTTGGGCAACCATGATTGTGAAGCAGCTAAGTGCAACTAGTTGCAATTTCCGTGATTTAGCAGGCCAAAGGTATGGAGCAAGAACCATATATCCTCTCAGGTATTGATACCAATTTACGTTAGGCGTATCCTTTGGTTTAGCCCAAGCATCGACCTGCTGCTTAGGTTCGGTGGTCTTCTTCTTATCGGTGGCGCCGTAGGCATGCCCATTCGCATGTCCATTTGCGTCACGCCCTAGCAACGTTCTCTCTTCTTCCAAATCCTCTGGAGTTCCTGGTTGCGTCTTCGTACCGTATCGTCGAGATATCTTGACGGTAAGGAACAGGAGTGCCAGACTCAGGAGGAGAGCAATCCTTGCGAAATAGATGAGAACCTCAAAGACCTCCCACGGAGTGACGGTTTTACGTAGCTTGCCTCCTTCAGGATCGCCAACCACAGGCTCATGATGCTGAACAGTGTAAACAGACAAGGTTGCGCCAAGAATGATGAGTTCCAAAGGAAGAGAAACGAGCCAGGCTATGAGATGAGCTACTGTTGGAGAAGGTTTGCTGTCAATTTGGGAGACCAAAATGATGCCCCATACAAAAAATGACGCAGCAACGTATATCTAGAGAGGTTGGTTAGAGACTTCCGGCAATGGGGACTGGTGGAAAGGCACTCACCACGGCTGCCTGTCCAGGCCACCACTTTTCACGAAAGTTGATTACGCTTTGAAGAATGATGATCAGAGCATTAACGGCAAAGGTCATCAGAGCAAAAAGGCCAAGCCAGTTGAATAGCAGCTTGACATTAGGAGAAAAGTCGCAAACTTTGGCGGCTTCCTTGACCTGCTGCGAAGATTGCCTTCGCTTGGGTAATGGCCGGCCACCCGGGCCTAGTTTTGCGTGTACTTCGACATCATCACTTGGAGGAGCAGTCAGGATTCCGTGAGTGATGAAGGCCACTAGGAAGACAACGAGGACCACAGCGGGAGCAGAGATCTTCGTATATGCCAGGATTTGCCGGGACGTCCCCAGGGAGGACCGGATAGTGGAAACAGACATTATGCTGATCATCGAACTTTGCGGTCAACGAGAGACGGAGTATCAGGAAGTATGTAGGACCTTGTTATATGCGACCCTGAAAAAATACTTGCGAGGCAAAACATGTCAATGTGAATGGCGGTTTGTCAAGCTGCCAGAAGAACCAAGAGCCCCATACGTGTTCGACTGATCCTGAAAGAGTGTGGCGAAGAGCACGAGATAAAAAGAGAAGTGATAAGTAGGTAATAGAAAGAGGTGAGTTGAGTTTGGCCACCCGAGCGAAAGGGGACGACGCGGCAGGCGAGCAGGGTTCGTCAGTCGCCGCTTCCTCCTCGCTATGACCTGTGGATGGATGATTGATGCGAGGCGTGAAGATGGAGATAGAGACAGCAGAACGAGGGTGGTGAAGAAGAGGAGAGGTGGTGGCAAGTGATGGACATTAGTAAACGCCTTGCTCCGTAGTCGATGGGGGATGGGGGACGGTGGGCGGTGGACGGTGGAAAGACTGACGTTGGGCCTGTGACATTCTAACCGGTGGAGAACACTTGACCACCCAGAGCTGCCTTTCTCACCACCCAGAAGCCCGAGTCGATGGTACATGATAGCTGCTCAATCTGACTCTGTCCTCTTCAACCGAGATTCTGACGTTGGACTAGCAAGACGAAAAGGCAGACGAATCGAGGGGGAGAGCCTATCACCATCCTCCTCCTGCGCCGTCCAGCTGGCTTCGAAGGCCTGCTGGCTCCTGGGGCACAAGCGTGGATCGCACCACAGCTTCCGCCCGGCGCATCCCCGACGCTTTCAGTGGCATCGCACATGGATCACCTGCCTGAATCCCTCCGTCTTTCATTCGACAAGCCGCCATCTTGATGCTGCCACAACTACAAGGGCCTCTTCCTCTCATACATGGCCACGTCTGAGGGCTCGGCATGGCGGATAAGGAGCCGTTGACGAATTCGCAGAGCTCGTCCTCTGTTTTCTGCACAATCCACCATGGCCACCACCCAGCCACACTGCGTCCTGAATCATGTCTGACCCGGCACGATCCACCAAACCTGCAGCAGCGCAAGCGCCTCCTCCGCCTCCTCCACCCCTACCACCGAGTCGTACGATCTCCAATCGTCCTGGAGTTTTGCAACGGCTTGTTGCACCTCTTGGTTTCGGCCTGACTCCACGCGTTCCACATGCCCAAGCACATCCATCATCCGAATCACGGATTCAAGATGAGTCTACGCGGATGCATCCCTTTGCGTAAGAGTCCGAGATATTTCTTTGAAGAGACGGAGAGGCGCGCGTACTGATGCTCGCTTAGACCCTTGCTTGCCCAGACGGTCGCCCACAAGACTGGAATTCCTATCACTGCGGTCGACATATCACCCTACAAGACACATGCGATCCTGGCCGGCAAAGAGATTTTGAAGACAGTTCGAGTTGCAGACCGGAAGATCACCGAAGACTTCAATCTTAGATCTGCCGTCATATCGTACGCGTCAGCTCACGGTTTGTCCAATGGCGCAGCTATCGCATCCAAGAGAAGGGATTTCTTATCCGCAACGGATGTGAAATGGTCGCATGGTGAATATGACAGTATCATCGCTACTGCTTCAAACAATGGGCGTTTATCAATATACGACATAAAAAGACCGGAGGTAGAGCTCTTATGGCTTCATGAGCACACGCGACAGGTTCATACACTCGGGTTCAATCCTTTTCAAGGGGCCTTACTGCTATCTGGTAGCCATGATGGTACAGTAAAATACTGGGATCTGCGAACGTCCAGTCGCGAAAGATCAAGCCTTACGCTGAAGAGCACCAAGCAGTTCCCAGGTCGAGCTGAGGCACTGCGTGATCTGAGATGGTCGCCTACGGACGGCGTCGAATTCATCACATGTACTGATGGAGGTACAATTTTTAAATGGGACTCTCGCAAAATAGACCGCCCGGAGTTGAGGATCAATGGTCACGAGAAGGCGTGCTATTCAGTTGATTGGCACCCAGATGGCCGTCATGTAGTCAGTGGCAGCGCTGATAAAAACGTTCGTGTTTGGGATTTCAAGAACTCTGACCGGAGACAAAAGCCATGCTTTCAATTTCGAGTCCCGCAGACGGTCATGAACATTCGTTGGAGGCCAGCTTCATGGTCATCTGTATCACACGGCACGGGTGATTGGCAAAGCACGCAGCTCGCTATCGGATACAATGCAGATGACCCGCGTGTACATATATGGGATCTACGGCGCCCCTCGATACCTTTCCGCGAACTAGACAGATACAACAGTCCGGCCACGAGCTTGTTATGGTGCACAAAAGATCTACTTTGGACCGTCGGTAATGAAGGCATGTTCACTCAGACCGATGTGCAACACTCGCCTCAGCCACCCGAGCAGATCAGTCCTTGCACAATGGATTGGTTGGCCACGGGCGAGTACGCTGTCTTCACCGAGGACCAGGGACGTCGCCGTTCTGCCACATCCGAAGACCCGTTGGTCGGTTTTCGTGCGGCAGGTCATGACGATTTCAGCAGTGGAGAACAAGTGACAACTAGTAGAAGCATGACTGACGACGAAGGGGTCCACGAGCATTTTCCTGGTCCGTCTTACAAGCGTACACAGGCGAACAGAGGTTCTGTCAAGTCAGTAAAATCTTTGGGCAACACACCACCTTCTCGAGATGATCAAAACCCAGTTCTATCTCTGGATAAGGCTGTCTTTGATAAAGGGGGCATGGTTCGCAACAGACAAGTTGGAGTCATTGGCGAGACAACAGGGGCAGCCGTAGGTCTACCCACTTTTCGATTTATGGCCGAAAACTATGCAAGACCTGCTACAGAAGCGGAGAGGAAGCAAAATCCTACGCAGGTACTGAAACGTCTGGAGGAGGCCTTTGTGAGCAACGGAGATCTTTGCGATCAGGTCTCAATGCACAGACTCGGTCAGACGTGGCGCATACTTGGGGCCGTCATCCTGCCAGAGCTCCAAGCATGGGCTGATCATAACCGCGGTGAACGCTTGAATCAGGCTATACCTAAATGTGCAAGCGGAGACGCAAAAACTACCACTCTGGCACCTGGAAAACAGGTGCAAGCTGCCGAGGGCAACAAGAGATTTCCAGGGTTTGAAGGGGTCTCAAACATGACAACTCCACTGGCAAAACCTATGCCTGATTCGATTCTTTCGACTCCCCTCAAATCCCCGCGGGCACTCTTGAGCTTGAACGACCCATCAGAGCCGGTCGCTCAACTACCTCTTTCGGTCGCAGCAGCTCATTCGACAGCGGCCGCTGCTTCGCAAGCGCTGAAGGGTGATGTGGATAAGGGTCTGATTAATCTGCCGGCAAATGCGATTTCCCCCTCAGATCG
>JAABUK010002949.1_pt1 | contig 29610 bp, 24 predicted proteins | sample 5559141 | NCBI WGS metagenome assembly JAABUK01 (sample SAMN10711869, study PRJNA513367) | rock metagenome | isolation source: Antarctica rocks | place: Antarctica: Victoria Land, Pudding Butte nord | collected 2016-01-03
GTTGTCTAGGATTGCACCCATTCAGGTCCTCAATTAGAAAGCTTCGCGTGATCTCTGGAGCCTGTAAGCAGGTCACCCGGCTCACATGAACAGTTGTAGAACGCTGTGGAGACGCGTGGATGATACTTAGCTCTTGGGCCTTGAAGACTGACTGCTCTGCACACTGCTGTAACATCGCCACGTTTGTCCAAGTAAAGGGAGCAACGGAGGACAGTGACTTCGACAGAAGCTTTCGGGTCCTTTTTGCGGAGCTGCGGAAGAACAGAGATTCACTTAGAACGCTCGACAAGCGCAGGGCTCTCATAATTCCGGTTGGGGTTAGATATTGCTTTGCTGATATCTCATCGGGAACACCAGAGAAAATCCGGCGTGGTTCTGTACGGCTTAGGCTCATTTCTCATAGTGCGCATTGATAGCTCCTTGAGCTGGTGAACATATGCTATAAGAACCATACGGTGTCTTATACTCTTTCGCTAATCCATATCGCACTGCGACAACCGTAGCGAATGATGTTTGTGAGGGGTTCGTATGGCTGGGCTTCTTTGGCGTCATTCTCGACAGCATGATCTAAGTGCTCAAGCTCCTCGTCACGAATGCGCTTTAAGGTATTGATGAGTTCTTCCAATTCCGGATCAATCTCTCCGCCCTTGCTTCTGATATCCTGCATCCATCGAAAGAGCTCTCTGACTTGCCCGTTATAGTGGTTCCCAATCTCTGTCTCTACAGCTTCTGTACAAGCCATTGCAGCTTCTCGGCCCATCACGCCTGTTGACCAGCCTAGGATTGACGCCGCCGCCTGCCACACTGGATACATGGCAGTTGGGCGAACTCGATGTTTGGCTAGAAGCTTGTTGAAAGTAGCAAAGTGCCCAGCCTCTTGGCCATGCATATGCTTCATCAAGTTCCGAAGGTCAGGATGGGATTGGAGCAGGGGAGGCGTTTGAGCTGTGTAGATCAGGGTGGCTGCCAATTCGCCTGCTTGGTTCACACGCAACGCGCTCTCGAGGAAGTCTTTCTGCTCTTGCGAGAGTTGCACGGGTTGTTTGCTGTGGTCTGATGCAGTTTGCATTGCCCTGCTACTAGCAGCGGCGGCAAATATCGGACGTCTTCGGACTGATGAAACGAATCGATGAGGATTCGACCATTGTCTGAACGGTGGAATGGCCGGACAACGCCAGCGGAACAAGTGCATACCTTTGGTCACTTCCATGGCCGTCTTCCACATGGCGAATCTAAGGTCGTGTGTAGACTTTCCTACCGCTCCTCTCCACAGTCGTTTTGAGATAAAGCCCCAGAATCAGTGACGAGGTCAATTGACATACGACAGTAACTAGTGGCTTGGCGTTCTAACCTCCTGCGAAGCGTGATGCGGCAGGATCTCTGATACTACACTTCTTCCTTGCTCAACAGGACAATCAATATGCTTTGATTGTCACAGCCTTTCACCAAATTCAGCTGTCCTGAATCCTGAATATCTCTCGAATCCTTTTATATCCTTGCTATTACTTCCAGCATCCACACCACTATTAGAGGACCTGCCCAATATTTCTCCCCACCTTGCCAACATTTCTCCCCACCTGTCACCATCTACTCCCGCTCGAGATACATCCACTCCTTTCCTCGTTTACTTTCACTGTGCTCTCTCTCCTTAACAATTGGCAATCACTTGGGCAGCCGCAACTCGATCCATTTGCATTGAGTGAAGTACATCTTGGAAGAGCTCGCCCGCCTTATTCAGTCATCCAGCTGGGTTACCCCTACGTTTCGATAAACACTTCTGAGCCGCGCACTCTTCGCCGCTCCCTGTTAGCGGCCTTCACACAAGCCTGACGGCAAAACACTTCAACATTCATCAGCCATGGCTGATTTAGATGCGGAGTTGCTCGCGCTTGCTGGCGGAGATGAATCTTCTGCTGATGAAAGATCACCCTCACCGAAACCAAAATCTCCATCTCCACAACAGCATCATTCACAGCGCAGAAGTAGCTCACCAGCAGATATGGGCAGAAAAGGCACAGCAAAAGTTATCAAGAAACCAAGGAGACCTCGAGCCCCCTCAGACGATGATGGGGAGGTGTAGGTTGCTCTCGTCGAATGGCGACCCGCGTACGTCTGACTGACCTCATTCTCAGTTCATCAGTATCATCTCGACATTCTCTCCACTCTGCCTCAATGTCGGAATCCCCTTCAGAGGGTGGTACGCCAGCTATTGCAGACCATAAGCCTATGTTTCCTCATGAGAAGCTCTACTACAGCTCAAAAGACAGATCCGAGATCGATGCATTGCCTGAGATCAAGCGTGAAGAAATACTCGCAGAACGTGCTTCACAATTCGAGCGCCATCAACAAGATCTAGCTTTACGCCGGCTACTCGCATCTAGAGAAAAGGAGGAAGCTAAGGCGGCAGAGAAGAAGAAACGCAAGGCTGGCACAGCAGATCTTGAAGAGAATCAAAGAAAGAGCTCAAGGCAGCGAACTACTCTTGGTGGCCGAAGAGCAGGAGAACGAAATGATGCGATCGAAGCTTACAAGAAGCAACGAGCTGAGAAAGGCCTACGGGACGAACAGCGTCGTCGCGACGTGGCCGCTAGGAAGGAGCGTCATGGCAAAGGCTCACTCGAGAATGACTACAGCGATGGCGATGCAGAGGGCGAGAGTGAGATGGAATTGAACGACCGCAAGTACAAAGACCGGACTCCTTCTTCGCCCAAGGACGATCCGATTGCTGAGCTTGCGGACATACAAAGAGCAAAAGTTGGCAGAGACAATTTCGCCCAAGTTTGCTACAATCCTGGCTTCGAAGCTGCTATCACAGATTGCTATGTTCGAATCTGTATAGGTCCCTCCGAGCGGAATCCGGGTATGAATGACTATCGGCTCGCGCGTGTCAAGGGATTCGCAAGCGGCAGACCATATGCAATCACAGCTCCTAATGGCCGCCTAATGCCTGTCGAGACATACGTCCTCGCAGCCCACGGTAAAGCAGAGAAATCATGGACCTTCTTGGAATGCTCCATGTCTCGCTTCACCGAAGACGAATGGCGTCGTTATCGCATCACCATGGCCAACGAAGACCTCAAGCTCCCTACGCAAAGCTTCATCAACACCAAGCTTGATCATATCAACAAGCTCATCAACCACCGGTTCGCTGATGCTGAGATCACAGAGAAGATCCGACGTCAGCAAGCACTCGCCGCGAAGATCAACCGAGCAGAAGAACGACAGTCCATCGAGGAGCGAAGACAAGCAGCCTTGGTCGATGGAGACGATGAAGCAGCACGGAGGTACGAAGAAGAGCTACGTGATATTGTTCCGATGAAGCTCGCTCTTGGCACGACACTGGTGAAAGAAGAAGCCGCCTACGTCAACAAGGAACAAGAACGTCTCGCCGAGCTCAACCGTCGAAACCAGCGGATCAACTCTGAGAATGTGCGCAAGGCCCAGGTAGCAGAGATGCGTGCCAAGAAGAAGCACAACCCGAAAATTAAAGGCATGGATGAGCTTTTCGGCGACGGAAGCGATATCAGTAGATCCGGCACACCTGTCAATGGGGCCAGTACTCCCATCAAACGTGCGGGTACGCCACTCAATGGTCTTATGATCAATGGGACAGGAAGTCCTGTGAATGGCGGAACGCCGAGGAGCGGGACACCGATGAATGGAAGGCCTGTCAGTGCGTTGAAGCCGGTCTCAAAGGACAAGAAGGGCTTGCCTGTCATCAAGAAGGCGCTCTTACAGGAAGAGATGATGAAGCAAAAAGTCATGGATTTGGGTATTGATATCGAAATCTAGGATTGAGGCTATCCAGAGCAGAAAATGCTTTGCCCTTCACAGGTCGATGTGATGCAGCCTGGTGCGGATCATTCCTCGCTTCATACATGGGCTTCGAGCCAAACTAGAATTGTCCTAGTCTTGCAGTATTGAGTTTTGCAATCGGAAAGGGAAGCATGCATGATCACTGGATACCGATAGACCCGATTGGTGGCTTTGGTCAAACGGACAAGCATGGTATACTTTAGCAGATAGCCGTTCAAAAAATTGAACATTCTTCAGAAACCATGTATGAAAAGCTCACCCTCTGATCGAGCCTCGCATGGCCTATCTCCTCCAATAATTCACTTGCTCGTGAAAGCACAGGTCCCCATATCCATCTTCTTGGCAGGTCCGGTGGGGGAGATATCGAAGTCGAAAATATCCATCGGCAAGCCGAGCGTGGTACAGGCATTTGGTATCTATTGGAGCCAGAAAAATGTCAGCGTCAGTCTCCGTACCTCAACCCTCACTTTCTACCCCTCCTCACACCAACTCTGCAGGAGACACGAACAAAAAGATGGGACTCACATCCACAATCCCGGCAATATGCCCCTGCACCGGCGCACAACTCAACAACAGATACACTTGATAGTCACTGTACCCAAACCTGCGCAAATACTCAATGACCCTCAAGGTCGTCTGCCGATACGCCACCGTCGCATCCATGAAGTGCTGCTTCCCGTTCTCATCGACGCTAAATCCCTCGAAGGTGAGGTAGCGGCCGGGGCCGAATTGGGGCTCCACGGGGCCCTGGTGGAAGATGGGGGATTTCATGCCGAGGTCGGCGATGCCGTTTTTCATGACGGTGAATTTGACGGTTATAACGCCGGCCATTTCGATGGCGCCGCAGAAGGATATTTCGCCGTCGCCCTCTGGGAGAGGGAGTTAGCGGAGATGTTTTGGTGGGGGAAAGGGAGGAGTGGGGGGATGCTTACGGGAGAAGTGAAGATCTCCGACGCTGAATTTAGCGCCGTTAACGTGGACAGGTAGATAGACTCTGCTTCCTCGAGAGAGATTCTTGATGTCACAGTTGCCGCCGTGTTCTGGGCGACCGGGGATCGTTCTTGCGCCTTCTTTTCCGACCTTCTCTTTAATCGAGTCCTCTGCGCTGCCGGCGTGAACATTGATGGGCTGAGGGGGCTCGGCAACCACTCGGTCAAGTGTGTTGGTTGAGATGAGCTCTCCTTCTCGTCTGTTCCATTCTGCCAGCACTTCCGCCGAGGGTGCGCAGCCCAGGATGCCCGGGTGAATCAAGCCGGCGAAACGGACATGAGGAATATGGCGGGAGGAACAAATTATGCCTTCAAAGTCCCAGATTGCTTTGGCTCTACAATCTGGTCAGATGATAGCAGGGATAGGAATAATCAGTTCTCGACCTACGCGTTCGGGTAGAGCTCATCCAAAAAGCCACCGCCATTCCTCTTGTCAAAGACTCCTGTGAAGCCCCAAGGTTGATCCTGGAAAGGTTGGACGTCTTGAATCTCAACTATGAGCACGTCTCCTGGCTCGGCGGCTTCAATCTCGAGAGGCCCGGACAGATAGTGGACCTTGGTGAGATCGACATTTTTCATGTCGTCTGCACTATCGTTGTTGCCGATCTGTCCTCCCGTCCAATCGACGCATTCAATCTTGACAATCTCGCCATTCTTGACCTTGCCGCAAAAAGGGACTGTTCAATTGTCAATCGAGATCAGTTGTAGGAAGGATAGTCCCAACACACTGTCTGGATGCCACCGATTCTATTGTGGCAATTAGCATATTACACAGAAGAGGAATTTCGAATTCACTCACATGCAAATATGGCTGCTCCGCAGCTGCCTTCTGCAGGTCTACTTTCAACGCAGTACGTATTGGTCCAGGCATGGTCGAGACTCGAAATGGAGATTGATGTAGAGAAGAATGTGCAGGTAGCAGTTACTCGAGCGAATATGCGAATGACGGTCTCTTGGGTTGCCAAATGTAGTCTTCCAAGCTCTTCAAATAAGTCAATCAATGGTAGCAATGCGGGGCAACAGCTCCTCCATTGCCCCGCAGCCACCGCTTCAAGGACGCATCACTCACGCCGCGCCAACGAGGGGGGGTGTCCTGATAGCTTCCAAGAGAGGAAGCTCAGAAGTTGTCATTGATAACAGCTCATTGGCAATCTTGCTTCTGGTTGGTCGCCGGGGGATCAGGGCCTTGCAGGCAGCTCTGAGGCATCATTAGCATTGAACCCCACTCCCCTGTCGCACAGCTTTACTACTTTCAGAAGTCGCCTCTTTCGAATTCTTCTCTTTCTTCGGAGGATTTGTTTCGATTTCGAGAGTTACCTGCCTGACATCAGCCCAATTTCGTGCATGCGTGCTACTGGGCGTACCGCGCCGTTGTCACTGCGGTAATCTATACCTACCGGTCCATCATTGACAAGGCCAACTTCCATCATGGCCTGGAATACACCATTCTTGACCTTTTCTGCCGAGTAAAGACCTTGCACTTTCGACAAGAAATAGTCATAGAGCTGTTTGGCCTCCTCTGACTTAGCCGCACCATGAAAATCAGGTTTGTTGCCCTTGCGCGTATTTGCCAGGAGCGTGAATTGGGATACTGCCAGATCGTCATCATGGTGAAAGATGGAGAGACTGAATTAAGCTCACCACAGAGTATTTCTCCATCAATGTCCTGCACGTTTCGTTTCCATTGCTGCAGAAATTTTAGGCCTGTCTCAATTCTTGCACGGGCTTGACGAACGCCAGAACCTGATTCGTCCGGCCACATCTTCATCTTGAGAACTCTCGAAGCCATTGAATCTACATCCTTTTCCGTGTCATTGGGCCCTATCGCTGCAAAGACAAGAACCCCTCTTCCGATTGAGGAAATGAGCTGCTTATCGACAGTCACAGAGGCACAAGCAACCCGTTGAAGGATGGCTTGGATTAATCAGCAGAGGTATCGCGCTGAAACTATAACTCTGCTCACTTTTCATCGTAGTCGATTGGGCGCTTCGGAGCGTTCTACGAGAACCGTTGAACGTAGCCCACCAGTACAGTCATCAACGCTTGGACTTGTCTTCGTCAACGAAATAGTGATGGTCAGATTAATTCTTTTGTTTCTGCCATTCGAGAGGCCTAAGATCGGGAGACAGAAGAGGCTCGGAAAGCTGAAGGAATGGAGCTTCGAGAACAATAAGAAATATAGATATCAAGATACTTCACAACGATTGTATGCAGAACATCAATCGCGAGAATTTGCGGTGAAATGAATCCAAAATCTCGAACCGAACACCAAGGAAAGGTCTTGGCATTTACTAGCGCGGTGCCTGAGACTGGCCGCAGACAACGGGCCGCAAGACCAAAATCGCATGCTTGTTCACCAACATCGACGGAGTGATCCACGCAAGCTTGCCAATAGAATCGCCTTTCTCCCAGACTTTCAAACATTTCTCAGCGCTTAGATGCTTCGCAGCCATGACTTCACGCAAGGTCCAGCAGGAAATCGACAAGACCTTCAAGAAGGTGGAAGAAGGGATACAAGCTTTCGATGGCATATACGAGAAGATTATGATCTCTACAAATGCGGCGCAGAAAGACAAATTAGAAGACAACCTGAAACGAGAGATCAAGAAGCTCCAGAGATTTCGCGATCAAATCAAGACATGGGCCGCTGGAAATGAAGTCAAGGACAAGGCACCACTGCTGGAGCAACGAAAGAGGATAGAAAAAGTAGGAATCAGGTCGTTCGATGACGAACCATGGCTGACTGTGTCTAGTGTATGGAGCAGTTCAAAGCAGTGGAGAAGGAGATGAAAACGAAAGCATATTCCAAGGAGGGTCTGTCTCAGAATGCGAAGCAGGATCCGGAAGAGAAGAGACGCGACGAGCTTTGCGATTTCCTGGCCAGTCAGCTAGATGAGATTGAACAATTTATTGAGGCATTGGACGCCGAGCAGGACACGCTACAAGCGGCCGTCAAGAAAAAGAAGAACGACAGTTCCAAGACTGGTCGATTAGCGGATATTGATATTGTGCTAGAGCGATTCAAGTGGCACGAAGGAAAAATACAGCTTCTGCTACGGTCCTTACAAAACGGAAATGTAGACAACCAGCAGGTCGAGGAGCTCAAGGAGAGCATCGAATATGTGATCGGCCAGGGCCGAGAAGCAGATTTCGAGGGCGAGGATCCCGACCTCTACGAGGGTTGCAATCTTGATGGCGAGGAAGCTATGTTCGGCATGGGAGCGGATAATGACAAGATCTCATCGCAAGACGCCTTATCAGTACAGGATGACGCAGATTCTGAGCCATCAGTGCTGAAGAAGGTTAAGACAGAACCACCCTCTACTCGAAGACCGTCAACACAGATGAAGTCCCCTCTGCCGATATTGGCATCTCTAACCACAATGCCGCCACCGCCCTCAATACCCAAAGACACCACCATGAAGCCAGCCCCGGCACCCACACGGCCACCAGGAGAAACACTGAAATACGCATCTGCTGCCGCCGCAGCAGCAGCCAGCGATAAGGGTGGTGTTGGTATAGCACCTTTACCGCCTCCCCCTGCGGCTGCCAGCCCTACCTCTGCTCTTGCTCCGTTACCTGCTCCTTCGAAATCCAGTGCCACAACCTCACCCTCTGTAGCACCAGTACAACCGAGCACGAAAACGTCTACCGAGGAAGTCGCAAGCACCAACGGCACATCATCCCATGACCAATGGAAATCGCCAACGTTAAGTCAAGCGAGTGCTCGTATCACTAGTGTACCGAGCAGTGTCCCTCCTACCCCAGCTTTAGAGAAAGCAGAGAACGTACCAACTCCAGTCATTGCGGATGAGGCTTTAGCCACCAATGGTGAAGGTTTTGAGGACGATCAAGAGACGGAAGAATCCATCTATCATCTACCAGCCAGCCTGCAGGATTTGATACAGTCCTTCGAAACCACCAAGAGTCGAATACCATTGCAGCCGAATCCATCTCAGCAAAGGCTATTGGCAGCCTCACGGGAATCATGTCCAGATGCGCCGGACGCCGAGCGACCGCAGCACTACAAGCCACAGTTTCGATTCAATACCCCAGCGCATTATCCCCAGGAACCATTACCCATATTCGATGACCCTGCTCTATACGAGACGGGCAGAATCGATACGGATACCCTGTTCTACATCTTCTACTATCGACAAGGCACCTACCAGCAATATTTGGCAGCCAAATCGCTAAAGAACCAGAGCTGGAGATTTCACAAGCAATACCAGACCTGGTTCCAACGTCATGAGGAACCCAAGACAATCACTGAAGAGTTTGAACAGGGAACGTATCGGTTCTTCGATTATGAGAGCACCTGGTGAGTTCCGAAGCACGTACACTGCACTTGGACCTTTCGCTGATCAATTACAGGATGAATCGTAGGAAGGCTGACTTCAAGTTTCTCTACAAGTATCTGGAAGACGATCTATAGCACAGCACTGGCGCATTCGGTAGGAGGGATATGTGGTCCTACTGGCTGGGAACTGGGCTTAGGCGTCATTGACACGATCGATGATCGCTGTACATGTGTGGAGTTGTGTCGCGAATCAATCAGCTCCAAGCCTCTTGAAGCAACTGGGTTACTAACACTGAGTTTGTTCAGTTTGCCGCAGATTCTTTGGCTTCTGATTAGCCTGGCCCTTGTTTCGTGATTGCTACACTCTCTGTGACACTCGCCGACCCCATGACCGTTACTTGGCTGTCTGAATTGGCGCTCCGCCTCATTTCACACATGCGCCCTCGCTCGTCTTCTCATTTGCTTTCCGCTGGGTAGAATGAGGCTGAGTGGTTCGGAAGGCAGCGACTATTACTGCGGAGGATTGGTCCTTTGCAGTGCGAACGGTTTGCCGTGTAGTCAAGCAACGCTAAGCCCAAAACAGTATGGCAGGTAGTCTCATTCATCGAACAGCCGTCTTCTCCCACCACATCAGGTCAACCATGCTGCACCACCTATCATAGATGCCACCATCTCAAGTGGTCGGAAGCTTGAAAAGTACCTCGGCGTCTGCCATCTTTCAGGCAACTCGGTTCCCTGGAACACTGCCTTTCTCCATCTCGATTGCGTGATCGACGCTCCTTGCCCATGTACGACTCTGCAAGGAACAGAACAGGTAAGGAGAAGCGACCTTGCGATCATTCGAGCACCCACTCGAAGCCCGAGCTGAACTGGCCGATACTCTGCCACCGCCATCCCATAGCAGGACCTTGAGGATATCAAGTCTGAGTCGCTCGACAAATCATGCTCATCATAGATCTCGTTTCATCTGCCTGCCAGCCTTGTGACCTCACGGCACGGTCCGGTAAGGCGTATTCTCGAGATACAAGTCTTGCAAGGCCATATCAAGGTCTGTTCCAACATCTGGGCGACCTGCTCGAGGCCACCAGTAGGGTTTCTTCCACCAAGCCAGAGTCCTTGCTTCCCATACTGGCCTTTTCACAAAAGTACTGACGAGACGGTCTCACAAACTTCCAGCCTAACACTAACCTGTTTCAGCGTCCGTCGACCTCTTGTTTGCTTCTTGAGCCTCACATTAGACTCTGAAAGATTCTGATGGTGTGGTCGAATCGCCTGTCAAGTTGAGTTGAATGTGCTACTGCCGTTCATGCTATGCCGCACTACCTTCCTCTCAAATTTCTCATAGCCCTCATCTTAGCGTGATGCAATGATTTCCCGTGCCTGGCTCTTCTACAACATTCCGATTCGCTTTTGTGTGTGCTCTTCGGGTCACAGAGCGAAGCTGCGCATCGCTTCACTTTGCCTATCAAAGTACCATCGTGTTTTCAGACCAACCGAAAAGAGGGCTCTCAAGAGCCGTACCTTATCAGAATGGCTGTACTGACCAGATCGCTCGATTAGCAGGACCTTACATGAGCGTTTGCCTTGTTGAAGGATAGTTTATAACTAGTAGCAGTGCTCATGTACCTCTCTTCTTCAGAACATCTCTATCCTCATCCACTGGCGTACTGCTCCGCCTTATATTCTTAGCCTCCTTTGTCTCGTTGAATCACACTTGATAGCTGTCTGTTTCAAGTCCTGTCAGCCTATACAAACAATATGGCATACCGGTGGAACCACGATATCCCGAATGAATATTTTCTAGACCCGCGATACAATGCTGCGTACGCTCCCTCGTTGAATCGGCACGATTCCGAACTCTCAAACGGCTCGTCACGCAGCTCCGACTCCTACTCGTCCTACTCAGCACGCTCTAACACAGAAACACCATCATACTACGAACAGCTGCGGCCAGCCGGCGGTCACGGTCACCATAACCATTCCCCAGACAGCTATGCCAGCGCCTCGTCTTCAAGTGGAAGTCAACGTGCTACAGCTACTTCCCGCCATGGCTCCACTTCTTCGTCATCGTAAGTCCCAACCGGATGTCCTTCAGGCAGCTGACTAACACAAAACTAAGAGCGTCTGACAGCCGCGAGCGCTTTTATTGCGACGACAGCGAGTGCTACGATAAACATGGTCAGCGCTCATCCTTCAGCCGCCGAGCAGACCTGAACCGCCATTACCAATCTGTCCACGGTAGTACTCTTCAAAGCTGTCCATGGCCGAGGTGCGAGCGGAGAGGTGATCGTGGATTTCCGAGGCTTGATCATTTGATCGAGCACCGAAGGGGCTATCACAAGGAAGAGATTCCTAAGAGGGAGACTGCTCAGACTGGAAGGGAAGTATGGAGATGAAGTAAGGCATGATCTCAAGTTTCACTTTAATTCTCGGTGGGCGAATCAATAGTCTCCCAGATGTGTGATTTCCACGATCGTTTGTTGACGGTTCTCCTTCGATGAAGTCTTTCAACTTTCAATGGTGTCTCAGGGCGATTTGTATGAAAATTATGACTGCGGAACGGGAGACCGTGTCCTGGATGAACTGATGTTTACCAGTTGATTGAGTGTCTTGGATACTTTTCGGCAGAACAGGTTCCTCTTAATTTAATATGTACCAATAAACAGACGTTTCCACACCCAGTAACGACCCTTGCAAACAGTAGCTGAACCAAGGCGTAGGACCATGATTGAAGTTATGGTAGGTTGACAACCTACCGACTACTAAATCAGATGCTTTCCAAAGCTATAAAAATGATGCACGCGGGGGGTGTTACGTGGTGGGGCGACCTCCATCTGCTATCGGTCTTTTCGGCGGTACTTTTCGAACAATTGTTCCTTTGCTAACGTCGTCCCCTTTTAGCACCTTGGGCCAAAGCCAGTGCCGAAGCCGGGGGTTATCCGTGTAGGAACGTCGAAGTCCGTCATCAGCATGATCAAATCCAGTATTGATTTCTCCTCAGAATTCTGCATATTTTCCCGACTTCCGACAACTCTCCGATGGAATTCAGCGTGGAAGCTTGCTCTGAGTGTAGTGCATGCATACTTTGCTGGTGAGCGATCATGTGTCAGCTTGAGGATAGATAGATGCTCGTATTGTCTAGAATAGCTATGGAATCGAAGAAATAAGGGGGAGCGCGCAGAGACTGCAAGCTGACTAATCAAGCAATCTCGCCTGGCTTTTTGATGAATGAGTGTATAAGTAGCAAGGAAGAAGGAAATAGGCCTGTGCTGAGTAAGCCGCCAAGGAGGACCTACAACACTTTTACCAGTCATCTTTCGCTAGATCAACGCCAAGGAATTGTAGTGATCTCAGCAAAATTCATCGTGCATGATGGCTGGAGAAGAACAATTCAGTAATTAACGTGGACGCTCCTAGGCTGAGTATGGGGGCTTGAAAAGCCTTTGGGAGAGCATTTTACCAGAACTAATTAGGGCAGATCGTTCCAACGCACAACCGTAACTACTTGATGAGGCTGAGGAATATCGCTGATCGGTCTCTTCCGTTTCTGACTTTTGCTCGGCTGCGCTTCCCTGAATATTTAATCCTGACCTATTGAGAAAAGGAAAACTTGACGTCTCCTCTATCGGCACCATGCGAGCAATGTACATCAGCCACTCCCGGTCACGATATTCAACTTTAGCGTATCGACGATTTGAATGAGGAAATGTAAAGAAGGAGAAGATTTCGTTGGGAAGCCCATCAGTTCAACGCTGCACTTGGTGGTGTCCTGAATTGGTAGGAAGATGGCGAAAATGGCATTGTGCAAAACACATAGAAGCACTGGATGCTTGAAGCCAATGACAGCAAGTCACGATGTGTCAACGTGTACAGCTTAGGAGGTAGAGACGAGCCTGAAATCCATGAAATCGGAATCGCAGATTTTTCTTGGAAAGCTATCGTGACAACCTACAGCACTCTCCAAAGAAGGTCTGATGCTTACAGGATTGGCTCACGTAGAAAACGGTATTTCAGCACCCGCCACACCATGATTTCGACTGTGTCTACAATAAGAAAACGGTCGATCATATCTCGGATGCTCTACTGAGGTGCCTTGAAGAAAATCACAACAAAAAAGGCACAAGACAGGGTTCGAATCTATGACTAAAAGGGTGCATGAAGATAAAAACAACTTATGCCCACAGCGCAGCAGGTCTTAGGTTAAATTCTGCAACTTATAAGGAGAGAACTAACCGTTCGGCCAACTGTGCTGTGGGCACACGTTGTACAAGATCTGGTCGAATCCATATATATCGACTCTCAATATCCCAGAGAAGAAGAACGCGACTTAAATTCAGCGCGTGAGGATTACTATTTCTCAGACTCAAATGGGCTGACGATGCTTAGGATTGACAGCTACTCGGTCACTGAATTACGCCTATCAGACCGGAGTCTCCATCAACATTGTTAGGCAAGCCGTCCTCCTGGAGGCGTCTCGTGTCTCTACGTCGACAGCTCTGAGAAGTTTGCACAGGCGTAGTCGAACAAAAGACTGCAGAGCAATCAGTACTTACATCGTACTTTAAAACGCAACTTAGGAATACTGTTCAAGCATGGTAGGTGCTTCGCTTCCGAAAAAAACCCTTTCTCAGAACGAGGCTCGAACATGGAGACAGAAGGTCATAAAAAGTGGGCAATAAGATAAACCGCCCATATGCGCAGCAGGCCTATTGGTAGCTCCCTACTTCATTTCGAGGGATTACTATACTTCGGCCAATTGCGCTATGAGCGGCTATCTTATATCAACCAGTGGCATGACAGAAACATATCTTCTCTCCTTGATCCAACAGTGAGACCAAAATATTGCATAGCAGTCCACATCCAAATAGCATTCAAGCATTCTGGAGCCAACTACCCTGGGATCGAGGGCTTGCATCAAGCATGGCACGCACAAAGCATCTACCATTTGGCCCATTGCTTTACGGTGTCAGGTTGATATTGGCGTGCTTTGAAGCCATCGCGTGTTCCGTAACGTAAGATCAAGATTTTGCCTCCTCCAGGACCCGCGTCAGTGTCCTCGAATATACACTTCACTCTCAAGTTACGCTTCTATAATGGCTAACAGTATAGCTCTCTAGATAGAACGGATGAGGTAAACCAACTCGAGTTACGGAAATCTCAGGTGCTTAGCGTGGATGGCAGGATACATCAGCACTGGTGAAACACTCAAGGCGCAGCCCAATTTTTGAATGTGCTGAAGAAGGCTCATCATTAGTTCCTCTATCTATCGACCATCGCTATATACAGAGCACCTATTCAATGTCTCTACTGTCATCCACAGTTTTCGTATGTGATATGTATGTGCGAAGCTCGACCGTGAATATGCTATGTGCTGGAGAAAGTTAGCGATGATTCACACAGTTGACGGTCTTCTTGACCATACCAGATCTGCACCTTTGTTCAAATTTCGGGTCTTGTTGACATCAACCCAATATCATATTGCCAGAGTCATCGAGCTCTTCGCTTTGCGCTGCTACCAGCATCCTTTGCCTGGATGAATATTGGTCGGTTTAGTCCTTAAAACTTTCGGTAATCAGCGTGTCTAGGTTCAGGTAAGAATCTGTTCTACTTTGATAGTGATGATAGTCAGGCAGAGCACGGGTAGCGTTTGATAGTACTGACCATCGAATAGAGTATTGGGAGAATGAGCTAAAGTATCGTCAGTACATCCAATGTACGAAAAGAGTCTTGGACGCGCACCATTATGCTGCTGCTGCTGAACAGTACATGCTTCGATGCAAAGAACAACGGTGACGACGACAACGAGGATGATGATGCGAATTGCTTCCTCCCAACGAGTCGGAACCTTCCGCCGAGTCCAGCATGGGATATTGGGGAGAAGGGGGATGGCATCACTTGTGAACTGTTCTCTAGAATATACCATGGCTTCCGTCTATGCGTATCCGCAGTCCTGTTCAGCAGACGATCATCTGGCCCTGTGCTGCACCCTCGCTGATTTGAGGCCTAAGGTCGCCGTTTCCTGCACTAGAAGAGCAAGACGGAAAGTTGTCTGCGCTGTCTTCCGAGTGCTCTATGCTCTCAACCTCAACAACAGTAGGGTCGAATAGGGATTTTCGAAGGCATTCGGAAGTCCAAAAGGCGGGAATATCCACCAGCAGACCATCAGTCATCCTGCTTCCAGATTTGGTGTGTGAGATATTTTGGTGGCGGTACAGGCGGGTTAAGCTGAGCCATGGCCTTGGTAGCATCGCGCCTTTCTGAAGCAATCCGAAGGGTTTCCAGTTAATAGCCCATAGTTCAGGCAGTCTAGCGACTGAAATTTTGCTAAAGAGGGTGTCAGTAGTATCAAGAAACCGTCAGGAAGATATCCTTACAAGTCCAAATATCTTCTCAGCCCCGCTTCGACACCAGCAGTCACAACTCCGAGGTCCTCAGTCATCGAATAAGCACGCATTAGCACCCACTTGGACGAACATCCATCAGGAAGGCCAAAACAAAAAGGAACGCTCAGACACACATATACCTCAAGATATCCACGCCCAGAAACCCACTACAACACACCCACGTGCTCACATACCCATGAGCCAACAAACCGTGGCTTATATCCTCTCCCACAAAAATCCGATAGACACAAACCCCCAAATGTCAACGCGACGCACAGAAAGACCCTTCACACCCACGCATGGACACATGCTCGTGAAGAGACAGTCTGGAGGTTCCAGCTAGCGAGCCATCTAGACAAATAGACATTTGCACATGTGGTCATCATAACAGGATGTTAGAGTATAGTAGATGTATGTTATGGTTGCCACGTCAGATCAAAAGGTGGTACCCGACGACAGTAGAAAATGACAAAGGCAATAAAACGTAGATGGAGGAAATGCGTATGGTGAAATTGTTTTAATATCGCTTGGTCATTTTGAAGATGATTTGAACCTTGGGCAATTTCACATTAGTAAGCGCGGGCGGGCGTAGTGAGCATGAAGGATTGGGTATGAAAAAAGCTCCAACGATGGTTCAAGGAAGATGTATGTGTACCACAATGGCCTGAAGGAGATCGAACTCGGAGCTGGCTTACCGTGCTTTGTTTCCGCATCCCAAACTTATCTCATGGTGATCCGTGTAGTAGGGGTATTTTGAATGGCGCCTTCTGAAACTGGCGCCGCCATTCATTGAAAGAAAGGTCTTCCGGACAAAGAGACAGTCTTTTGACGGAGTCTCTGCGTACAAAGCCGCCACCATAAGGCAGAGAGGGCTCCATCCACTGCGCCGGTTTATGCGACGGCAGAGAAGCTGTGACGATTATGAATGTTGAGCCGATCAGCATCATGTGTACGGAAGCCCCAGCGAAGATTGAATGGGTTTTCTGATCGGAACCCGGAGGTTGATACAGATGCTTGGTCTGAAAGCGGGTGAGGAGAAAAATTTGTAAGGGTGAGGCGGAACGCTCCAGAAGATATGCTGCATGCATATGCGCACATCGGCCATTAGATTTCCAGCGGACCAGGGTGACTTGGCCAACTTTGCCAAAACGGGTGTCCAAAACATCCGTCCCAACACGGCATTGTGCCGCCTGCCGGTGATCATGCTAGTAACAATTACCCTCGTCAAAGGGCATGCGAAGGTTCTGCCGTCTATTTTGGTGGTGCACAATGACATATTCCCTTGCACGGTTCCCACTTTTGACGATTGCACCCGACGGTGTGAACATTGAGAGAATCGGTCAAGGCTGAAGGCCCCCTATGCTGCAGATCGAGTCGACTATGCTGTGAGCAAGTAGGTTTCGACGATTTGCCAAATGAAATACTCAAGTGTGGATCGTAGAAAGGCCCAATCTTTCTTTTTATGTAACTCGTATATCATTAAATCGCTGCCTGTGGTTAGATTTTAGACCACCTTTGGCCTCATGCATGTCGGCCCTGCAATGACAGCAATTTCGAGTGTTGAACAGTGCCTAAAGGTCGTACGGGGTTGGGGGCATCCGAGGGTGCGCTGAAGAATTGAGAAGTTAAATTGTCGTGATCAAAGCTGGTGTGAAATTGGAAGCTGTGTAAAGTTTGGAGGTGGCGTAGGAGAAGAGCTTCGTCAGAGAAGTCATGTCGGCACTGTATTGAATGTTCGATAGCGTGAAGAAGAGTTTCATGCAATCGTTGAGCTTAGTGTAGGATCAGAGGACTGTAATTAAACGATGAACAGCAGAATAAATTTATTAGAGAAGTCCTGAGTTCAAGGTTGATGAGAAGTAGAGGTCGATGAGAGGTAGAGGTCGATGAGGAGTGGAGATCGATGAGGAGTGGAGGTCGATGAGGAGTGGAGGTCGATGAGGAGTGGAGGTCGATGAGGAGTAGAGGTCGATGAGGAGTGGAGGTCGATGAGGAGCAGAGGTCGATGAGGAGTAGAGGTCGATGGAGGCAGAAATCGGTGGCAAAGAAGCCTGTGAAGAAGCCAGAGCTATGTTACCTACGCAAAATGTTGGCTGGGAAGCTGGTGTGAGGTCGAAGCTGGTGTGAGGTCGAAGCTGGTGTGAGGTCGAAGCTGGTGTGAGGTCGAAGCTGGTGTGAAGTGACCTATTCATGTGATGAAAGTTAAGCAAAAGCGAGGACGAGACTGACACACGAATCCAGATACGATGTCGACATGAGAAATACCATTGAGCTTAATTCCCTAAAAAAATGAAGTAGATTCGGTCGAGATGTGGTCAAGATCGAGGAATCGTCTATCTCGAAATTGGTGTGGCGCCGAGCACTATGCGGATATAGGTACAAGGCTATTCTGGGAAGTAACTGTAGCTAACATTGTCAGCCGTAATGCTCGCTAGGACTCAACATGCAGACATTTTACATTTAATGTGTTAGTGGCTCCAGCCGCTCCGATAGCGATCTTCTCTCACCACCAACGGTAGAGTGGGTTTGTGATCCCTGCGGAGAGCAGCACGAGTGTTTCGTAGAATCGAGGTTGTCAGTATGGAAATCGTAGTGAGATGATTCTGTTAGGGACGAGAAAGAAGCTTTGTTTATTCCTCAGGTTTGGGGGCCGCTGACATCTCGCAGTGGCACAATCTTCCATAAAACCCTGATCGAATTTCTTTTTAACTCTTGTGGATATAATCATCCCGTTCAGCGGCGAAAATAATTCAGGAGATTCCATACTCCCAAACACCGAATTCATGACATCTTGACCGTGCATGTAAGCAAAGATATGTACAGCTATAGTGGTGTCTTTATTAATCCAGGTCCTGAGGATCGGACATCAAAGAGATTCTCTTCGCGGATCAGGATGTTTGCTGGGGGCCGCTGACATCTCGCAGTGGCACAATCTTCTTCGCCGTGTTGAGCATGTTGTAACACGCCGCGATCTAAGCCAAAAACCGTGTCAGCAAACAAAGCACACTAGGGTGACTCACCTCGGGAAGAGGAATCACGACGTCACTCCAACATAAGATTCATGAGGAGGAATCACGAAGTCACTCCAACATAAGATTCATGAGGAGGAATCACGAAGTCACTCCAATATGAGATGTATGAGGAGGAATCACGGAGTCACTCCAGCATAAGATTCATGAGGAGGAATCACGAAGTCACTCCAACATGACGTTCATAAGGAGGAATCACGAAGTCACTCCAATATGAGATGTATGAGGAGGAATCACGGAGTCACTCCAACATAAGATTCATGAGGAGGATTCACGAAGTCACTCCAGCAACGGGAAATAGACTTTCAAGATCGTAAAGACGGAATGTTCCAGTCCGAGTAGATTCAGCTCGAACCCTCAACTTCCTCATCCTCGTTCTCGTCCTCATCCTCATCCTCGTCGCTGTCCGCATCGCTGTCCTCGTTTTCACCTGTGGGATTTTTTGATGCTTTCACCTGATTTGACGCAACGGCTAGGAGAAGATCTCTATCTTCCTGGCTTGTTGTGGTCTTATCGTCCACTGAACCTACCAAAAGGTCTTTATATTCATGACCTAGCTCTTCGACAAAAGCGAGCAACATGCTCTTTGGAAGATACGGGCCTATCGTCCCCCAATACCCTTTTCCAAACTCATTTTTAATCCGTTGACCAGATTTGTTGTCCGCTCCCCAAGCACGCCTTAATATCTGCATGCAGTAGTGGAAATAGAGATATCGAGCACGTGGGCGAAAGTCATTTTTGAACTTAACGGGCGAGTCATGAAGATCTCTCCAGGTCTGGTCTGAAGTAGAACCAATAAAGTTGTCTATATCGGCATCGGCGAAGTTGAGAATGCAGATCTTATACTGCTTAGGTTTGGAATTGTTCCAGAGAGACATCTGTGCCACAGTAGGATGATCAGGAAGGCGGGGAACAATGGCCATAAAACCCCGATCAAATTTGTCTTCGACATATGTGGATATAATCATCCCGTTCAGCGGCGAAAATAATTCAGGAGATTCCATACTCCCAAACACTGAATTCATGACATCTTGACCGTGCATGTAAGCAAAGATGTGTGCAGCTGTAGTGTCGCGTTCGTGAACCCAGGTCTTGAGGATCGGACACCAAAGAGAGGGTCTTCGCGGATCAGGATGTTTGCTGGCATATTCTCTGATGCATGCTGCTCTGAACCGGCTTTGATCTGAGGGGTCTCTTCTTCCACGGCCGGTTGTGTTAACCCCAAGGCCAACTGGACTAGTAATGAAGAGTTCCAAGAAGGCTCTTCTTTTTGATCTGCCGAATCCCGCGCCATTGGTTTCAGTGCTTAAAAGCCCTGCCTGTTTCGTGAACATTTTTTCGTCCGCTTCAAGAGCATGGGCCTGTGCACGAAGATGTGATGCTTTCTTGCTTTCGGAGAATTCTCCTTCAGCGCCCTCATCTTCTTGATGGTGCTTCTTCGAGATTTTTGTTTCCAGGTCAACGGCCTCTTTCGACATCAAAGCAATAGTGGCGCTTTGACTCCAATATCTGAAAGGAGAAAAAATGGAAGATCAGTCGACCATACACGGAAGTGTGAGGATATTCAAACGTACGTAGAATTGAAAGATGACTGTGGCTTCAACTCCTTGCGCAGTTTTTTCGCTTTCCTGTGAAGTTCATCTCTCTCTCTCTCTAAATCAACACAAGCCCTCTTGCTAGATTTTCGCTCTGGTATCTTAAAAGTCATGATGAGAATTGACGAAGGTTGTGAGTTTTGATTGATGAGAGGGAGAGAATGAGGATGAGAGAGAGAGAATGAGGATGAGGAAGGAGCTTTAAAATGTGAGTGGATATGAGATGTTTATTACTAGAAAGACTTAGTATGCCGCCGCTAGGCTCGTGGCTGACGCTAGTTTAGACAAGGCAGCACAACTCCTGCGGACCTTTACCACGACCCGATACTCATACATATTGTTTCTGCGCATGTTTTAGTCAAGGAGAGACGCACCTCGAAGTTAGATCACGTCCAAGCCACATAGCACAATCGCGTCCATATACTTCCTACGGAAGTTCCACCCCAGACACAACTATTTGAGGCTCCCTCAAAATATGCCTGGCTAACGTCTAACAGCTCTTGGAGATAATGTGCTTCGCTTTAGAACTGCTAGAGCATGTTTCCGGCTCCGAGAGAATGATATGGCACCCTTTTCTTCCCGCACAGTTTGCTCAGATGGTGTTAGGATCTCGACCTCTAGTGTTTCTAGGAGCCATCGGCTCTTTACGAGTAAGCTGTTTCAGACTTGTTCTTGCCTGCCTTTTCAGACAATGCTCGCTGCGCTAGCTGGTGCCGTCAAGGGTCATTTCTAACAGCTTGAAATCGCCTCTAATTCGATGGACGGATCAGATTTACCCACGCATGGTCCTTCTCTTTTGCTTCTGGCTTTACCCAATTGGCTTTCCTCGAGCGCATTACACTTCTTCATGTATCAGACATCTCAGCTGAACCTCTTGCAGCTCTAAAAGGGCTTTTGAGTGATGTCGCAGTTGTGCGACGTAAGAGTTCGAAGACCCTTGTCAGCCTTACAGGTGGACAGTCGGCTCGATCTGGCTTCGGCCAACGCAACGCCATTTTCAGCTATCAGGAGCCCCTTTCCTCCCTAGTGGCACCAAAATCCGCAGCGAAATTGATTGTTAGGCCCGTTATACATTGCGCTCACTGCCCGTGTAATTTACTAGTTGAAGCACGTCATTGCGTTATTGTGTATGGTTATTGTCTATGCTTCCGGTTGATCACCGCTTGCATGCCATCTGCTGTACATGGTTATTACCAAGTACCGACCTTATCTTGTTTAAACCACGATTTTCAACTTGTCTGATGTGCAGCTCTCTCAGCGTCAGAGAAGAGCCTTTTATCGGAGGATTTGCAGGCCAAAGATAGGATGATCAGCACGGAGCTCAAGTACTACTAGTGCAATACCATGGTGTGCAGGATTCTTCTCCGTAATATCTTCTCAAGTGAGAGCCTCTATTCTGTTCTCGTTCCCTTTATGGCCCGAAGATGAGTCGGCAAGCACGAAGGTCATATGTAAGATCTTCTTGCCGGAGAACTCTTTCCTTCTTCTATGTTTCTGGCAATACATCATGGGACGGGTGTGACTACCTGGCTTGCTTTTTACAGGTATAAGAAGTCATTTTCTACTGATGATAGTTCCTGCACATTTAAAGGCGCTGAAGCTCTTACGGTAAGTCGCAACTGCATTGAGTATGGATAAGGTAAGTTGTTTATAAGTTCTCAAATTTCTCCCTTCTCTTTTCTTCTTCTTCTTCTTCTTCTTCAACGCATCGCAATAAGTCGTGTATGTATGCCTTCAACCTCCGGTACACTAATGCTGACCTTGCGTAGCTTTGAATTCTGGAGTTTTTTTTTAAAAAAACACTGTATGTATCACCTTTCCATCTCGCTGTCATCTGTGTGTCTGCGACCCTGCATCCGTTGCCTTCTTCAACATCACTCACCCACACTCCCGTTCGAGCTTCTTCCCGACGGTCCTATTATGCTCTCGAACTTCTCCGGCTTCTCATGGAATACCGCTCAAAGATACTGGCCACGGGCCCTGGTCGCCATCACCTCGTTGACCTGAACCATCCTTCCATCTCACACGATCTTAGTGACACCACAAGTCATACATTCTGCAACTATTCCCTCCTTCACCATCACCCACCCATGCTGCCTCTGCAGCCTACGAGCTTCTTCACGACGATCTCAACACCATCTCAGACTCTCTGGATTCTCATCAGGTCCCATCGAACGATAAATCATCTGCGCCGGGCGCTGGTCGTTATCGTTGTCCTATGGCCTCGTTGACCTAAACCATCCTTCCATATCGCATACTCGCAGGCACACCACAAGTCATACACGCATCTTGCCTGCTGGAACTGCTCGAGATCGATCCATCGTCCTGCTTTCTTACATTATCGCCGCATATACCTGTCATCTAACGTTTTTTCACCTGCACGCTCCTCTCAACTGCTTTCATTCTTGCTGCCGCAGGATGGCCCGAATTTATGCTGACCTGGGTACAGACAATGCCTCGTTCCCGCCCCGGTGCCCTTGCGCAGCATCCTCGGATCTGCTACAATTGCCGTGCCCCCGGGCACAAGTCCCGGGACTGCCCGGAACCACCTCGCCCCCGCGCGCAGCAACGTGTTGTGCCGCCCTGCCCTCCTGCGCAGCAGGCTGTACGTACAGCCATGCACCGCCTCATCGCCGTAAGTCTATTCAAACAGCTCTATGATCATGTCTATCAATTCGTGCGAAAATTCACTGCCTCTCAAAATCACTCTTTTCCAATTTTTATATGTCTTTTCCTGTACAGTTCTTGTTTCAAAGCAATACCCTTTCTATTACTGCATCCTCTTCGTTGTCGCCTGTTTCTTGATCATATATTCCGTTTGCCTGAACCTGTCCCAGTCTTCTTGGTGGCATCGACCTTGGCACATGTTGATGACCTTTCGCTTTCTATTTTCTATGCTGACCTAGATACAGTCCACCATCGAGGAAGCAGCCGGCCCCCCGCCCGCGCAGCAGCAGCAGCAGCAGAGGAGGAAGAAGAAGAAATTCGCCCGAGCGCAGCAACCGCCGCCAAGCCCAAAGAAGCCCATGGCGCAGCATCCCCTGACTCCCCTCGGTTCGGCCTCTTACAGAGGAGCCCTTGGCGCAGCAATTCCTCTTGTCGCTGGGCCGGCGGCGCCCCACGCTGGGCCCCAAGCGCAGCACAACCGCCCGTCCTCTGCCGCCTATGCGCAGCAAAACCCTGCTGGTTCCCCGGCCCGCGTTCCTCTCCCTTTGGCCCTCGCGCAGCAAATGGGTCGTCGTCGTGCGGCGTCCGCCCCGGCGCAGCCAAAAGTTTCCTCTAACGAGGAAAATATTGTTACCTCCATTGGTAAGCCTACAGCTTGTTCTTTTTGTCGATTGTTAACTAATTATCTCCAAGAGGAGGATGAGGAGATGGATTAGATAGTATATCTTATTATTATTAGTTAGTTTTTGGCGATTTTGGGCCTTTTGATTTATTATATATATAGTGTTTTGCATTTTTTAGCTCTGCGATTGATTCACACCGTCACGTGGTGCAGAGTGTAAGTAACCGATCAGGTCGCAAGACCTAATCGGGGAAACTAAGATGAATCCATTACGTATGCAATTTGAATTCTATGATCGAAATCAAGATGGTGCATTTTGTTTTGCTTCGCTATATCATTCAAGGAACAGATGATTGTGGTCTGGCATAGCACACCACTGAGCTCGCATAGACCTATCCGTTCTTGACCGTTTTACAGAATACAGTGCGTCTTCCGGCGTCGACACTCCGAGTCACTCTGTTCATAGAGATTCCGTTCGCTCGCTTTATCGATTACCGATGCTTCACCAGTAATCGACCAAAGTTGAGATTCCAAAATTCGATGCCCCACAGCAAGATGTTCTCACGCATCAAGATTTCCCCCTGGTTAGTCCCTCGAGCTTCTGACGATGTTTCATTAGATCCTTCCCTTCAACAGCCTTCCTCGCCAGTGCCAACAGATCTCCGCTACTCTTTCCTCTGATTCCGTGCATAACATCAAAATCAAAGTGCTGAAAGGGTAAGTGGAGAGGCTGGAAACGGTATTGCTGATTGCTTACGTCGATTTTCCGGACAGACCTCCCCGTGAGCCTTCGAAACGCTAAACCATGCTTGTGTATCTTCCGAAAAGCTATCCGAGTCAAGTAGATGGTCAATTCTACTTCAACCGAGGGCATCGGCCTCTTGGTGAAGTAGGGGGAGAAGAAAACCCTCTGGCAATTGGCCAACTCTAGCTCAAGAACGGCGATCTTTCCCTCAGGAATTGGAGGAATGACTGGAAAGCCGCTCTCGAGGGAGATCTTGCAACGCTTTAGATTACTGAACGGATTGCCACTGCGAAGCCACATGCAGAATGTGGATGTGTTCTGCGCACCCTCGATCAAGGCTTCCTGAACACTTCCTCTGCACAAACGATTCATGCCGGGGAGGTATGATTCGGATAAAGTGATGGCTTCACCGAGAAATACGCTTTTATAGAAGACTGGAGTTGCCTCGTCTCGCAGCTGGCGGCAAGTTTGTAGTATTGCTACACTTGAAGGTAGATGGAGTCGGGCCACAAGAGGGATAATAGTCGATTTGGGACGACGTAGTGCCAATGACCCTCCATGTAGATACTCGTATATCTGGAGTCGGATCTCAAGCGGTAGGGTGAGCAGAGTCAGATTGGTTGCAGGTACAGGATGCGGGGCAGGTGGGACGCTGGAAAGCATGATGGCGTTGTCGGCGTGGTGGCAGTGTATTCTCTGCAGTCTGGGGGAAGGAAGTTGGCTTAAGAGAAGAGATATGGGTTGCGCTTGGGTACCTTGGCCATCGCGTAGCTTGGTGTGAGAACCTTGCCTTACTTATATCGTGTTATCCATTGTCTTGTGTCAGACAGCCTGCGCCTCAGCCTGCGCCTCAAGCTGTCCATCGGCCAATTTGAGCCAATCTCCGGCCTATCTTGGCCCCATTTCCTTCATATTAAGGCCCATTCTCAGGGGCATTCTACATACTTCTTAGACAGTCAATTCTACCCATTCAATTGCACTCAATTCGATTCTACACAGACATTTTGGCCTATTTACAGCTATTCTGGCCATTTTGTCTGACATCTTGGGACATTCCATCATCCTGTGAGCAAGCAATGTCTGCCCAATTAACGAGTCCGAGTGAACGTGTTTGTCCTTCCGAAACAGCTGTGTGGAGGTTATAAGGTAGATGCTCAAGGTGTATCGAGGCAGCCACAGCGCAAAGAACGCTAGAATACTAAAACTCTCACGTGCTCAAATCCTGCTGTACCACGGTAGGAGGCACAAGTAGTCACACTTCGCCACTGGTATCGCTATGTAAGGATACAAAGCAACAAAACGCCCAAATTTGGCGCTTATCTCTCATGATACTAGTATTGAGTGTGCCTTTTATGTGCATCTGTAACAGAGCTGCGTATGATATCGACAGGGATATCGTACAAGGGCGACAGGGATACCGGTAAATGAGGCGTTTTTGTCGATCAAAACTAGCGTCAAGGTGTGAATACTTCTGCCTGGTACCGTAGTAGACGTGGTAGGACCTGATGTCGTAGTCGAAGGTGTTCAGTCACTAAACCTCGGAAATATGAGCTGCATCGGAACATTTTCTGTCGTGGTCGACACGCGCGCCGCTGATTGAAAGGTTTACGAAAGCCCTCCTGACCGATCTCTTAGATGCGATCCATTGGTGGGGTCGTCTTGGGCGAGCTTGCATATGAGATAGCTTCATGGCGGAGAATACCTCTGGTGCTCATGCTAAGCGAACCCAGCCCGAACGGAGCTTTGATAGACCTTAGCTTCGCTCGACGAAGATATCTCTAGGCCATCACCAACAGCTCTTCTTCGTCTCTGTCGTAGATCTCGCGAATTGCGGCGAATGTGAAGCCCCTCCACGTCAAAATGGGCAAAAGACATCCTCAGCCAGGGGGCGGCAAGCTTCCGAAACCCGTTCCCATTTTCCGCGCTCGCCCCTCCCTTCGATTGTGGTTCGCACCATCTCCACCTCTACCTTGCTCCTTTCGCTTTCTTGCATTCTGGTTTCCTACTTCGCTGGCAGGGCCAGAGGTACGGCCCCTTGGACGTCCAATACCACGACCACCACGGAAAGGTCTACTTCTACTTGAAGCTCCTCTACGGTCTGGTCCGTCGCCACTACCCCCCTCAGTATCCGTGTCTTCTTCCGTCGCTGTTCCCGACCGGCTTGCAGACCATTTGGTGGTTCTTAGAGCCTTTTGCCGTCCTCCAAAGCTTGCTGGTCCGACATACATGTTCTCCAGCTTCTGTACACTTGCCTCGTCTCTTGAGAGCATAACTGCGAAGCCTTCGATTTGCTCATCACTCATACCTGTCTCACTCTTGAGTTGTTGACGTGGCTTAGACATCCGTGTCTTGCTTTCGCGAGCAAACATCTCCGGCTGGCTTCTCCAAGCATTGAATAAGATTTGTTCATTCACGCTCATCTCTTCGGGCTCCTTAATTGTCCTGCCTCTGGGTCTCGCGTCTGTGTCAACAGTGCTATCCACTGCGCCTCCAACATCTGCAACATCATAAGTATCGTCCCGCTCGTCATCATCCGAATCGAAAGCAGCAAGGGCAGCCATTATAGCGGCCTTCTTCTTAGCTTTTCCGCTTGGGTCTGATTGTTCTAGGTTGTTACGCTCTTTCCGGCCAATATGGACCTGAGACATCGAGATCCGGAGTTCGTCGAAGTCGTCGTGATCAAAGACATTCTTCCGATTCGGAATAGATGGTGGTGTTGAGCGAGGCGCAAGCTCGGGTTGAATGGCGGGTGCTGTATCTACGTCATCGGCGAACGATTGGGGGTCCTGCAATTTTGCTGGGAGCGATCCCGGTTCAAGCAACGCGGCTGTAACAGCCTCAACATCATCAGAGAAGTAATCAAGCAGTCTCAAGACGTACGAAGTAGGCGTGTGGGGGAACAGTTCGTGGATCTGTGATAATTGAGCGGCCATGTGAACGTGCATTTCATGCACGGAATGTGCAGCTATCGATTTGCTCTTTTCTTTCCGTTGTCGATATATCCGTGTTCGCGCAATTGGATGTAGATATGCCATCTTGGTTTTATATGAGCGAAGAAACTGCGCGACGGACTCGCCGCGGCTATTTGAGGACGTAGCCAAGAAGGCTTCAAGGTGTCGATTGAAAGATGTCGAACATACAAGACTAGAGAGAAGAGTGGGTCTGTTCGGGTTGACCTTAGCTTCAGCTTCAGCATTCGCTTTCAGGCCATAGAGATCGTCCAGCAACAGCGAAGGTGCAAGATTAGGGCTTGCTGTCAGAGACCTCAAGCAAATAAAGAGATTTTCCGTCAGAAGCTTCCTCAGATCTTTCATATTGGCGGCATTCAATTTTCCTGGCAAGTCATTGTAAGTGGTTGTCAAAGAATCGACATAGTCATAGCCAGTCATCATGATTTTTCCAGCTTGAGGCAAAGACTTTGACAGAGCAGTGACCTGACGAAGTGATCGCCCCAAAATCTTGTAGCTGTCGGTGCCACCAACGCCTATGATTTTGATCAGATATGATCTTGTCTCCTCCAACGCTGCTGAGATTTGATTCTCGCGCCCCAGCCATGTTTCTTGCAATGTATCATTCCACAGCTTGCTCATACCGGATGCAGCACTTGCATTTGCCAACAAGAAGAAAAGATCCCTGGCAGGATAATCGTATGGAGTGTCTGTCTCGAGAAGCAGTCGCCGAAGAAGCAATAAACAACGTCTGTGTAATTTCTGCTCCTTGACATCTCTGGGTCGGTAGCTTCCGGAAGAGTCATGACCAGAGTTGCATGATAGAAAGTAAGACGACAGAAAGAAGGTACCAGATGAAGATTGAGAAAGCTTGAAGTGATGAAAGTGCTCTGGTAGGAGGCGAAGACGAAATTCGACGCAGAAAACCCATGCATTAAGACAGGCTTGCCATTCTTCTGGAGGCAAGTTCTGACGAGTTTCAGGAGCAGGAAAAGGTGCAAGTGGTGGAAGCTGTCCCGGTATTCCTTCGACCTCCTCCATGACAGGTAGATGATTTGCGATTTAGGTCTGTTAAGTAATCCACAGCGGCTAGTCTACCACAGCCGGGGTGATGGTGAGATGTGTCTTTCTTGATATTGGGGCCCTTTGACGGCATAAAGCAGATAGCGATACCTCGAGAAGGAATGGACAATGATCATGCAGAGCTGCTGAACGCCATTTCCACAAGCAGTTAGCTTATCCTGGCTTGATGCCAAGAGTTCACTCCGCACACAAATTCCGCCGTCTCAAAATTCCATCACAACCGTGAACAGCAGCATTAGCTCGACCTTACCACATCAAAGCCTTTCATCACATTACCGAACATTCAGTTCAGGTCGTGGAAGGCACTTCATCCCCGTTACTTTCTAAGACCAGACAAATCGCCAGTTCTATAAGATCCCCTTGAAAGGCTCCATCTCAACGTCACGATGTCGTTTCAAAAATCCGGCAAGGATTTTGGCGAAGGCCCGGTATGTTGATGTCTCCCGTTTGCTTGCTTTCGCATAAGTCTCAACTGTCTTTGTGAACTTTCTGCTATGGAGTCCTCGACCCACAACGCTAGATGCACGTGGCGATCAAGTCACCCTTCTCCAAGTAAGAAATACAATCACCCACTAACATTTGTCTCTCCAGAAAATCCACAAGATCCGGATTACACTCACTTCCAGAAAGGTTCAGTCCCTGGAAAAAGTGTGCGCCGAGCTCCTCGAGCGCGCCAAGTCCAAGAACCTCCGCGTTAAGGGCCCCGTGCGCCTGCCGACCAAAACCCTCAAGGTGACGACTCGAAAGACCCCTTGCGGCGAGGGAAGCAAGACGTGGGATATGTTTGAGATGAGGATTCATAAGAGGCTGATTGATTTGAATGCCCCTACGGAGGTGGTCAAGCAGATTATCATTAATATTGAGGCGGGGGTGGAGGTTGAGGTTACGATTGCTGCGTGAGGTGACAGGGGGCGAGCGGACTTGGGACGGCGAGTTGGACTTCAAAAGGGCAGTATTTAGAGCCGCATGGCGCCGGCTTCAAGCGCTGGCGAGACTCGCAACGTGAGACTCAGCGGATGGGTGGATGAATGCTTGGGAGCATGATGAGCTGCGTAGTAGCGTCGACTGCCTGCCTTGTCCACATCCAGATCCTGAATCATTTCCCATAACCTTCTCCTACACGTCACCTTTCAACCCTCTCACTTTCACTTTGACCAAGAGCGAGAATGCAGGGAGTGAAAGGATTTGCATAATCCTCCCTCCTATCCTAGCTACCTCTATGCGTCCCTGATTATGAGTACAACCCCGAGAGCAAGACCATCCAGCCCTACCAAACCTCGACTCTCCCAGCTATCACTTCCGCTTTTCCAGAGCAACCACCACCACACCCGCCACGAAGTAAATATTCGAATTGTATTGTGGCAAAGCCTGTATCCTCAACAATCCTGCCTCTCCCCCCCCCCTTCTCTCTCACACTCGCCGCAAAGCATCAC
>JAABUK010002950.1_pt1 | contig 29595 bp, 25 predicted proteins | sample 5559141 | NCBI WGS metagenome assembly JAABUK01 (sample SAMN10711869, study PRJNA513367) | rock metagenome | isolation source: Antarctica rocks | place: Antarctica: Victoria Land, Pudding Butte nord | collected 2016-01-03
CGGAGCGGTAATCGATCTTCGCGTTCAGGTTGTTCTTGAGCTTGATTTGCACGCGGCGGAATTTTCCATCCTGTTTATCGTTTTCCGAATAGAAGCCGAGGATGTAATAGCTCTTTACGTCATTTTGCGCCTGCGTGATGCCGAGAGCGAGATCGTTGTTGTCGAGGAAGGCCTTGCCGCCTGTATCGGCTGCGAGCGAGACCAAAGTTTCCTGCTGATCGTTGAACTTGCCGCGCTTGCCGGATTGGGCCGCCCCGGTGAACATGCCGTTACCGCGCGTCATAGCGGAGGAAGCATCGCCGCCGGGGGGCAGGGCAGTGAGGCCGCGCGAATCGATTGGATAGAAGGCCACGTTCGCGCGTACCGCGGCGTTGATGGCGCTGCGGAGTTGCGCTTGATTTTCCACTCCTGACTTGCTGACGCCGCTTGAGAAATAGAGCAGGGCTTTCTTTTCCGGAAGAGCGCCCAGCATCTTCGCGGCGGATTCGAGAGCACTCAGTTTGCGATCCGTGTTGAAGATGTTGAATTCGGTTTCATCCGCGTTCAGTGCATCGCCGTTGTCTTCGCCGCTATTGTCGTCGCCTACGCCGCCGTCAGCGGCCAAGTCACTGGCGCGCCCAATGGGAAGAGCTTTGAGAACTTCGGTGAGGCGGTCGCGGTCGTCAGTGAAATCCTGCGTCACTTTCAAGTTCGAACTGAACGTCATGACCGAGACAAGATCCGACGGACCCATCTTTTTCGTGACGAACTCGAGCGCGGAACTCTGAGCGCGCAGTTGCTCGGCGGGCTTCATAGAACTGAGGTCGAAGAGCATTACCATCAGGCGGCGGTCCTGATACTGGACGCGGCCGGGCGTAGTGGTGATAACTTGCTGGCGGCCCGGTGCGATGGCTCTGGCAGTTATGGCGGGTGTAAGGGCTGGGGCATGCCCGGAGCCGAGGCGCTGGAGTTCAAAGACGGATATAGTTTGGGGCTTGCCGTCTTCAAGGAGGAGAAAATCGTTCTTCTCCAGATTGGTAATCTCTTTACCGGACTTATCGCGCACCGTCACGTCGAAAATTACCAGGTTGCTGGTTGATTTGAACGTAGTCTCCTGCTGGAACGCCAGGAAGAAAAGCGGAATCATTTTGAGCATGGTTTAGAAGCGCAGCCGCGCTGTGGCTGTAACCGTGCGCATGCCATTTACGGCAAGCGGTAAACCGTAATTCGTCGCGTTCACCACTGTATTGAAACTGGTGATATTCGGAGTGTTAGTGAGGTTGTTGCTTTCGACGCGGATCTCGAGGCGCTTGCGGTCATCATGAACGCGGAAGGAACGGCCAAACCCCAGATTCATGGTGAGGCGGGAGGGGCCGATGATGGTGTTGCGGCCCGCATTGCCGTAGGTGCCAGCGGCAGGAATGGTGAAGGCGGCGAGGTTGAACAGGCCGGTACCCGAAGCAATGGGGAGACCAGTCGCATTGGCGCGCCCGCTGCCGACTGCGCCGGTGCCGCCAATGTTCGCGAGGTTGCCCAGAACGCGCGCGGTGAAGGGAAGGCCGCTTGACGCGTTTACGCCACCGGTGAACTGCCAGTCTTTCAGAAGTTTTTCGCGCCAACCGCTGGCCTTAAGAACACCGTTTTCGCCGAATGGGGAACTGTAGATAAAGAACAGATTCAAGACATGGGTTTGATTAAAGCTGGAGAGGCCGCGCTCCGCGCTGATATCGCGATCGTTCTGGGCTACGACGGCTGTGCCGTTGCCGAGGGTGGAAGCATCGTCAATCGATTTAGAGAAAGTGTAAAGCGCATTGGCGGAAATGCCCTTCGAGAAGCGGCGCGTGAAACGCACCTGCAGAGCGTGATAGACCGAGTTGCCATCAGAAGTGTCGTAGGTGAAGCCTACTGCGTTGCCAATTTGCCGCCGTTGTTCGCTGGTGAGCGGAGCGCCTGGCGCAGAGCGGTTCGGCAGGCGTTGAATATCGAGCCGCGTGCCTTTGGTTCCCTGATAGCCGAGTTCCAAGACTAGCGAGTGGGGCAGGGTCTGTTGTACCGAAAGATTCCAGGTCTGGATGTAGCCGAGTCTGTAATTGCGATCGATTGCGTAAGAGTTGGTGATGGATTCGGCGGGCCGCAGCGCGAAACCGTTCTCAATGGTAAGCGGCTGCTGCAGGCTGGTGGTGAGCGATGCGGATTTGGCGAAAGGCGGCTGCGAGGCAAGACGATTCGTGAATTGCGTGTAAATGGCGCCGTTGTAAAAGATGCTGTAACCGGCACGGACAAGAGTCTGCTTCTTGGCCCATGGGCGCCAGGCAACGGCGGTCCGCGGCGAGAAGTTGTTCTTCTCCGGGTTGATCAGGCCATCGGGAAACTTGCCGCTGTACGGACCGATGCTGCCCGGTGTGACGACAGCTACGGCGGTGAACCCGGGCGCGATATCGAGGTTGGCGATGTGCCCGTATTTTTCGTGGAACGGCGTGAAGTATTCGTAGCGCAGACCCAGGTTAAAAGTCAGATTGGGACGGACTTTCCAATCGTCAGTCACGTAGGCGTTATAGACGGAACCGCGGAAATAATTCGAGTTGGTTCCGAAACGAACGCTGCTCGATTGCGGAAGCCCTAGCAGGTAATCCGCGAAATCGTAACCGGTGTTCGCGAGCGGCTGGCCGTTCGCATCGAAGCCGCTGGTGAGCAGTCCGGAAAAGGAATAGCTGCCGCGCCCGTTTGCGTCCGTACGGATGTTGAATTGTTGACGGCGGTATTCACCACCGACAACAAACGTGTGGCGGCCGCGCACCAGGGTGAGCCCGTCAGTAAAGCCTGCAGTCTGGTTGCGTGTGAGGTTGGGGCTGCCGTCATTGAGCGCGCCGAAGTTGGTGAAGGAGAGGTTGGGCGGGCCGAAATTGATGGGATCGCGCGAGGTGCCGTTGATGCCAAGCTGGGCGGCCACGTCCGCGCCGTAAGAGAAAAATGGAACGGTCTCGCTGCGATTTCTGCTGAAGTTGACGGCCGCGCTATTCAGCATGCGGGCGCTAAAGGTGTGGGTCCAACTCAAGGTGGCAGAGGTGCCGAAGCCCGTTGCTTCATCAATGTAGCCGAACAGTTGCGCGTTCCGTGCGTCGCGATTCTGCAGGTTCATGTTGAGGCTGAGCTGATCGCGCTTGGTGACGGGGCGATTGAAGCGCAAATTCAGGTTATCTGTATTTTGTGGGATCGAGCGGACAATCTGATAGTTCTGGACAGTCCCGGGTTGGTTCGCGCGAGGGATGAAGGAGAGAAGCTTGAGGGCGGTGGGGTCAAGGCGGGACTGCGGAATCACGTTTCCGGGAAAGGGAGCGTTGGTGCGGGGGTCGTATATGTTGACGGTTGAGGTGGTGAGGGAACGGGAGAAATCGCCCGTGCGTTCGAGGTCGGTGGGAACGGTGTCGAATCGATCGTACGGGGTACGGCTGCGATTGCCGTTGTAGTTGATAAAAAAGAATGTTTGATCGCTATGGATCAGGTGCGGGATATTGAGGGCGCCCCCAGCAGAAAGCCCGAAGCGGATAGAGCCGTAAGATCGCTTGAGAAGTTCCTGGCCGGTGAGTGAATACTGGCGAGCGTTGAAGGCCGAGTTGCCAACTGTGGCCGTGGCCTGCCCGCGAATTGCATTGCGATTGCGAGCGGCGCGGTTGCCGAAATTGGGGTTGCCTTGCCCGGGCCTGCCAGCGCGTTGGCCGCCCCCGGAACGTCCACCGCCGCGTCCCCCACCGCCAGGGCCACCAAAACCACCGCCTCCACGGCCCCCACCAAACCCACCTCCGCCTGGACCTTGGCCTTGGCGCCCGCCGCCTTCGCCAAAGGGATTGTTCTGTCCGTTACCGGCGTCGAGGCCACGAGCGAAGGTATCTTCGGGACGAGCTTGGGAAAGACCTTGCGTGAGGCTTCCGCTGACGACGAAAGCCTCGCTGGCGTTTGCATTTTCGGGTACGGCGGAAGGTTCCGGGGCAGCGGCGATCTGGGCTTCAGCCGCGCTCTGGTTGAGCGTGACATTCTGAAACCCGCCAGCGCCGCGCCGCGTTCCAACGGCAGGAGGAGGAGCGGCAGGCTTCGGGCGCAGGTCCAGGTTCCATGTTTCTACAGCAGGTGTAGCCGATATCGTGATCTCTTTTTTCTGCGAAACGAACCCAAAGCTTTCTACTTCAATAGTCCAGGTGCCGGATGGCAGCACTTTGAAATGATAACGGCCGTCTTCATCGGTCAGTGAAGAAAACTTCTGTGTCCCCGCAATCGCAGTGATGGTCGCGCCGGGGATCGGCTGACCGCTGGAACGCACCACGCCATCTTGCGCCAAGGCGAGCGCCGCCCCGGCGAGCAGTAACCAGACAGCCTTCACCATTTTTCAGTTGTAACTGATTGCCTTGCGATTAAGTAGCGGAGCGCTTAGCGGTGAATTCCTGCACGCGGTCATTGCCTTCCATGGAGCGCGTGAATTTAATGGTGTCGCCGGACATGACACCCTTAAAGTTAAGGTGGCGTTCGTTGTCACCCATCTTCATGACAACGGTGAAGCTGATGTTGTCACCATCGATTTTGCCGTCGGTGATGGCGGTTTCGCCGCGCTGGTTAGCCATGGTGCCAGTCAGCTTGGAGCCACTGGCTTTGAGGTCGAAAGTGTTGGTCGTGGTCGCGCCATCGCGGCCCGGCGTTTCGGCAGTCCACTTACCGCTGGCATCCGCGGCGGCAAGAGTGAATACGGAAACCACGACTAGGGCGAAGACGGACAGAATTCTAGTTTTCATAGAGGAGAAGACTGTATCAGGGTGCCGAACGTTACCCGTTGTTGCCCGGTTTAACGAGGAGTTAACAAAATGAAAAGGGCAATCTGCGGATGCCGGACCGAGTTCATGTTTTCACGTCGAGCAATCGGTCTCCTGAAGACCGCCAGAAAGCCTACAAAACCATGGCCATCGCAAGACTGGATACATGATAACGGCCCACTCGTATGGATTTCGACAGGTTTTGGGCCCCTGGTGTCTGCGTCAGGACGTTTAAGAAAAAAATTCCGACGATGGCCCGCGCGACACGAGCCTCGTTATAAAACATTTTGAGCACGAGCTGAGAGGAAGCGTCAGCGTCGGAGAGGAATCTGAGGTTGCTTGCTGATAAGGAAATAGATCATCTATAGAGTTCTCTACGATATCGCGACATGCGGCCAGCAGCGACCCGGGGTTATTGTCGCGGATGAATGGTGGTCAGGTACGCCTGGAAGAGGCGCTCGGTTTCGGCGTGGAGCTTTTTGTTCTCCTCGGTTGAGATGCGCATCTCCTGAATTGAGATGCGCATCTCTTGAATACCCAGTGTGTTCCGTTCTGTCAGCTCAAGCAGTCTCTCTATTTTGCTATCGTTTCGCTCGGCGATTTCGACTAATTGTTGAATATGATCGTCGTGCTCTTCAACCTTGTACAGAATCTTCTCAACGCTGCTACTCAGGTTCTGAACGCTGTTGGCAATTGATCCAACGACGTTCGTCAGCTTTTCCAGCTTTTCTTCCGTAGTCATTTCTTTTCGCTGAGGAATTTGCAGAGATCCACTACTCGATTCGAATAACCCCATTCATTGTCGTACCAGGAGACGACGTGCGCCAGGTTGCCGTCCATCACCTTCGTTAGATCGCTATCGACGATGGAACTGTGCGGATTGCCCAGCATATCGCTTGAGACCACGGGGTCACTGGTGTAGCTAAGGATGCCTTTTAGCTCATTTTCAGATGCAGCTTTTAGCGCGTCGTTAATTTCCTGCGCAGTGGTGTTGCGGCCGGTTACCACTACCAGATCGACAACCGAAACGTCGGGCGTGGGGACGCGCAGCGAATAGCCATCGAGCTTGCCTTTCAATTCCGGCATCACCAAGCCGATCGCAATGGCGGCACCGGTTGTAGTAGGGATCATGTTGATTGCGGCGGCACGGGCGCGGCGCAGATCTTTGTGCGGAAAATCGAGCGTGGGCTGATCGTTCGTATAGGAGTGAACGGTTGTCATGTTGCCCTTCAGAATGCCGAACTTCTCATGCAGCACTTTGACCACAGGCGCAAGGCAATTAGTGGTGCAGCTAGCGTTCGAAATGATGTGGTGCTTGGCGGGATCGTACTTGTCGCTGTTGACACCCAGCACGATGGTGAGATCCTCATTCTTAGCCGGTGCGGAGATGATGACCTTCCTGACGGAACCGCGCATGTGCTTCTTGGCATCGGCGGCATCGGTGAAGCGGCCAGTGGATTCAATGACGATTTCTGCGCCAACAGAGGGCCAGTCGATCAGAGACGGATCTTTTTCGGCGAAGACTTTGATCTTGCGTGGACCTACGGTGATGGTGTCGCCCTCGGCAAGGACGTCTTCTTTCAACCGGCCCATGATGGAATCGTACTTGGTGAGGTGGGCGAGCGTTTTGGTGTCGGTCAAATCATTGACGGCGACAAATTCGATGTCCTGGTTGTGAAGGCCCGCGCGGACCACATTGCGGCCGATGCGGCCAAACCCGTTAATTGCTACTTTGATTGCCATATTTGCTCCCTCAGGATAGCAAGGGGTGACAGAATATTGAGATGAGACGCATCGCGTTGCTAGGGCTGCTGGGTGTGCTAAGTCTGGGGCCGGGTTTGAGCCAGCGGGCGCGATCTGTTTCGGGAACCGTGACGGATCTGGCGGGGAACCCGCTGCCTGGAACCGTGGTGCAATGCGAAAACACGGTGAATCTGAATGTGCAGAGCTACATTGCGCGTGAAGATGGCGGGTATAACTTTAATCAGCTTTCGCCGGATGTGGATTTTGTATTGAAGGCGCACTATAAGCGCTGGTGGTCAAAGCCGGTTACGCTATCGAAGTTCAACGAGGATCGCGCCGCGCGGATCGATCTGGTTATTCCGGTGGAATGAGCGCGGGCTGGCAGGCGGGACACCAGTAGAGCTTGCGGCCCACGAATTCTTTCATCGCGATTTCGGTGTTGCAGAGAAAGCAGGGCAGCCCTTTGCGGCGGTAAACGTAGTGCGTTTCGAAGCGGCGCGCGCGGCCTGTGGGGTGGGGGCGGTCAGCCGGTTTGGTTGTGATGATGCGGCGATCTATCATTCCGGCGGTCATCAGCGCCTGGGCATCGTTCCAAAGAGTGGTTAGCTTCTGGGCGGTGATGCTGTTGCCTAAGGTAAGCGGATGCAGTTTGGCTCGATACAAGAGTTCCGCGCGATAGATGTTACCAATGCCGGAGATTACGGATTGATCCATCAGGAGCGCTCCGATCGGTGCGCGCGACTTTCTGATGCGGCTGATTGCTACTTTCGGATCCGCATCCAGACGCAGCGGATCGGGGCCGATGCGCGCAAGCAATATGGCGCGTTGTGCATCGGTAAGCACATCGCAGGCGGTTGGTCCGCGCAGTTCCAGCCAGTGCTTCTTGGTCGAGATGCGCAAACGCGGTATGCCTTTCGGTTCTGGATAGGGCATGTCGCCCGAACGGTACTTGCCATACAAGCCCAGGTGTATATGCAGCTGCCGGTTGCGCCCGAAATCGTAAAACAGGTGCTTGCCATACGCGCCAATGGACTGCAACTTGCGGCGGGTGAGGAGTGCGGCACCGTCAGCGAAGCGGCCGTTCGGCGCGTCAACAGTGAGGACGCGCCCCGCGAACCATTCGGATTGCAGCTTCGCGTGGCGATGGAGTTCGTTACCTTCAGGCACGGTGTATAGGTTTAAGGATGAACAACTTTTCGGGTGGCTTCATTACTTCACGACCGTTTAGGATCCTTATACGCCCTAACAATTACCAGGCTCAGGCGCCGAGAGAGTCGAGGGGGTGCTGCACAATCTTTCCCGCACAGCATTAAAGAGAGCTCGATCGCGGGTGGCGAAGATCAGGCAGCTATCACAATCCGCAACGTACGACTCTGGCCGAACCCAATGGATTTGCTCCCAGAACATATCAACGATAGCTTTCATTTCTGGCTCTGAAAATCGAAAATTGCAAAAAGTCGCGATCCGGATAAAGTTTCCCCGTTTGATCTCTGTCTCGAAGGGGTTGCCCTCGCAGATCGACCCAAGAAACTCCGGGCGACTATCGAATAAATACCACTCATCGGGGCAGCAGCAATCCCGGCAACAACAATTTGCAGGAAGCGAAGCGACCGATTCAATAAGTGGACTATAAGCAAGACCGCCGATCTCGCGCCAGCCAAGGAGTTGATCTTCTGAGGAGGGATAGAAGACTCCGGCGTCAACAGCGCTAATGACTAGATACTTACCAGTAATGGCGTTAGCGCAAATTGCTTTAAACTCGTTGAGACAGTGATCGGCTTCAAGCCATTGGTATTCACCTTCGAATCCGGTAATCACGATAACTCCTGGTTTGATCAGATATGAAAAGCTGACTTAGAGTTTAGGCATGACAAACAATCCTGCAGCCCGATTATCTATTGTTGCTTATCGGGCCAAGCTTGGAAAAGAAGCGGAGCTTCAAGCGCTGGCTCGGGAACATATGCCATTTCTTCGCGAACTGGGGCTTGCGACGGACCGTCCGCATATTCTGGCCACTGCCGCGGACGGCACGCTGGTTGAGGTGTTCGAGTGGGTGGAAGGCGGAATTGAGAAGGCCCACCATCACCCCGCGGTAGGCGAACTCTGGAAGCGGTACGCAGAGGTCTGCGATTTTGTGCCGCTCAATTCGCTTGAGGAATCAGCTCAGATGTTTGCGAACTTCACGCCCGCGGAGTAGCACTCAGAGTCGGGCTATCACGGCATTGGTGAAATCGCTGGTGGAAGCGGTACCGCCCACGTCGCGGGTGCAGTTCTTGCTTTCGCGGTAGACGGTTTCAATGGCACGTTGCAAGCGGTCCGCCGCATCTCGTTCCCCGATATGACGCAGCATGAGGGCTGCGGATTGCATGAGGGCGGTGGGGTTGGCCCAGCCTTTGCCAGCAATGTCAGGTGCTGTTCCGTGTACTGCCTCGAAGACGGCGTCGGTGGTGCCCAGATTCGCGCCGGGCACGATGCCGAGTCCACCGACGAGGCCTGCCGTGAGATCGCTAACGATATCGCCGTAGAGATTCGGGAGCAATAAAAGATCGAAAATTTCGGGGCGCATCACAAGCTGCATGCAGGCGTTGTCGACGATCATTTCACCGTATTCCACGCTGGTGTATTCAGCAGCCACTTCACGGCAACAGCGGAGAAACAGGCCGTCGGACATCTTCATGATGTTGGCCTTGTGAATGGCTGTGACCTTCTTGCGGCCTTCGCGTGCCGCGTATTCGAATGTCGCGCGGGCAATTTTCATCGACGCGGTTTTCGTGATCACCTTCAGGCTTTCCACTACGTCGGTCACCACCTCGTGCTCGATACCGGAATAGAGGTCTTCCGTGTTTTCGCGGAAGATGATCATGTCGATGGGCAAATCGCTGAAGCGCGTCTTCAGGCCCGGCAGTATTTTGATCGGCCGGAAGTTGACGTAAAGATTCAGCTTCTTTCGTAGTGCCACGTTAACGCTGGAGTGCCCGGTGCCGATGGGCGTCGCAACCGGACCTTTGAGGCCGACGTGCGTTCGCGCCAGGGAAGTGAAGACGGCTTCGGGAAGAAATTTGCCGGTTTCCTGCTCGGCTTTGATTCCGGCATCGACGCGGTCCCATTCGATGAATACGCCGGTGGCATCGACAGCGCGGACAGTCGCATCGGCGACTTCGGGACCGATCCCGTCGCCGGGAATCAGAGTGATGGAGTGGGTCACCTTTTCATTATTGACGCGAACAGCGATCGCGTATGATGACGGGCATGGGCTTTCGCCTCCGGACAGCGCAAGGCAAGCTCAAGATTGAACACAGCATTATCGATAATCTGAAAAAAGTGTTGGAGCGTCTGCTGGCGGAAACGCCGGAAATCCGGTCGATTATCCCCGGCGTAATCCGGCCGGTGCGCGATGCCAAGGGCATGGTGAAAATTCATATCACGGTGGCTACGCAGAACGGCTGGAAAGCGATTGCGTTGAGCGGGGGCGCGCGCCAGGAGCTTTTTGTGAGCACTTCGCTGACGAAGGAAGAACTGGAAGCGGCGTTTGCACTGGCACTTTCGCATCGCTGAGTGGGTATGAGGAATGCCCCCGCAGCTTTCCGGTTCTGTGCGGTACTTGGATTATTAGGATTCGCTATTGGCTGCAGTAGTACCCGATTTCCGAGATCCCCGGACGGGCAAGCTGAGGTGGTACTAGAAGAGAGGTGCGGTCTTTCGGATTGCAACTTTGAGCTGGTGTTGCACGAAGGCTGGCGATCTACCCAACTCGGCACATCGCGGGGAAACATCGTTAAATTTTCTCAAGTCGCCTGGTCGCCGGATTCCCGATTACTCGGCGCATACGTAGGGACCGTGTTCTCTTACGGCGATATATGGATTGCATACGATTCCAAAACGCGTCGATTTCTCCAGTTTGAGGCTGTAGCGGATATGAGGCGTCGTTCCATTCGGATCACTTATCAGCTTCAGCCCGGCGATCTGACTCCATTTGGGGGTGATCCTCTGAAATGGGCGCAAGGAAATGAGCGCGGGCGCGGCGACCCAGATCCAGCCGGTGAAGCGTTTCGGCGAAAGTACGCCAGGGAGTATTAGGAACCGCGCGGCCTGCTTCGAAATCAGTGGAGGGCGAAATTAGTTTCCACCTGCGCGGTAATCACGACGGGCTGGCCGTCCAAGAGAGCAGGCTTGAAACGCCATTTCTGGACGGCTTCTGCAGCGCGAGAAGTTAGATTATAGTCTAGGCGGTTGTAAGCAAGCAGCAGGCGGCTGGAACCATCGACGAGAATTTCGATAAGAAACTCTGTTTTCCCGGTATATCGATTGGCAGAGGCGTCAGAATTGTACGTAGGGTCCACTTTGGACAGCACGGTGGCATATTGCAGCCGCGGATTCGTCAGCTTCTTCTTGTGCAGTTGCTCCAAGGCTCTCCCATCCCGCTTCGCATTCGAAGCCTGTTTCTTGTCTCCCGAAGCCGCTAGCGAATCGGCCGATGCCAAAGAGCGCCTTTGCCCGCAAATAATGCTGGACGCCTAAGAACACGTCGCAAGTTTTTAAGGCCATCTCACTGGCGCGTGCCGCGCTGGTCCAATCCTTCAGACGCGCAGATGCAGTGGCAATGGAAAGATTCGCTCTGACCACCTCGGTGGACAGGGCCGGGGCACTCCCTATGAGGAGTAACCTTGCAGCTTCGCCGAATTGTTTTGCATTTTCGAATTGCTTTGACTCAAGCGTGGATTCCGCGCACCGGACCAGCAAGGGAGCCCAGCCGGAATCCAATGGGTCTTGTGTCGCATCCCGTTTCACCAGCCGGCTGCACTGAACTTGCGCCGATTGTGCGGCTTCTGTTTTGGCAGGCATTCTTGCTGCTTCGGCGTATAACGCGGCTAAACGGACATCGTCGGGGACGCTGCTCGCTTGTTTAATGATGATGGCGCGATTGAGCAGTGATTCCAGAAAAACAACCTGCGGATTGTCGTATGGCAAATCTTTGAGCGGATGCACCGAGACGAAATCCGCGACCGCGTCTGCCCAAATTTCCGGCTCGTGGCCGGGGACAAACTTGATATGTGCAAGCGCTAAGGCAAAGTAGTCGGTCGAGAATAGATTCCACGATGGCGAGACGCCTTTGCGGTTCTACATGGCACGATAATAAGCGCCGAGACGCTTGAGGGCATTGGCATGTTCCGGCGAATCCGGTGCTGAGGCCGCAAGCTTTGCTTCATCTGCTTTCAACAGGTCCAACTCTGAAGTTGCGGCCGTTTGAACCAGCAGGACCGCCACGAAAAACGCGAAGATTGCCGAGCGCATGAACAGATCAGGAATACCATATTCGGAGCGCCGTGCCAGAATCTGACATGGCCTTTTGTTCCAATTGCGGCAACCAAATCGCTGACGACGCCAAATTTTGTGCGGCATGCGGAAACCCCGCGCGGCCAGGGGACGGGAGCGGTCCCGGCGCAACTTCGGGACTAACGATGGGCGGTGCTCCAGAGCCTGTCTCCCACCTGGATTACACCATCCAAGGTGACAACCTGCAGATTGCGCGCGTGCGCCTGGCACCGGGCCAGGAAGTATATGCCGAAGCGGGCAAGATGATCTACAAGACTGCCAACGTGAGTTGGGATACGCGGATGAGCGGCAATACGCTAGGCGAAAAACTGCTGGGCGCGCTCCGCCGTACGGTTACGGGCGAATCGCTCTTCGTCACTTATTTTCGGGCTAATTCCGCCAACGCGGAAGTTGGCTTTGCGGGGAGCTATCCGGGAAAGATTCAGGCGATCGAACTCGCGCCCGGGCAGGCGATTCTTGCTCAGCGCGATGCGTTTTTGTTTGCTCAACCGACGGTGAGTCTTTCTGTTGCGCTGGTCCGCAAACTGGGCGCGGGGTTCTTCGGCGGCGAAGGCTTTGTGCTGGAAAAGTTAATTGGGCCCGGCACCGTCTTCATTCATGCTGGCGGCGATTTTATTGAGTTTACGTTGAACCCTGGCGAGCGGCTGCAGGTAAGCGTCGGCTGTATTGTTGCCTTCGACGAAACGGTGGATTATGACATTGAGTTTGTCGGCGGCATCAAGACGGCCCTGTTTGGGGGCGAAGGCTTATTTCTTGCGACGCTAACGGGGCCGGGGCGCGTGCTGGTGCAATCGATGACACTCGAAAAGATGCGGCGTGAACTGGCACCCACCAAGCACGGCGGCGATTCGCATAATCCGCTGCAATCGGTAACGGGCATGTTCTCGGGGAGTGAGGATTAATGAGCAGGATAGTCGCGTGTTTGTTGTTTTCAGGAATCGTTTTGTGCGCCGCGGAGACTCCGGACGAACTGGCACGCTCCATTTTCAAAGAGCTGATTGAGATTAACACGACCGATTCGGTGGGAAACTGCACAACAGCTGCGCAGGCCGTCGCCGCACGATTGAAAGCCGCGGGCTTCCCTGCCGCTGATGTTCAAGTGTTAGGGCCCGACCCGCGCAAGGAAAACTTGGTAGCGCGTTTTCGAAGCGCCGCAGCGAAGCGCAAGCCGCTGCTCCTGCTGGCTCATTTGGACGTGGTGGAAGCCAAGCGCTCCGATTGGTCCGTCGATCCATTTGTATTTCTTGAAAAAGACGGATGGTTTTATGGGCGGGGAACTACCGACGATAAAGCCCAAGCCGCAATCTGGACCGCCACATTACTACGCCTGAAGCAGGAAGGCTATGCACCGGATCGCGACATCATTCTTGCGCTGACCGCCGATGAGGAAGGCGGTAAGTTTAACGGCGCGAAATTTTTGGTGGAACAGCATCGCGATTTGGTTGACGCGGCTTATTGCCTGAACGAAGGCGGCAGCGGGCAATACAAGAAGGGCAAGCGTATTCTGAATGGCGTGCAAGCCAGCGAAAAGGTGTTCTACAGCTTTTCTGTAGAAGCGAAAAACCCGGGCGGACACTCTTCGCTGCCGCGGAAAGACAACGCGATTTATCAGCTTGCAAATGCGTTGGGCAGATTGGAACGATTTCAGTTCCCGGTTCGCTTGAACGAGGTGACGCAGGCTTGGTTTGAGCGGATGGCGAATATTGCGGGCGGGGAAACAGGCAAGGATTTTACAGCCGTGAGCCACACGCCGCCCGACGCGGCTGCCGCGGCGCGGTTGAGCGAGAATCCTTATTACAACGCGCTGTTACGAACCACTTGCGTGACCACCATGCTGGAAGGCGGGCACGCGGAGAATGCGCTGCCGCAATCCGCGCGGGCTACCGTGAATTGCCGCGTGCTTCCTTCGGAAGATTTGAAGCAGGTGCAAAAAACGTTGGAGCAGGTGTTCGCTGACCCTGGTGTGAAAGTCAGTCCGGTGGAGGCTCCGAAACCTTCGCCGCCGTCTCCGCTGAGCGCTGAAGTAATGGGCCCGATTGCGAAAATTACCAGTGAGCTTTTTCCGGGTGTTCCGGTGGTGCCTGCCATGGGGACTGGCGCGACGGATGGTCTTTATTTCCGGATCGCCGGCATTCCCACCTACGGGGTGCAAGGCCTATTTCACGATGTGGATGACAATCGCGAACACGGGCGCGATGAGCGGCTAGGTGTCAAAGATTTTTACGCCGGCCGCGAGTTTCTGTATCGCCTGGTGAAAGCGTTGACGTCAGCTGAATCGCATTAATCCGCCGCTCCGCCAAGAAGCCTAACTTATAACCGAACCCCTTGATATAATTGGAGTTCACTCAATAAATGGCCGACCAAGAACTTCCTCCTTCCCCACCGCCGATCCCCCCTGCCGATGCCGGGGACAACAAGAACATGATTCCCGTCAACATCGAAGACGAGATGAAGCGTTCTTACCTGGATTACGCGATGAGCGTAATCGTGGGCCGCGCGCTTCCCGATGTTCGCGATGGGTTAAAGCCGGTGCACCGCCGAATTCTGTGGGGCATGAACGAGTTGGGGCTGCAACCCAACCGCCCTACCCGGAAGTGTGCCAAAATCACCGGCGAAGTAATGGGCAAATACCACCCGCACGGGGACGCGCCTATTTACGATTCGCTGGTCCGCATGGCGCAGCCGTTCAATATGCGTTATCCGCTGGTGGATGGGCAGGGAAATTTCGGTTCCGTGGATGGCGATCCACCCGCTGCGCAACGGTATACCGAAGCCCGGCTGTCGCGCATTGCGACGGCGCTTCTGGAAGACATCGACAAAGAGACGGTCGATTTCCGCCCGAATTACGACGACAGCGAACATGAACCTGAAGTGCTGCCTACGCGCGTTCCCAACCTGCTGATCAACGGCAGTTCCGGTATCGCGGTCGGCATGGCGACAAATTGCCCTCCTCACAATCTGACCGAGATTGTGAATGCGACCATCGCGCTGGTACGCGATCCTTCCACGCCGCTGATCGAGATCATGAAGCTGGTACCCGGCCCTGATTTCCCGACAGGCGGCACAATTCTGGGTCGCCAGGGAATTCTGGACGCGTTCATACGCGGCCGCGGGAGTTTGCGGATTCGTGCCAAGGCGTTTGTCGAGCCGATGGATAAGCACAAGGATCGCGAACGCATCGTGGTCACGGAAATTCCGTATCAGGTGAACAAAAGCCGTTTGATTGAAAATACGGCTGCCCTGATTAACGATAAGAAAATCGAGGGCATTTCGGATGTGCGCGATGAGAGCGATCGCGACGGCATGCGTATCGTGTTCGAACTGAAGCGCGGCGAACAATCCGATATCGTTTTGAATAATCTGTTCAAACAGACGCAGCTTCAGATCAGTTTCGGCATTATCAATCTTTCTATCGTCAACGGCCAGCCGCGTGAGCTGGGCCTGATTCAAACGATTAAGTATTTCATTGAGCACCGCACCGATGTAGTCCGCCGCCGCACCGATTACGAACTGCGGAAAGCGCGCGAGCGGGAACACCTGTTGCTCGGCTTCCAGAAAGCGCTCAACAATCTGGACGAAGTGATCCGATTAATCCGTGCCGCCACCAGCCCCAAGGATGCGCGGGATAGCCTAATTGCCGCCTTCGAATTCAGCGACCGTCAGGCGCAGGCAATTATCGAAATGCAGCTTCAACGCCTGACCGGCATGGAGCAGCAGAAGATCCTGAATGAACTGATCGATATTCAGGTCCGCATCGCGCATTACTTATCAATTCTCGGTTCGGAATCGGTTTTAAAAGCGCTGATCATCAAGGAACTGGAGGACGTCAAGACCAGTTACGGAGATGACCGCCGCACCGAAATTATCGACGACCTGGGCGATATCGAATCCGAAGATCTGGTCGCCGATGAAGAAGTCGCGGTTACCGTAACGCACGGCGGTTACCTGAAACGTACCGTTGTCGATACCTATCGCAGGCAGAGCCGCGGCGGTAAGGGCCGGATCGGCATGGGAACTCGCACCGAAGATTTCGTCGAGTACTTCCTCGTGGCGTCCACGAAAGATTATCTGTTGATCTTCACTAACAAAGGCCGTGTTTACTGGCTAAAAATCTACCGCATACCCGACGCCACCACTATCGGCAAGGGTAAGAATATTTCGAACCTGATCAACTTGCAGCCGGACGAAACGGTAAAAGCCTTCCTGCCCGTTCGCAACTTCTCGCCTGATACTTTCGTGGTCATGGTGACTAAGAACGGCATCATCAAGAAGTGCCAGCTAACGGAGTTTAACCATCCGCTGCAGCGCGGCATTATTGCGCTTGGCGTGGAAGACAACGACGAACTGATTTCCGCCCGCCTGACTAACGGAAGCAACTTTATGCTGCTGGGTTCGTATCAGGGCCAGGCAATCCGCTTCAGTGAGAAGGAAGTGCGCGCGATGGGCCGCCCTGCTTATGGCGTGAACGCGATGGATCTGGAAGAAAAAGATTACATTGTGGGCGCGGAAGTGGTGGAAACCGAGGGCCTGATTCTTTCCGTTTCGGAAAATGGATACGGCAAGCGGACACCTCTGAAAGACTACCGGCTAATCCGGCGCGGGGGCAAGGGCGTGATCAACATGAAGACCACTCCGCGTGTTGGCAAAGTGGTTGCGATCCTGTCGGTGAAGGAAGATTCGGACCTGATGATTATTACCAAAGACGGGAAGATGATCCGGATCGATGCGAGCACCATCCGTCAAACAGGCCGCAGCGCACAAGGCGTGTGTTTAGTGAAGATGGAAGACGGCGACCGCGTGGCTGCCGCCGTGGTGATTCCAGAATCGACTGAAGACGCGGGTGGCACGCAGGAGAGCCTGTCCCTACAGTAGGAATAAGGCATGGTGATGAGCGATAAACAGCAGCATTTATTCGACATCCTAAGCTCCATGGATCAGGTGATCGTCGCCTATTCCGGTGGCACCGATTCCGCATACCTGGCTTGGGCGGCGCATCAGGCCCTCGGTTCGCGCGCAATCGCTATCACTGCCGATAGCGCTTCTATTCCCACCTCCCACAAGCGCGATGCCGAAGATTTTGTGCATCGCTTCGGGATCGCTCATGAATACATCGAAACTCATGAATTCGATAATCCCGATTACCTGAAAAACGACAAGAACCGTTGTTTCCACTGCAAAGACGAGCTGTTCACGCGTCTGGCCGAAGTGGGGCGGGAGCGCGGAATTGAGAACATCGTCTACGGCGTGAATATGGACGATCTGGGCGATTACCGCCCCGGACAGAACGCCGCGCAGCAACACAAAGTGAAAGCTCCTTTGGTGGAAGCGGAACTCACCAAAGCTGAAATTCGTGAACTCTCTCGTGAAGCGGGTCTCCCCACTTGGGACCGGCCTGCCGCAGCCTGTCTCAGCTCGCGCATACCGTATGGCACGCCGGTAACGATCCAGAACATCCGCACCGTCGAAGTGGGCGAAGAAGAAATGAAAGCGCTAGGATTTCGTCAGTTCCGCACGCGCTTCCATGGAGAACTGGTCCGGATCGAAATTGCGCGCGAAGAGATGCAACACGCGCTGAATATGGAAATGGCCGGCAAACTCACGTCGCTATTCCGCGGCCTGGGCTTTAAATTTGTCTGCCTTGACCTGGAAGGTTACCGGCAAGGGTCATTCAATCAATTGCTGACAATAGTTTCCTGAACTTCCAGATCCAGCGACAGCATTACCAGATCCGCTCGTTCCCCCACAACTAACCCCTTCTGCCGCCCAGGCATATTGACAGCGCGAGCCGGATTCACTGTCGCCAGCCGAATCGCATCTCGCAGAGTCAGCTCTGCCATCCGCATCGTGTTCCGCACCGCATCGATCATCTTCAGCGCGCTTCCGGCTAGGCGGTCCGTTCCGGCCAGCACCACCCGGCCATCTTCGGTCAGATCCACAGCCTGCTCGCCCAGGTAGTAGCGGCCCGGCGGCGCGCCAGCGGGTGAACTGGCGTCAGTCACCAGAACCGCGCGCTCCAATTGCTTCGCGCGAATAGCGCTTTTCAAGAACGCGCTTCCAATGTGAATGCCGTCGCAGATAAAACTAGCAGTCAGGCGGTCATCGGCAAGCTGATCCCAAATGTAATTCGGATGCTTGCGGATTTGCGCATGGGCGGCGTTGCCCAGGTGCGTCGACATGGTTGCGCCCGCGCTTACGGCGTCACGAATCTGACTGGCAGAAGCATGAGTATGGCCGATACTGACCGTCACCCCGTCGCGAACCAGCGCTTCGATGTAATGCGGCGCATTTTCCCAATGCGGCGACACGGTTACCAGCCGAACCCGGCCGTCAGTAGCCTCTTGCCAGCTCCGGTACTCATCCATATCCGGAGGCCGGATCGATGCCAAGGGATGCGCGCCCCGCGGCCCCTCCTCCGGCGAAAGGTGCGGGCCCTCCACGTGAAAGCCGTCAATCGAGCGATCGCGTACCGCCGCCAGATTCTTGAGCGAGGCGACCATCGCGTCGCAGGGGCCTGTAATCACAGTGGGAAAAAACCGGGTTACGCCGGTGGCGCGAATCACCTCCGCCGAACGGATGATCTCCTCCGCCGGGGTAGCGGCTGAGTTGTAGTCTACGCCGGCGAACCCGTTCACTTGGATATCAACAAATCCGGGCACCAGAAACGCACTGCGATCCTCAGAAGCTGTAATCGCGCGTATATGCGTATCGAACTCAATCGAAACACTTGCGCCAGTTTGGATATCGATACCGGAACGGATCATCGGATTCTCGTTTTATTCACAATCTATCAACAGGATGCCGCACATAAACCACTCATTCCACACCACATCAAAGCTGTTGAAAATGGCCTAAATCGGTCCAATTCCCAACCAGGATCACGCTAAAACAGAATGACTGCTGTCTAAGAGCTGTGGCCCGGATGGGCTGGCGAATCTCGGGGGAGGCTAGCCGCCCTGTTCGCGCCACAGCCTCCTTCGCTTGTTCTACTGAAGAGCCGGAACCGGCATCTCCACGCGCGTGAGCCAGCCGTGCCGGTCTTCCGTTCTGCCCTCCACCAACGCGAAAAATTCTTTCTGAATCCGCTCTGTAATCGGTCCGCGCGAGCCTTTCCCAACAGGTATCCGGTCGACCGAACGCACCGGCGTCACCTCCGCCGCAGTGCCGCTGAAGAACACCTCATCGGCGATGTAAAGCATCTCGCGCGGAATGATAGATTCCACCACGGGAATGCCCAGGTCTTTGGCAATCGTCACCACGGTATCCCGCGTGATGCCAGGCAGCACGCTGGCCCCTAGCGGCGGCGTCACGATCTTGCCATCGCGCACAACGAACACATTTTCACCGGAGCCTTCGCTGATATACCCCGATGCGTCGAGCGCAATACCTTCCGCATAACCGTTCGCCACGGCTTCCATGTTGATCAATTGCGAATTCAAATAATTTCCGCCAGCCTTGCTCAGCGCGGGAAGCGTATTCGGCGCAATTCGGGTCCAACTGGAAATGCAGACATCGACGCCGCTGTGAATCGCTTCGTCGCCCAGATACTTGCCCCACTCCCAACACGCGATATAAACGTCGACCGGGTTCTTCATGCCGTTCACGCCCACGTTGCCATATCCGCGTAAAGCAATCGGGCGGATGTAGCAAGAGCGCAGACCATTCACGCGAACCAGTTCCACCATGGCCGTGAAGAGCTCTTCATGGGAAAACTTGAAGGTATCCATGCGGTAGATTCGGGCGGAATCCACCAGGCGGCGCACATGTTCTTTCAATCGGAAAATCGCCGGGCCCGCGGCTGTATCGTAACAGCGGATTCCTTCGAACACCGAGCTTCCATAACTGACCACGTGCGAAAGGACATGAATTTTCGCGTCATCCCATGCGATCAATCGCCCGTTGTGCCAGATTTTCTCCGTTGCTTTCAGCATGTGGTTAGTATAACGAGAGCTACCTTAGTTGAGGCCATCACTCGCCCATGACCAAGTGTGAACAGTGCGGCACCGAACTCGCCGAGAATCGAAGCGGTTTTTGCCCCGATTGCGCGGGACAGACAAGAACGTTTGCCGCGATAGCGACGCCGGTTGCGCCATCGGTTCAGCGGTCCCTGTCAAATCCCGTTTCGCAATCAGTCTCGCGGCCTGCGTCTCAAATTTCCGCAACCCGATTCTTGCCAGGAGACGTTCTGGTTGGCCGTTACCGGATTGTGGCGTTGCTGGGCCGCGGCGGTATGGGCGAGGTGTACCGTGCGGACGATCTTTCTTTAGATCAGCCCGTCGCCCTGAAATTCCTTGCGACCGCCGCCACGCGCGATCAAAGCGCGGTCACCCGCTTCCGCAATGAGGTTCGTATTGCCAGGCAGGTTTCGCACCCGAACGTTTGCCGCGTCTATGATCTGGCCGAAGTGGAGGGCGATTATTTCCTTTCCATGGAATATGTGGATGGCGAAGATTTGGGTTCGCTCTTGCGCCGCATCGGAAGGCTGCCCGAAGACAAGGCGCTCGCTATTTCCCGCCAACTTTGCGCAGGTCTCGCGGCGGCGCACGAACGCGGCGTGCTCCATCGCGATCTGAAGCCGGGCAACGTGATGCTGGATGGGCGTGGCCAGGTAATGCTCACGGATTTCGGATTGGCGGGGATAGCCGGTGAAATCGCCGGTAATGAGGTTCGCAACGGCACGCCGGCCTATATGGCACCGGAGCAGCTGGAGGGCAGGGAAGTTTCTGTACGCAGCGATATCTATTCGCTGGGCTTGGTGCTGCATGAAATCTTCACCGGACATAAGCCCGAGCCCCTGAAAGCGCCGTCCACTTTCGTGCGCGATCTAGACCCTGCGATTGAGCGTGTGATTCTGCGCTGCCTGGAGCGGGACCCCGCTTCCCGCCCGGCTTCCGCTCTTGCCGTTTCCGCTACACTGCCCGGTGGCGATCCGCTTGCCGCGGCACTGGCGGCAGGCCAGACGCCTTCTCCGCAGATGGTAGCTGCGGCGGGTGAAGGGTCCGGGTTGCGTGTGGCTGTTGCGGCGGCATGGCTTGCGGGAATCCTGATCGCTCTCGGTTTTATTGCCGCAGTATCCGCAAGCCATAGCTTCCTGAGCCGGATCAATCCTCCTTACTCACCGGAAGTACTTCAGCAAAAGGCACGCGAACTGATCGCGGATTTGGGTTACCGGAATCCGGCCGTCGATTCCGTGATCGGTTTCCGCTGGGATGATCAGTTGGTCAGTTATGCCGCGAGCCACGATAAGCCGAGTCCGGATTGGAATAAAGTAGCGCGCGGGCCGCTTCCGGTACTTCGCTTCTGGTATCGTCAGGCCGAAGCGCCCATGACTGGTCAAGGCTTCAAAGACGACCGCCTGACGCCGGGTATTGTGAACGAGGAAGACCCGCCCTTTACAGAAGCAGGCATGATCTCAGTTCAACTGGATCCGGAGGCTCGCCTGATCCGCTTTGAAGCCATGCCGGATCAGAAGCAGCGGCACAAACCGGTTCTCGATTCTGTCGATTGGACCAAACTTTTTCATGCGGCGCGGCTTGACCCTTCCCTGTTTCACGAAGCTGAGCCGGAATGGACGTTCCTTGCCGCCTCCGACAGTCGTAAAGCCTGGACGGGCCAAGCTTCCGGAAGCACAATTCCATTGCGGATAGAAGCTGCCGCGTTCCAAGGCCGCGCGACGGGCTGGCAGTTGACCGGCCCTTGGACAAAAGCAGAACGCAATCCTGAAGAAGCTTCTTCCTGGAGTCTATCCAGCGGCCTCACATTTACCATTCTGATGACCCTCAGCATCCTTACTGCCGCCCCATTGCTGGCCCGCCACAACCTGCGGCGGGGTAATGGCGACCGGCAGGGTGCGTTCCGCATTGCGGTCTTCATATTCTTCGTGCAGCTTGCCATCTGGTTGTGCCGCGCCCATTTCGTTGCTTCGGGCGGTACCGCCGGAATGGCCTTCGTTGCCATTTGCACTTCGCTCTTTTATGGCGCGGTGATCTGGGCCATTTACCTGGCATTCGAACCGCAGGTCAGGCGCCGTTGGCCGCAGACTCTCATCTCCTGGAGCGCTGTGTTGGCCGGTAGGTGGCGCGATTCTGTAGTCGGGCGCGACGTTCTCTACGGAATCGCCATGGCGCTCAGTTGGCAAGTGCTTGGCACTGGCATCCGCTTTGCATTTGGCTTGAAGAACACGCAACCCGAGTGGAGCAACTCCAGCCTGCTTTTGGGCGTGAGGGCCACGCTAGGCTCCTGGCTGCTTCACGTGCCAGGAGCCATTCGCGAAACCATGATGTTCTTCTTTCTACTCTTCCTATTTCGTGCAGTATTCAAAAAGGAGTGGCTCGCCAGCGGCATTTTCGTTGTAGTATTCACCCTGATTCAAGCGTCACAAAGTAGAACTCCGCTAGTGGAGGCGACGATTGCTTTCATGATTTTCGGAATGATCGCTTTAATTCTCTTCCGGGTGGGCGTCCTGGCATTAGCCGTAGGTCTGCTGATCGTTGGAGTGGTTGACGCAGTGCCGGTAACCTTCAACGGCTCTGACTGGTATTTCGGCAGCGCGGCTTTTATGTACTTGAGCGTTGCCGCCATTGCAGTGCTGGCGTTTCGTATCGCAACCGCTCAACAGCCTTTCTGGAAAGGCACCGCGCTCGATTAGCTCTGCAGCTCCGCAATCACTTCGGCCGCAATGCGGCGCGCTTCCATCAACGCACCAGGCTCAAGCGAAATCGCGCCCACTCGCGCATGCCCGCCCCCGCCATAGCGTTCGCAGATGCTGGCCAAATTATGCTTCGGCTCTTCCGGTGTCCACGGGTTTGAGCCAACGCTAATCTTCGTCCGAAAGCTGGAAGGGCTCACGGAAACCGTATACACGCTTGTCGGAAACAGGTAATACGGAATGAATTTGTTGTAGCCTTCCACGTCGTAACCGGTCAAATCGAAGGTCACCACCGGGCCCTGCTGACTGGCGCGCTCACGAATGAAGTCCAGGTTCTTCAGGTGACGCTCATACAGCGGCACATACTGCTCCTGAATCTCCGGAAGCGCCACAATTTCATCCAGCGTCATCTCCCGCATCCAACCGATGATTTTCTGGACAACCGCCGAGCCCTTCGATCCCTCAATCACCAGGGTCAGCTTCATAGCCGGTTCGCCCAAGGCAACGGCCGTTTGCGCGTCCCGGTATTGCGCGCCATCGATGATGTTGGCCCAGTGCACCAGATTGTCCAGATCGGGTGCCGTAAAGTTGAATCGCTCCCGGGCGATAGTCGAAATGTAAGAACAGCAGCTCTTGAAGGTGGGGTCGTACAACTTCTGCGGGTTTCTTTCCAGCGAGAAGTGCCGCGCATCCTCTGGCGTCAGGAAGGCGGATTGGTGATGGTCGAACCACCACGTCAGCTTCGAATTCGGAGAATATTTGAAATCAACAATCGCGTTCACATCGCCGTCAAATAAATTGTCTTCAAAGATTTGAGAAGCCTTATGCGCCATACCGGTGTATTGAAAATTCGCTTCCGGATAAAACGCACCCTGCATAAACCTTGTGAAATAAGCGGCAGAGGCCGCGCCGTCGAAACAATGATCGTGATAGAGAACGCGTATATTCATGTATGCGGAAAACCTATCAGAATGCCTGAAATCTAGAAAAAAAGCAAGTTTCGTGTTTTCGCCTGTGTAGAATCAGGGCGCGGTGATCAAATCTCTCGATATTCTTCTCGGTCTCACAGTAGTCATGCTCGTCGCCAGCATGGCAGTAACGGTGCTGACCCAAATCTGGACGGCCATCTTCAACACACGCGGAAACCATCTTCGCGATGGGCTGATAGATCTGCTCAACCAATTGCACTGTTCGCTTACCCAGGAAGATGCGAAAGCCATCGCCGAACACTTGCTCAAGCACCCGCTGATTCGTGACGGCGCGAACCGCATGGGCAGCTTAATTCACCGCGATGAACTGACGCGGCTTCTGCTCGAAACCGCCGCCGGGCAGGGATGCCACGTGCTTCACGATCTGGCGCGGCAGGCTCTGGTGAACGCACTTAAGCAAAATGGAATTCCTGATGCGAACGGTGCTCTCAAAAACATCCGCGATACAGCACTTGCGCTGGAACTGACCTGCCCCGCGCTCGCTGTTTCCGCGCGGCACGATCTAGCCATCCTCCAAGCAGCCTCCAGCGACTTTGTCGCCAAGATCAACGGCTGGTTCGATCAAACCATTGACCGCATCAGCGCGCGCTTCACCTTCACCACGCGCCAGATTACTCTGTGCATTGCGGTTGTCATTGTAGTGGTCACACAAATGGATACGGTCGCTCTGGTGAACCACCTGTCTACCGATGATGCACTGCGCAATTCTCTGGTCCAAAAAGCCTATGCCCAGGAAAGGTTAAGCGCCATGGACCCGCACCAGATTACGATGCTGGCTTCGCGCGACGTCTTCCCCATCGCGCACAATCCAAAAGACTGGCTGGGCGAATGGCACCTTTCGAAAATTCCAGGCACCACGATCTCCGTACTTCTGCTCAGCCTAGGCGCTCCATTCTGGTTTGAAGCGCTGAAAAATATGCTCCGTCTGCGCAGCTTGATTGCCGCGAAAGACGACACCCAACGGGCGCTGCGAAACGCCTAAATCGAACCCGCTTTCGGGTTGCGGTCCAACTGCGGGAGTAGGTTCCCCTGCTCTGAATGTTGAATCAGAATGGCAAGCCGGCGCTGTCTGGTTTCCTCCTGTTTTGCGCTCACCACCCACCATGTCGCGGTCCTTCGGTATCACGGCGGCTTCGACTGAAAAAATTTCCATGCCGCCGTGTTCGCTTCAAAAACCCTTTTTTGAAGAGGGCTAAGAGCTACCTTGGCTTGTTCGAACGCGTAAACACCGGATCGCGATTCCTCGCGCGCCGCAAACGCCTTCAGGCCCGCGGCATGCATCATGTCGCGCACCGTCAAATCCGCCACCCGCTTCATGTTTACCGCGCTCCAGATACTCTTCCGTTTGCGCGGCGTGAAGCGAATTGTGTAACTCTCCGCGCCCAAACTACGCCGCACGCCGTCGATCCAGCCAAAACATAGCGCCCCATCCACGGATTCAGGCCACGTAATACTCGCCTTCCCGACCCAACCTTGTAGAACCCCACCAACAATTCTTTCGAATCCGCATGGTGCGCCTCAAGCCATTTGCGCCAGTCTGCCGGCTTTTCGAAAAATGTCGGCTCCATAAATTCAGAATCGCGCGTGCCTCTCAGCGGCTTCCACAGTATTCCGCATTAACATGGCAATCGTCAGTGGACCCACGCCCCCCGGCACCGGTGTCCAGGCGCCCGCCAACTCCGCGCCTTCCACCGGATGAACATCGCCCACCAGCACGCTCCCTTTCTGATCGAAAGCGGCAACCCGGGGCGAATCGGCACCGAAAATACGAACCACTTCCTCGCGCGACGTGAGCCGGTTAATTCCTACATCGATCACTGTCGCGCCGGGCCGGATGTGAGCGGCACCTATGAAGGCGGCGCGCCCAATTGCCGCCACCAGAATCTCCGCTTCCCGGCATACGTCCGCCAAACGCTCTGTCTTCGAATGCGCGATGGTGACTGTGGCATTCTCCTGCAACAGCAACATAGCGACCGGTTTCCCGACAATATCGCTACGGCCCACCACCACCGCCCGCTTTCCTGCCCTCGCAATGTTGTAACGCTTTAGCAACTCAATAATCCCAGCGGGTGTGCAAGGGCGCGGCCCCGCGCGGCCCGTAGATAAATTACCAACGTTTACCGGGTGAAACCCGTCTACATCTTTCGCGGGGTCAACAGCCAGCAACACCTGCTGAACATCCACCCCCGAAGGGAGAGGCAGTTGTACCAGAATTCCATCGATATCGGCGCGGCGGTTCAGTGCTTCCACTTGGCGCAGCAACTCGCTAGTGGTCACGCTCTCAGGCGGCGTCAGCGTCTCACTCCAGATCCCCAGCGCCGCCGCGGCTTTGGTCTTGTTCCGAACGTATACCTCGGAAGCTGCGTTGTCACCAGCCCGGATTACGGCCAGCCCAGGAGGCCGCCCCAACGCACGGCTCACGTGCTCCACCCGTGGCCGCAGTTCCTCCAGGATCTGGTCCCTCACGCGATTTCCATCCAGAAGAGTATGCAAGTTTTCAGTTTAAAGGTGAACGCGGCACCGGTCTGCTGCGTAGGAGGTTGTTAAGGATTTGTATGGCACGAACAAAAAAGCGGATTGTATGGGTATCGGCACTGGCAGCAGTCGCGGTCGCTGGAGTGTTCTCGTTCAAGGCACTGAGTCACACGGTTGTGAAAATCGATCAGGAGAAGCTCGCCAAAGTGGAAAAAACCGACTTGGCGCGCTCCGTCGTAGCCACCGGCAAGGTGCAGCCCACCACTCAGGTGGAAATCAAGAGCAAAGCCAGCGGCATCATCCAGAAACTGCCGGTCAACTTCGGCGACGTCGTGCATCGCGGCCAGGTTCTATGCGAACTCGATAAGAATGATCTGCTCCCTCGCCGGCGTGAAGCCGAAGCCTCGCTCCATGTCGCCGAAGCGCAAGTGAAAAGTGCAAAGGCCGATTACGAACGCTACAAAGTGGATGCAGAGGGCCCCGATCTTCCGTTCCTGAAGCGGGACCGCGAACGCTCACGAACCATGTTTACCGGTGGCCTGATCGCGCAGAATGCCCGTGACGACGCAGAGAAAAATTACGAGCTTGCCCTGAACAAGCAACACTCGTCGCAGGTGAACCTGGGCAGCGCGCAAGCCGCCATCGCCAAGGCCGAAGCGCAATTGCAACAGCAGCAGGCCATCGTCGCCCGCACGGAAGAAGATCTCAAGAACGCGACCATCGTGAGCCCGATCGATGGCGTGGTGCTCTCTCGCGATATCGAAGTTGGCGGAGCTGTCAGTTCCATCCTCACGCAGGGCGGGGCAGCCACGCTGATTATGACCCTGGGCGATCTGGGCTTGGTCTACGTTAAAGGCAAAGTGGATGAGACCGATGTCGGCAAGATATACCTGGGTGAATCCGCCCGCATTACTGTAGAAAGCTACAAGAACGAAAAGTTCTGGGGCAAAGTTACCAAGATCTCACCACTAGGCACGGAAAAAGACAACGTCACTACGTTCGAGGTTCGCGTTTCAATCTCCAACGAATCGCGCAAGCTTCGCGCACTCATGACGGCGAACGCGGAAATTATTCTTGAAGAGCACAAAGGCGTGCTGACCATTCCCGAAGGTGCCATCCTGTACGCCAAAGACAAATCCACCGAGGTGGAAATTCCCGATCCTTCAAACGAGAAAGGCAAAAAGAAAGTCAAGGTCAAGACAGGGCTTAGCAACGGCTCCCGCACCGAAATCGCAAGCGGCCTCACGCTCGGCCAGCAAGTCATTCTTCAATAGCGGTCAACGGGCATCCGCATGACTTACCTTCGCGAACTGTTTGGGCAGGTCTTTTCCTCCTTCTTCCGCAATAAGCTGCGCAGCCTTCTCACCATGGCGGGCATTGCGTGGGGCATTGCCTCCATCGTGCTCATCGTGGCCATGGGCGATGGCTTCAAAGCGGGCCAGCGCAATAGCATGAAGAGCCTCGGCGAAAACATAGTGATCGTTTTTGGTGGACGCACGTCGTCGCAGGCAGGGGGCCAGCGCGCCGGCCAGCGCATTCGCCTTACTGAGCAGGACGTGCACGATATCCGAACCGAATGCTATCTGGTGCGCCACGCGACCGGTGAGCTGGAAAATTCCACACGCGTCACCAGCGAATTCAACGGCTCCGCTTTCGATACCAACGGTGTCGAAGCGAATTACCCGCTAGTTCGCAATGTCGCACTCGCTGAGGGCCACTTCTTCACCGAATCCGACGAGGCCGATGGAAGGCGCGTTTGCGTCATCGGTCACAAAGTGAAAAAGAAGCTGTATGGAACGCGCACGGATGTCGTGGGCCGTAATCTGATGCTCAACAGCATTCCGTTCCGCATCATTGCGGTGATGGCCGAGAAAGAGCAAAATTCTAGCTACAACGGCCCGGACGACCAGAAGCTTTACGTCCCCTACTCCACCATGGCGCGTGACCTGCCGCCCAAAGAAAATTACCAGCGCGGCTACGTGCATGAAATCATTTACATGCCGAACTCCGTGGCTGAATTTGCCCCGGCGGCCAAGCAGGTGCGCCGAATCCTGGGCCGCAACCACAACTTCGTCCCGGATGATAAAGGAGCGCTCGGCATTTGGGACACCATCGAAAACGCGCAGCAGGTGGACGCCATCTTTGAATCCATGACTGCTTTTCTCGGCATCATCGCGCTCGTCACTCTTACACTCGGAGGCGTAGGCGTCATGAACATCATGCTCGTGACTGTCAGCGAACGCACCCGCGAGATCGGCCTTCGCAAAGCCTTGGGTGCTACCCGCGTCCGCATCCTGGTTGATTTTCTGGTGGAAGGCACCATCCTCGCCATGGTCAGCGGCGGCATCGGCTGGGCCATCGCCTTCGGTCTTTCGTATTCACTTCATTTCGTCAAGATGCCTGACGCGTTTCCAGGCTTGCCGGTAAGCCTGCTCACCACGCTCTTCACCTTCGCCGCTCTCACCGTGATCGCCGTTTCGAGCGCCTTGTTTCCCGCATGGCGCGCCTCGGCACTCACTCCCGTCGAAGCCCTGCGCTACGAACGATAAAAACACGATGAGAAAACGATGAGACTGCAATCCATCCTCAGTGAAGCCTGGCAGGCGCTCAAATTCAACCGCCAGCGCAGCATCCTCACCGTCATCTCGCTCGCTTGGGGCGTTGCCTGTTTCGTCATCCTATATTCCTACGGCGAAGGTTTCGATTTCGCGCTGCACTATGCATTCCGCGCCGTCGGGCAGGACCTGGTCGTGATGTTTGGCGGCAACACCAGTTCGCAAGCAGGTGGCGAACGCGCCGGCCGCCGCATCCGCTTGGAGGTTGCCGATGTCGATGCCATCCGCGAAGCCGTACCGCTCATCGCCGCTATCTCGCCCGAGGTGATGGTGCGCCGCGCCCAGGTGCAGCACGAGTACCGCCAGGAAAGCATGCAGGTCCGCGGTATCTGGCCCCCGGAGTACGGCCGCGTGCGCAACATGGAAGTGGCAACCGGCCGGTGGCTCTCCGCGGAAGATGATTCCCAGAAACATCAGGTGGCCGTACTTGGCGCAAACGCCGCGCGCAAACTCTTCGGCGAAGTTCCACCCGAAGGCGAACACATCACTGTCAATGGCATGCAGTTCACCATCTCCGGCGTGCTCAAGAAGAAGATCCAGATCGCCAATTACAACGCGCCCGATAATGAGTGCGTCTTCATCCCCTATGGCACCGCCGGGCTGCTCCGGAACATCCAGTATCCCGATGACATTGTATGGATGCCGGCCAATCCCATCTTCCGCAAGTCCGCTATTCTGCAGGTGCGCTCCACGCTAGCCACCCGGCACTACTTCTCTGCAAGCGACGATCGCGCCGTGGAAATCATCGCCTTCAACGATTTCATGAAGCAGATTGACGGCATGTCCATCGCGCTGCGCGTGCTGCTAGGCTTCATCGGGGCACTCACGCTCGCCATCGGCGGCATAGGCCTCACCAACATCATGCTGGTCAGCGTCACGCAACGCACCAGAGAAATCGGCGTCCTGAAATCGCTCGGAGCCACCAGACGAGCCGTGCTCTTCCAGTTCCTCGCCGAAGCAATGGCCATCGTTACGCTAGGCGGCGCAATCGGCGTCCTCATCGGCTACGGATTAAC
>JAABUK010002951.1_pt1 | contig 29574 bp, 31 predicted proteins | sample 5559141 | NCBI WGS metagenome assembly JAABUK01 (sample SAMN10711869, study PRJNA513367) | rock metagenome | isolation source: Antarctica rocks | place: Antarctica: Victoria Land, Pudding Butte nord | collected 2016-01-03
AGTACAAAGAGTACCAAGGGAAGCTGTACCTGATCACCCTGCGCAGCATTGCACCCATGCAGGAGCTGTTTGCATCCTACGGCAATGGCACCACCCCCTATGCTGAGTGGCCCCAAGCTTTCCTAGGTGATGGGTACCAACAAGTGTCTCAGTACAGAGACTACTTACAAAACATACCCAAGCGGGCTGCACCCAGTCAAAAAGGTCATGCAGAGGAGCTGCTTTCACACCTGAGAAGGGATCTTGATTCAGAAGGGCTTGATGAAGAGCTTGAAGCAGCAACGCCATTCATGGATCTTCTCGCAGACTTCATGACGTCTTGCGACACCAAAAAGCTGATGGTACTGCTAGAGAAAGTGTTGACAAAGTGCGAGATGGACTTGCAATCAATTCCTCAAGCTGCAGTCGATGCTTTGACAGATGTGGTAGCAAAGCAGCAGGAAGCGAAGGTCAAGCTGCAGAGCCTTCATTCATGCAAGGATCTGCAGCAGCAGTGCATCAAGGCCATGTCTGCTATACAACACGCTGTGCAGCACCTGCATGCCATTCAAGAGGCAGGATGAATAGCCACTCATACTGAGTAGAAGGGTGTTGCAGGTTGTTTTGCAGTTGTATGTAGCAATATGCAGATCATCGGACTCCTTTTTCTGTCCATGTTGGTGGAGTGAGAATGACAATGGACCACAAATTGTGCTGCGCCCAACAGAATGTAGATTGGTTTGTGCACCGGTGTTGAAAGATGACATGCCAATGCAGTAGCCTTGGTTGCAGCATGCGTGTCTCATTAGTTGAGACTGATTTTGTTGTCAATTGTCACTGAGAGTTGCTGATGCCTCTATGGCCGCTGCAAATCACAGGATGCATTACATCACTGAATGACGGTCTTGGTACAGGATTACAGCTTGAACGACTGCTACGCTGCATGTAGCACTTACTAGAACACATATGCGACGTTGATGATGAACATTACAGTACACTGACTGTTTATAGCATTTCAGGCTTGGCTAAAGTTATGCTGCGTTTTGAAGCCCAGCAATGTGCTGGATGAGCATTTCACATGACGGTCTTGACATGCTCACTCCGTGGTCAAAAAGCTCATTGTGCTACCGCTCTCCGGATATCTTGCAGCATGCACTTATGAAATGTGGACCGCAGATTGATGGTCACAATTGACTTGTACTGTACTGTACAGGCTGTACCTAAGTCTTACATAACAAATCAGCCGTACGATTGGTGGGAAAAGTTGCCCAAAAATTGACAAACATTGGGTTGCCCAATCAGCCAAGTTTTCCGAGCCTCATCACACAGGATCCCTGGTGATCACACCGCACAGTTCAGAATGTACCCCATGAGCTGAGAATATCACGCTTAATTCACACAGTTTTGCCAGTTTTGCTGCTAGTAGCCATGATTCTCCCTAACAATCCGCTCTTACCATGCTGTTGCTCTGAAGCAGAAGCAAGCCTATTCAACTTACCCCTGCTTTGTGCAGGAGCCTCAGCTTCTTCAGACACATGTTTCCCAGCTGACATCTGACTAGACAACAAGGTAGACTGGCTCATACTGCCATCACTAGCACTGCCTGTCTGCGCGGTATGGCTGCTCGTGACAATGGACTGAACTGGGCTACTGCCTGAAGCTGTACCAAGACTCGCCATCTGATGAGTTGCTTGCAGCTGCATGTACTTGATGTGCATCAACGTGCGCTCATCACATTGCTGTTGCACAGTCTCTTGCAGAGCACCAATCTGCTGTTCCTTTCCTCTTAGGATATGACTCAGGGAGACCAGCTGTTGCTCTAATAGCTGCAAGACTGCTGCAGAGTCAGGCTGTGTCGCACTTGAGCTTTGATTCTGAAACTTGCTGCTGTCAGACTGCGTGCTTGCAAGCTGTGCTTCTAGAGCCGAGCAGTGTGCTTGTAGTGTTGCTTTGCTGCTAGCAAGCTCTGCGTGAAGAACTTGACGGTCTGCCAGTTGTTGTCTGACCTGCTGCTCATGTTGCTGCATGCTGGCCATCTGACTGCTGCTGGTCTCCAGTGCTATCCTGAGGTCCTCCTGTCTCTGCTCAGCGCTCAGTAGCTTGTCCTGCAGTGAGCTGCACTCGGCTGCACGCTTCGCCTGCTCTGCTTCAAACATGGCTGACATTGCTTTGATTTCTTCTGCATGCAGGCAGTTCAGTGTGTTGTAACCAAGTCTGGAATACAATGACAGTGATTGGCACAACACAGAAGCAAGTCTTAGGCAGTGTGGTGATGATACAGCCCATAAGACTGTGGTCTGATTCATAGCAGCATGTTCTAGCATTCATTTGAGCAAAAAGTAATTTGTGTGTTTTGCAACAGGAGATGCTACAACCAAACACTGACATACAATATCTTGGGCAGGGTCGTACCTGCCACAGCGGCACTAGCTGCTGGGGCTGCAGCTGCTGTCAAAGCTGCAGCAGCATTTGCCTGTGCAGCTGACAGCTGCTCCCTGTGAAGCTGTTGAAGCTGGCGAACCTTCTTATGACAGCTTTCCTGAAGTTCTGCCAAGCGCACAGCGTGGGAGCGAGCTTGAGCGTCCCTCTCAGCCTGTGTGAAATTTGAATCCTGTAAGGTTTTCTTTTGCATGCCATGTTGCATCTCAACATCATATGCATGTTTGGTGCTGTTGATAGACTGAGTGAGTGGCCTGACCTCTAGATGGGATATGTGTGCTGTTTTGGCCTGCAGCAGACACTCCAACTCTACACAGCGGGCCCTGCTCGGGTCGATTGAGAGCTCCAAAGCCTTTGCAGCAGCCATGCGTGCAGACGTCACCTCAGCGTTCTGCAAACAGTCACATCAAGTTGATTCAGATAAAAAGACCGTGACAACGGCTGCCTGTGTATAAGCCTGCGGGGCGTCTGCCTGCTGTACCTCACAAGCCATTGCGTGTCGATGCTGGGAATCTTTTGGATATCAATGTTGCGGGGTTGAAATGGTGAACGGTCTGCTCTTGACCGTTCCGTCTTGTTCAGGTGTGGTTGTCTCCATCGAAACTGAAAGTTGCGTTGCAGCCAAAGAATACGGTGATTGTACAGTTTTGGGAAACAAGATCCCACACAGCATGCCGTATGCAGTGCGCAGAAGTCGTTGGCGTCGCCAATAAGTTTGACGTTCGCTAAGCATGGTCTGAAGGTGCGTGTGTGAAACGCAGATATTGTGGCATTGCACACCTCCACTGGCTGATAAGCGTTTTTATTTTGGTGAAAAGCAACATGTCAAAGTGCAGTGCACCTCAAAACCTGTGCGATGCAAGCATTCATAATGCAGCCACTTGGATTGTAGGGACACTTTTAGGCACGTACGTTTAGGCACGCATGTAACTACCTGAGGACCTTACATACAGCGCTTGTTCTCTCAAAGTGCACAAGCTTACTTTTCACGCCTAGCTACCCAACTCAATATGGAATGACCCCTTGTCTATAACTGTCGAAATTGATGAATTGATTACAGTTGAAAGAACAGATTTGCGCAAAGGGTAATGAATGGGTCAGGAGCGGGGGACAAGCAGTGCTAGCAGCGGCTGCATCATCATCATCATCATGACTGATAGCAGCAACTGATAGCAGGAGGACGGAAGCATACATTGACTTACATGCTGACATCATCAGTTCCATGCTGTGGACCCTCCTAAACCCACTTGCAATGAATCCAGTCCAAGCCCATTTTGTAATAACCGAGCAGCACTTGAGCCAGATGTGTGACTGGCAACTCCCTTTTCAGACTTGCCAACTGAGTCTTTCCCATGCTTGCCCTTCTTGCCTTTCAGCCTCTTAGCTGGTGCTGCCTCTGTGACCTTGACCAGACCAGAAGCTGCTGCTGCAGGGTTAGAAGCTGGGACAGCAGTTGCTGCTGTGGCATTGTCTGGCTTGGCAGCAGGCGGCTGGGGTAGTCCCTGGGATTCCATGGGATTCAGTACATCAGCCAAAAAATTCTGGCTGCCATTACTTGCATTTGACTGTTTCTTCAATTTTGCTTTATGTTTCTTTTCCTGCTGGGGCTCACTCTGATCCCCTGCTGTATCTGCAACTGCCAAATCTGCGGTTCGCTGCTTAGGTGATTGTAGTGCGGACTGCTTGTTGCCAGCAGTTTGTGTCACTGGTGGATTTGACTCAGCATCCGCCTCTGAACCCGTCTTCTTCTTTTTCTCCTTGTGTACCTTCTTGGCTGTTGGCACATCTGCTGCATCCGTGTCGGCATCCAATCGCCTCTTCTTACCTTTAAGCACAGCATCAACTCCCTTCACTGAACTGTCGTCTCCCCTCATAGTGTTGTCAGCATGATTCTGTGTATCATTTGGTGTACTAGAGCTGATCTCAAAGCTGGGCTTCTTGGCTTGTTTGCTGACAGCAGCAGCCACAGCAGACTTGGCGCCTCTTGAGAAGCCTGTTTTGGCAATCTTCTTGCTGTCCAGTACATCAAGCATAGGCAGCTGCTGCATCAGCAGCTGCTGGTAGTCAGGCTCGTCTGCTATTGGGCAGCCTCTCAGATTGAGCTGATGTAAGGATGGCAGCTGAGACAGGACCTGCCAACAAGAACAATACAAGTTTAGCTTTTTTTGGAATCTGGAGATCAGACTGCAGCTGGACTAATTGGTGGTGATGCAGGCGCCAGCGAAACTTTGCCTGCAAATGGATTAACGTGGTTCTTCACGCCGGTGTTCAAAAGCCTTGATGCAGACGGCAGATAGTAGCACCAGATTCTGACAGACGGTAAAGCAGTTGAAAGACTTTATGTAGCTGCTGGTTATCAGCAACAAGAGGACCAATTTGTGGGAGTGCTCGCAAAGCATACACCATGTCTCCCCGCCACTACATGCAATGTTCAGTTTCCAGTTGATTTTGATCAGCATCGAGGTTCAGTTGCTCACCTGCACTTCCTCAAAGTTGTCAATATGGTTGGCTCCTGCCTCAATGATCTTGAGCCTCTTGTTGCGGCTGAGTTCCTGAGGCAGACTCTGGAGAGCGTTGTGACTGACTCGCAGCTAAGCTAGGCTGCTGCACTCACTGAGTGCTGAGCCAAGTTGCTGCAGCCTGCATATCAACATGATCTGCTCACGTAATACCAGTGGGAACTTGCTGAAGAAATGCTCATGGGTTGCGGTGAGCCACTTTGCATTGCTGTATCGCTGTTCCCCAAGCACGTATACCATAGCTGCAGCCTGTCAGAGAGTTTAGTAAAGCAGCTCGCTTTGACATCTTGCACAGCATACACTAGCTGTCAAGCAGAATGCCTGAGATGCTGTTTGTAGCTGCATGCAAAGTTTCATCCGAGCTGCTGCCTCAATCACAAGGCTTCACTGACTGCACAATCGGTGTAAGAGGAAAGCGTGTGTACCTGTTGTGTGCTACAGACAGCTTGGCGAGAGCTGTGCATCCATGCAGGGAGGTGCCCAGGTCAGTGACTTGATTCTGCTTCAGGATCAAAGTGTTCAACTCAGATAGCACACCAAGACCTGCAAGATCAGCAGATTCAGATATCATCAGCTGCTGCACTGTCAAAAGTATAGTGTTGTGTGTTCGTCTGTGCCGCTTGCAGTTTATGGCAGTAACTGTACTTCATGGGGATGGGCGTAAACATGGCTCAGGTGGTAACTGGGTGGCACTTATGATACATACATGAGCGATTATGTCATGAAGTCTACGGCTGTGTGCTGGCTGCAACTCAGTTTGCGCGAGAGTGTGTGCAGTACCTTCAATGCCTGTGAGCTGATTGCCATTGAGCATGAGTGCACGCAGGGTTGGGAGCCCGGTGATTGTGAGCCTTCCACTGAGAGCATTGTGGCCCAGATCCAGCACCTGCACGCATGCAAAATGACCTGACTCGTGATCTGAGGAGCTTTCTCTTGCTTGTATCAGCTGCTCATGTTGTTGTTGTTTGCTCTGTGTTGCGGCCCTGATGCTAGACAAGCTAGGGGTTTGATGGATTCCATGTGCATGCTGAGTGTGAGCTGATATCCTTAATTTTGCTGTGACGTCAAGCAGTGTTACACACTACAGTAGCTGCTGCAAGGCTGGTGTGCAGCGGCATTTTCAGAGTCTAGCAACACATTCACCTGCAGCTGCTTGAGCGTATCCAGGCCAGTCAAGGCTGTAATCTGATTGGACTGTGCTGACAGCCATTTAAGAGTGACATTTTGGCTAACCCCTTGCAGACAAGTAAGAGCATTGTTGCTCAAATCCAGCCTGATCAGCTGAGAGAACGTACTCAAACGAACAATCTGCGTCACAAGCTCAGGTGTAAGTTGACTTGCGGTGACACTTGACGGCAGTGATTCTGTAAGTTCAGCTACCTTCTCAATACCCTTGCCAGACAAGGCCAGCTTTTGCATGGATTGCGGGTCCTCATCTGGGAACTCCTGCGAGATCAGCTTGGGCGTGAGCTTCACCATGACGAGCCCGCTAGGACGCATACAGCGCGATATAGGATGCAGTCGACGCTTTTAGTTACGTTTGACCTTGCGGCAGGTATGGAAAAATTGGTTCCGGAGCCGCTAGGTCAAGCTTGACTGCTATAGGCTTGTTTACGACGCGCTTGGCGTGTTTTGTTTTGTGTGTTCGTGCCGTTTGCTAATAATTCTGATGTCAAGCGAGTCGCAGGGGCCGCCAGAGAGACCAAAAGCCAGGCCGCATAGGTGTAACGCTCGAGTGGAAGATCTCCTACAGGTGCAGGACGCACCCGTAGCACACTGCTGTGGCATACGTGGCACTCAAAATGCCTGCCTGCACTTGTTGGATGCTTGTTGTTTCTCAATAGAGTGTATTGCTCAGCACAGGCCTTGTTCACACTTGAGTTTGGGGCCAAGGTGCGGCCTGCTTGGAGAAACGTGCGGGAGTGCCTCAAGTCTGAGCCAGGGTAAGTAATACCTTTGTTTGTGTCCTGCGTTCTGGCTTATTAGCAGGGAGCTCGAATGTGGCTCTGGACCTGCAGGCAAGAGCCAACACAAGCCTATTTGTGCGTGAAGGACCCAGATCTCTATCTCAATCCAGACAGAATGACCTACCAAAGGGAATGGTCACAGAAATGAAAGACCCAAGCTTTTGGCCATGAGTCATCATCAGGCCATAATCTGCCGGCTCAAGTCATGCTTTCCCAGCAATTGACCAGAATGCCGCATTTGCTGTCTTGATGAAGTCTACATACAAGGACAAGCTGTTGCAGAGCGTGGCACAAGAGTCACATCAGCTGCCCCATTCACAAAGTTGCTGTTCCTGAGCTGGACCAAGAACAGTTAGGCATTGTGTGCGCAGCTGAGCCAGCAGTCAGATCCACTGAAAGGCTCAAGCTCTGGTATCAGAGCACACTGGGCAGGAGTGAGAACTCACATTCCACATACTTCCGTCTTGGCAATGGCCAGCACACCCATTTGACAGCAGCATTGGACCTCAAGGATTTGATGCTGCAACTTGCTTGGCGCCCCAGTCCACCTCACAGTCATGCGCTTGCATATAGACATCATGCAGTGCGAAGGAATTGGAGTACAACAAAGTATTACAGTGTTGTCCACGTGCTTGCACCTCCAATGCAAGACAAGGCTTAGGAATATGTCTCACTGCATGGGAGGTTCAGTGTCATACGTACTGCTACCACTTGTCACTACATTATCTGTCTTGCCGTTGCGTCATCATTGCAGTAATCAGGGACAGTCTGAAGGATACACCAACACCAGCTGTCATGAGCAACCCCTTTGATGATGTTATCAGGTTTAGGCTGCTCTCGATTTCCATTAAATGACGAGCAGATCCATGCAAAGCTCGTATTGACCAACCGCACTATTGTACCAAGCTGTGACTGTCTGACAACACAACGGCGGCTGTCTACAGCTGCAATATGGGTGACAGAATGTTCCATCAAATGGTCCTCCATGGGTATACTTCGTGCATAGCCACTTGCATGTCGTTCATCTCTTTGGTCAAGATGATTTTGCTTCCTAACCGGCAACTGCATCCAACATCAGCAAAATCAGACAAGCCTCGGCAGTGACAGCTCCACGTTACTCAACACAATACACCTTGGTATACAGATGTTATGATTTAAGGCAACATGTGCAGCTGAAGCACAGGCTTTTGCAGATCAACTTAGGTGCTGGTATGCATGTGCCTAGGCCAATCTGCAAATGCCTGTGTTTCAGCTGGCGTACATGGCATGCACACCAACAACATGATAGCTGATGCAAAGAAAGCTCATGCATGTAGCAGACGGCAAGATGCAGGAATAGCGCAACAAGGTGGAATGTCTTACTTGCTAGTCACAGATGGTGTGATCTGCCGCAGCTGCTGAAGGTAGTCCTTTGTCTGCGGTATTTGCTCAAGGAACTCATTGGGAACTGACACCACACATTCCACAACACCCCTTCCTTCGGGGGACTCAGTTACCTCTGAATTGGCCCAAAAATGAGTCAATAACAGCTTACACAGAATGTTTGCTGAACAATCTGTTAGTGGCGCATACGCCTGCTGTCCACCATATGCACCTTATGCATGATGTGACGTTGGGACTCTGTGCCATATACATGTGGTTGTATCGCTGCGAAAGTTGCGTATTGCTCTATTGTTGAGCTGGAGTTACTTCAAAATCAACTAATTTGCCCGTGTGCTGAGTTACCTTCACTGCCTAATAGCTCTGAATGCTCTTGTAGGACGTCAACTAGTGTGTGTCCAGTCAAGGCTCGAAGGACGTGACGCTGACCGTATACATCCACCACTGTGATTTGGACCCTGCGAGGTCGCCAACAGTAGGGTCATGCAAGAGACCATCACTGACTGCACAACCGCCATATTGCTTATTTTACGCTTGACACTGTTTGCTGGTGCGAGGACTCTCACATTCTGTCGTATATGCTTGGGGCCGAGGAAAAGCATCGAATATGCTGGGGTGACAGCCTGAGTCCTTGATACTGTCTGAGGAGGCACCTGAGTGCCATGGACGCACGAGCACCTGTGGTGCAAGGTTGCTTTGTGCAAAGTGGATGGGTCTGCGATCGGTGCGCAAACGAGCGACATGCCCCTGTACACAGCCCAGTACAGGCGCATGCAGAAATATAAAGTAAAGTGCACGATCAAACTTTTCTCTGCAGAAAGTTTCTGCCAGAAACACAGCTTGCAGCAAGATTACATGGCAACCTGACCCACACACAGACTGATAAGGTACATTCTGCTGCTGATTTGGAAGACAAGACAAGCAGGCGTACTGCTTTGAAAGAATGACAAGTAGCAGTATTGCCAGCTTGTACACTATGAGGGCGGCCTGCTTTTGCTAAATCCTCCAGTGTGCAAAACACACCTCGCCTGCAGCTGTCTGATTGCGACAACCTGCTGTGACCAAACATCTGCACGTTGCTTGTGTCAGAGTACTGTAGAAAACACACAGCATTTAGGCCTGAGAAGTTGCTGTATTACGTCGACAGATAATTGGGACAGTCCTGCTATCTCTGCCTCTGCACAGCAGATGCTCTGTGAAGTACGCTACAATGTGTAGTATTGCTTAGCATCAATGCTGACTCTGGCAGGTCCTCAACAGTCTCCACAGCCGTGCCTCTCTCTTTGTTACAGCTTCAGAGCCATCAGTCAGTGGCCAAGCCCAAATGCATGTGTTTGTTGCAGCGAAGTGCATCTTGAAACCTGCTTGGCATCTCTACACCAGTTGCAAGGCTTAAGATGTCTAAGCTGCAGCCTCATCATCAACCAATTAATAAGTTGATAAAAAGCTGCAAGGAGGTCAGTCATACGTCAGCAGTTCTGTGCAATGCTATGTGCACAGATGCACCAGGCATGCATGGATGCAGCAAATTCAAGGTACAAAGCAAACGAGGTATTCTGCCTCTTGAAAACCTGTGGAAACTGGCAACGTGCAACTTGTGTGAAATCTGCGTGGTAAATCTTATCCAAATGCTTTTGTGCGGCTACACAGGCAGTGTTGCGTGGAAGCAACATCCTACTGCTAGATGTCTGGTCCACACAGGTTTGTCATAATGCTGCAGAGCTTGCAGCTGGGAAGCTGTTCTCCTGGGTTACCCCTGTGAATCAACTGGTGTTCCAAGCAGGCAGACTTGATGCAGCTGTACAACTGTCAAGGAAGCAGCCACCTTCTGGTTATGCTTGGTTTGATGGTGTTTGGCAGCTTGTCACACAGCTGCTAGAAAGAAATCTTGATATGCGCCCAAGCATGGACGATGTTGCTCATATCAGAAAACAGCATCAGGGTGTTTCTGGCTCGTGTCACCGACAAGCTGACCCTACCCAGGTCAGGACAAACCGTCACCTTTGAGCTGAGCACAGCAGCAGAGCAGCCCAGGTTTTTCCCAGTAGCCAGCCACATGCAGCTGCCACAGTGTGCGTCATTTGAAGCTTTTGCATGGGTGTAGCATTGCGTCTTGAAGAGTACATGTCCAGAACCGGCACTCAGAATGAACAAAGGCAGACGAGGGAAGAAGAAAGGGCAGTCGTGGCAGCCATGGGGGGTGAGATTCGTGCAGGGGGCTACTACAGGTTTACTTGTGGGTACATCTATGCTGTGGGAGAGTGTGGGGGCCCAATGCGGAAAGCGCCCTGCCCTAATGTGGGAACCACATTGGTGGACAGCAGCATCGCTTGGAGGTTGGCAATCAACATGTGGCATTGGATGGTGCAGGAGCGGCTGCTTGGCCTCAGTAAACATGTTGTACCATGCATCTTAATGTGCGGCAGCTCAAGCAGCAGTTTTGGAACTGTAGGGTTCCTTTTAGAACAGGTGTACTTGAAGCGGTGCTTGATCCTTGCAGCTTTTGCCAAATGTGTAATGATCTCTGCTGATGATGAGCACCTCGCGTGGCTGCAGGTGTAGACATTTTAAGCCCTTGCAATTGGTAAAGAGGTGTACAATAGTTTTTAAGATGCACTTCGTCGCAACAGTCACCCCACCTGGGCTTGGCTTGCAATTGTGGCTAGCCAGTCAGCTGATGGCTCTGAAACTGTAACAAAGAAATACGGCTGTAATGACTGCCACACTGTTGGTAACCTGCAAAAGTTCAGCATCTGCATTCATGTAAACACAAGCGTAGACAATCTGGAACAGGTGCTCACTTGATTGGGCAGCTGCTAGCTGACCTGCCAGCTCATGTTACCTAGGCAAATTCTTATGCAGTCCTAGGCAAATTCTTATGCAATCCTTCTATCGCATGAAACGCCAGCGAAGACTGTACCTAGCGAGTTCCTTGGTGCATTTGCGATCCAAGGCAGCCCTGGGTTGTTCGCCCTCAGTGTGTTCGGCTAATGTAGCGTTAGCACACAGACAAGTCCACGACCGCTCGTCATCGTCCCCCGCCGCTTATCTGCCTGTCGTGCGATCGGATCCGGAAAGAGCGCACCTTGTCGGAAAACATGCGTATTCTGCGGTGGATCTTCGCAGTTATTGCTGTATGTGTCAGTTATCGCGCAAGTGAGGTTACTCCAACACAACGAGCTGTAGCCAGATTCCCGTTGTACCGCTGATCACGTTGCAATCACGCAGAACCCTTGCCGTCGAACTCCACTTGGCTGCATTTCAGGACACTTCGAGCTCTCCATGCCATATCCCAGCTTTGGCACCGTCCAAACCATTCCTCAACACAAATTGCCAACCCCATCTGAGTTGGTGGTATGTATGCACCTTCTCCACTGGCCTTTCCAAGCTGACCTCTTCAGTAATTGGCCCCCTACCCTCAAAGCCCTCAGCGTATGATGGTATACATTGGACGGTACATACAGGGTCAATATGCTCCAAACGAGATCCTCAAAGGAGTCACAAAGCTTTTTGAAGGGCGTCTGCAGGGTGCAGGTACATGAGCACTCTCATGTGCATGTTTTCCTGCCTCTATTGCTGCTTCTGTTCTTCTGTGTCTCACCAGAAAGGCCCTGCATTCTTAAAGCATGTAAAGCTGCCCTGGCTGCAGAAGTCTAACACTTTTGCTTGCACACATCTGCATCTTCAAAAGCTGTACCTAGTGTTAGCACCATGGCATGCAGCTTACTGCAATCAAGTATCATGCCTACACGTGATTTTATGTTCACTGAATTGACACAGCACCACACTATCTTCTCATTGCCATATGCAGAGAGCGCTCAAGTGTGCAAGTCTGGAACTCTGTGGTTGCCAGATAAGTATGGCAATGTCTTCACTTCTGAACCAGATTCCAAGGGGACATACAAGGACTTGCAGAAAGTTGCTTACGTGGGACCTAGCAGGCCCTTGGGTCACGTCTTTGATGCAAATGACAATCTGGTCATCTGTGATGCATCCAAGGTCTGATGACAAACTTTGAGCTTTGCTTACAATGTCTTTTACTGCTGTGCTGTGCTACGCTACACTGTGCTGTGCCACTGCATGTAGCAGGCTGGGATGTGTGACATGGCAGTAGAGAAAAATCTGATCCCCCCCGTGGGCTCTTGCGCTGCAGGGTTTAGTCATGCTTGAGCAGGCAACGGGCAAAGTAGTCATCCTGGCCAGCCAGGTCAGCGATGACTCGCCCCTAGACCCTGGATCAGTCATCAACTATGCAAATGACGCAGACATTGCCAAGGATGGCACCATTTACTTCACTACTTCCTCTGACATCCCAGTAGTGCCTAATGCTTTTGGCTTCTGGGACACATATGCCACCTTCACAGCAACTATGCTGAAGGTGGGCCCTTCCCCGTAAGGTCCGATCATCACAGCAGAGTGTACATTGGACAGCGCTGAGCTGCAGCTGCCCTTTGCATCTGCCGTGTGATACTTCTGACTGTATGCTGTCAATCTGTGACTGCATGCTGTCAACCTCTGCATTGCTGGCTTGCAGGAATCAGCACATCATTGTTTGTGATGCACAAATCCCGCATGGCACTCCGTGTTGAACTTGGAAACACACACTGTTTGGTGCAGTCACTCAAAGTGCACAGTAAAGCAATCAGTAGAGTGAATGGTGCAGTGCATGTTCAGCATAGGCACTTAATTCAGGCACAACAACCAATAAAACCTATCCAGGACGCACATAGCTGTAGGTGTCTTGCTTGCTGAGGCTCTAACAGATCTAGCTCAACATCTGCATGCACCTGGCAGTGAGTTGCAAGATGTGTAGGGTTACACACACACAGGCTCGTTTCATCATTCATCAGTCATGTTGTGGTTTACGTGACTGGCTGTGATGATGTGATACTGGCTTTGCACATAGGCTCAAGCACTGCAGCAAGTGAGATGATAATCTGCCATTGAACTCTTCTGTGACTGCAGCATGTATAATGAGAAAACAGAACAGAAGAGACTATGCCTTGCGGCGTCAACTTAAAGAGACGCTGAGTACTAGACCAGGCTGCCCAGTATGTATCATGGTTCATCGCAATGAGCTATAGGAAGAGCCCTTGTCCGTGGCCTATGCAGGGTTCAGTGACAGGCAGGTTGCTGTCTTACAGTCCAAAGACCAAGAAAACACATGTGTTAGCAGGTGACTTGTTCTATGCCAATGGCGTGGTTGTGGCTCATGATCAGTCCTTCCTGCTGGTTGTGGAAACCATGTCTGTTACCATCCACAAGTACTGGCTCAAGGGTCCTAAGGTATGTGAGCATGTCAGCAAGCATACTCAGCATCAAGCACTGAATGTGTCACACTGCCTGCAACAGCCAAGGTTTTTGTGTTTGAACTTTTTTGAAGAATCAGGGGATCCAAAGGTGGGCAGCACAGGCTGACCCCCAGCACCACATTCCACTGAGGTTCAAAGTCAGTGTCATAATTGTGTGTGAAGTGATGTGAGGCAGAGTGTTGCACCATTGATCAACCTGTTGTAGCCTAGTGGTCATCAGGCTGTTGATCCTTCCTGAGATTATTGAAGCGTCTCATCCACCTGTTATGCGCGAGACGCTCCAAAAAATCTCAGGGAGGATCATCAGCCTGATGATCACCAATCTACAATAGAGTCAGTTTTGCCATAGCGTCCCTGATTCAATGGTTGCAATTGAACAGCTTCAAACACTGCTAAATCAAACACCTTGGCTGTTGCACTGACCTCTCCTTGATATCTTGAAGATTGCAGTCATGACCACATACCATGCAGAAAGGGCAAATGGAGGTTTGTATCTCTAGCTTGCCAGGCTTTCCGGATGGCATCAGTCATTCAGAGGACGGCAACTACTGGGTGGCCATGGCCGGTCCAAATCAGCCCTTTGTCAAGGCTCTTCCCTACAGGTTTGTGGCCTCAACTGTCATGCTGTCATTCAAATCACTGCTAGAATGCACTGTATGATTCTGCATGCATTTCGTCGTTTCAAGGCAGGTCTGAGGCATGAGACATGAAGTGCTCATAACTGTCTTTGAGAATGAAGTGGGATGTCCCAGACAGAAGCATGATGTGGACAAGGCATGCACAGTCAGATGGCCTGTGCACATGTTGCAAACAAGTGCTTACCCTGTGGCATCCTGGCCGTCTTATCACATCTGAATGTACCTCATCCTAGTAATAGTGCAATATACGCTGTCACAAATGTGCCTTGTCATGTCAGATGCTGCAAGACTGCCAGACAACCATCTATTGTGCATCGCAGGTTTCTGAGATTCATATTTGCCTGGCTGCCAAAGCTGGGTCTCCAGCCTGCTACCAAGGCATATGGCATGGTCATCAAGGTGAGTGAATATGGTTGCAGTTTTGCCAAAGCTCGGGATTATTGTGGCCGTTAACCCTGCTGCAATGCTCATACAAAGTGTTGCTCATATGCTTACTGATCATGCATAACATGCAAATGTTGAGGCTCAATTTGATCAAAGAAGATAGTACAACAACATCTTAGTGGCAGTAATATTGCCAGGATCTGTTGTGTGACATAATCCACAATGCCTTGCCTCAATTACTGTCTGTGCTCCTACCTTCTTACTCTATTCCTCCCTGCTCTGGGCTCACTCCCCATGCAGCCCCCCCCCCTCACTACCACCCCAACCAAACAATATCACGCATGGTTTGTGCGCATCACATCTGACGTGAAGATGTCAATAAGTTTACACGTGGCCTCATGCAAACTGTTGCAGTGACGCACATCCTTCATGTTTGCAAGTAGATCTCTCCTGAAGGCAAGGTTCTTGAACACCTCATGGACACTGATGGCTCTGTGGTCAGCTTCATCTCAGCTGTCACTGAGCACAACGGCCGACTCTTCTTTGGGAATGTGGCTGGGGACTATGTGAGCTACATAGACACCAAATGAAGCAGTGGGACACAACCTGAATGTTAACATAGATCTGCGGCCAACAATGGCTGGCCTGAATCATCAACATCACCAGCGCTAACACAGGAAGGCAGTGCAGAGAGGTGTGAATGTGTTGATGTTTGAGAACGAGATCGGTAGTTGAGATACAACGTGAAGGCACTAAAACAATGAAGGAGGATCATGCAAACGCTTCAGCATGCAAGCGGGATGATATAGTCACATGTGTACTCACAGTCTGCATCAAAAGTCGACTGTGCCAACATTTGATCCCAGTTGTCAACAAGAGAGACAGACCCCCTGTTTTGAGTTGTCTTAGATGCATGGAAACTTATGTATTTGAAATTGTGCTGCTGTACTTACTGATATCAGACCTGATTTCCTTAATCTGGCTTAAGCGTTCGGAAGTCTATTAAAGGTTGAAGTTGTTACTGCTTGATTGTACCGCCTAGCTGCACGCATGAACAGTGTCAAGCAACATGTCAGCAAATGTTTCTGTGCAGTTTCAGCTTTTTGGGGACTTTGATTTTGCATCACACAGTACAGACTAGTCCAAGGGTGCAAAACGTTTGACTCGCCTGTACGTGTGTAAACCATCTGCAAGGACAATGAATTTTGGTTTCGTTTGGATTGTTTACTGCTGCCAGAAGAACATAGACGGTCTGACAGTCGCTCTCAGTCGACGCAATGCATACAGTGAGGCCTACATGTCTCGACTTGCGAGTGTGAAATGCCCAATCTGTGTGCCTGGGCTGCATGCATTGAAGCCGCTTGCCGCTTGTAAAGCAGGTGCAGTTTCAGAGATGTGTAATCAAATAGCTAAGGTACAGTAGCTGAGTAACTCTAGCATGTGTCTATGAGAGCAACAGAACACCACAGCGATGATTGCAGTTCAGTCAAGTCCAATTATCAGCTACATAAGCCAGCATTTGCAGCAGGTGTTGCACAACATCACATCATGCATGCTGGCATGACTGCATGAATGGTGCTCTCAGCACAGTAGCTGCCGACATACATGCTGCAGCAGTATATAAATGATCCACCAGCACGACTGAGGTAGCTGACGCCTGATTGCAGTGAGTTGTGGACCATGCGAAGACGCATCATTATGAGCAGCAATGCCAGAGGAGGCTTCATCGCGACTTCACGTGAAACACTGACCAATAAACATCCACCAGAATATGACCCTGGCTATGCTTGGTCGATGGGCATTGAATGCAATCACTTCTTGGCCTCAGCTTGCTCAGGGGGCTTGGGGGGGTCTGTGAGGTCCCTGCAGTAGGGCCCTGGTGGCTGGTCCCATGTGAGGGTTGTCTGGCCTTCCGCCTTGGCAACCCATTTGCCATCTATGATTGCGCCTGCGGGCTCCGCCTTTTCTCTGTGCTGTGAACCAACCTGCACATGAAAAGCAGGCGACGTCAACACAAGATGATATAGGATGCTGCACAGTGCATTACACGTTCTGCGTAGAGGCTATGTCGTCTAGGGCTATACAGTTGCTGGCAGGACAAGTCATCATGTGACAAGGACTATGACAGCCATTGCCTCTTGGAGTGGCTGGCTCAGATGTGTAAGCTAGCAGATGCACCCCTCTTCTCCTATCACACATTGCTTGATGGCGTGCAGTGCTAGCCCATACTACAAAGTGTGGGTCACACAAACTTGGAACGCAACTGCTGTTGCACACGCATGTGGCGCATTTCGCCAAAGTCTTTGAGCCTTCTGTAGCCTTCACCATGTATGTTACATGCGCACTCACACAAGGCTACAAAGTATGAGCAGGGTTTGCAAAGACAGGACAACGCAACATGCACAGAGGCTGATAAAGCCCACGCTCAAGCACATCAGCATGATACAAGAGGCCTGTGATGCTGCTCATACAAAAACAGGGTCTGTGTGCAACAGCAAAGCAACACAAAGCACCCACCCTAGGAGTCTTGCCAGCCTTCAAGTCCTCCATGATGCTGACTGCATCCTGGGGGGTGAGGTCCTCATAGTAGGTGTACTTGAAGCTTCTAGCATCTGGACCGCTGTAGTCAGCTACAGCAATCATGGGTGCATTCACACATGATCCCATGCACTCCATCTCCGACAATGTGTACATGCCATCCTGCATTAACATTTGGCTTACTGAAGGCGGTCACGGCCAGAGCATTCAGACTCATGATGTATGCAGTTGAAAGCAAGCGTCGGGTATACCACTCTGTAATATGAACCTCACATGAGGCGCTTTCCAGCTCATGACGAGTCTTGCTGATGAGATGAATCTTGCTATGCAGATGAGATGAATCTTGCTATGCAGATGAGATGAATCTTGCTATGCTGTCGTAAGACAATGACATATGCAGCGTGACAGGCCATACAGCTTCCGTCTATGCGATGTTGTGTCACAAAGGGCTGCTTGAATCACATCTATGAGAACTCTGCTCTATAAAGTGTCCACACATTTCACGCGAACCCTCATACACAAATGTACTTCATATAGTATAGCATAAGCTGAAAGTGTCACATCCAGTTGGCAGGTTCTGATCCAGTTGGCAGGTTCTGATGCAGCTGGCAGATCACATACATGCTTCAGCTTGTACAGTACATAACTATCCAGACATACAGCAATGACATGCTAAGGCGCAAAACATATGTCCTGGTTGTGCAAAGACATGGAGGCCAGCGCAGAATTAGACTGTTGTCTCTTTCACACACCTTATACGATCAGGTCATACATGTTGCATACCTGGTTGGTCATCACTGTGTGTTTGGATATGCGTACACTGAAGTCTACATATATTAATAAAAAAACATGTGCAGCAATCACTCAAGAGATCAGGGCTGCCTACCGCTGTGGTCTGTCCATAGTCCACTCCTAGGTGCTGCTTCAGGGTCTGATAAATCTCACGAGCGCCTTGAAGCATGCAGGGTGTCGTGCCACAAACCATGACATGGTACTTGCCCATCTTGCTTCTGTTGAACATTGTGTAGAATGTTGCGACCTCGTATACTCTGATGGGAGGCACGTTCAGCACCTCTGCCACCTGCAAGCATGATAGACCTGGCTGCAGTGACAGAGCAACAGCAGCAGAAAATTGGTCAGTGTTGGATGCGGCTTTGTTCTACCTTGTTCATTGCGCTCAGACTGAGCCATCCTTTGTTTTGCTTCTGAGCCAGATCCAAGATTGGAATCATTGCAGATGCTTTGTAGTTTGTAGGAAACTGCGCCACAATCTCTGCTGCCTGCAACAGGGCGAGACGACGCATTGGGTGCTGAGCACAGGTTTGGTGAAAGAGCTGCAACTTCTGACAACGAGACTGGTGCATTCATCAGTTGTGATCTCAAGCAGTCAACAAGCATGTGCCTGGCACTGTGTATAGCTACGTTGCTTACAATCTCATAGTTGTCGTCTGTGAAATCGAATGGAGTCTCCCAGTTGTTGTCAGGATTGTGCTTGTGCTGTAAGAAAGCAGATCGTCCATTAGTTCCTGAGACTTACTTGACAAGAAGTGAAACCGAACAAGGCCGAGGCCTTACCACGTTAAAGATGTCGTGACTGTTCGTGGAGAAATCCCGCGGCACACACTGCAGCGCACGCAAGGTGTGAGCAACTGGAATTCGAGTGTAAGCCTACTCCACTTGTGATGGTGTGTGCGCACCTGAACCGCTGCAGGGACTGATCCGCAGACGGGTTGATGGCAAGATTGCCGAAGAGCAGCCGTCAACCGCCCTGCACTACGCAAGCTGCTGCGCAGCATGCTATAGATGTGTGAAATGCCAAGCTCAGCAGTCACAGTGCAATGCCGCGTCCAGCATGCGCGAATTGGCGAACATTTTGCAGCATACCTTCAGCAAAACATAGGTTTCTTAAATTTTTGTCTAGGTTTCGACGAATTAGCTAGTGACGATTGATACGCCCAGCTGCACAGAGGGGGCGCATAGAGTTTATATGCTGGGGTTGTTTCCGCTTCACAGAGTTGGTCATGCTCGCTAACTTGGCGAAGTGACAAGAAGGCTGCATTGAGACGAGTTGTGATAGTTCGGTACCCTAGCGGATATATATGAGCATAAGTTTTCGCTTGTCTCTTCATGTCGGTCGCAGCTAGGTCTCCTCATCACGGCAATAAGCGTCACTTTGAGCCAAGCAGTGACTCGCCCGAGCGCTTTAGCACAGATCGCAGTTCTGGCCCTAGCAACAAGCGATATAGGCAGTACAACCCTCAGAGCTTGCGCTGCGCTCCACTTGCAGAGCGTCAGCCGTATGTTGTGAGCTCCACTACTCTTCAGGCGTTGAAGGGCTTGTTCCCTGACATGGACGACAAGGTAAGAAGGTTGTCACCTCAGAGTTGCCCAGCAACTCAACTGCACTAGTGATGCTTAAGGTCACAAGCTTGTTGGCTACATGCAGATCATAGGAGACGTTCTAGATGCATGTGGCGACAACATAGACAGCGCTATCAAGCAGCTAGGGCAGTTGCGCTTGACAGCTCACTGTGGAACAGCACAGCCTTCAAACTCAGGTGCAGACCAAGCTGCAAATCCCAATGCTGCAGCTGGCAGCAAAGCAGCAGGTGAGCAATCAATTCAGGTGTTACATTGAAGAAGGATGCATCTGTTGTTGCCATCTCAAGAAGAGTGCAAGTCTTTCTGCCATCTTTGGTTGACAGTCAACCAGAGATCATGGCAGTGAAGCCCCAATTCACACACAATAATGTATTGTTATCTTCTGCAGGACCTTCTGTCACAGGCAATGCGCAAGCAGCACCGCCTGTAGCAAAGGCCAAGTCACCGGAGGAGTGGGTGGAAACTCTTGTCCAGCAAATGGCCTCAGCTAGAGACATGGCTGATGCTCGGAGCAGAGCTGCCAGCATCCTCCAGACATTCCAACAAGCTGTCCTGCATACATCAGGACCACAGGCAAGTACAAAGCTATCACGCACTCATGCTGTGCACACAATATGACCCACTGTCCACACTGAGCCTCACGCTGTTGTTAGACCTTGGCCTCAGAGGCTTGATTCTGCAAACTGAACCAACAGTGTAACTGAGTGTTGTTGTGAATTCTTCCAGGAGGCTTTGAACCCCAGCGGCTTGAAGAGTCAGTTGGCAGAGCTGCAACACAACAACAGCATCCTCAAGCGCGCTGTTGCCATACAAAACAACAGAATTCAGGACCTGTCCAGCAGAGAAGCCGAGTCTCAACAGTTGAAGCAAGTGGTGGCACAGCTACAAGAGAAGTGCCATGGCCTGGAAATGAACAACTACTCCTTGGCAATGCACCTGAGGCATGCCACAGACAATGGCTCTCAGAGCCAGCAGGGGCAGAGGCACCCTGATGTATATTAGCCAGGCTGTGCAGAATTTTGCAATACTTTGTAGTTATAAGAAATCTTGTTTGTTGTGGACCAACACAAGCTGCTAAGTTGAGCAGACAAAACATGATGGATTGCAGCATGTTGTAAGTTATGCCTGCTCAGCCTTGTTGATGCTACGTGCGGTTGATGCTAGAGAGCCATGCACTTTTATGCTGGTCCCATGTAATCATGGCAGTACCAAGATGTTCAAGCTGATGGTCCTGCATCAGCTGCTGCTTGTGCCAGAATCCTCTACTTGCTATTAGAGGACATCTTACGTTGTGTATCTATTCAGAAGATAATCCCTGCCATGTTAGTGGTGCACAGGCAGTTTCGCTGCGGCTACAAAGCATGCATGATCATTTGCCATATATGCGTGAAATCAGGCTTTTCTAATCTGATTAGGAAAATGTGCCAACTAGCCCTCAGGGTTCATGGGCAGCACTTGCGACTTGCAGCACTCACAGTCTGCAATATGAACAGAACAGCATGTGAACATCTGACAGTAACTCAACTCAGACATACAGCACTTTGTTGGTGATGACACATTGTGTAAAGACACATTGTGTAAAGACGACTTGACAAATTACACTCAGCAGTTCAGCAAAACTCATGACAAATGATGTGATACCCTATTTATGGCGCCTACGGCAAGTTCAACAAATGATGAACAGGGAACGCCAAAGGGGAGGCTTTGCAAAATGTATTCAAACTACTTGACAAATACAAGATGGTGTTTGGTGCAACTCAGTGCAGCACATCAAAGCTTGCAGTACCCTATTTATGGCGCCAAAGACAAGTTCAGCAAAACTGAACAGGGAACGCCAAAGGGGAATTGAGACACATCTGAACAAAGCATTAAGTGTTGCACAGACAACAGTAGCAAAATAAAGCAGCCAAATACATACGCTGAATGGTTCATTTCATTTCAACACTGTCAAGAGTCTACAGCTGCATAGTTGCATATCAGTGCCAAAAGATGCTATGATACAAATCACTGACAGCACTGCACCACAAGGCATCTCAGCAGCGACATCATTGGCTGTTCAACATCAGCTGTTGAGTCATCAACAAATTTGCAGACGCAGCAGAGTGAGCTTCACTGCAGAGCCAAAGTTGAATGCTGGCACACCAGTACTTCATGAGAAAGGTATTGCAACCCACTTGTGATGAACACTGACACTCAAGCTTGGCGCCAGAATTGAGAATTGCCAGATGATTGTGAGTTGCACTTTCAATGCTGACAAGGCTAGATCACAAATCAGATTGCCTGAGGTCATCAGACTTGAACTGTGCAACAGCCGCTTGGCCATGTGCAGTATCATCATTATCCACATAGGGCTTTGACATTGGCTTGCTGGGTTTACTGTCCAGATTGGGCAATCTCCCGCCATCAACCAAGTCTGGGTGGTGGGAAAACTCAGTGCCATCGTATTTTAGCGCCTCTTTGGGTGTGGTCCATGTGAACATATGCTTGAAAATGACAGTCAGGATTCCTCTGGCTTCCCAGATGGGAAGAATGATGGCGATCAGAGTTGCACTGATCAGAAGGAAGAATCCGATGACTACCCAGAGCCTGCAGGTGTCAACACAGCTGACTTTAGCGCTTAAATCAGGTGACTCATGAAGCTGTGCACACATGGACATCATATGCTGTGCTGCAACACAGCAGTTGTATCATCTCGAGTGATATTTGACTGTGAGACTGTGAGACATACAGCAGCAGCAGCAGCAGCAGCAGCAGTTTGGTTCTATACGGTCATACCAGGTATTGCATTTGTACCAAGACTTTGCTGACAACCTATTGCAGTGCAGCAGCTATTCTGCAGGGCTTAAACAGCAGGATGCAAACATCCAATGAATGCATACATGGCATGCATACACTGGTGCAAGGAGTGCAACAAGCAATGAGTAGGTTTAAAGCAGCAAGTGGTAGCCGGCTACATCACATGTGCATGGTAGATGACATGTGCATGACAGATCACATGTGCATGACAGATCACATGTGCATGACAGATCACATGTGCATGACAGATCACATGTGCATGACAGATGACACGTGCATGATGGATGACACGTGCACAACAGATCACATGTGCATGACAGATCACATGAACAGATGACTCACGTGAAGTAATGTAGGCTCCACACAGCGCCAGCAGGCAGAGACAACAGAGGCCACACAAACTGAGTGGTCACAAAGAACACTGCAGTTGCCGCCCAGACGTATTTGCGCATCTTGGCAATGTAAGCTGCTGAGTCAACTCCCTCTTGAGTGATGCCGAGTCTCTCGCCCTTGTCTGCCAAATGGATGTCGTGGTCAAACAGCCTCCAGTCAAACTTCTCCTTTGCAGGAAAGAGCTTGCTCTGCACAACAGCATACCCATGTGCTCTTGATCACCAAACTGTTTGACATTTGCTTTTTGACATTTGAGACAGGGATTTGCAGTGTGAAATTTGTATGCAGCAAGCTGGCACATGACAGGCCTGCTATCTGTGTTGTGTGGTGCCCAGACAGAATGTGAAAAGCAACAAATTTGTCGCACAGAGAATAGAGACAAACACTGCTTGACTGCCGCTGTTTACTCAGGTGTTCAAAACCTATGTGCTTATCATCAGCTGAAGCAGTGTTGAGTGTTGTGTATGTGTTTCACTCACCAGGACGACACAGACTATCAGGCCCATGAAAATGGAAATGCAGCATCCAGCCAGCATAGGCTCGTTGTTTTGGAGGGAAAGCACAGTTGGCGCCTCGTACATCTCCTTGGCTGTGACTAACCATGCAATGATGCCACAGCAGCCGCCAGTGATGGTGCCAATTGTGGCGCCAAGGCAGGTGCAGCCGTTCCAAAGGAGGGAAAAAAAGATCGGGAAAACTGCGCCGGCGGCAGTCACACTGAGGACGTCGCCCATGAAGTTGTAGCTTATGTAAGCGCCGGTGCACATGCAGCATAGGGCCGATGCCAACAGCCCCCACCCTATGACTCCAAGGCGGGAAACCAGCAGCAGCTCCTTGCCTGATGCCTGCAGGACATGCTCAGTCTCAGCTCAGTGTAGTTTTCCCGCCTTCCTGCAAAGTGCTTGTGAGCTCACTGAAGCAACACCACATATGTGTAAAATGCTTGTGAGCTCAATATAGCCACACCAGATTTCTGCAAGGAGGCACGAGCTTGTAGGACAACATGCTGCTGCCAAAGGAGCAGCTCCAACAAGCTGTTTACAATACTGCTGCACGCAGCACAAGCAACAGACGAAGAGGAAAGGCAGGTGCGCACACATGCACAACATAGGATTGCCAATGGAGCAGCAGCAGCAGCAGCAAAAATGGCAGGGGAAGAAGTTGCGTCAAGAGCTTGCAAACAGCATTCACCAAGGCTTCAGTACAACATGGTGCAGTGTGTTACAGATAACAAGCGGTCCCATGAGAAAGCAAAAGAGGGAAAAGAACAATAGGAAAAAGAGAAGAAGAAAGAGAGGGAGCAAAAACGCGATTCAAACAAGAAGAAGCAGAGGACACAGGAGAAGAAGAAGAGGACAAGGAGAAGAAGAAGAGGAAGAAGAAGCAGAGGACACAGCAGAAGAGTAAGAAGAAGCAGAAGAAACAGGTCACAGGAGAAGAAGAGGAAGCAGAAGAAAACAGGTTTGAAGGAGAAGAAGAAACAGCAGCAGCAGAAGAAGAGGAGGAACCAATCTTGGGCTTGATGTAGCGGCGGTAGACATCATAGGTGAAGAGGCTGGTGCAGGCCATCCCCTCCCCCGCCCCACTGGAGAGGAAGAAGAGGAAGCAGAAGAAGCAAGATGTAGAGGAGAAGAAGAAGAAGAATCAGAGAACCAACCTTGGGCTTGATGTAGCGGCGGTAGACGTCATAGGTGAAGAGGCTGGTGCAGGCCAGCCCCTCCCCGGCCCCACTGCTGGTCACAGCCATGAAGCAGATTATCACCACCAACACCGCCCCTGTCTGTCCAAAGTATGTGATGGCCACAGCTGGCAGAACGGGCCCGTTGGATGCTTCGCTGCCACTCAGCTGCACATGGGCATTGAGTTTGTGTGTCAGCAAAGATGCAAAGTTGCTGGAGACACAGACCATGTGTACTAGACGGTGTCCTGGAACTGTGATCAAAACATGCAGCAACAGTGTATACTGCAACGAGCATAATAAGGACTGTTGCTTACAGCATGCAGCGGCGATGCATCATAACACACAACAGCATGGTCAAGACTCTAGAAAGAAGGCATGTCATGATGGCACAGGGCAGGGCAGGGCAGGGCAGGTCAGGGCAGGGCACAGAGTGACAGGCAAGAGCAGCAGCAAAGAGAGAGGAGTAGCAGAAGAAGAAGACTCACAGGTAGGTCCATGGCAACAGCAGCCAGTCCCATGCAGATTGGCAGGGAGAAAACAATAGCAAAATATAGGTATGTCCCGACTATATAGCCCTGCAGCAACCATACAGCACTCACGAGTGGCATGAGAGCAGCAAATATACATGTCTGCCTACTGACCGCTGACCACATCCAGATTCCTTAGGTTTATAGCAGGCGTTGTGCCATGGCAAAGTTGTCATAAGATGCTGCCACACGCCAGATACCAGACAGTCATGGTAGCAGTGTCAAAAGGCAATCTTTACTGAGCCTGACACTGTAAGGCTTGCATAACATGCATCTGCTTGATGTCGATGTACATTTCCTGTCTGTAGCACTCTTTTGAGACAATGACTGAGGGTTCCTGTTGTGACAGTGCCAGTGTGACAGTGCATGTGTGTGAAGACGGCAAGCTTGTTACCTTCACTGCATGAATAGGGCTAGCAGCAACAGCACTCTGCCAGTAACTCTGGTCAGCAAAAATCTGCACCAGGCCAATGATGATTCCATTGATGTTGCTATAGAAGCCTTGAAGGCTGAAGGCTGTCAGGTAGCTGCCTGCCCTGTTGCCTGGAATGGGCTTGTAAGGGCCCATCAGTACCAACCTCTCATGCACCTGAAGTAGTAGACACCACACTCAGCGCACAAGCCAGCTAATAGACAAGGCTGGATGTGCAAGTTCACAGGGAGCACATTATTGCAACCTGCCCTGTCGCCTGGAATGGGCTTGTAAGGGCCCATCAGTACCAACCTCTCATGCACCTGAAGTAGTAGACACCACACTCAGCGCACAAGCCAGTTAGTAGACGCGGCTGGATGTGCAAGTTCACAGGGAGCGCATTGTTGCAACCTGCCCTAAGTGTTTGGTGTTGTCTTGTAAGGGCCCATCAGTACCAACCTTTCATGCACCTGAAATAGTAGACAGCACACTCAGCGCACGAGTCAATCAGTATACAGGATGTGCAAGTTCACAGGGAGTGCATCGCTGCAACCTGCCCTAAGTGTTTGGTATTGGCTTGAAAGGGCATATGAGCAACAGACCTTCATGCACCTAGTAGTAGTGAAGACATCAGTTGAAAGCATGCCGTCATAGTGGTAGATGCCCGCAAAAGGACAAGATCCACTCACTGAACAATGGACATCTCAGTGGACAAAGCCCAGTGGGATGCCCGGAGGGGTCTTTAAGGGTCCAGCAACAACAGAGTGTTTGAAGTGCTCACCCATGTATACATAATTATCATGGTGATGATTACAATTTGATGCTTTCCAGCTCATCACGAGCTAGGTGCATACAGGGTATACATGGATGCTATATAGATATATGTGGCTGGCAAACACCATACAAGAACTCACTGAGTAGCTCTCGTTTGTGCAAACATGCAGCCGGGCCATGGACAGAAAAGACAACAGCACTGCATGCAGTCTTTTGTCCTCATGCCACACAACACTGTGCCTATTTAGCTCGCCACTTCAGCTAGGGAACAAGAGAACAGAAAGTCTAACCCCCCCCCCCCACGAGGGGCAGCGTAATGGGAGCCTCGCGATTCTGCATCCCATAGGCAAAACATGCATACACAGAACCTAACAGGGCAGGGTTTGTAGGCATGATATTAGACCTGCAGTGATTTTGGAGCTATGAAATGGATTTATGGAGTTACAAGAAGAATGAATAGAGTTACCTTGGAAATGCTGCCCAGCTCTCCGCCGCCACAGTAGGTCTTGAACATGAAGACGCACAGCACCACAAAGATGATGACCGTGTGGATGTAAGAGGTGGTGAAGGTTGCCTTCAGACCCCCACTCACGGCGTACAGTACCACCCCCATGGGAATCAAAATACTCAAAGCTGCATCCAGACAAACGAACATGATTTTCAAAAACAGCTTAGGTGTTAGGAGCAGTAGTGGCATGACGTCAATGTGCACAAAAGAGATGCTGGAGCAGGACTGCAGCTGCAGTCACCGCCAATGAGGTACTAAACTACTACTGTATTGACATTGACGCAAAGCATGCAAAGCAGCCTGAATACGAGACCAACACATACTGCCTTGCGTGACACTGCTTCTGACAAGGTGAGTGGTTGATGATCGCAATGCTGAGACCCCAGAGGAAGACTCTTGGCAAACTCAAAAGAACAACAGCAAAGAAAGCAAAAAGAACAGTCTGTGCGTGTCAACAATCATCGCAGGTGCCTCCTGAGGTGGCAGCTTGGAGCACATCCCTCCTTCTTGTGGTCTAACAAGTAGCTCCTGCCAATGGCTACTTCGTGACCAGCAAGGAATACATGCTCTGTACTCAAAAGCAGCAGCACACACCGTATGAGTTGACTCCAGTGAGAACGTTGGTGACGACCACAGCACCCATGACCATCATGATGGTCACAATGAAGTTGGTCATGAAGGCAATGAAGCCAAATACCAGGTGACCAGTGGTGCCCCACCTACACTGGATGATCTCCAGGAATGTGTGAGCCTGCACAGCAGACCAGGCTGAGCTGTTGATTAGTCAGGTGACCACACTGGATGATCCTCAACAATGTGATCTTTTAGCAATATGAGCCTGCTCAGCAGATCAGCTGGTAGGTAGTCATGTGGCCACAGATTTACAGCACATAGGCAGCAATGTTTTGAAGCCAAAAGGCTGAATGTGTGGGTCTAAGTGTAGGTGCAGTGTGAATTGTACATGTAGGAGTGATTGACGGTGTGCATGTGTGCCACTTATAAGCAAGCAAATGAGCAGTGTGCGTGTTGCAATGACAAGCAGGCACCAGCAAGGCTTGCAATGTTGCTGTTGATACCTTGGGTGCTCGGTGCTTCAGCTCCAAAGACATCATGGCAAACAAGAATGTGTTGAGCCCTTGATTGGCAAACCTGCATTATGCGTAGGCAGTGATTTCAGGGAAAATGCCCCACCCAACAAAGTAGCTGGGCTCTGATGCAGACATGCAGTGGCAAGATCAGGGGCTGTCTGACTACAAGATGCAATAGCATGGAAGCGTTGCACAGATTGTCAGTAGCAGTGCTTACCACATGGAGTTTGAGACGCCGTTCAGATAGGTCAACGATACACAGGCCAAGAGAATGGAAGCCCATGTGAAGTGAGATACAATATCCACTCCTATGAGCCCCGCTTTGACACTTCGGCCAGCTGTGTTAAACTGCTCTGAATTGTAATTGTGACCAGCAAACTTGACATCGATCCACACCAGGATCAGAGCAATGCAGGCAAAGAAGACTCCAAATCCGCAGACAATGACCCAGCCAGCAACCTACAGCAACACAGCAAAAGTGACCCTTGCAGAGGCTGACAGGAATGCTTTCTCTCAAGAAAAGGCAAGAGCACTGGCACCGTCGGAACAGGCTAAGCTGCTAACACTAGATGCCTAAGACATGATGGTTATGTCTAAACGAGAAGCAAAGCACGCTCACGCGGCCCTACCGGTACCGCAGCAAGGCCGGGGTCAACGGGATCAACCTCTACAACTGACAGTTAGCAAGGACTCATGAGAGTATTGCAGGATTACAACCACCACAAACTCAAGCAGTCCTGGCATCTCGGAATAGACCCGCAGGCGCAGTGCAGACACAATAAGCAAACTGTTGGCCAAGTATTTTTGTACTTTGCTTGCACTCAAAGCTATATTCGACCGCTTTGATTGCCTTGTATCACTTGTGCAATCAACCCTGTCGATCAGACTGACCTGAGGCAGGGCATATGTATCGCCGTCGAAAAACTGCGTCTTGCCGTCGAACTGGGTAAGACCGAACAGGTTTGGCACCCCATCCCCGGTTCTGGTGTACTCACCCATTGCTGACAGCCAGATGAGGTACGCAGCTGCAAACTGGCTGCGTATCAGCAATTGGCAGCGAGAATGTGTTCAGCGCTGATGCACACGCCAGTGTTCTTGGCACAACTCAGCTCGTAGTCTCTCGTATGATTTCACGTTTGGTAAAGGTCAAAGTGACCCTTTGCGCATCGTCGCATGGTGAGACGGCCAGTACTTACCGACTGTACATTAGGATACAGGCAAAAATCAAATGTACGTAAAGTTAGTCATGCTGAGCTCGTTTTTCTGGCCTGTAGGTTCAAGTAGGTGCAAAGTTACGAAATTTACGAGGAGACACGAGTTCCAGAACTGTCACACCTACGTTTGTCTTCAGCGCTTGCAGGCGTGGCTCTTGAATTTTGTAGGCAAAGGTTGCCAGCGAACATTTGCAGCAGGAAGCTTGTTGCTGTCCGCTTTGCCCGCACCAGTGTCAAGATGAGTGCTGCACCTGCTCCCCCTGTGCTGTCCAAGCGCAGAATTCAACGCATAAGTCTGGCCAATTTCGAAACTCGCAAAGATGACATCACTAAGCAACTTATGGAGGCAGCAACTGATCTGGGCTTTTTTATGATAGAGGACACTGGCATCTCGCAAGCAGAGGTACACTCACTGACCTGCGTTGCGTGCGTTCGTTTTTGACGCAATTCACGGCCAAATTTGCTGGTAGCAACGGAAATAATTTGTGATGCAATTGCAAGGGCGTTCGTGACGTGCAGTTTTCTTCTGCAGATCGACTCCATGTTTGCTCGTGGCGCCCAATTTTTTGCACTAGACGACAAGGTCAAGGCTGCCGTGCCTTGTGACCCTGCCACATTTGTAGGCTGGGAGAGAGATGCAGAG
>JAABUK010002952.1_pt1 | contig 29565 bp, 24 predicted proteins | sample 5559141 | NCBI WGS metagenome assembly JAABUK01 (sample SAMN10711869, study PRJNA513367) | rock metagenome | isolation source: Antarctica rocks | place: Antarctica: Victoria Land, Pudding Butte nord | collected 2016-01-03
GTTTATGGAATTGAAGAACGCCCAATCGATTGTGCTGGCCTACGATGGCGTGAACCCGCTGCCGCCCCAGCTCTGTTACCTGAAGCCTTGGTACCTCGACTACAACACCAGCTATTTCGAACAGACAGCAAGAGGCCAGCTATGAGCTTTGCCATGATCCTCCCGTACCTGAAACCGATTGAGCACCTCATCCTCGATCCGGAAGTTTCAGAGATTATGGTCAACGCGGACGGCTCCGTATTCATGGAACGAGCTGGCCTAATTACCAGCATGCCGGATCTCACGATATCGGAACGCAAACGCCAGGCCGCGGTCCGAAATATCGCGCGGATCTTAGATGACGATATCAGTGATGAAAAGCCGCTACTCGATTCCCGGCTCCCCGATGGTTCGCGAGTGGCCGCTGTCATGGCTCCTACCTCGGTGGGTGGAACAATTCTTTCGATTCGCAAGTTTCGTGCGGCCTTCTTCACCGCAGAGGAAATGGTTCGGATCGGCTCTCTGTCTCCGGAAGTTTTAGATTGCCTGAGAACAGCGGTAGAGACGCACCAAACGATTTTGATCAGTGGCGGCACTGGGACAGGTAAAACCACGCTCTTGAATGCTCTGGCCGCGTTTCTTCCTCAGCATGAGCGGGTTGTGCTGATTGAGGACACGGCTGAGATCTCAATCTGTTTGCCCAATCTGATCAGGCTGGAAGCACGCCGGGCTCAGCCGGAAATGCCAGCCGTCACGATACGGGAACTGCTCCGGCAAACGCTTCGTTTGCGTCCGGACCGGATCATCGTGGGCGAGGTTCGGGGTGCGGAAGCGTTCGATCTTCTCCAGGCGCTAAATACCGGACACCAAGGGACGATCTCCACCATTCACGCGAACTCTGCACAAATGGCGATCTCCCGCTTTCACACGTGCGTCACGATGGCCGGCATGGAGCAATCGGAGCGGGCTGTTTCCCGCAACATCGCCGAAGTAGTTAACGTGATTGTGCAGCTCGAACGGCGGGGCGGTTTGCGGCGCGTGGCGCAAGTGCTCCGGGTGGACAAGTATCACTCGGATACGGATTCTTACGACTACACCGAACTAGGGAGGGAAAACAATGCCTGATTTTGAGTTGCCCGGCCGTTACCTTCGTGAAAAATTTGCCCGTGAGGACCGGTTAGCGATTGTGCTGATCGATCGCAGCTCCGGAGATGTGAACCAGAAGTTCGCGACTGCCGAGAAGGCTGCCTCGCCACAATTTCAGGCGCATCTGAGAGCCGCGAATGCCGGCGGAAAGGATGTCTACATTTCGATGAACACGGTGATGCGGGAAGCGACCGGACGCACGAAGGACAATATCGAAACGATCCGGCACATTTACCTCGATATTGACGTGGGCGGCCGGGCCGCGGTGGACAAGATTCTAAACGCGGACGGTATGCCGAATCCGCATCACATCCTGAATACCTCACCGGACAAATTCCAAGTGATCTGGAGCGTGGAGGAGTTTGAGAAGCAAGCGGCGGAGAAAACGCTCCGTGGCATGGCTGCCCAGTATGGGGCCGATCCCGCAGTGACAGACTGTTCACGGGTGCTACGTTTACCGGGTTTCCGTAATTGCAAGTACGAGAAGCCACACTACGTAAAAGACATTCACGAGGAACCAGGCCTGCGCACTTATTGTCCACAAGATTTTCCGGCCTTTGAAATCGAACGGCTTACGAGCAATTCGACGGGACCGCGGCACTACTACGGCGGGGGTGGCGGAGTCTCACAATCCGAGCGGGACTGGTCGTACGCGCTCCATGCACTGGAGCACGGCGAGTCGCCGGCTGTTATCGAAGCCAAAATCGAGAGCTTCCGGCAAGACAAACCGAATCCGCACTACTATGCGCACCGCACAGTTAGCCGCGCTGTAGCTCACGCGGCGTCTAACTCTCCAGTAGCCCGTTCTCCGCAGAACCTTCAAGAGCTGGATGGGATGGAGCGATGAGCAATGACCTGGCAATAGGGTCAACAGCCGTCTCCTTCAGGAGACGGCTTCTCGAAGAAACGCATGAGCGCCGCAAACTGATGCGTGTCCGGATCACTTTGTAACCGAAGCGCAGCGGGCGAGCATTCATGAGCAGTGCTGTTTCATCTACCGGGATCAACAGAAACGTCCGTGTCCCCCACATTCCGAGATTAAGCACCAATACGTCTTTCCTATGACTCAAGAAGAATTTGAACGTGAAATGCTCGATCTGCAACGGTATACTCCCCCTCCGAGTGATCCAATTGCACTCCTCAAACTCGAAACCCGGATCTACGATTTGGAACAAGAGAACAAGGAATTAAGAAGCGCGTGTGCCGAGATTCAGGCTGCTCACGACGCCCTACTTCGGGAGATGCGTTGAATGGTCCGCCGGGTCGAATTGTGCACGTGCAATCGACTAAATGCCGATCCGTCCGGAGCTGCGGAAATATTAAGGTGCGAAGTGGCGCCGCTATCGTGAGAGTTTGCTGGCGCTCGCGGGTCCCCTCTCTCGCATCTCGTCGGCCTTCCTCCGATTGAAGTGCGCCGCCAAAAACCCATGCGGGTCCGGTTATTGATCGGGCCCGGGATAACTGCGGGCTCCGGAGCAAAAACGAAATTCTGACCCATCGGTCTTTGCCTCACGAAGGGAAAGTGCCGGGACAACAGCAGGCTCCGTACGCCCGGAAGCGATTGCGGCCATGCGCGAAGTGGGAATTTGATATTTCTGGGCAATGGTCAAAGCACGTCGATGAAATTGAGTGCCACGTTCGATTATTATGGTCTGCGACAACGCCCGTGGAACCTGCCCAGTATTCTTCGGCGCGACCCAAAACTACATCAAAGTTTTGAAGATCCGCTTAGGCCATGGTGCTGGCACGGATGACACACGAATGGCTATCTTTCGGCGCGCGTTCGGGACGAACTGCGGAACTCGCGAGTTGACTCAAGGCTGCTGCTTACACATTCAAGCTCAGCGCGACAAAACAACCACGATCACAAATCCCGCATAGCCGATCAGCAGAAGCGTACCTGCCGTGCGACTCAGTTCCCGGCGCACGCTTGCGAACAGAATCACCAGGACAAGCGCCGACATCATCAGCACCATCGGCACATGCAACCTGGAAGCATCTTGCAGGATGAGTGGCCTCACGAGCGCACCCGCCCCGAGAGTCATTGTCGCGTTATATGCGAACGATCCGACCACTCCCGCAATGACTACTTCGCTGGCCCCGCGCCGAGATGCGGACCAGGCAAGAACCACCAACTCGAAACTCGTCGCAAACCCGACCACGGTCAGGCCGAGTTTTGTTTGCGCAGCTTCCACGTTGCTGATCCGGCGAACCGCCTCGACCAGCAGCGTGGCGCCGCCGGACATCGCGACAATTCCTGTTAACACCAGCGCCAGTTCGCGGCCAACTTTTCCCTTTAAGGTGCCGGCTTGTTTCCTGGCCTCTTCAATTGTTCCAACTTCCCCAAGACTAGGAGGTTGTTTCTCAAACATCCAGATCACGGCTACATAAGCCACATAGAGAAACACCAGGATGGCACCCTCCGCGCGGCTGACGCTTCCGTCCCAGGCGACCCATACGCTGATCATTCCAAGCGGCAAACCAAGGGCCGCATAACGCATCACCTTCAGACCGAACGGAAGCGTTCGAATCACCGCGCCTACTCCCAGAGCCACCAGACAGATGGCGACATTTGTGCCGATCACATCTCCTAAAGCGATGCCGGGCGACCCTCGGAGGGACGCCGCAACAACCGTGGCCAACTCTTCCGGCTCCGCGCCTGCCAGAAGAAGCGCAAGCGCGAAGCTGGTAACTCCGAGTCGCGCAGAAGCCGCGCTGAGGTTTTCGGAAAAGAGTTCGGCTCCCCAGACTATCGCAGCAACGCCCGCGAGTAACGCAATGAACCACAGAAAGATCAGCATTGGTTTAAGGCGAGGCTCAGGCCGGAGCGTCCTCGCGCGGCGAAAACTTCGCAAATCGCAGAGCCATCGCGGGCAGAACCAGCAGATTCAGCAGCGTGGAGGTGACCAGCCCGCCTAAAATGACTATCGCCATGGGACCCTCAATCTCACGGCCGGCCTTTCCGCTTCCCAGCGCGAGCGGAAGCAGCCCGAGCGCGGTGACCAGAGCAGTCATGAGGACCGGAGTCAAGCGCTCGGTCGCCCCGCGAACCGCAGCATGGATTCCCCATTCTTCGCCCTCGTGCATAACCAAGTGCTCGAAATGCGAAATCATCATAATCGAGTTTCGGGTGGTGATGCCGAAGAGCGTGACGAAGCCCACCAACGATCCAACTGAAAGATTTCCACCCGTCAGGACCGCCGCCAGCACTCCGCCTACAAGAGCGAACGGGACATTAGCCAGCACCAGAAGCAAGTTCCGGAAGCTGTGCATAGCGATCGACAAGAGGATCACGATTCCCGCGGCTGCGATCAGGGAGTGGGTCAGCAGATCGCTTTGCGCCTGCGCACGGGCCTCGGCGGCACCGGTAAACACAGGATAGAAGCCCGCCGCGAACTTTATATTTTGCTGTATGGTCTGCCGGGCATCCTGAACGAATGACGAAACATCCCGGCCACGAACGTTGCACGTCACGGTTTGCCGCCGTCGTGTTCCGTCATGCGCGATGCTGTAACGTCCATCGGCCGCTTCAATCGAGGCAAGCTCCCCCAGTGGCAATCTGACGCCGTCAGTATTCTGCAAGATCAACGACCGTATCTGTTCCGGGTTCTGGCGTGCATTCGCGTCCAGAATCACGTTCACATCCACGACGCGGCTGCCTTCGAAGGCCTGCGCCACAGTAGTCCCCTGGTATGCTGCCTGAATCGCTTCCAGCACGGAAACAGGCTGAAATCCATATTGCAAGAGTTTCTCGGGACGTAGTCCAATCAAGATCTGAGGGGTCCCCGGCTGGGACTCTATCTGCACATCCGCCGCGCCGGGAACCGTCGATAAGGAAGCTGAAATCTCACGAGCCTTCCGGTCAAGCTCATCCAGGTCGTCTCCGTAGATAGAGACAACAACTTCGGCCGTAGTACCGGAGATGATTTCCTGCATCCGCTCGGCAAGAAAGGGATTGATGGAAATTGACAGGCCGGGGAACTTCGCCACTGCCTCGCGGATATCCTGCTGAACTCTCTGCGGGGATTTCTGTTCGTTCTTTTTGAGATCGACGTGGAACTCACTGTAATGTACGCCCCATGTATCATCCCCCAATTCAGCGCGTCCAGCCTGCTGGGCCACCGTTCGCACGTCGGGATTCTTCAACAACTCCGCGGTGATTCGCTTGCCTACACGAACTGTCTCTCGCAAGGAGGTTCCCGGTAAGGCTGCCGTATGCACGATGAAGTGCCCTTCCCGCATTTCGGGAAGCAGTTCGCCGCCCAGAAACGGGAGCGCCGCAACCGCCGCCACGAACAGGACGACCGCGCCCGCGATCAGGAGCCACGGCCGCCCGGAAGTTGCATGCAGGAAACGCCCGTACGCGGATTGCAAGCCGACTACATAGCCGGGTTGGCGTGCCGTGAGCGTGGCTTTTGGCAGGAGAAAATAGCAAAGTGCGGGGGTCACGGTAAGCGCGACGAACAATGAGGCGAGAATCGCGAGGATGTAAGCCCACGCCAGCGGGGCGAAGAGCCGCCCCTGGACTCCCGACATTGTGAAAACGGGGATAAAGACCAGTACTACGATGAAAGTGGCATACACCACCGCGCTCCGCACCTCCACCGATGCATCGCGCACTAGGCGGAAGAGTTGCCCGGCAGTCAGCGGTTTTTGCGCTTCCCGCAAACGCCGGAAAATATTTTCCGCATCGATGATTGCATCATCCACCACTTCGCCGATGGCAATCGCAAGGCCCCCGAGCGTGAGGGTGTTTAAGCTCTGGCCCAACCAATTCAGAATGATGACGGCGAGAAGGAGCGAAAGCGGAATGGCCGTTAAGGAGATTAGGGCAACGCGCAGGTTGAAGAGGAAAACCAATAGAACAATCGCCACCAGTATCGCGCCGATTAGTAGAGATTCGTTGATATTGTGGATTGCTTCCGTGATGAAGTTGGCTGGACGGAAAAGGTCCGGATAAAGCCGGATCCGGGCACTTTTCAACGACGGCCTCAACTCGTCCAGCGCGGCTTCAATGCTGCGCGTCACCTCCAGCGTGTTTGCCCCGTACACACCGCTGACGAGTAACAGAACACCGGGATTTCCCATGATCGTTGCATCCCCGAACTTCGGTTCCGCGCCGGCGACCGTATGAGCTACGTCTTTCAGGCGGATAGTGTGACCGCTAGTGGAAGTGACCACCGCCTCTCCAAGCAGCGCCGGGTCCAGCATTTGTCCTTTCGTTTCGAGGACAACTCTCTGGGTTTCGGTTTCGAGGAACCCGGCTCCGCGGACCCCGGTTGCATTCCGCGCCGCGGCAAAGACCTCGCTAAAAGAGGTATTCAGTGTCGCCATCCGATCCGGCAGCAATTGAATCTGAAGTTGTTTTACCTCTCCCCCGAAAAGCGAGACACGTGCCACGCCCGGGACGCCAAGCAGCCTTGGGCGCATAGTCCACTCGGCGAATGTCCGGAGCTCCATAGGCGTTGCCTTTTCGGATGTAAGACCCACAATGAGCGTCAAGCTGGTTGCGCCAATCAACGGCGCCATCGCGGGGAGCTTCACGCCTTGAGGCATACGTGTCGACGCTTCCGCAAACCGTTCACTCACCATTTGACGGGCGCGGAAAATGTCTGTGTCGTCCCTGAATACGACGGTAACCACCGAGAGGCCCTGAATGGATTGCGAGCGGATGGTTTGGAGACCGGGCGTTCCGTTGAGCGCGTATTCCACGGGACGGGTGACCAGTGTTTCCACGTCACCGGACGAAAGTCCTGGCGCTTCGGTCTGGACAACTACCTGAGGCGGCGAGAACTCGGGATAGACGTCATACTTTGCATGCTGCGCGGTGTAGATCCCAAAGGCGATCACCACGCAGGCAAGCGCGAGGACGGCTCCGCGAAAGCGAATGGAAAACTCAACCAGTGCAGTCAGCATCGTTAGTGGTCGTCGTCACCTTTGAGCTGGGACTTCAATTCCTCTGAAAGAAGCGTTTGCGCGCCAACACTAACCACGCGGTCGCCAGCTGCAAATCCTGAAGCGGCCAGGTATCCAGATCCTACCGGTTGGTCGAGCAGGATTGCCCGGCGTTCATATCGGCCCGGTTTCGTTTGAATGTAGACAAAGGGCCTGGCAGAGACGCGAACAACGGCGGAAGAGGGGATCACGACTCCCCGACGGGCCTTGCCTGCCGCGGCGAGATAAGCGGTAACAGGTAAACCAGGCCTCAATCCGAACCGAGTACCATTCAGACGGTAAAGGAAGGAAGCGCCCGGAGACTTGGGGTCCGCCGCGGCACCAAAGGCAATGCGCGAGGCGCGGAGCGGCGGCTCATCCTCGAAACCCGCCGGCTTAATAAACCCGGTCGATATATTGGCCGTTACGCGTTCCCCAACGGGAGCATCGATTCGAGCGAGCAGGCGATCCAGCCTTGCAACGCGGAGGATCGCTGCGCCCGGTTCAACAGTTTCACCGGGGTGGGCTGTCAGTTCGACGACATCGCCGGTTCGCCCGACAATGAGCGGACGTCCCGCTGTCTGACTGCCCGGTTGCGTGGATGTCAGTACACGCAGCGTATCGGAAGCCGCTTTCTGGCGGGCTTCTTCGGACCGTAAGCGAGTTTCCGCCTCCTGTAGCACCCGATCGGATACGTTTTTATCATCGGCGTTGAGCACGCGCGCCCGCTCGAAGGCACTCCTGGCCCCTTCAAGGGATGCATTGGACGCAGATAACTCAGACCGAGCGGCAGCCATCTGTGTATTCAGCGCGATCCGTTCGCTCGGCGTGAAGCGCGGCTCGATTGACCCGAGCGCCGTCCCGGCACGAACTGTCTCACCCAACCCCGGCCAGGAGCGGGACGCGGAAACGTGTAGAGTTCCAGCTATCGGTGCGCGCAACACGAACGATTCGGAAGGGTCTTCTTCCAACTTCCCATAAGCGACTATCTGCGGCGCCACGTTTTCAAGTGCTAGAGCTTGGGTTTGGATGCCCGCCAGCTTCCTGGCTTCTTCGCTGAGTTGAACGAAGGGCTCGCTGTCGTGTTTCGCTTCCGCATGCTGAACGGTGGGTTTCTTTAATTCGTCGTCCTTGTCTAATTTTGCGCCGCATCCTGACAGCAGAGCGAATATCGGGAGAACAGCAGGTGGCCAATATCGATTGCGTGACCTCAATGCCTCACCTCCACCCGGGGGCTGGCGAGCGATGGTGCCGCAACACTGCCGTCTTGCTCCAATGAATTCTGGACAGCATCTTCCAGGGCTCCAAACGCGGTTTGCGCTCTTTGCAATGCATCGAGCCGCGACCGTTCCGCCGCAATGGTGAGAACTTGTGCGGCAACTACGCCCAATCGATCTCCTTCACCAGCATTTTTGGCAGCCCGCGCTTCCGCTTCCCGTTCCCTCTGAATTTTGAGAAAACTGCCTTCGGCTTTTGCCCACTCCCGCAAAGCGGACCGATACTGCCCGAGCGCCTGATCCATCTCACCTATCACACGCGACTGCAAGGCAAGAAATTGAAACTCAACCTGCTTTCGTTGCGCTTCAGCCTCGGCGATCAAACCCTGATTCCGGTGGAAAATCGGCAGTGCGCTTAGGCCAATCCCCAACGTGTAGTCCACAAATCCTTCTTGAAACGCATAGCTGGGACTAAGCTGAATATTTGGATATTGATTCGCAACCTCCAGGCGCAGAAAGGCATCCGCGGCGGCATACTGGGCTAATGTTCGCCGGACATCGGGGCGATGGAGCATCCCTGCGCGCTGCACCTTCTTCATCGGCAGATCTTCCTCGCGGGGCGGCGTTTCCAGGCGGGACATTTCGATACGCGCAGTTTGCAAAACATTGACCGGTACTCCCACCGCGGTCGCTAATGCGGTGAGAGTCTGGGATGCGTCGCCAGTCGCCACTTCTATCGCCACTTCGGTTGCAATCCGTTCAGCTTGCACGAGGTCCAGTTCCGGGCGGCCCACCTCACCCACGGCAAAGCGCTTTTCAAAAATCTCTACTGCTTCGGCACGGATGGCTAATTCCTTTCTCAATAAGTCCAGACGATGCCGCGCGAACAAGTACGAAACCAACGCGGCGCGCACGCGGCTCCGGACCGACCAGCCGGCTTCGGACAACTCCAAGAGCGCGGCTTCCGCAAGCTTTTGCGATTGCAGTGAGCGGTAACCACGCTTACCCGCGGTTTCAATGGTGAAAGAGGGAACCGCCCCGTACGTGACCGCTGACTCGGGATTGCCGCTGTAACCGGCATTTCCGGAAAGCGACGGGTTGATTTTCTGACGTGCAGTGATGCCTGCGGCGCTAACGGCATTTACGCGAGCGCGTGCCACCTCAATATCCGCGTTGTAGTAGTAGGCGATGAGGGTCAGACTGTTCAAGTCAAGAGACCGTGGCGGCCATACCATGCCGGCGTTCCCGGTCTGAACACGAACGAACTCAGCCAGTCGCGGTGAATCCAGCGCACGATCGCGATATTGCCGTTCCGCTTGGGGTGGATTCAGCGCATGCGGGACGTAGCGCACGCATCCGGTTTGAAAAACAAAGAACAGCAGAATTTGTAGCCGCGGTGGAGCCAATCTTCAGAGTAGCTACCCGCCCCTGAACCCAGCATGACGCCAGGATTACATTTTCGTCATTCACAAGTGCAGCGTGACAGACGTACCCCGGCCTGGGGCCGTCTCCACTTCGACACTGCCGCCGTGTAAGGTCGCAATGCTTTTGACTATGGCGAGACCCAGTCCTGCGCCGCCGTTGTCCGCCGCACGAGCCGCGTCTACCCGGTAGAACCGGTCGAAGATGCGGGGTACATGAGCAGCCGATATGCCTGGGCCTGTATCGCTAACGCTAAGTGCCATTTGGCCTTCTTTCATGGATTCGGCTTTCAAAAGAATTTGACCACCCTGGGGGGTGTAGCGCAGCGCGTTCTCCAATAGGTTGCCTACGGCGCGCTGCAGAAGGTTCCGATCCAGATTTGCATACAACTCCGCCGAAATTTCAGTTCGCAGAGCAACCTGCTGATCGAGTGCTGCAGCCTCGTAGTAATCCGCGAGCTTGAGTAACTCCTCCGAAAGGTTCAGCCGCTCGCGATGAACCCCGGCTTCCGGCTGTTCGGCACGCGCCAAAAAGAGAAGGCTTTCGATAAGGCGGGAAATGCGCAAGCTTTCCTCCAGTGCCGAGCCGATAGCGTCTTTGTATTCGCCGTTAGACCGCGTTCTCGAAAGCGCCACTTCCAATTCGCCGCGCAGATTGTTCACGGGCGTTCTGAGTTCGTGCGCAATGTCCGAAGAGAACTGGGATAGCCGTGCGAACGCGTCTTGCAGGCGGTCAAGCGTCTGATTGAAAGCTTCAGAAAGCGCCTGGATCTCAGAGGGCGAACCCTGTAGATTAATCCTTTCGTCCAAAGTGTTCGAACGAACCCGCTGCACCGCAGCGGCGATTTGGCGAATGGGAAGAATACCGCGATTCGTCACACGGTATCCGATCAACAGGGAAAGTGCCAGCCCGGCCGCAAGCGCGCCCCAGAGCTGGTTGCGGTAGCGGGTCAGCAAATCTTGTTGATATCCCAAATCGAGCGCAGCTTGGATCTGGAAGTGCCGATCGGAAGCACCTTCCACCGTTGTGCGGAGTACGCGATAAACACGCCCTGTTCTGGAACGAACCTCAGACCCCCGGTTAGCTGCAAACAACTCCAGCGGTAGTTCTTCCGTCATACCTGGAGTTTCGAAGAGCGGTTGCCCCCTGGACAGTACGCGGGAGAGAACGCGAATCGACGGGTGGGCTGCGATTTCTTCCTCCACCTCCCACTTCACGGTAGCGCCCTCATCACCTGACCTTTGTAAGAGCGGGCGGAGAATCGCGATCTTCTCATCCAGATACCGTTCGTTTTGCTGCTCGAAATTCGCCAGCAATGCCCAATAGAGAAACGCAGTAACCAACGTAATCAGCAGGAAGCTGGAGATCCCGTACCAGAAAGTAAGCCGGACCGCTAGGCTGTGCGAGCGTTTAGTCATTGCGCGGTTCCAGAACGTATCCGACGCCGCGAACGGTTTGGATCAAAGCTGTAGGAAAGGGATCGTCGACCTTTGCGCGCAATCGTCGGATGTGAACGTCCACTACATTACTGTCGCTATCAAAATTCATATCCCACACCTGCTCCGCAATCAGCGTGCGGCTTAGGACTTCACCCGTTCGTCTGGCCAGCAGAAGCAGCAACCGGAATTCCATCGGGGTAAGATCCAACCGCTTGTTTGCTCGCAAGGCGCGCTGGCGGGATAGATCGATTTCAAGGTCCGAAACGATCACGGCTCCCGAGGGACGGGCGGGCCCATGTCTCATTACGTTGTGCACTCGCGCCAACAGTTCGGAGAAGGCAAACGGCTTGATTAAATAGTCGTCTGCACCGAGTTCCAACCCTTTGACACGGTCTGGAACGGCATCGCGAGCGGTCAACATCAAAACGGGCGTCCTGTTCCCTTCGCCGCGAAGATTCGCCAGCACGGACCAACCATCCCGCTGGGGCAGCATTACGTCCAGGATCACCAGATCGTAGCTTGCGTGCAGTGCCAGGTGAAGGCCATCCTCGCCATTGCGGGCCAGATCCACCACAAAGCCCTGCTCCGTTAACCCGTTCTTGAGGTAGGAGGAAGCTTTTCGCTCATCTTCAATCACTAGCACCCGCAAGCTGTGAACCGATTCCTTCACAGCTAGTCTATCCGGCCTTTGCCCTCTGCCTTTACTTACCAGGCCCGGCGGGTTGCGGGCCGAGTGACGGGCTAGTCGGAAGTTGGACGTTGGACCGTTGGCTTAAATCCAGGGTGACGGCGAAGTGTTTAGCCGAACCGACAAAACCCATGACCGTTGAAGCGGTCAAAACGGGCTATTACGAAACCCCCTATGGCAAATATCCGAAAATACAAATTCTCACCATTGCGGAACTGTTCGCAGGGAAGAAGCCGAATATCCCGCTAGTGGACCCGTCAGCTTTCAAGCGGCCCGCCGTGGAGTCAGCCTCAACCAAACAGGAAACGCTCTTCTAAAATGATGAACCCCTTCAGTCAATTCCTCACATCCGTAGTTAGCATTCGCAAGCCGGACGGCAAGATCACTGCCGAGAAGATTAACGCGGGAGTGGACAACAGCAGCATCGAAATTCACGACACCGCGCTTGTGATTGATCGCAATGGCTACTTTCCTGTGCGGAACTCCTGTGCAATTCGGTAGGACTACGCAGACTCCGCCTCCCGCTTCTGAAGAAGCGCATTCAGTGTCTCAATGATCTTTTCTGCCCGCGCAAGGGTTTCTACAATATCTGCATCGTTTTTTTCCAAAAGTTTAAGATTCTGAAACATCCAAGCAGCAGGCGTAAAGTGGTCGAATTCCGGTATTTCGGGGGGGAGAGTACGGAAAAAAACCTCCGCTTTTTTTACAAGGCGCGTTGTTGTCGTATCAGCGTCGAGTAACTTTTCCGCCGTCAGCTTGTGATCGGCGGGTAGCTCAAAAGCCTTATTGAGAATCGTTGCGTACACCGTCGGTGACATAACATCTTCCACATCGGCCTCCTCTACTCCTAAAATACTGGCAAACGTCAACAGCCGACTGCTTTCCAATATCTTGTTTTGTCGGAGAGAATCGAATTTTCGCTTATCCGCTCGTGAGTAATCTGTAAGGGCTGCTATATCGAGCTTGGCACCTGAAAACAGGGAAACGAAGGGTTGGATTTTGTCGATTCCTCCAGCAGGACAGATCGTCCAGCGAGGATCAAGACCGTGTTGCCCTTTTTTCTTCAGAGCGCTTGACCAGCCTTGCAGATAGAGAATGTCCCCCGGACCCTCCACAAGCAAAGTGTGCTTACCGATAAACAGCGTTTGCGTCAGCTCATATCCTAAAGCGCCTTGAAGGGGGAACAGCGTGTCCCGGTCAGTTGCGAGCGCGTCAGCTCGAACTTTCGTGCCATTTGGAACACGGCGGCCCTTGGCCAAGATGACTTGATCTTCTACAAGCCGCACTGATGGCAAATTATCGGGCGGAACCATAAACGGAGAATGGGTCGTAAAAATTACCTGGTGTTTAGGGGCGAGTTTCTCCTCAAAATATCGAAGCAGATCACCTTGTGCTTTGCCGTGCAGGGTTAAGCCTGGTTCGTCCAGTAACAAGATCAAAGGAGCCCCATCTTTTTGAACCTGAGCGAATTTTACGAGGAAGGAAAAGAACCAGATAAAACCCGCGCTTCGTTCCGAAAAGGGGACGGACTTGTGTATTTGTTGATGGAGATGACCATCAGCAACGTTCCGGGACGCATTCTGAAGGTGCTGCATTGTGCCTTTGAACGACTTGCCCCTATAATTGCTCGCCACTTCATCAAAACTTTTCTTGCTGAAAATCGGCGGCACATGGTCGAGCAGACCACGAGTGAGCATTGCCGTAGCGAAATAGCATTCCTCGCGAGAGGCTATGTTTAATTCTTCACACAGGCGGATAAGCTTTCTAAAATCGAAGTCTGAGGATGTAAGAGCCCGCAACTCTTCCAGCCGGCTTTCGGCAATCAGCATCCATTCCCCCGCCACGAGGGGTTTTAGCGGCGGCTTGTTTTCCTTCATTCTAACCCACTCCCAAGCCTCTTCCTGGTTTTCCGCCGTACCGCCGACAACGCGAAAACCTCCGTTTTGCAAATCATGCTTAACCCGGTCGAGACCGAGGCTTTCTAGTCGTTCAAACCGGGCATTTCGGCCCAGAAATTTCTCGCCGTCGCTGGAGATAACAAACCAGTCTCCCACTTGCTGATCATTGTGAATTAGCAAGCCTTGGCGTTCCAGCCAGTTCCATGCCTCCAACATTCTAGTGTAGTGCTTCAAAAATAGCGCGTATTGGTGGAATCGGAGCATCTCTACAACGGAGAGGTTCTTCGATGCGTTATGCGCGAGCGGTAGTACTCGAACCAGAGCAGCGTCTCACCTTGGAGCAACAAGCTCGGGCGCGATCGCTGGAAGCGCGTGTTGTGGAGCGGTCAAGGATTGTGTTGCTGGCGGCGGAAGGTAAGCCGGATATGGAGATCGCCTCGGCGCTGGGTATCTCACCAAAGAAGGCGGCGCGATGGCGGAATCGTTTTCTGGATCTGGGATTGAAGGGGTTGGAGAAGGATGCCCCGCGCCCGGGAAGGACGCCTTCGATCAGCACCGCTCTGGTTCAGCGCGTCATTGAGAAGACCACGCAGAGCAAACCGTCGAATGCGACCCATTGGTCGACGCGGACCATGGCGGCGGAGTTGGGCATCAGCGACTCCAGCGTGCTTCGGATCTGGCGCGCTCATGGATTGAAGCCGCACTTACTGCACACGTTCAAGGTAAGTAACGATCCCGAGTTCGCGCAGAAACTGGAATCGATTGTGGGCTTATACATGAATCCGCCCGAACACGCACTGGTGTTGTGTGTGGATGAGAAGAGCCAGATCCAAGCACTTGATCGTACGCAACCCGGCCTGCCGATGAAGCGCGGCCGGGGCGAGACGATGACGCATGACTACAAACGTAATGGCACGGCAACCCTGTTTGCGGCGCTTAATACGAGTAACGGTGAGGTGCTGGGCTTATGCATGGAGCGGCATCGCCATCAGGAATGGCTCCGGTTTCTGCGTCTGATCGATCAGGCAACGCCGCAGAATAAAGACCTGTACTTGATCTGCGATAACTACGCCACCCACAAGCATCCGAAGGTGCAGCGGTGGCTTTCACGCCATAAACGATTCCACGTTCACTTCACGCCAACAAGCGCCTCGTGGCTGAACATGGTGGAACGTTTCTTCCGAGACCTCACGCAGAATCAGTTGAAACGTGGGGTCTTCCGCGACCTGGAAGAACTCATCACGGCCGTCGAAAGCTACATTGATCGACATAACCAGAACCCCAAGCCGTTTATCTGGACAGCCTCCGCTCGCGACATTCTGGAGAAAGTTACGCGGGCTCGCAAGGCAGTTGAAAAAGTGCATAGCGTGTGAAGCACTCCACTAGAACGTTTCCTTCCGTTGACGATTGGAATAGCCTGCGGGGTAGTTGCATGGCTGTTTCGAAGCAAGTTACCGGAACTTTCTGCATTGCATGACTTTGTTAATGCCATAATTACGTTATCAGGAGTTGCTGTAGGATTTCTCATAACGACCAAGGCCATTCTACTTTCTCTGAGCGGAAGGGGGATTTTGGGATTGGGCAAGCAGGCAGGTGCCTATGCTCTCCTTGTTGAGTATCTAATCTCAGCAACAAAATTTTGCTTTACGACAGCAATCCTCTCGCCGCTTTGGTTGATTACAGACCCAGCAACAATCACAAGGTTCTACGCGCCCACATTGTGCTTTTGGGTAGGTTTGGTTGCCGCGAGCGTTATGGCGATGATTAGAGTACTGAAAATTTTATTTTCTATTATGCAAAGTGTTTCTAATCCGGACGCATCTGATTAGTGTTAATGTCGTGCTGCTATTCGAGATTACGTACGTTGCTCTTTACCAGACTAATAAAGCTTCGGCATGATCGCCTGCCACGAGCAGCAACCATTCGTAAGATACCCGGAGACGGCATTCGAACGAAAGACACCTTGCTATTCCAAGCAGCTTACCTCACGCGAGCCCAAAATATGAACTTCCTAGGCGCACGTTTAAGTGCCCGCATTTGGCTAGTGAAGACCTCATCACGTTCGTGGAAAGATTTACAGCGTGCACCCGCTCAGCGAACTTCCGCTGACTGACGACAGGCGGCAGAATGACCATAAATGAGCCTAGAATTTGCAGGTTGAGATTGGGCTGGTTTCCACCCCGACCGAGCGCCCGCAACTGATTGTACGCAAGGTTAAGCTGGGCAAGCATAAACGCCGGTTCGTAATGGTCGCTCGGTAGAAGGACGCCGCAAGCCTGATTGACTGTACTCGGTAAACCGAGCAGCGCACACCGCCCTCGCGTCATACCCTGTCCGTACATTGCAACAAGTATTGAGCCGGGCGGGTTTATCTTGAGCCGTGCGCTCTTTGCACCTTGCTCGGTGACCTTTTCGAGGGTATCCGATATTGTGCTTCCATTGACCTCAGCGGTTGTTGCCCACGGGATACTCCCTCCGAAGTTTTCGGGTACTTCCCTGGAGGGTGTGCTTCCAGAAACTATGGAACCCAATTCGGAAATTGGCACCATAGGCCAGTCTTTTGGATTGCGGACGGGGTCGCCGAACATGTCGAGGAAGAGCGAGCGCAGGAATTTGTTGGCGAGGTGGATGGCTTGCTCGCGCTTGCGGCGGATGGCGTCCGCTTTGTCGAGTATCGCTGCGATTCCCTTTTGCTCTTCCAGCGGCGGGAGCGGAATTGTGATTCGGCCAATTTGGTCGAGGGTCACTCCCTTGACTGTCGCTCCGCTACCTAAGCGGTTCAAAGCGCCAGCCTGGGAAAGCCAAAACCACAGCAGGTAGCGGACGTCCAGCGAGGAATCGCAAACGGCGGCTTTTAGATCCTGATTGATGGCTACAGGCACGTTGTTTATGGTGGCTTTACCCAAGCTCATTCTGGTTGCAACAAGAAGTGATCCGCTTGGGATCAGGTTCGATGCGCTGGACCGCAATCCTTTCTCTGTGATGCTTTCTATCGCTGAGTTCAAGTGGAGCTTGCCGGTGAGGTCTTTGCAAGACACCCACGGTATGGGTCCGTCCCAGTAGTCCGGTTGATCGCGGCGCGGGGTGCCACCACCAACGAAGTGCACCACGTCCGAAAGCAGCACGCGCTTCACGTCAGCATTCCTTCCAATTCCTCAATATCCCGCAGGATTTCCAGTTCCAACCCTTTCATCCGCGCGAGGATTTCGAGCGGTGGATCGTAGTGCTCTTCCTCGTGTACCGTCACTTTGTAGCGGTTTAGCGAAAGATCATATTTGTTGTCGGCGATTTCTTTGGCTTTGACGATGAACGCCTTCGCGGTGCGGTCGGCGTCCTTTTCCGGGTTGCGGGTTTGCCAGCGGTGTAGGGCGTCGGGGAGGTCGTTTGCTTCCACTTTGTCGCGCTTGTCGTCCAGCGAGAAGCCGTCGGCTTTCACGTCGTAGAAGAATACCTCGTTCGTCTTGCCGCCTTTGGTGAAGACCAGGATGGCGGTGCTGACTCCGGCGTAGGGCTTGAACACTCCGGAGGGGAGCGAGATAACCGCGTCCAACTGATTTTCTTCGATCAGCGCTTTGCGGAGCGCCTGGTGGGCGTTGCTGGAACCGAACAGCACGCCGTCCGGGACGATGGTGGCCGAGCGGCCGCCCAGCTTGAGCATCCGCAGGATGAGCGCAATGAAGAGCAGCTCGGTCTTTTTGGTTTTCACTTGCGCGAGGAGCGCGGGTTGGACGTCGCTGTAATCGAGGCTGCCTTTGAAGGGCGGATTGGCTAGCACTACGTCGAAGGCGTTCTGCGCCTGGCTGGGGAACTTTTCGGGGAAGCGGGTGCTGAGCGTGTCCTGGTAGTGGATGTCGGGCTCGTCGATGCCGTGGAGGACCAGATTCATGGCCGCGATTCTGAGCATGGTCACGTCGAAATCGAAGCCGTGGAACTGGTGGTGCTGGCGGTGGGCGCGGTCTTCGTTGGTGAGGCGGTCGCCGGTGTAGATGGGCTGGCCGCTTTCTTCGATGATGCCTTCCGGGCTGGTGTACTTCTCCTGCAGGTATTCGGCGGCGCTGACCAGGAAGCCGGCGGTGCCGCAGGCGGGGTCGCCGATGGTGTCGCGGGCTTCGGGGGCGAGGATTTCCACCATGAAGCGGATGATGTGGCGCGGGGTGCGGAACTGGCCGTTGACGCCCGCCTGGCTGAGCTTTGAGAGCAGGTATTCGTAGAGGTCGCCCTTGAGGTCGGTGCGGTCTAGCGGGAGCTGGTCGATGCGGATTACTGCTGAGACTAGCAGGCTTGGTTTTTGGACCATGAGCTGGGCGTCCTTCATGTATTCCGCGAATTGGGAGCCGGGGCCCGCGAGTTGGCGAAAGTGGGGGAAGACGCGATCGCGAACGTGGGGGAGGAGTTGTTCGGCTGAGAGATTTATCCAGTTGTGCCAGCGCAGGTTCTGGTCTTCTGGAGGGAAGATCTTTGCGACTGGCTTGCCGCTTCGCTGCTCGCGCTTTTCGTTGGTGGTTTCGGTGATGTCGAGCATTCTGGCGAAGAGGAGGAAGGTGATCTGCTCGATGACCTGGAGCGGGTTGGCTATGCCGCCGGTCCAAAATTCTTCCCAGAGTTTGTCGATTTTGTTGCGGAGGTCGCCGGTGATCATTTTAGTTGGGAGCAACCGGCCATGGCCGGTTCCACACTTGGGCTGGGGTTGGTTTTCATCAAGAGCGATTAGCGGCCGTCAGGCCGTTTCCTTTTCGGGTTGGGGACTGAAGCTGTTGACGATTTGTACGATATCGGCAATTTGGTCTTCGCGCTGGAAGACGCCTTCCAGGCCGTTGCTGTGGACTGAGGTGAAGGGCGGGTCATAAAGGCGGGAGATTTCAATTGCGCCGTGGAGGGCGATTTCCTGTTTCAGCATGGAGAGGAATTGTGTTTGGGTGGCGGTCAGTGTGTAGCGGACTACGAATTGTTTGAACTTCAGGTCCACGGCTTCTTTCTCCATACCGATCAGGGTGCGGATCAGGTAATCGAGATGGCCGGCGGTTTCAGGGTAGAACTCCTGCAGGGTGCGGAGGTCGGCGTTGGGGTTTTGGGTGAGGACCAGGGAGACGAGCGCGTTCAGGTCGGGTTCGGTCACCGGCTCGGCTCTGCGGATCTTTTGGAGAGTTGGGTTTTGGGCGAATAGCGTTTGCAGGGTTTCGACCACTCTGGCTTGATAGACGGCCATCCGGTTCACGTCAGAGATGCCGCCGTGGGTTCCTAGCGCGATACCGGACTGGTCTTCAGTGATGTCTGTAATTTTCGGGCCGCCGGACGGGGTTTCCCACTGACGGTGGTGCATGATGCCCCGGAGTTCGATCCTGAGCGTTTCCAGTTTGGGAACCGTGGCGCTTTGCCAGAATTCCTGCGATCTGGCCCGCTGAATGGTGGCGAAGCGCTCGCGAACGGGATTCAAGTTCATCTTGAGCTGGCTGAGGCGTTCGAGTAGGACGGCTTGGAGGTCCATTACTCTCATGGAGCCGCGGACCAGTTCGGTTTGCGTTTGGGTGAGCAGAAGATCGAGAGAATAGGCGTCCGATGCGCCCGGGATGGGGATCCACTGCATGAGCGGGGCAATGTCGCGGCGCAGGGATTCCACTGTCGCGGTGCTGAACCGGTGAAGCGCGTCGGGGTGCGATGCGGTCTGGACGGCGCGCCATTGTTCGCGCACACTGATGGAATCCTGCGGGAGTGCTGCCATCTGGGCGGCTATTGCATCCCTGGCGACCGCGAAAGCTTCCAGGTTGGCTTGCTTGAGGGCGGTTTCAGCCAGTTCGATTCTGGCTTCGAAGAGACGTTGCAGCAAACCTCTGGGCTGAGTGGGCTGGACTTCGGTATGGTGCTGATCGAAGTAGGCGAAGTTGCCCCAATGATCGAAGATCAGGAATTTTGTTTTGCCGGGGGACAGGCGAGTTCCGCGGCCGATCATCTGCCAGAATTTTACGCGGGACTTGACGGGCTTAGCGAAGACGAGGTTGACGATTTCGGGGACGTCGATACCGGTATCGAGCATGTCTACGGAAATGGCGATGGTCAGATTCCCGCAGCCCTTAAAATCGTCGATGAGCTGTTCGCGGGCTGCGATTTGATTATCGATGACGGCGCAGAAGGTGCCGCCGTATTGGGGATACATTTCGTCGAACAGTTCGTTTAGCTGGACGGCGTGAACGTGGCCTCTGGCAAAGATGATGGTCTTGCCGAGCTTCTGGCCGGTGGCGTCGCGGATGCCGCGCTCCATGAGGTTGCGAAGGATCTGGCGGTTGGTGTCTTTATTCAGGATGACTTTGTCTAACGCTTCGGGATCGTAATCGTAGGTTTCCGGATCGTCTTCAATTTCCTGGCGCTGGGATTCGGAGAGCTGGGCGTAACGTATCCCTTCGCGGAGGAACTGGGTGGTGTGGGTGACCACTTCATGATGGACCAGGTGGCCTTCGGCTACGGCTTGATCGAGATCGTAATTGAAGGTGGGGTCCTGATTGCCGCAATCGAAAAGCTGGAAGCTGTTGCGGGCGATGAATTCGACGGGGGTGGCGGTGAGGCCGAGTTGGAGGCAATCGAAATAGCGGAAAAGGTCGCGGTAGTGGTTGAAGATGCCGCGGTGGGATTCGTCTGCGATGAGGAGGTCGAAATAGCCGGGGTCGAAGGATTGGAAGAAGCCGTCGAGGGCGGGGTAGGTGGCCAGGTAGATGCGGGCGGTGCGGTCGCGCTGGCTGGCGGAATCGAGGACGGAAATGGGTTCTTTGAGGAAATCGCTGAAGGCTTTTTTGGCTTGTTTGCGGAGTTCGGTGCGGTCGCAGAGGAAAAGGACGCGCTTAACCCAACCGGCGCGCATGAGTACGTCCGTGAGGGAGATGGCGACGCGGGTTTTGCCGGTGCCTGTGGCTTGAACAATGAGCGATTTGCGATGGCCTGAGGTGAAGCGTTCAGAGACGCGGCGGATGGCTTCAATTTGATACAGGCGGTCTGTGATGGCGGGGTTAATCGGGATTTCGGCGAGCGGCTGGCGGGCGTGGCGCTGGTAGATGCGGTACTGCAGACTCGGTTTGGAATAGAAGCCGAAGATATCGCGCTTGGGAAGGCCGGGTTCTGAGATCTCAATATCGTGGCCGTTGGTTACGAAGATGAGCGGGCACTGGTGGAATTTGGCTTCTAGGGAATCTGCGTAGGCGGCGGCTTGGGCGCGGCCTGCGATGGGTCCTTGGCGGTGCGCTTGGCTTCCACCACGGCTAGGGGTTTGCCGTTATCGTCCCAGAGGACGTAGTCGGCGCGGGTGTTATTGGGGAGCAGGTATTCTTCGGTGACTTGCGCGGGGTTGGTGGTATGCCAGCCGGCGCGGGCGAGGTCGCGGTCGATCAGGCGCTTGCGGGTTTCGGATTCCGTGAGATGGAGTTGGTTGGCGGCGGATTCGGCTTGGGCCTGCTCGGCGGCGAGCTGTTGGGCTGTGGGCTGCGCGGGTTCGTAGAGGAGTTGGGTGGCTTCAACGGTTTTTCGAGCTTCTTCGGTCTGCTGCTCTTCTGTTGGAGTGGGGCGGGGTTCGTCTTTCGGTGGAAGCTGGAAGTTGGGCAGCGCGTTTAGAGTTGCGCCAAGCGTGTTGACAGCCCACCATCGGGCCAAGCCGAAAGCGTCCTGAAGCAGATTTAACGCGAGCTTGCTGCCAACGGTGCCGCCGTGGGCCGCTTCATTGCCGCCTTTGCGGATGCCATGCAGGATATTGCGCACGCCTTCCGGAATGCGATCCGTGAATGCGGGGGCAGTGAGGAGGGCCGCGAACTCGGTACTGGGGGAAGGGCAAGGCGGGAGCGCTGGTAGATGCAGCGGGTGAGGAGTTCGGCGAAATTGCGGAGCTTGACCGCGGCACCAGTGAGGTCGGACCAGATATAACGTTCCGCGAAGGCGGCCTGGTCTGCGAGTTCGGGGTGCTGGGAGCGGAGGAACTCGAAATTCAATGAGACCATCGGGCGAACGTCTAGTGTACTGCTTTGAGGTGGGTTCGCCTTGGACACTTGGATCAGTTCTAGCCCGCACGCTATGTGACATCGGATCACGCGACTTTCAAGTACTCCTGGAGGAAGTCCAGAAACACGCGGACCTTCGGTGCTAGTCCGCGCTTGGCTGGGTATAAGGCGAAGAGTTCAATGGGGGGAAGCTTCCATTCGCTTAGAACCGGAATTAACCGGCCACCTTCGAGTTCCTGGCGAGCCGCAAACAGCGGGAGAGCGGCCAAGGCAACGCTCGCCGAAGCCATCTGCTGGAGAGTCGCGGGGTCGCTGACCGCAACCCGGGGCTTGACCCGAATCTCCTCCGTTTTGCCCTTGCGCGTGAAACTCCACGTGGATTCCGGGGCGGCGGCGGCAACGGGATACCGGGAAATTTCAGACGGCGCCACCGGCAGACCCATACGGCTGGCGAAGGCAGGGCTTGCGAATAGGCCGAATTCGAACCCGCCGAGCCGCCGCACCATCAGGTTGCTGTCAGTCAATCGCCCCACACGAATCACCAGATCGAGTCCAGAGGCGGCAGGATCGATGGTACTTGGGTTCACGTCCAGAAACAGTGTCACCTCCGGATAGCTGGCGAGAAAGCGCGGCAGCGTTGAACCCAAAAACGTCCTTAGAATCGTCACCGGAACTCCAACCCGAAGTTCACCGCGCGGGACTGAACGCAAGACCGTAGCGGCTGTCTGACCGCTTTCCGCTTCTTCCGTCATCCGCTGGGCGAACTCGCGGCAGGCAAGCCCCGCCTCGGTAAGTTGGACGCGGCGGGTAGTTCGCTCCAATAGCCGAACGCCTAAGTGTTTTTCCATCCGGGTGATAGTTCGGCTCACCGTGGATTTGGGGATTCCCAAACGCCGGCTGGCGGCGGTCAGGTTGCCGTACGTGGCGATTGCCGCGAAAACTTGCCATTCATTCCAGTCATGCATCACTGTTCCATTTCGACAACAATGTGTTGCTTTAGCCCTAATTGTATCGAAGGCAGGAACGCCATATGTTGGGATCTCAAGGAGAAATAAATCAGATGAATACGAAACCAACAGTCTTATTAGTGGGCGCAAGCGGAATGCTGGGACGCCAGATTGCGAGCGCGTTGCTGGATCGGGGAGAAACCCGCGTAAAGGCACTGGTGCGCAACCCAACCCGCACTAAAGAATTGAGAGACTTGACCGCGAGAGGGATGGAAGTGACACCCGGTGATATTCTACGACCGGAAACACTCGGCCCGGCAACCGAAGGAGTGACGGCAATCATTTCCGCGGTCGGCAACGATGAACAACTAATCGTCGAAGGGCAGACGAACCTGCTGCGAGCCGCCGAAGCCAATCAGGTGAAACGCTTTATACCGTCGGATTTCGCGCTTGACTACCGTAAACTCTCGATGGGTGACAGTGTCAACCTGGACATGCGCAAGAAGTTCTTACCAAGGCTGCTAGATTCAACCGTTGCGCATACATCGATTCTCAATGGCGCGTTCATGGAAATGATTCAGTATGGGACAGTCGATCCGGAGAAAGGCCTTCTCAATTACTGGGGCGACGGACACCAGAAGCTAGACTTTACGCACAGTTCGGACGCTGCGAAATACACTGCGGCGGCGGTTGCGGATCCTGCGATGGCGAATGAAGTGCTGCAAGTGGTCGGCGAAGAGACCAACTATGTGGACCTGGCCGAAACCTATTTCCGCGCTACAGGAAAACGGCTGAACCTGAATCGGCTCGGTTCCACGGATGATTTGAAGGCTTGGATCGAGAAAACCAAGGGGACCGCGCAGAATCCGTGGGACTACATTGGTGCACAGTACACATGGGCAATGGTCACCGGACTCGGGAAGCTGTTGCCGATGAACTCGCGCTATCCCGAGATTCGACCGATGGGGGTGGAAGCTTTCTTACGGGTTTAAGCCGGAGAACAACGCGAAAAGGAGATACAGATGTCTAATCCGCTCAAATTTCCTGCGATGCCAGGCTCAAAAGGCTTTATTCACTCCGTGGATCAGGCCCCCGCCTACTGGATGCAAGACATCCTCTGGATCATGCTGGCCGATACCGAAGACACCGGAGGCCGATGGTCGATAATGGAGCAGCTCTTGCCCAAGGGTGCGGGACCGCCGCCGCATAAGCACCTGTGGTCGGACGAGACTTTCTACATTCTGGATGGCGAAATCACCTTTCTAATTGAAGGTGAGATCCGCTCTGCCAGGAAGGGCTCGTTCGTCAGCGTTGCCCGTAACACGCGCCACGCCTTCCGCGTCGACAGCGACACCGCCAGATTCCTGAATGGCTATACTCCGGCGAGCATGGAAGCCATGATTGCCGAGCTTGGCAAACGAACCAACGAGCGCACGCTGCCGACACCCGGACCTGCCGCCTCTGGGGGCCAAATGCCAGAGGAACTATTAACCCGATACGGCCTGGTCTGGCTTGACGAACCCGATCCGCTTGCGCCGCGCAGCCACCGCTAGGATAAGCAAGAGCCTTTAATGACAGCGAACTAGACTGGCCTTTAGCCATCTCTACGACGGCGAGGGGTTTGCCGTTATCGTCCCAAGAGGATGTAATCGGCGCTGGCGTTGTTGGGGAGCAGGTATTCTTCGGTGACCTGCGCGGGGTTGGTGGTATGCCAGCCGGCGCAGGCGAGGTCGCGGGCGATCAGGCGCTTGTGGATTTTGGATTTCGAGAGATGGAGTTGGTTGGCGGCGGATTCGGCTTGGGCCTGCTCGGCAGCGAGTTGTTGGGCGGTGGGCTGCGCTGGTTCGTGGTGAAGTGGGGTGGATTCTTCTTGGGGTGGGGCGGGGTTTGTCTTTCGGGGGAAGCTGAGATTGGGCAGCGCGTTCAGAGTTCTGTTCAATGACCCTCCGCGGTCCGGAATTTAGAATAGAGTTTGTCGGTTTCATTGCGGAGGTCGCCGGTGATCATGTAGAGGAGAGCAACCGGCCATGGCCGGTTCCACGTTTGGTAAAGGCACCGGCCACTGGCCGGCGCTACTCGGCTCTTATGAGATTTGAAGTGTTTGAGGCTGATTTCGCTTTGGGGATTGTTAGAGCTTGCTGCTTTCTCTGCTGCCTCTTTCCGCATGGTAAGATTGCTTCACTCTGCTACTGGAAAGACTAAGAAACGATACACAATCGCATCATCAACGTCTTGAAGCGGATCTCGATTTACTCAACCCGCAGTTTACTTTGGCGGATTACCGATTCCTTCTACTGCGATTTCTCGGCTACTACTCACCGTGGGAGGAACAGGTGCGCGCGTTCGATTCCGGTCTGCTTCTAGGACGGGCCAAATCCGCGCTCCTGATAGATGATCTTGAGCATTTAGGTACCGGCAACGCGACGCTCTGCGACGCATTGCCTGCGCTCGACACCCGCGCGCGTATTCTGGGCTCCATGTACGTGATTGAAGGTGCAACTCTCGGCGGGCAAATCTTGCGGCGGGAATTTGTCCCAAAGTTCGGTTTCAACGGACATGGCTGCGCCTTCTTCACCGGTTATGGTAATCGGACTGGGGAGATGTGGAAACAGTTCGGCGAGGTCGTGAATGAGCTGCCTGCCGGGGAGGCGGACGCCGCCGCCTCAGCGGTCGCGACATTCGAAACGATGCATAGCTGGCTGTGCGTATCGAGGGTAAACCATAAATGACACCAGTACTAGATGCAATCTCGCAAGCCCTCGATGTATGCGAACGGGAGCCGATCCACATTCCTGGCAGCATTCAGCCTCATGGCTTTCTCCTGGCGCTCGATTCCCATGGCAAGATTGCACAGGCAAGCGCGAACGCTGCGGGTGCACTTGGTCTCGATGCCGCCGGTTTGCCCGGAAGCGATCTGGGGACTGTATTGGGTGCACACCATGCGGCCCTTTTGGAGGCTATCGAGTTGCTTCCGGCAGAGTCCAAACCGGAATATCTGCGCTCCATCGTCGCCGCCGACAGTTTTACCTATCAAGCCATTGCGCATAGGCAGAATGGCATCCTGATTCTAGAGTTTGAGCGAACGCCAGAAACGGCCAGAACGTCGCCGGCTAACATCTTCAGCCTGGTACGCGACTTTATGGCTCTTCTTACCTCTGCTGCTTCAACCGCGCAGATCAGCTTCACTGCAGCACGGGAGGTTCGCCAGCTAACCAACTTCGACCGGGTGATGATTTACCGGTTCGACGATGACTGGAACGGTACGGTTATTGCCGAAGACCGCAATGAAGAATTACCCTCCTATCTCGATTTGCGGTTCCCCGCTTCAGATATCCCCTCGCAGGCACGTGAACTTTACCGGTTGAACCGCCTGCGCATTATTCCGAATGCCGGCTACACCGCCGCGCTTATCGAGCCCACAACGCATCCTGAGACCGGACTCCCGCTCGACCTTACCTACTCGGTACTGCGCAGTGTCTCACCCGTTCATGTGCAATATATGAAAAACATGGGCACCGATTCCTCCATGTCTATCTCCATTTTGCGCGAGGGCGCTCTCTGGGGCCTTGTTTCATGCCACAGCAAGCTGCCGCGCCAAGTGCCTTTTGAAGTGCGTAGCGCGTGCGACATGATCGCCCAAGTGCTCTCCTCGCAACTGCTGGCGGCAGAGCACCGGGCCGATGCGGATAGCCGGGTCGCGCTTCAGTCCACCCAGGCAAAGCTGCTTGCCTACATGACTGAGGGAGATAGATTCACCGAAGCGCTTGCGAACCATTCCGCCGAACTGCTGGCATGCACTGAAGCAGCAGGGGCGGCAATCGTGTTTGACGGCCAGTGCCATACGTTCGGCCTCACGCCCGATGAAGGTTCTATTCGCCAATTTGTTACATGGGTTGGACAGCGCGCGGGAGAAGAAGCCACTTTTGCGACCGACTCGCTGGGCTCCTTGTATGAGCCAGCAAAACAGTTTTCTCAAGTTGCCAGCGGTGCCATCGCAATGTCGATTTCCGCGCTGCACGATAGCTATCTTCTCTGGTTCAGGCCAGAGGTTGTGCAAACCGTCAAATGGGGCGGCGACCCCCGCAAACCGGTCGAGCCGGGCAGTGCGGGCCGCCTGAGCCCGCGCCATTCCTTTGAGGTGTGGAAAGAGCAAGTGCGTGGCGTTTCGCGGCCTTGGAGCGCGAGCGAGATCGATTCGGCAGGCGATCTGCGCAACGCAATCGTGCGGATCGTGCTCCGCAAAGCGGAAGAACTTGCGCAGCTTTCCGGTGAGTTGCAGCGCAGCAACCAGGAACTGGAAATGTTCTCTTATTCCGTTTCTCATGATTTGCGCGCGCCCTTCCGCCACATTGTTGGATTTTCTGAATTACTGCGTGAGCTCGATTCCGCAAATCTTTCCGATACCGGCCGCAGATACCTTGCCACCATCATCGAATCGGCTCACTTTGCAGGCAATCTAGTCGATAACCTACTTAGTTTTTCGCAAATGGGCCGGGCTGCGCTTCATTACACCCGCATCGATTCGCTTAAGCTTGTCGAGGAGGTAAAAGACAAGGCGCTTCTTGACGAGCCGCATCGATCCATCGAATGGCACCTTGGGTTGCTTCCTCAAATCCACGGCGACCTCTTCATGCTTCGCCTCGTTTTTCAGAATTTAATCTCCAATGCTCTGAAATACAGCAGACCCCGCGCAGTAGCTATCGTCACAATTTCGGCATCGCGGCGCGGCAAAGAAACCGTGTTTACAATCAGTGACAACGGCGTTGGTTTCGACCAGCAATATTCCGATAAACTCTTCGGCATTTTTCAACGCCTGCACAGGATTGAAGATTTCGAAGGCACTGGAATCGGACTAGCCAACGTGAAGAGAATTGTAGCCCGGCATGGCGGTCTTGTTTGGGCGGAAGGAGCCCTGGACGCAGGAGCGGCATTCAGCTTTTCGCTTCCCGATTCCGCAGAGGTGGGCACCAGAAATGAGTGATCTGCTAAAAGCGATCCTCTTAGTGGAAGACAATCCCAACGATCGGGAGCTTGTGCTGATTGCACTGGAGAAAATGCGTCTTGCGAATCAAGTGATTATGGCCCAAGACGGCGCCGAGGCTTTGGATTATATGTACAGGCGCGGAATCTACCAGGACCGTGCCGAAGGGAATCCCGCTGTCATTCTTCTCGATCTCAAACTGCCGAAGGTGGATGGGGTGCAAGTTCTGGAACAGATCAAGGCCGACCCGGCAATCAAGAACGTGCCGGTCGTGATGCTCACCTCTTCGCGGGAAGACAAGGATCTGACGCGCTGCTACAGCATGGGAGTAAACGCCTATGTGGTTAAGCCGGTGGGTTTCAAGCAATTCATCGAAGCCATCGGCGAGTTGGCGGTCTTCTGGACCGTGTTGAACGAGCCACCTCCGGGCAGCCTTCGCTACCGGCCCTGATGCCCATCTCTCTGTTACAACTGGAAGACAGTGACCTTGACGCCGAGCTGGAACTTGATTATTTCGAGCTTGCTAAAGTTGAGGTTCTCTGCACCCGTGTTGAATACCGGAAGGACTTTATTTCCGCCCTTGAAACTCAGACGTTCGACCTGATTCTGGCGGATTTCTATTTACCGGATTTCGACGGCTTGGAAGCGCTCGCGATTGCGCGTGCGAAAGCCCCGCGGACACCCTTCATTTTTGTTTCTGGTGTGCTTGGCGAGGAGATAGCCATCGATTCAATGCGCAACGGCGCCACCGACTATGTCCTGAAGAGGCGGATGGACCGCATGGTACCGGCTGTACAGCGCGCCATCGCGGAAGCCCGCGAGCGCGCCGAGCGCCTCCGCATGGAATCCGCGCTGGTGGAATCCGAGAGCCGCTTCCGCAACATGGCGGATTTCGCGCCGGTAATGATCTGGACCGTTGAACCCGACAAGAGCTGGAATTATTGCAATAAGCCCTGGCTTGAGTTCACCGGCCTCACTGTTGAACAGAGTTCCGGTTTGGGCTGGACTGCCCTCCTGCATCCCCACGATCTATCGCGGGTGCTTGAGACGTATGACCTCGCATTTGCCACCCGCCGGGAGTTCACATTGGAGTACCGCTTCCGCCGCGGCGACGGGCATTATCGATCCATCGTGAATCGGGCGGTGCCACGCACGGGATTTGAGGGTGAGTTCGCCGGCTTCATCGGCTCCTGCACCGACATTACGGAGCTGAAAGCCGCCGAAGATCGCCTGCTCAACGCCGCGAAGCTGGAAAGCCTCGGGATTCTCGCTGGCGGCATCGCGCACGATTTTAACAACCTGCTTACCGGGATCATGGGAAACACGTCACTCGTTCTGGACGATTTGCCGCCGGACTCCACTGCCATTCAATATTTGCAAGAGGTTGTACAAGCCAGCGAAACGGCAGCGCGGCTTACGCGGCAAATGCTCGCCTATGCCGGCAAGGGCCAGTTCGTTTTAGAGCAGGTCGATGTGTCACGAGTTGTGCGGGACACGCTGCCACTGATTGAATCCTCCCTTCCCCGTCTGGTGCGATTGGAGCTTGAACTGGCCGAAAATCTTCCGGCGGTTGAAGCTGACCCCGGCCAAATCCAGCAACTCGTCATGAACCTTGTGATTAATGCCGCCGAAGCAGCGGGCTCAGGCAGCGGCGGGCTGGTCACCATCTGGACTAGTTTGGAGACGCTCGACGATGCAGGTACGGCGGCGATACTCACAGGTTTTCCGGTCCAGCCAGGCCGTTATGTGATGTTGCGTGTGCAAGACAATGGATGCGGTATGGATGAAGACACTAAGAATCGCATCTTCGATCCGTTTTTCAGCACCAAATTCACTGGCCGCGGACTGGGCCTTGCCGCTGTCTCTGGAATCGTGCGCAGTCACCATGGGGGTATATCGCTTGCTAGTGAAGTGGGCGCAGGTTCAGATTTCCGCGTCTAC
>JAABUK010002954.1_pt1 | contig 29555 bp, 27 predicted proteins | sample 5559141 | NCBI WGS metagenome assembly JAABUK01 (sample SAMN10711869, study PRJNA513367) | rock metagenome | isolation source: Antarctica rocks | place: Antarctica: Victoria Land, Pudding Butte nord | collected 2016-01-03
CGGCCAGGATCTCCCGGGCGAAGCCCGCCATCGCCTCGCCGTCCGAGGTCAGGCTCACGCTGCGCGTGTCGCGCAGGAGGAGGGCGCGGCCGGCGCTCGCCTCCAGCTTGCGCACGTGCTGGCTCACCGTCGGCTGACCGATCCCCAGCCGTTCGGCGGCCTGGGTGAAGGAGAGCGACTGGGCGACCGCGAGGAAGGAGCGCAGCTGCTCGGGGTCGAAGGAGGTTGAGTGGTCAGCCATGGCGTCTCATGATCGCAGCACCTCGAACCCGTTGTCTGTCGCGACGTCGCCGCGCCCGCAGGAGTGGTCGCCGCGCCCGCCGCAGAATGACAGGACCCGTCCACTCTGCTAGGAACAGATGGTGACCTCCTCGACAGTGCCCCCGGCCGGCGAGTCCTGCCCGGCAGCCCCGGCCGCCGTGATCGCCCACCGCGGCTCGTCCCACTCCATCGCCGAGCACACCCTCGGTGCCTATCGACTGGCGCTCACCGAGGGGGCGGACGGCTTCGAGTGTGACGTGCGGTTGTCGGCCGACGGTGAGCTGTTCTGCCTGCACGACTCCACGCTGGCGCGCACCGGAGACTCCGACACGGAGGCGTCGACGATGACGCTGGAGCAGCTGCGGGCGGTGGACTGGGGGCGGTGGAAGCACGGCACGGCTCCTGACCGTGACCCCGAGACCGGTCAGCTGATGACCCTCCGTGAGCTCACTGAGCTGGCCCTCGGCGCCGGCCGCCCGGTCGGGCTGGCCATCGAGACCAAGCACCCGAACCGGTTCGGGGCGCAGGTCGAGCAAGAGGTTGCCGCGGTGCTACGGGACTACGACCTCGCCGGCGCGCGCCAGGACAGCGGGGCGTGGGCCCGGATGATGTCGTTCTCGGAGTCCGCGGTCTCGCGGATGACTGCGCTGTGCCCGGAGCTCGCGACGGTGCTGCTCGTCGGCGCTCCGTCTCCCGAGCAGGCCCTCGGCGGGGCGCTGCCCGACGGGGTGGGCACGGCCGGCCTGGACGTGGCGATCCTGCGAGCCCACCCGGAGGTGGTCGCCAACCACCACCGGGCCGGACACGACGTGTTCGTCTGGACCGTCGACGCGGACGACGACATCCGGCTGTGCCTCGAGCTCGGTGTCGAGGCCATCATCAGCAACCGCCCCGGATACGTCCTGGAGGTCGCGGGCCGCACGGCCTGACGGGCCGGCCGGACCTACCCGGTGTGCACGTGTCCGTTGGTGGTCGCCCCGGCGATCCCTGGCTCGTCGGTCAGGGCATCGGCGCTGACCCGGTCCGCGGCCGGCCAGGGCTCCTCGTGCTCCTCCGGCGTCGGCAGTCCCGGCTTGAGGTCGTGCACGCGGTGGTCCGTGGCCCGCTCGAGGAAGCGCAGCAGCTCCACGGGGAAGGGCATGACGAGCGTGCTGTTCTTCTCGGCGGCCACCTCGGCCACGGTCTGGAGCAGGCGCAGCTGCAGGGCGGCCGGGTCGGCCGACATCGTCGCCGCAGCCTGGGCGAGCTTCTTCGAGGCCTGGAACTCGCCATCGGCCGAGATGACCCGGGCGCGACGCTCCCGCTCGGCCTCGGCCTGACGGGACATCGAGCGCTTCATGGACTCCGGGAGCGTGACGTCCTTGACCTCGACCCGCTCCACCTTGACGCCCCACGGCAGCTCCGACGGCGCGTCGATGATCGCGGTCAGCTCCGCGCCGAGCTTCTCGCGGTTGGACAGCAGGTCGTCGAGCTCCGCCTTGCCGATGACCGACCGCAGGGAGGTCTGCGCCAGCTGCGAGATCGCGAACTGGTAGTTCTGCACGTTGACGACGGCCTTGACCGCGTCGACGACCCGGAAGTAGACCACCGCGTCCACCCGCACGGAGACGTTGTCCTGGGTGATGCAGTCCTGGGCGGGCACGCTCAACGTCATGACCTGGCGGTTGACCTTGAGCATCCGGTCGGCGAAGGGGATGAGGAGGGTCAGGCCCGGCGCGCGGGGCGGGTCCTGGACCTTGCCGAGGCGGAAGACCACTCCCTCCTCGTACTGCTGGACGACGCGCACCGCTGTTCCGGCCAGGAAGAGGAGGAGGACGACGAGGATGACGACGATGAGGAGAAGCGTGGCGATCATGCGGACCTGCCCAGGGAGAGCGTGCGCGGCGGCCGGCGGCGACGCTGCTCGTCACCGCTCGGGGACCGTGTCTCGCACTGTACGCCGGTTGTCTGGGGGGCCGGCCCGCGGCTTCCGAGCAGACTTGAGTGGAATACACTCAACTCCATCAGGTTGACCGGGCTGAAGCCTTCCCGTCCGACACCGGGAAACACCCCCCTCCAGAGGAGCACGCGGCATACATGGATCTGCAGCTGACCACCAAGGCCCAGGACGCCCTCTCGGCCGCCGTCCGCGAGGCGGCGGCCAGCGGTCACCCCCACACCGAGCCCGCCCACCTGCTCAGGGCACTGGCCCAGCAGGGCGACTCCACCACCCCGGCGCTGCTCGAGGCGGCCGGCTCATCGACCTCCGTCGCCGCCCGGGCCGCCGAGAAGGCCCTCGCCCTCCTGCCCTCGGTGAGCGGCTCGTCCGTCCCGGCCCCCGGGCTGTCCCGCACCACGATGGCGGTCCTCGAGAGCGCCCGGTCGCTCATGGCCGCCATGGGTGACACCTTCGTCTCGACCGACCACCTTCTGCTCGCTCTCGCCCGGACCGGCGTCTTCGGCCTGGATGCCCCGGCGGTCGAGGCGGCCATCCCCCGGCTGCGCGGAGGTCGCCAGGTCGACTCCGAGCACCCGGAAGGGACCTTCGACGCGCTGACGAAGTACGGCACCGACCTGACCGAGCTCGCCCGCGACGGCCGGCTCGACCCGGTCATCGGCCGTGACCCCGAGATCCGCCGGGTCGTCCAGGTGCTCAGCCGCCGGACGAAGAACAACCCGGTCCTCATCGGCGAGCCCGGTGTCGGCAAGACCGCGGTCGTCGAGGGCCTGGCCCAGCGCATCGTCGCCGGCGACGTCCCGGAGAGCCTGCGCGGCAAGCGCCTGATCAGTCTCGACCTCGGCGCGATGGTGGCCGGGGCCAAGTACCGGGGTGAGTTCGAGGAGCGGCTCAAGGCCGTCCTGGAGGAGATCACCGGTTCCGAGGGTCAGGTCATCACGTTTCTCGACGAGCTGCACACCGTCGTCGGAGCGGGAGCCACCGGCGAGGGCGCCATGGATGCCGGCAACATGCTCAAGCCGCTCCTCGCCCGGGGCGAGCTGCACCTCGTCGGTGCCACCACCCTCGACGAGTACCGCAAGCACATCGAGAAGGACGCCGCCCTCGAGCGCCGCTTTCAGCAGGTCTTGGTCGGCGAGCCCTCCGTCGAGGACACCATCGGCATCCTGCGCGGGCTCAAGGAGCGCTACGAGGCGCACCACAAGGTCGCCATCGCCGACGCCGCCCTGGTGGCCGCCGCCTCCCTGTCCGACCGCTACATCAGCGGTCGGCAGCTGCCCGACAAGGCCATCGACCTCATTGACGAGGCGGCGTCCCGCCTTCGCATGGAGATCGACTCCAGCCCGGTGGAGGTCGACGAGCTGCGCCGCTCCGTCGACCGGCTGAAGATGGAGGAGCTGGCGCTGGCCAAGGAGAGCGACGACGCGTCTCGAGAGCGGCTGGAGAAGCTGCGCCGCGACCTCGCCGACCGCAGCGAGCAGCTCGACGCCCTCACCGCGCGGTGGGAGGCCGAGAAGGCCAGCCTCAACCGGGTCGGTGATCTCAAGGCCCAGATCGACGACCTGCGGGGGCAGGCCGAGCGCCTTCAGCGAGAGGGCGACCTCGCCGGGGCGTCTGCCCTCCTTTACGGCCGGATCCCCTTGCTGGAGAGAGAGCTTGCCACGGCCCAGGCGGCCGAGGAGCAGTCGAGCATGCCCGGCCGCGACTCCCAGCCCATGGTCAAGGAGGAGGTCGGCGCCGACGACATCGCCGACGTCATCTCCGCGTGGACGGGCATCCCGTCCGGCCGGCTGATGGAGGGCGAGACCGAGAAGCTCCTCCACATGGAGCAGCACCTCGGGGCGCGCCTCATCGGCCAGCACGACGCGGTCCGGGCCGTCTCGGACGCCGTGCGCCGGAGCCGTTCCGGGGTCGCGGACCCCGACCGGCCGACCGGCTCCTTTCTCTTCCTCGGCCCGACCGGCGTCGGCAAGACCGAGCTCGCGAAGTCGCTCGCTGACTTCCTCTTCGACGACGAGCGGGCCATGGTCCGGATCGACATGTCGGAGTACTCCGAGCGGCACGCGGTCGCGCGGCTCGTCGGTGCACCCCCCGGGTACGTCGGGTACGAGGAGGGCGGTCAGCTCACCGAGGCGGTCCGCCGCCGCCCGTACTCCGTCGTCCTGCTCGACGAGGTCGAGAAGGCGCACCCCGAGACCTTCGACATCCTCCTCCAGGTGCTTGACGACGGCCGGTTGACCGACGGCCACGGCCGGACCGTCGACTTCAGGAACGTCATCCTCGTCATGACCTCGAACCTCGGCTCCCAGTTCCTCGTCGACCCGACGATGGACCCGGGCGCCCAGAAGGACGCTGTCATGTCCATGGTCCGGGCGGCCTTCAAGCCGGAGTTCCTCAACCGGCTCGACGAGGTCGTCATCTTCGACCCGCTGTCGACCGAGGACCTCGCCCACATCGTCGACCTCCAGGTCCAGGCGCTCGCCGCCCGGCTCCACGACCGGCGGATCTCCCTCGAGGTGACCGACGCCGCCCGGGAGTGGCTGGCGCTCACGGGCTACGACCCGGCATACGGTGCCCGTCCCCTGCGCCGGCTCGTGCAGCGCGAGATCGGCGACCGTCTCGCGAGGGCGCTGCTCTCCGGCGACCTCCGCGACGGTGGGACCACCGTCGTCGACCGCGACAGCGAGGCGGACACCCTCGTCCTCCAGTCACCGCAGTGACGCCCGAAGAGCTGGCCGCCGCGATCCGCGACGCCGTCGCCGAGGCGGTGGGCGTCGGTGACCTTGTCGTCGAGGTGCCGGCCGCAGCGAGACGTGCCGGTCATCGACCCCCCCGGCGGGCCGTTCCGGCCGACGCCGCCGTGGGAGGTGTGACCACGCTGGGACGTGGTCGATGGTCCCCACAGACTGGTCAGGCCCCACCTCGTTGCTGCTTGGCCAGCTCCGCGGGCAGGTAGTCGTAGCGCAGCCGGGCCCGGGCGAACGTCCCGGTGCCGTGCGAGACCGAGCGCAGGTCGATCGCGTACCGGCACAGCTCGGCCTGGGGGACCTCCGAGTGGACGACGGTCCACCCGGCCTCGGGTGACGGCTCCGTCCCGTGGACGTGTCCGCGCCGGCCGCGCAGGTCGGACATCACCGCCCCGACGAAGTCGTCGGACACGGTGATGTCCACGGAGTCGATGGGCTCGAGCAGGGCGACGGTCGCCTCGTTGGCCGCCTCCTTCAGCGCATGGGCGGCGGCGGTCTGGAACGCCAGGTCCGAGGAGTCGACCGAGTGCGCCTTGCCGTCGGTCAGCGTCACCCGCACGTCAACGACGGGATAGCCGGACAGCAGGCCCTTCTCGAGCTGGGCTCTCGCCCCCTTCTCGACCGAGGGGATGAAGCGTCGCGGCACCGAGCCGCCGACCACCTTGTCGACGAACTCGAAACCCGCACCCCGCTCGAGCGGCTCGACCTCGAGGTGGCACACGGCATACTGCCCGTGGCCGCCCGACTGCTTGACGTGCCGGCCCTGCACGCTACACCTGCGGACGAAGGTCTCCCGCAGGGCCGTGCGGACCGGCTCGGCCTCCACCTTGACGCCGTAGCGTTGCTCGAGCCGCCCGAGCAGCTCCTCGATGTGGGCCTGTCCCATGGTCCAGAGGATGACCTGGTGGGTCTCGGCGTTGTGCTCCAGGCGCATGGTCACGTCCTCGGCGACAAGGCGTTGGAGCGCGCCGGCCAGCTTGTCCTCGTCGGTCGTGCTCAGGGCATGGACGGCCACGGGGAGCAGGGGCTCGGGCAGCACCCACGGGGCGACGAGGGCCGGCCGGTCCTTCGACGACAGGGTGTCCGAGGTCTCGGCGTGGCTGAGCCTGCTGACCAGGGCGAGGTCTCCGGCGACGGCGAGCTGCTTGGGACGGCTCACCTCACCGAGCGGCGACCCGAGGGGGCCCACCCGCTCCTCCGCGTCATGGTCAGCGTGCCCTTCGAGGGCATGGCCCACGAACTCGCCGAGGTGCCCGGAGACGTGCACGGCCTCATCGGGGCGAAGGGTGCCGGAGAAGACCCGGACCAGGGAGAGCCTCCCGACATAGGGGTCGCTCGTGGTGCGGATCACCTCGGCGAGGAGCGGGCCGTCCGGGTCGCAGGCGACGTCGCTGAGGGTGGCGCCGGCCGGGCTGAAGACGACCGGGAGCGGTCGGCCGGCCGGGGAGGGAAAGCACTGCTCGACGAGCTCGAACACCTCCTCGAGCCCGACGCCCTCGGCGGGCGAGATCGGCAGGACGGGAAAGAACGTGGCCGCGCCAACGGCCGCCCGGAGGTCCTCGACGAGGGTCGCGGTGTCGATCTCCTCGCCCGCGAAGTAGCGGTCGAGCAGGGTGTCGTCCTCCGACTCCTCGATGAGCGCCTCGATGAGGGCGCCCCGGTGCCTCTCGATGGATGCCGCCTCCTCGCCGGTGGCCGGGCGCGGCGTCCGCTGGCCGGCGGCTCCCTCAAAGACCTGCTGGCTGAGCAGTCCCATCGTGCCGACGACGGACCGGCTCCCGTCGTGCAGCGGAAGGTAGAGCGGCTGGGCGTCACCGAAGACCCGCTGGCAGGTGGCGATGGTCTCGTCGTAGTCGGAGCGGGGCAGGTCGAGCTTGCTCACCGCGATGGCACGGGGCACGCCGACAGCCGCGAGCTCGTGCCACAGCAGGGCGGTCGCCCCGTCGATCCCGTCAACAGCCGAGATGACGAAGATCGCCGCGTCGGCGCCGCGCAGGCCGGCCCGCAGCTCGCCGACGAAGTCCGGAAAGCCAGGCGTGTCGATGAGGTTGACGGTCAGCCCGTTGCTCTCCACCGCTGCGACGGACAGTCCGACCGATCGCGCCGGCTCGTCGTCCGGTGGGCGCCGGCCGGGGACCCGAGCACCGATGAGGTGCTCGAACAGCGTGGACTTGCCAGCCCCCCCGGGCCCCACGAGCACGACGTTGCGCACCGCCTCGGGCCCGGAGGGGACGGGCGCCGAGGAGTGGCTGCCCTGGTTGGCTGCCTTGCCCACGAGCCCACCTTCGTCCTCCCGGCTGCCGGGCACAAGGGCGTCTCGGGGCCGGCTGACGAGCGCTCGGTGGCCCGGGTCGGCGACCCGGCTCCCCGGCATACCTGGGCTAGCCTCGTCTGCATGCGGAACAGGGCCCTCGAGGCCATTGGGGCGGCGCTGCTCGCCACCCTTGCCGTCGGTGGCTGCACGAGCGACAGCCCGACCCCGGGGCCGACGGAGCGTCCCGCCGCCGAGGCGCTCGCCGCCGCCAAGGCGAAGGTCGACGCCGCGACGTCCATCCACCTCACGCTGGCCGGCAAGGACCTCCCGGAGCAGATGAGCGGGGTGGTCAGCGCGGACGGCGTCGGCACCCACGCCCCGGCGTTCAAGGGGACCTTCCAGGTCAGGCTGGGCGGCACCCAGGCCTCGACCGACGTCGTGTCCGTGGCCGGGAAGGTCTATGTCAAGCTGCCGTTCACGTCGATCCACACCGAGGTCGACCCCAGGACGCTGGGCGCCCCCGACCCCGCCGCGCTCTTCAGGCCCGACACCGGCATCACCTCGTTGCTCACCGCGACGCAGGGCCCGGTCAAGGGTGCCCAGACGCGCAAGGGCAACGAGGTCCTGACGAGCTACACCGGCACCCTCCCCGGAGCCAAGATTGCCGACCTGCTCACCGTCGGGGAGCGGACCAGGCCGTTCAAGGCCGCCTACGGCGTGACGGACCCCGGGGGAGAGCTGCGGACCGTGGAGCTGACCGGCCCGTTCTACAACGGGGTCGACTCCACCTACAGCCTGACCCTTGACAGGTACGGCGAGCCGGTTGAGATCACCAAGCCCTAGAGCGCTGCTCGTGGCCGCCTCGGCGGCCGTCATGCTCGCCGCGGCGGACACCTACGTCGTCGTGCTCGCCCTGACCGACATGATGGCCGGCGTCGGCCTCGGCATCGAGTCGCTCCAGCAGGCGACCCCGATCATCTCGGGCTTCCTCCTCGGCTACATCGCCGTGCTCCCGCTCATCGGTCGCCTCGCCGACCTGCTCGAGCACTCGCGAGTCCTCATGGGCTGTCTCGTCATCTTCGTGGCCGGCTCGGTCGTCACGGCGCTGGCAGTCGAGCTTTCGGTGCTCGTGGCCGGCCGGTTCATCCAGGGGGTCGGCGGCGGTGGGCTCGTCCCGGCCACGCTCGCCATGGTCGCCGCCCGGTGGCCGGCGGAGCGGCGCGGCGCCCCCCTCGGCGTGGTCGGTGCGGTGCAGGAGCTGGGGGCCGTGCTCGGGCCGCTCCTCGGCGCCGCCATCCTCGCGGTGTCGGGGTGGCGGACGATCTTCTGGGTCAACGCCGTCGTCGGAACCGGCCTGTATGCCGTGGTGCGGGCTCTCGTCCGCCGCGCCCCGGCCCGCGGGGCGTGGGCCGCCCGAGGCCGTGGGGCGCTGACGGCCCGAGCGGCCCGAGCGGGTCGAGCCTCCAGAGCGGCGCTGGGCCTGCTGGTCGCCGGCTTGGGCGTCCTGACGCTCTGGGCGCCCGACCGCCTCGTCACCGACGTCACCCTGGGGGTCCCGTTCGTCCCGTTCAGCGGTGGCTCGCGGGTGGCCACCCCGATCGGGCTGGCCACCCTCGTGGGCCTCCTTGCACTAGCGGCCGTCACGGCGCACCGCTGGCTACCCGTCTTCCTGCGCGTCGACCTGCTTGGTGCCGTCCTCGTCGCGGTGTCCCTCGGCTCCCTTGTGCTGAGCTTCTCCTCGTCCGACCCGGAGAATGAGGTCGTCGGCCCCCTGGGTCAGGCGCTCCTGCCGGTGGGCGCGGTCGCGCTCCTGCTCTACGCCTGGCGCCACCGGACGGCGGCGGCTCCCCTCATCCCCCGCGGGGTGCTGCGCGGTCGAGGTGTCTTCGCCGTCACGGTCAGCCTCCTCGTCGGCGCGGCCCTGGTCGCGATCCTCGTCGACGTCCCGATCCTCGCGCGGCTGACGTTGACCGACTCGCAGACGACCGCCGCACTCGTCCTCGTCCGCTTCCTGGTCGCGGTGCCCGTGGGGGCCCTGCTTGGTGGCTGGTCGCTGCGGGCGCTGGGCAACGGCGTCGTCGCCGCGCTCGGGCTGTCCGTCGCCGGCGCCGGGCTGCTGGTCATGGCCGGATGGGGAAAGGGCTCGCTGGCCTCGGGCAGCGCAACGCTCGTGCTCGTCGGTGTCGGACTGGGCCTGGGGCTGTCCCTCGCACCGGTCAACGCCGCAGCCCTTGCGGACTCGCCCGAGGATGCCCACGGCGTGGCAAGTGCCCTCGTGGTCGTCGCGCGGATGGTTGGCATGGTCGCCGGCCTCGCCGTGCTGACCGCGGTGGGCCTGCACCGCTACTACGAGACCGTTGCCCGGCTGCCCGACCAGGGTGACCCGCAGACCCTGCTCGACGCTGCCCTCGTACAGGTCCAGACCGTCTTCCTCGGTGGCGGCGTCGCGGCCCTGTTCGGCGTTGCCGCGGCACTGGGCATGGGTCTACGGCGCGACGACTCGGCAGCCGGTCAGTCCGCGGGCAGTCGCGACGCGGACGGCGTCACTCGGTCAGGGCCACCGTCAGGGACCCCGGCGTAGACAACCGTCCCGTTGGCCGTCGTGGGCGGGTGTCGCCCATCCGCCTCCGTCCGGTCCCGCCTCGCCTACGCTGAGCCGATGACCACCGCACTCGTGACCGGAGCCACTGCGGGGATCGGGCACGAGTTCGTCCGGCAGCTCGCCGAGCGGGGCCACGACGTCATCCTCGTGGCCCGCGACCGGGCTCGCCTGGAGAACGTCTCCGACGAGATCCAGCGCACCTACAAGGTCCGCACCGAGATCCTCGTCGCCGACCTCAGCGACCGGGCGCAGACGGGCAAGGTCGCCGAGCGGCTCGCCGACGAGGCCCGCCCGGTCGACCTGCTGGTCAACAACGCCGGCTACTCGCTGGGCCGCTCGTTCCTCCAGAACGACGTCGAGGTCGAGGAGCAGCTCTTCGACGTGCTGTGTCGGTCGGTCATGGTCCTGTCCCACGCGGCGGCCCGGGCGATGCGGCTGCGCGGCCACGGCGCCATCGTCAACGTCTCGTCGGTGGCCTCCTACGTGGCGATGGGCACCTACTCCGCCTCGAAGTCCTGGGTCAAGGTCTTCTCCGAGGGGCTGGCCGGCGAGCTCGCCGGCAGTGGCGTCACGGTGACCGCACTCTGCCCGGGGTTCACCCGCACGGAGTTCCACGACCGCGCGCGGCTGGACATGTCGAGGCTGCCGGGGCTCTTGTGGCTCGACGCCGCCGAGCTCGTCCGCGAGGGTCTCGCCGACGTGGCCAGGGGCAGGGTCGTCTCGGTCCCCGGAGCGCAGTACAAGGCGCTCGTCGGAGCCCTCAAGGTGCTTCCCCGCAGCCTGGTCCGCAACAGCTCGGGTGGGTTGCACCGACGGCGGCGCACGACCAAGGACTGACGGGCCGGCTCAGCCGCCGAGCCATCCCGCAACATCGAGGGGTATGCCGGTCGCGCCAGTCATGCGCCGCAGGTCGTCTTCCAGGGCTCGAACCCGCTGCCCGCCAAGGGTTTTCGCCCACTGCCCGCGGAGGGTGTCGAAGATCTCCGCCGATGCCTCGAGCACCTCGAGGCCCTGCGGGGTGAGGCGCACCCTCTTTCGCCGGGCGTCGAGCGGGTCGCCGGAGCGAGCCACGTAGCCGAGCAGCTCGAGCCGGTCGACCGTCTTGCCGGCCGCCTGCTTGGAGATCCCCAACCGCTGGCCGACCTCGGTCGCCGTGGCTCCGCCGGCGCCGACAGCCTGCATCGCGAAGCCGTAGGTCGGGCGCATCCCGGGGTGCCCGCGCCGGGCGAGCTCTGCGTGCAGGTCGTCGACCAGCTGGCGGAAACCGGCGAGGAGCAGCAGCGGCAGGACGAAGCCGATGGCGTCCGGCGGCGCCGCTTGATCGTCAACGTCGTTTACTGTATCGTCAACCATGTTGTCGATCATAGGGGTCGACGCCGAGAGAAGAGCGAGGCACGTCATGGATCACCGCCATTTTCCGACCCACACGATCGACACGGCTCCGCACGGTGCTCGTGCCGTGCTCGAGGGGACGACCAGGAAGTTCGGGTTCGTGCCGTCACCCGTGGCGCGTCAGGCCACCTCGCCGGAGACTCTCCAGGGGTTCCTCAAGGCGGTGGCGCTCTTCGACGCCAGCACGCTCTCACCGATGGAGCGAGAGGTGGTGACCTTTGTCGTCGCGACCGGCAACGGGTGCGACTACTGCGTCGCCATGCACAGTGCGACCCTCGCCGGGACGGGTGCGGACGGCGAGCTCCTCAACGCGCTCCGCGACCAACGCGTTCTCCCGGTGGTCCGCCTGGAGCGTCTCCGCGAGTTCACCCTCGCGGTCATCGCGGCTGCCGGAGCGGTGGCCGACGAGGAGCTCGAGCGGTTCCTGGCAGCGGGCTTCACCCCACGGAACGCCCTGGAGGTGGTCCTCGGTATCGGCGCGTACACGATCTCGACCTACGCCAACCGGACGACCGCGGCTCCGCTCGACCCGCCCTTCGAGCCGTTCGCCTGGGAGCCCCGTGCGGCGGCTGGCACCATGGCCCGGTGACGCACCCGCACGCCCAGTCCGGATCACGGGTCCGGCTCGAGTGGGGCCCGGCCGGCGCCGCGCTGCTCGGCCCGGTCGCGACGGTCAGCGTCGTCGTCGACGTCCTCGGCTTCACGACGACGCTCAGCGTGGCCACCGACCGCGGGGTCGTCGTTTACCCCTACCGGTGGGCCGACGAGGGTGCCGGGCGCCTTGCCACCTCGCTCGGAGCCACCCTGGCGGTCGCCGTCGAGGCACCTCCCCCGGTCAGGTCAGCCTGTCTCCCGGGACGGTCCGGAGCGCCGCAGACCTCGACCGGGTCGTCCTCCCTTCGCCCAACGGATCGTCGATCAGCGCTGCCCTCGCCGCGGCGGGCTCGAGGGTGGTCGGGGCCTGCCTGCGCAACCGGCGCGCGGTCGCCGGGCACCTGGCCGCCGTCATGGCGGGCGACGAGTCGGCGTCGGTGGCGGTCATCCCTGCGGGCGAACGGTGGCCCGACGGGTCCCTGCGCCCGGCCGTCGAGGACCTCTGGGGTGCCGGCGGGGTTATCGCCGCGCTCGAGGACGGCGGGCTCACCTCGGTTAGCGAGGAGGCGCGAGCCGCCGGCACGGCATACCGGCTCATCGAGGGACGGGTGGGCGAGGCGCTCGCCGCCTGCTCGAGCGGGCAGGAGCTCATCCAGGGCGGGTATGCCGCGGACGTCACCATCGCGGCCGAGCTCGACTCGAGCGAGTCGGTGCCCTGGCTCGTCGACGGGGCGTTCGTGCACCACAACGAGGCGGCCCCGCCTCGATGACGAAGGGCCACGGTCCGGACCTTCCGGCACCTGGGTGGCTGCTTTGGCTATCGTGGTCGCCGTGACCGCGATTAAGGCTCCTGACGCGCACTCGGCCCGCGCTCGCCTCCTCGAGCTGATCAAGGCCAAGGCGATCGTCCACCGCGCGGTGACGCTCACCTCGGGCCGGGTCGCCGACTACTACGTCGACCTGCGACGGATCTCGCTCGACGGCGAGGCCGCTCCGCTCGTCGGGATGGTCATGCGCGAGCTGACCCGAAAGCTCGACTATGACGCCGTCGGCGGGCTGACGCTCGGCGCCGACCCCGTCGCCACCTCGATGCTCCACGCGGCCGCGGCGGCCGGACAACGTCTGGACGCCTTCGTCGTCCGCAAGCAGGGCAAGGCCCACGGGCTCCAGCAACGCATCGAGGGGCCGTCGATCGAGGGCCGACGGGTGCTCGTCGTCGAGGACACGACCACCACGGGCGCCTCTCCCCTCGACGCGGTCCACGCCGCGCGGGAGGCCGGTGCCGAGGTCGTCGCGGTGGCCACCATCGCCGACCGCGCCACGGGCGCCGGCGAGAAGATCGAGGCGCAGGGCGTGGGCTACCACTTCGTCTACAGCCTCGAGGAGCTCGGGCTCGCCTGACCGCTCCGCACGCCCATCGGCACCGGCCACGTCGACGGGTGCGGCCCGGGCACCGGAACTTGCAAGCCGCCCCGTTCGTCCGACGGGCTGGAACGGGTCACCATCGGTCTCGACTGGCTAGGATCAGTCCCGACCACACCAAAGGGGAGTCGCATGATCGTCGGAATCATCGTTCTTGTCGTGATCGTGCTGCTCGCGCTGGTCTTCGTCGGCATGTACAACGGCCTGGTCAAGCTGCGCAACCTCGTCCAGGAGGCCTGGGCCCAGATCGACGTCGAGCTCAAGCGCCGCCACGACCTCATCGGCAACCTCGTCGAGACGGTCAAGGGCTACGCGACCCACGAGAAGGGCACGCTCGAGGAGATCACCCGCGCCCGGGCCGGCGCCATGGCTCCCGGCCAGGGCCCCGCCGAGGCCGCCCAGTCGGAAGCCGCACTGACGCAGGCGCTCGTCCGGCTCAACGCCGTGGCCGAGGCCTACCCCGACCTCAAGGCCAACCAGAACTTCCTGGCCCTGCAGACCGAGCTCGGCGCGACCGAGGACCGGATCGCCAGCGCCCGGCGCTACTACAACGCCAACGTCCGCGAGCTGAACACCAAGGTCGAGACGCTTCCGACGAACTTCATCGCCGGCATCGCCAGCATCACCAAGGCGGAGTACTTCGAGACCGAGGGCGCCGAGCGTGAGGCGCCGCAGGTCAGCTTCGGCACCGGTCCGGCTGCTCCCGCCGGGGGCAAGGTCGCCCCATTGGCTCCCCAGGCCCAGGCGACGCCCCAGGACTCCCCGGTGGCGACGCCGGCGAACACCCAGCCACCGCAGGGCTGACGGCGCGCGGCCCGGCTACCGTGCCGCGTGGGGGAACTCGCTCGCGCGGTCCTGGAACGTCAGGATGGCCGGGTTGACGACGCGCCCCTCACGGATCTCGATGGCCCGGGCGATGGTCCGGTTCGCCTCCCAGGCGGAGGCTCCGCCCATCACCGCCTGGAGGAACGGCAGCAGCGCCTCACTGACCTCCCAGGTGGCCGAGTTCCAGAGGTAGGACGGGGTGTGGTCGACGGCGTAGTAGTGGACGTGCTCGCCGACGTCGAACATCGGGTCGGCGAACGACGTCGGCCGAGCCCACGAGAACCCCATGCCCTCGTCGCACGAGACGTCGATGACGAGGGTGCCGGCTCGCAGCGACGGCAGGTCGTCCGTGCTGAGGAACATGAGCGGCGCGTTGGGGTCCTGGAGGGTGCAGTTGACGACGATGTCGGTGTCCGCGAGGAACTGCGCCATGGGCACGAGGCCGTGCTCGGTGATGACGTTGCTCGGCTGCGCCTGCCCCGGCACCTGGTCGAGCTGGACGATCTGCGCGGAGTGGATGGGGGCGCTCACGGCGGCCACCCCGCGCTGGGTGACGACGGACACGTCATGGACGCCGTGGGCGTTCAGCGCCGTGACGGCGCCCCGTGCCGTCGCGCCGAACCCGATGACGACCGCACTCAGCCGGCGGCCGTAGTCGCCCGTCGACCCGGTGAGCTGCAGGCCGTGCAGGACCGAGCAGTACCCGGCCATCTCGTTGTTCTTGTGGAAGACGTGCAGCTCGAACCCCTGGTCGCTGGCCCAGTGGTTCATCGACTCGAAGGCGATGAGCGTCAGCCGCTTGTCGATGGCGACCTGGGTCATGGCCCGGTCCTGGACACAGTGCGGCCAGCCCCAGAGCACCTGCCCGGAGCCCATCTGCTCGAGGTCCCCGACCTGCGGCTTGGGCAGGAGGACGACATCGGAGGTGCGCAGCAGCTCCTCCCGGGAGCTGAGACCCCCGACGAGCGGGGCCAGCTGGTCGTCCGGGAGCCCGAACGCCTCGCCGTAGCCGCGCTCGAGGACGATGTGCGCCCGCAGCTCCTCGTCGACCCGGTCGAGGTGGAGCGGGTGGAGAGGCAGACGGCGCTCGTCAGGCTTGCTCGACGTCGCCACGACTCCCAGGGTCAGGGGCATCTTCGGTGTCCGATCCCGGGCCCACCAAGGCCGTGGTCTGCGTGCGCTCCGGGGGCGAGGAGCGTGGTGTGCTCCTGCGGTAGGCCCTCCGGCCCGGTCACTCTACGCTGCGGCGCCGACGCCGCCGGCCGTCGTGCGGGATGATCGACCCGCCCCGGCCGACGACCCCAGGAACCGCCCATGACGACCGTGCTCCGGCGCCTCACCGGCTTCACGGTGCTGCCGCTGCTGTCCCTCGTCACGCCCTTCCTGCTCCTGCCGGTCATTGCCCGCATCGCCGGTGCCGAGGGCTGGTCGAGCGTCGTGGCGGGGCAGGCGGTGGGCACGTTCGGGGCCACGGTCGTCTTCTGGGGCTGGAACGTCGTCGGCCCGGTGCAGGTCTCCCGCGCAGCCCGCGGAGCCGGACGGGCGGACCTGTATGCCGCGAGCCTGCGCACGCGGCTGCTGCTCCTCGTCCTCGTGGTCCCGGTCGTCGTGGTCATCACCGTGCTCGTCGCGGCGCCCGGCTTTCGCGGTGTCTCCGCGGCGATGGCGACGGCCACCGCGCTGATGGGGCTCTCCCCCGCCTGGTACGGAATCGGGGTGGGGCAGCCGCTCCTGCTGCTCTGGTACGACACGCTGCCCCGGTTCGCCGCCGCCGTCGTCGCGACGCCGATCGTCGTGGTGACCCGCCAGATCTGGGTCTACCCGGTCGTGCTCGCCCTGTCGATCGTCCTCGGGCTGGTGGCCTTCCAGCGGCGGGAGGCGGGAGGTTCGGCCTGGTCGCCGTGGCCGGTGCGCCAGACCGTCGCGGAGCTGCGGCAGCAGGGTGGCACCGCCGCGATCAACCTCACCGCTACGGCATACGCCTCGACGCCGGTGCCCATCGCGACCGGCGCCTTCTCCGAGGGGGCCTCGTCGCGGCTCGCGTCGGCCGACACCGTCTACCGGCTCGGGCTCTTCACCGTGACGGCCCTGGGCAACGCCCTCCAGGGCTGGACCCTCGAGGCCGGCGTCGTCTCGAGGCGGAGGCGGCACCGGGGCGCCCTGGCCGCCCACTCGGGCCTCGGGCTCGTCGGAGGGGGCGCGTTCGCGGCGCTCGGACCGTGGGTCACCGGCCTGCTCTTCGGCGGGGGAGTCGCCGCCACCCGTGAGGTCTGCGTCGCCTACGGCATCTCCTTTCTGTTCATCTCCGCGAGCAGCCCCCTGATCCGCAACCTGCTCATCCCGGCCGGCCGGACGCGGCTCGTCCTGGGCTGGACCGCCGGCTCGGCCGTCGTCGGCCTGACGCTGATGGTCGCGGCCGCGCGCACCGACTGGGTTGCCGGCGTCGCGTTCGGCATGGCCCTCAGCGAGGCGGCGCTGTTCGCGGGGTTGTTTGTGCCCGCCCTGCGAGTGCTCCGACACGAGGCGGCCGACGCCCCAGGTGCCTCAGGGACCGACGTCGAGGCGGCGCCGTGACCGGCCGTCGACCCGTGGTCTGCGCAGTGGTCGCCTGCCTCGACCCGGAGCCTGAGCTTGTCGACACCGCGCGCGGCGTGCTCCGGCAGGTGGACGCGCTCGTCGTCGTCGACGACGGATCGACCTCGGGCGGGGAGGTCTTCGACGAGCTGGAGATGACGGGCGCGATCGTCGTGCACCAACGGAACTCGGGCATCGCCGGCGCGTTGAACGCGGGCATCGCCGAGGCCCGTCGTCGGAGCCGGCCCGAGCTGCTGCTCACCCTTGACCAGGACTCGCGCCCGGTGGACGACTACGTGGCGCGAGCCGTGGCAGCGTGGCAGGAGGCTCGCCGCCGCGGCGTGGGCGTGGCGTTCGTGTCGGCCGGTTCCTACAGCGGTCACGCCACGCCGACCGACGGGTCGGTGGCGGGCCTGGCCCGAGCCTTCGACCCGATGCAGTCCGGGTGGCTCGTGCCGGCGTCGACGTTCGACGCGGTCGGGCCCTTCGAGACCGACTTCGTCATCGACGGGGTGGACTCGGAGTTCACCGCACGGTGCCGGTCCGTCGGCCTCGACCCGGTCGTCGGGCCCGGGTGCGCCCTCGAGCACGGCCAGGGCAAGCGGTTGCCCGCCGTCCTCTTCGGGCGGCGGGTGCGAGCCCGGGGGGGGGACGTCTCGTACAACCGGCACCTGCCCGTCCGGGTCTTCTACCTGACCCGCAACGGGACCCTGATCACCCGGCGTCACCTAGGGGGCCAGCCGCGGTGGGTGCTGCGCCGGCTGGTGGAGGAGGCCAGGGCCCACTTGCTGCGGCTGGCGTTCAGCCCGGACCGGGCCCTGCTGCTCCGGGCCATGGCGGCCGGGTGGCGCGAGGGGCTCGCCGGCCGCACCGGCCGGATCCCGGTCGAGGTGCAGCGGTCACTCGATCGGTGACGGGTCGCTCGCGTCGGCCGCGTCAGTCTTGTTTGTCTTGCTTGTCTTGTCAGTCATGTCAGTCGCGTCGAGCTTGGCCCCTCGATGGCGCCACCACTCCACGGCCACGGGGACGAGCGAGAGGATGACGATGACGACGATGGCGACGTCGAGGTTCTTGCCGATGGCCGGGAACGCCGAGCCGAGGAAGTAGCCGGCGAGGGTGACGACGAGGACCCAGAGCACCGCTCCGACGCCGCTCCAGAGAAAGAAGCGGCGGCGTTCCATCCGACTGGCGCCCGCCACGATGGTGATGAAGGTGCGCACGAAGGGTACGAACCGGCCGATGACCAGTGCCTTGTTGCCGTGCTTGTCGAAGAAGGCCTGGGACTGGTCGATGTGCTTGCGCCGCAGGAAGCGGTTGTCCCGCTCGTAGAGGCGCATCCCCACGGCTCGGCCGATCTCGTAGCCGGCCACGTTGCCGAGGAACGCGGCCAGCATGAACGCGGGGATGGCGACGTAGAGGGGCGGTAGGTGAGGCTTGCCCGAGGCGACGAAGAGGCCGACCGCGAACAGCAGCGAGTCGCCCGGCAGGAAGGGGAAGAGCAGCCCGCACTCGATGAAGACGAAGGTGAGGGCGACCCAGAAGAACGCGGCGCCGTAGGTCTCAAAGAGGTAGTTCGGGTCCATCCAGCCGGGACCGAGGGAGTGCATCACGGGGGAAGGGTATGCCGTGCGGCTGAAAGCTCCCCTTTCGATCCCGTTGCGTCCGCGTCGAGGGGGCTCCGGTGGGTCCTTGACGCGGACGCAAGGGGATAGGTTCGGGCTCGTGGAGGCACCGGCGGGCGAGGGCGAGATCGGGGTGGGGCCCTGGCAGGGCAAGCAGCCGACCGGTGACCAGTGGGACCCGGCGCTCCTGGCCGGAGGCGACCGGCGCAACGTCGAGGACCGCTACCGGTACTGGCGGCACGCGGCGATCGTCGCCGACCTCGACACCCGGCGGCACGACTTCCACGTCGCGGTGGAGAACTGGGGTCACGACTTCAACATCGGCTCGGTGATCAGGACGGCGAACGCCATGGGCGCCAAGGCGTTCCACATCGTCGGCCGGCGCAGGTGGAACCGGCGCGGCGCCATGGTCACCGACCGCTACCAGCGCGAGCACCACCACCGCGACGTCGCCGGCCTCGTCGCCTGGGCCGCGACGGCGGGAGGTGAAGGTCACGGCATACCGCTTATCGGGGTCGACAACGTGCCCGGGTCAGTGGCGCTCGAGACCTACGACCTGCCGCGGGAGTGCGTCCTCGTCTTCGGCCAGGAAGGGCCGGGGCTGACGCCCGAGGCGCAGGCTGCCTGCGACGTCGTCCTGCACATCACCCAGTTCGGGTCGACCCGGTCGATCAACGCGGGCGCGGCTGCGGCGATCGCGATGCACGCGTGGGTGCGTCGCCACGTCTTCTCAGGCGAGGTCCACGATGACCGGGGCGTGGTCGGAGGCACCGATGCCGGCGCGCTCGTCGGTGTCGATGACGGCGCGGGTCACCCGCGCGGCCAGGGAGGGTGAGCCGAGGATGAAGTCGATCCGCAGGCCGCGGTTGCGCTCGAACCGCTGCCGGAAGTAGTCCCAGTAGGTGTAGACGTCGGGGCCGGGAGCGTGCGGGCGCACCACGTCGACGTAGCCGTCCTCGAGGAAGGCTGCGAACGCCTCTCGCTCTCGCGGGGTCACGTGCGTGCTCTTGGCGAACTGCGCCATGTCGAAGACGTCCTCGTCCAGCGGGGCGATGTTCCAATCGCCGACGAGGGCGGCGTCCTCGCCGAGCCAGCCCCGGGCGCTCTCCCTCAGGCGGGCCAGCCACTCGAGCTTGTAGAGGTAGTGCGGGTCGTCCACCTTGCGCCCGTTGGGCACGTAGAGCGACCAGATGCGGATGCCGTGCGGGCCGCCGACCCGGGCCCCGATGGCGCGCGCCTCCGCGTCGGCCGGGTCGCCGAAACCCGGCATACCGTCGAAGCCCACCTGCACGTCCTCGATGCCCACCCGGCTGACCAGTGCGACGCCGTTCCACTGGTTCGTGCCGGCGGCGGCGACCTCGTAGCCGAGCGACTGCAGACCCATGACGGGCAGCTGGTCCTCGCGGGCCTTGGTCTCCTGCAGGGCCAGGACGTCGACGTCGTTCCGCTGGAGGAAGGCCTCCACGCGGTCGATGCGGGAGCGGATGGAGTTGACGTTCCACGTTGCGATGCGCACCCCGCGACCCTAACCGGACCCGCCGACGCCCACATGCCCTGACCCGTCGCCGGAGGCCGTGGAAGGATGGGCGCGACCCCCCGCCCCGTCGAAGGAGACCGCCCCATGCCCATCGCTACTCCCGAGGTCTACGGCGACATGCTCGACCGGGCGAAGGCGGGCTCGTTCGCCTACCCCGCCATCAACGTGTCGTCCTCGCAGACCCTCAACGCCGCCCTCAGGGGCTTCGCCGACGCGGGCAGCGACGGGATCATCCAGGTCTCGACCGGCGGGGCCGAGTACCTCTCCGGACCGGGCGTCAAGGACATGGTCGCCGGCTCGCTCGCCTTCGCGGCCTACGCCGAGCAGGTCGCCAGGAACTATCCCGTCCAGGTCGCGCTCCACACCGACCACTGCCCCAAGGGCAAGCTCGACGGGTTCGTCCGCCCCCTCCTCGCGGCCTCGACCGAGCGGGTCGCGGGCGGCGGCCTGCCCTGGTTCCAGTCGCACATGTGGGACGGCTCGGCCGTGCCACTCGAGGAGAACCTCGACCTCGCCGTGGAGCTCCTGTCCCTCGCCAAGGCGGCCCACGTCGTCCTCGAGATCGAGGTCGGAGTCGTGGGCGGCGAGGAGGACGGCGTCCACGGGACCGACGACGAGAAGCTCTACACGACACCCGGGGACGCGCTGGCGACGGTCGAGGCACTCGGTCTCGGTGAGAACGGCCGGTACCTCACCGCCCTGACCTTCGGCAACGTCCACGGGGTCTACAAGCCGGGCAACGTCAAGCTGCGCCCCGAGATCCTCAAGGCCGCGCAGGAGGCCATCGCCAAGGAGAAGGGGCTCGGTGCGGACGCCCGGCCCCTCGACCTCGTCTTCCACGGTGGCTCCGGGTCGCTGCCCGAGGAGATCTCGGCGGCGGTCGACTACGGGGTCGTCAAGATGAACGTCGACACCGACACCCAGTACGCGTTCACCCGCCCGGTTGCCGGCTACATGCTCGCCAACTACGACGGGGTGCTCAAGGTCGATGGCGAGGTCGGCAACAAGAAGCTCTACGACCCCCGCGCCTGGGGCAAGGCCGCCGAGGCCGGCATGTCCGCCCGGGTCGTCGAGGCGTGCGAGAACCTGCGGTCTGCGGGGACGCACGCATGACGGAGAACCTCATGGGTATGCCGGAGACGCGCCTGGCGCCCGACCCGGCGGCCGCCGAGCTGGCCGGCTCGGAGGACCGCCAGCTGGACGCCGCGAGCCTGGCCGCTGCCGCGTCCGCGCACCCGACCTCGTCGCTGGCCTGGGCCCTGCTGGCCGAGGCGGCGCTCGAGGGCGACCGGCCCGTCGAGGCCTATGCCTACGCGCGCACCGGCTACCACCGCGGGCTCGACGCCCTTCGCAAGGCGGGGTGGCGCGGTCAGGGCCCCGTGCCGTGGTCGCACGAGCCGAACCGGGGTTTCCTGCGCGCCCTCGCGGCGCTCACCCGGGCAGCCCGCGCGATCGGAGAGCACGACGAGGAGGGGCGCTGCGCGGCCTTTCTGCGCGACTCCTCCCGGGAGGCGGCGGACGCCCTGCGCGTGTGAGCCGGTAACCTTGCCCGGCACCGACGGCCTTCGGTGTGAGGACGGAACGCACACGGGAGGTGGCGCAGATGCCCGCGATCGTGCTGGTCGGAGCCCAGTGGGGTGACGAGGGCAAGGGAAAGGCGACGGACCTGCTCGCCAGCAGCCTGGACTACGTCGTGAAGTTCAACGGGGGCAACAACGCCGGTCACACCATCGTCATCGGCGAGGGCGACCGGGCCGAGAAGTACGCGCTGCACCTGCTGCCCTCCGGGATCCTCACAACGACGTGCACGCCCGTCATCGGCAACGGTGTGGTCATCGACCTCGCCGTCCTCTTCCAGGAGATCGACGCGCTGGAGGCTCGCGGGGTCGACACGTCCAAGCTCCTCGTCAGCGCGATGGCCCACGTCATCACGCCCTACAACCGCACCCTCGACAAGGTCACCGAGCGCTTCCTCGGCTCACGCCGGATCGGGACGACCGGGCGCGGCATCGGCCCGACCTACGCCGACAAGATGTCGCGCACCGGGATCCGGATCCAGGACCTCTTCGACGAGAACATTTTGCGCCAGAAGGTCGAGGCCGCCCTCTCCTTCAAGAACCAGGTCCTGGCGAAGATCTACAACCGTCGGTCCGTCGAGGTGGGCGACGTCGTCGGCGAGCTCCTCTCCTACGTCGACCGGCTGCGGCCGATGGTGTGCGACACCTCGCTGGTCCTCAAGCGGGCCCTCGACAAGAAGCAGACCGTGCTGCTCGAGGCGGGCCAGGCGACGCTGCTCGACGTGGACTTCGGGACTTATCCCTACGTCACCTCGTCGAACGCCACGGCCGGCGGCGCGTGCACCGGCTCGGGGATCCCACCGACCCGGATCGAGCGCGTCATCGCGATCCTCAAGGCCTACTCGACGCGGGTGGGCGAGGGCCCGTTCCCCACCGAGCTGCACGACGAGCTGGGCGAGTTCCTCCGCAAGACGGGGGCCGAGTACGGCACGACGACCGGCCGGCCACGGCGCTGCGGGTGGGTCGACACCGTGGTCGGGCGCTATGCGACCCGGATCAACGGCGTCACCGACTTCGTCGTCACCAAGCTTGACGTCCTCACCGGCCTCGACACGGTGCCGGTCTGCGTCGCCTACGACGTCGAGGGGTTGCGCCACGACGAGATGCCGGTCAACCAGAGCGACGTCCACCATGCCCGCCCGATCTACGAGAACCTCCCGGGCTGGTGGGAGGACATCTCCGGCTGCCGCTCGTTCGAGGAGCTCCCGGTCAACGCGCAGCGCTACGTCCTGCGGCTGGAGGAGCTCATCGGCGCCAGGGTCTCCGCGATCGGGGTGGGGCCAGGGCGGGACGCGATCATCGAGCGGTTCGACCTGCGCCCGGTGCGGGCCTGACCAGGGTCTTGGGGCAGGACGGCCTCAGGGTAGGACGGCCTCAGCGTAGGACGGCCTCAGCGCAGGACGGTCATCCGGTGGGCGGCTCGGGTCATCGCGACGTAGAGGACCCGCACCCCACCGGGGGACTCCCGCGTGATCTCGTCGGGGTCGACGATGACCGTCGCGTCATACTCCAGCCCCTTGCTCGACATGGGGTCGACGACCTGCACCCGGCCGCTGGGGTCGGCGGCGACCCCGGCGAGGGCAGCAGCGTGCCGTGCCGGCGTGATGACGGCGATCGGCCCCTCGACGTCCTCGAGGTGGGCCGCGACGGCCCTCCGGACGGCTCCCCCGACGTCAGCTCCGAGGGACGCCTCGACCGGGTCGACACCGGTCTCCCGGACGGCGTCGGGGATGTCCGCGTCGGGCACGCTGACCCGGATCATGTCTGCGGCGTAGTCGAAGATCTCGCGGGCGTTGCGGTAGTTGGTGGTCATGTGGAAGAGGCGCCGTTGCTGGGTGCGGAAGGCCTCCTCGCGGGCCACCTGTGACTCGTCGGGATCCGGCCACGAGCTCTGAGCGGCGTCGCCGACCACGGTCCACGACGCCGACCGGCCGCGGCGCCCGAGCATCCGCCACTGCATCGGAGACAGGTCCTGTGCCTCGTCGACGAGGACGTGGGCATACTCCCCGGCGCTGCGCGCCGAGGGCCCCACCCCGACCTGCCCCACGCGACCGAGCAGGAGCCGCTCCATGGCGTTGGTCGGCGTGACGGTGTAGCCGCGCCGCACCACGTCGGGGCGGGCGACGGGCTGGACCTCGGTCACGCCGTAGTCGCTCAGGTTGTCCAGCTCCTCGATCTCGTAGAAGCCGCGCTCCTCCTGCGGCGCGTCCTGCACCGGGCCGACGCGGCCGGCGAGGTCGTCGATGAGCGCGACGTCGGCGACGGACCAGGTCCCGGTTTCGAGGGCCCGCTGCACCGAGGCCCCGAGCACCGTCGCCTCCTCGTGGTCGAGGACCCCGGCGGTGTAGCGCCGGAGCCGCTCGGGGTCGGCGAGCCACAACAGCACCTCGCGGGGGTCGACCTGCGGCCACCACGCCGTCATGAAGGTCGCGACGTCGAGGTGGTCCTCGAACCTGTCGAGAAACTCCGCCCGGTCGGGATGCTGGCTCTCGCGGAACGCGGCTTCGGCGAGCAGCTGCACGAGCGCGTCGTGGGACAGGTTGCGCTGGTGCTGGCGCAGGGCGCGGGTGCGCACCTGCTCCAGGACGGGTCGCTGCAGCCGGATCGCGTGCCCGGCGACGAAGACCCTCAGCTCGGTCGGCCCCTCGGGGACGCCGTCTCGGGCTGCGCGGGCAAGCACCTGACGGATCCTCAGCGAACCCTTGATCGCGGCGGCGGGGGGGTCGTCGAGCCGCTCGGTGCTCACCGCGTCGACGACGTCGCCGAGCGAGCGCAGCGTCACGGTGTCCTCGCCGAGCGAGGGAAGGACCCGCTCGATGTAGGAGGTGTATGCCGCGGACGGGCCGACGACGAGGATGCCGCCGGCCTCGTAACGACGCCGGTCGGAGTACAGCAGGTATGCCGCACGGTGCAGGGCGACGACCGTCTTGCCGGTGCCGGGCCCACCCGTGATCTCGGTTATCCCCTTCGCTGATGCGCGGATCGCCTCGTCCTGGTGTCGCTGGATCGTCGCGACGATGTCCCTCATCCGGGTCCCGCGGCTGCGGGTCAGCGCCGCCATGAGGGCGCCGTCGCCGACCACGACCAGGTCGTCCGGGGCCTCGGCGACCATGAGGTCGTCCTCGATACCGACGACGTCGGAGCCCTTGCAGCGCAGCACCCGCCTGCGCAGGACTCCCAGCGGCTCGACCGGCGTGGCGCGGTAGAAGGGCGAGGCCGCTGGGGCGCGCCAGTCGATGACCAGCGGTTCGTAGTCGTCGTCCCGGATCCCGAGCCGGCCGACGTAGCGGACCTCGCGCTCAGCCGGGCGCTCGGGCCCCGGGTGGTCGATGTCGAGCCGCCCGAAGACGAGCCCCTCATACTGGCTCTCGAGCACGCCCCGCCGGCGAGCGGCGTGGAAGACGAGTGCGTCCCGCTCGAAGAGCCCGGTCAGCTCCTCGTCGCGGGCCTCACCGGTGCGGTCGGTCCGGCCGCGAGCGAGGCCTTCGGCCTCCACGAGGTCGGCCCGGGCGGCTGCCTTGGCCAGCTCGGCGTACACCCGGTCCACGTGCGCCTGCTCGACGGCGATCTCGTCGGTCACCTGCGCGGAGGTCGCCTTCGTGCTGTTCGAACCGGTCACAAGCTCCGCCTGGTCATCACGGGTGGGTCACACATTCAAGGAACGGGGAAGTCTAGTCTGACCGGATGCCTCGGCCCGACACCCGCGCGCCAACCGGCGAGCCGCTCGTCGGGGACGTCGTCCGGCTCGATCCCCTGACGCCCGAGGACGCCCCAGGGCTCTTCGAGGTCTTCGCCGACCCCGGCGTGTTCGAGCACGGCTTCCGGATGCTCGACCGCCTCACCCGCCCGGCGCAGGCGGAGGCGCTGGTCGCCTCGCACCTCGCGGCGCGACCCGGCCGCACGGCATACACGGTGCGGCTGGTGGGGGACGGCGAGCTCGGCCCCGCCGGCACCGTGGTGGGCACCTCCTCACTCGGCGACATCGACGTCCCAAACGAGTCCGTCCACCTCGGCTGGACGACCTACGCCTCCCGCTGGTGGGGGACCGCGGTGAACCCGGAGGCCAAGCTGCTGCTGCTCGCGCACGCCTTCGAGGACTGCGGCTTCGGCCGGGTGCAGATCCAGACCGACGTCGTCAACGAGCGCTCGCAGGCCGCCATCAGCAGGCTGGGCGCCGTCCGCGAGGGGGTGCTGCGACGGGTGGCCCGACGCGCCGACGGCAGCTGGCGCGACACGGTGGTCTTCAGCGTCCTCGTCGACGAGTGGCCGGTTGTCCGGGGCCGCCTGCAGGCCCGGATCGGTGCCCCGACCGAGGTCAGAGCCAGCCCCGGTGCACCGCCAGGACTCCCGCCTGAAAGCGGGTCTCGGCCCCCAGCCGGTCCATGAGCGAGCGGAGCCGCCGTTCGACGGTGCGCTGGGAGACGCCGGCCTGCCGCGCGATCGACGCGTCCGGAGCGCCCGCTGCCATGAGACGCAGGATCACCGCGTCACGGGCCTCGAGCTCGCTCGGGCTCGACCCGCGGGTGACCGGTGTCGCGAGCGCCCAGAGCCGGTCCGCCAGGGTGAGCATCGCGTGGACCATCCCGTTGGTCCGCAGCACCATGGCCTGGGACCCCTCCTCGTCGGACGTCGACCACTCCAGAAGGCAGGCACTGCGGTCCACGACGAGGACGGTGAGGGGGACCCGCCCGAGGAAGCGCTGGGCCTCCCCGCCCTCGACGCGGGCGGCGAGGGCGTCGACGGCACCGGGCACCTCGAGCACCTAGGCGTCCCACACCGTGCGTACGCTCACCGCCTGGCCGTCCACCCCGACACTCGGCTCGCGGTGCGACTCGAGCGGAGAGCTGAGGACCTCGCGGGTCCGTTCCGTCATCGAGCGGGCGGACACGATGCTCGTCCGGGCAGCGGCCACGAGGAGGTTGGACTGGGCGGCGACCTCCTCGACGTCGTGCAGGACGGTGACACCGGTCTCCGGGTTGCGCTCGCGGGTGCGGGCGTTGTAGTAGACCTGTGCCAGCTCGTGGGCCGCGGCCCGCATCCTCTGTGCCTGCCGCTCGAGGTCCAGGGCGTGGTGGGGGATCGACATCGACGGGGGAGGGACCTCGAGGACGCCGGTCGGGCCGACGGTCACCAGCCCCCGGTCCTGCAGGACCGCCAGCGCCGGGATGACGACGGCGGCGGGCATCCCCTGCGCGAGGAGCAGCTCGCGGCTCGGCCGCGCCATCCGCAGAAGCGCGAGGTAGACCCGGGTCGCCCCGCCGTCGATCCGGCTGTCCTCGAGTGACCCGGGCCAGGCACCTGCCACGGGGTCGCCGGGTGAGGTCGGCATGACGGTAGTCCCTGCTTTCGGTGAAAGGGGCACGTTGGCGGATTGCCGACAGTGACTGTACTCCGACATCCCCTGCCTTTACTCCGGCGGTGAGATTTGCCATCGTGGTGGTTGTCGGTTCAATCGACCTCCCTCGTCGCGGCCCCCTCCCAGCGACGAGGCTCCGGACGCGCGGTGCCCCCGGGTGATGGCCCCCCTGCCTCCCGGGAGCACCGCGTTCGTCCGCCCTCTCGTTGCCTGGCGGCGGATCGTCGCTCCGGAAACCGTAGGGTGGGCGCCGTGAAGGTCCTTGTCCTCGGCTCCGGCGCCCGCGAGCACGCCCTCGTCCGGGCCCTCAACGCCGACGACGGCGTCAGCGCAGTCATCGCCGCACCGGGCAACGCCGGCATCGACGCGATCGCGCTCTGCGAGCCCTTCGCTGCGGGCTCGGACGCGACCGACTCTGCCGCCGTGCTCGCCCTGGCCCGCCGTCACGAGGTCGACCTGGTGGTCGTCGGCCCGGAGGCACCGCTCGTCGCCGGTGTCGCGGACGCCCTCCGCGAGGCCGGGTATGCCGTGTTCGGGCCGTCCGCGGAGGCGGCCCGGCTCGAGGGCAGCAAGGCCTTCGCCAAGGAGGTCATGGCGGCGGCCGGTGTCCCGACGGCCAGGGCCCACGTGTGCACCACCACGGACGAGGTCGAGTCCGCCCTCGACGCCCTGGGAACCCCGCACGTCGTCAAGGAGGACGGGCTGGCGGGGGGCAAGGGCGTCTTGGTCACCGACGACCGGGCGGCCGCGCTCGAGCACGCCCGGGCCTGGCTCGACCGGGGCGTCGCGGGCCAGGTCCTGGTCGAGGAGTTCCTCGACGGCCCGGAGGTCTCCGTCTTCTGCGTCACCGACGGTGTCACCGTCGTGGCGCTGGCGCCGGCCCAGGACTTCAAGCGCCTCGGTGACGGCGACGCCGGTCCGAACACCGGGGGGATGGGGGCGTACTCGCCGCTCGAGTGGGCTCCGCCGGGTCTCGCCCACGACGTCGTCGAGCGGGTCGCCCAGCCGACGATCGAGGAGATGCGCCGCCGCGGGACGCCCTTCGTCGGGGTCCTCTACGTCGGCCTGGCGCTCACCTCGCGAGGGCTGCGGGTGATCGAGTTCAACGCTCGCCTGGGCGATCCGGACGGGCAGGTGTCCCTTGCCAGGCTCAACACTCCGCTGGGCGGTCTGCTCCACGCCGCGGCGACCGGGAGGCTCGAGAGCTTCGGCCCGCTCCGGATCAGCCGCGAGCACGCGGTGACCGTCGTCGTGGCCGCCGAGGGCTACCCCGCGACGCCCCGCAAAGGCGACCCGCTCACCGGTCTCGACGAGGCCGAGGAGGTCGACGGCGCCTACCTCCTGCACGCCGGCACGACGCGGGACGGCGACGGCCTGGTCGTCTCGGCGGGCGGTCGCGTCGTCGGGGTCCTGGCAACCGGGCGCAGCCTCGCGCAGGCGAGGGCCGCGGCATACCGGGCCGTCCGCCTGATCGGCCTGGACGGAGCCCACTACCGCACCGACATTGCTCTTGCCGCGGAGCGTGGCGAGGTCCACGTGCCCGGAGGCATCCATGAGTGACCTCCCCGGTTACACCCACGTCTACTCGGGCAAGGTGCGTGAGCTCTACGCACCGCTCGACGCCTCGGGCCGGGCGCGGGAGGACCAGCTGCTCCTCGTGGCCTCGGACCGGATCTCGGCGTTCGACTTCGTCCTGGAGACCCCCATCCCGGACAAGGGTGCGGTGCTGACCCAGCTGTCGCTGTGGTGGTTCGAGCGGCTCGAGGACCTCGTGCCCAACCACCTCCTCTCGACCACCGTGCCCGACGCCGTGGCCGGGCGCGCCGTGCTCGTCCGGCGGCTCGAGATGGTGCCGGTCGAGTGCATCGCCCGGGCCTACCTGACCGGGGGAGGGCTGCAGGAGTACGTGGCGACCGGGTCGGTCTGCGGGGTGCCGCTGCCGGGCGGCCTCGTCGACGGGTCGCGCCTGCTCGAACCGGTCTTCACGCCGACGACGAAGGCGCCGCTGGGCGAGCACGACCTCCCGATGACGGTGGCCGGGGTAGACGCCGTGCTCGGTGCACCGCTGCGCAGCCGGGTCGACGACCTGACTCGGCGAGTTCTCGCGCGCGGCAACGAGATCGCCTCCGCACGGGGCATCCTCATCGCCGACACCAAGGTGGAGTTCGGGCTCGACGCCACTGCTGCCGGCGAGCTGGGTCCCATTCTGGCCGACGAGGTCCTTACGCCGGACTCGTCGCGGTTCTGGCCGGCCGACCAGTGGGAGCCTGGGCGCCTGCAGGCGTCCTTCGACAAGCAGTACGTCCGCGACTGGCTCACCTCGGCGGCGAGCGGCTGGGACCGGGGCTCCGGGGAGGCGCCGCCGCCGCTGCCCGACGAGGTCGTCGCACGGACCCGGGCCAAGTACGTCGAGGCCTACGAGCGGCTGACTGGTCGGCGGTTCGGCTGAGGAGGCGCTGCGTGCGAGGCTGTCACCCATGAGCCACTCGGATGCCGTAGAGCTGGGAGCACAGGGGCAGCAGGGGGCGCAGGGACAGCGGGGGCCGCAGGACGGCTCGGCTTGGGGCACCGCCGCCTGGTCCGACGACCCGGCCGTGCCCGGGCTGGCCCGGTTCAAGGTGCGGCAGCGGCTGACCCTCATGGTCAACCGCTACGAGATCCACCATGTCGACACGCAGGGCAACGAGGCGGCCCTCATCGCCTTCGCCGAGCAGAAGCGGATGGCCTTCAAGGAGCAGGTGACATTCTACGCGGACCCTTCCAGGACGCAGCCGGTGTTCGCCTTCAAGGCCCGGCGAGTCATGGACCTCAACGCCGTCTACGACATCACGGACGGACAGGGTCAGGTCATCGGCT
>JAABUK010002955.1_pt1 | contig 29539 bp, 24 predicted proteins | sample 5559141 | NCBI WGS metagenome assembly JAABUK01 (sample SAMN10711869, study PRJNA513367) | rock metagenome | isolation source: Antarctica rocks | place: Antarctica: Victoria Land, Pudding Butte nord | collected 2016-01-03
GGGAAACTCCCCGCCGTCGCCGACCACCTCGAGGCCGCCCGGGCCGACCTACTCGCGTTCACCGTCTTCCCCCGAGAAATATGGCGACAGATCTGGTCCAACAACCCCAACGAACGCCTCAATCGGGAGATCCGCCGCCGCACCGACGTTGTCGGGATCTTCCCCCACCGCGACGCCGTCATCCGGCTGGTCGGCGCAGTCCTGGCCTGGGGGCACCTCCCGCTTGCGGGGAACAGCACGACGAATGGGCCGAACAACGCCGCTACCTCGGACTCGACGTCACCACCCGCTCACGAATGGTCCTGACCACCACCGACTCAGAGGAGGCCAATCACCTCGCCATCGCCGGCGCCCTTAGCGCCTGACCCCCCGAAGGATCACCGACGTACACCACTCCCAAGGACTTGACCGAGTGGCGCTGGCGCGGGGTGTTCCGCTCGCTCGTGGCACATCAGGCAGCGCTTGCTGCTGCGCCGCCGGCTTCGATACCTGCGGGTCGACGCATCCGACCAGAGCCGACCGATCTTGCGCCGCCTGGGTTTCCGCCAGCTCGGGACCAGCACGCCCTTTGTGCACCAGGTTGCACGAGCCTGACCGACGACACGACTCGGACGCCGGCGTGTCCACCGTCGCCAGAGGGGCCAAACGGTCACTAGGGTCGGCGATGCGCCCTTACAGCCGTCGACGAGGAGATCCAGGATGCCCATCCCGACCGAGAACGTGGGTTCGCTCCCGCGGCCGACGCGCCTGCAGGAGGCCATCGCGGCGTACGACGCCGGTAGCCTGAGCTTTGAGGGGCTGGCTGGGCAGCAGGACGCCGCCTGCCAGGACTCGATCCAGCGAATGGAGGCCACCGGCGCCCCGATCGTCTCCGACGGTGAGCAGCGGGCCTCCAGCTTCGCGACGTACCCGCTCACCGACACCCTCGCAGGTACGGGGTTGGCGCAGAATCTGGCCGCCGACGGCCAGTATTTCGCCATCTTCGACGATGGCCACCATCGCCAGCTGCCGCGGTTGACCGGCGGACCGTTCCGCTACAAGACGTTCGCGGCGGACTACCTGGCCAAGTCGTTGCCGTATGCCGCCAAGCCGATGAAGCAGGCGGTGATCGCGCCGTCGATGATGTCACTGCTGTACCCGCTGGATGGCGAGGTCGACGGCTACTCGCGTGAGCAGTTCCTGCGTGACGTTTGCAACGAAGCGGAGAAGGACATCCGCCAGGCCTTCGCTGTCGGTGCCCAGCGGGTGTCGATCGACTTCACCGAGGGCCGGTTGGCAGCCAAGAACGACCCCCGCAACCCGTGGACCGGCCGCAGGATGCTCGAGCAGTTCATCGAGCTGAACAACCGCGTCATCGACCGGTTCTCGGCGCAGGAGCGCGTCAACATCGGGATCCACACTTGCCCGGGCGGCGACATGGACTCGGTGCACTCGGCCGACGTCGACTACGCGGAGCTGCTGCCGTCGATGTTTCAGATGAACGCCGGCTACTTCCTGATGCAGTTGGCCAGCGAGCAGGACAAGGAGCGTGTCTATCGGCTGGTCGGCGAGCACAGCCGCGACGACGCCAACGGTGTCCCCCAGGTGTGCTTCATCGGCGTGATCGACCCGCTTAACCCAACCGTCGAAACCGCCGAACAGGTCGCGGCTGACCTGGTGACTGCGTCGAGGCATATCCCCAAGGAGCGGCTCGGCTCGACGGACGACTGCGGCTTCTCGCCGTTCAGCATTGACGACAAGCCCAAACACGGCTCGCCGGACTTCGCCCGCGACGTCGCCTTCGAGAAGATCACCGCCCGCGTTCAGGGCACCCAGATCGCCGCCGAGCGACTGGGCTTGTGATCGCCGGGCGCGGTGCCCTGCCGATGCCCGTGTCGTCCGGACGGTGACGCCAGCCTACGGGGGAAGATCCGAGACGCGGGGCGGGGGTGAGGACCGCCGGTGTTGCATGAGCTGTCGAGGCAAGGCGGCTCGGCCGGATAGACAAACCCCGGCTGACCGTCGAAGGACCACCCGTCGCGGACGCCCTGGTCGAACAGCGAACGGGCAGGATCCCGGGGCGCCGCGCCCGAACTTCAGGAGACGGTCGGTCTCCGCCTCGAGCCAGCGCCGATGAGCCGCGTTGTCCAACCTGTTCATTGAAGCCGTCCTTGATCCGTGTATACGGGTGTTACTTCAGACGGTGCCGGTCGCTGAGGTAGCAAGGATCATCAGGGCGCCGCCGAGCGGGCCTGCCGCCAGGGCCACCGACCCGGCCCACCTTCAGCATCCCTCTCAGCCTGAGATGGGTGCCTCGTCGGACGTATGGAACTAGTGCGTAGAGCAACCTAGGACGGATCGTTTTGGCCTGCGTCCGGGGTGAGGATGACTTTGACGTGCTCGCCGCTAGTTGATGCGTGGAAGGCGTTGGCGGTTTGGTCGAGTGAGTAGACGCCGGTGACGAAGTCCTCAGAGCGCACCTGTCCGGCGAGAAGCAACCTGATGGCTTGGTCAAAGTCTTGGGGCTCGTAGGTGGCGCTGCCTTGAATTTTGACCTGAAGGTCTTGGATTTCGGGCAGCGGCACACTGACCGGCCCCGCTGGGACGCCGACGATGGCGACGGTTCCGCCCTTGAGCGCCATGGTGACCGCCTGGTCGACGGTGCGCTGGTTCGCGACGCAGTCGAAGACGATGTCGGCACTTTCGCCGAGTTCCTGACGGACGGTAGCGGCGACGTCAGGGCGGGCGGCGTCCACGACCGCGTGCGCGCCGAGCTGGAGAGCTCGTTGCCGCTTGTTATTCAGGACGTCGGTGACCACTATGCGTCGGGCGCCTTGATCTAGAACCACGCGGAGCAGGAGCAGCCCGATGGCGCCAGCCCCGAGTATGGCGACGGCCTTACCGTCAATCGGTCCAGCGAGGCGGGCGGCGTGGACGGGCGTCGACAATGGTTCGATGAGGACGGCTTGGCGATCGTCAAGCGCGTCGGGCACTGGGTGAAGCCGGTTGGCGGGGATGGAGAAGAAGTCGGCCATCCCGCCTTGGTCGTAGACGCAGCCAAAGAACTTGAGGCTCTCACATAGGTTGATTCGACCGGCTTTGCACTGTTTGCAGGTCCAGCAGGGCAGGGTCGGTTCGACGACGACTCGCTGTCCCACGCTCACGCCGGTGGCGTTGAGGCTGAGTTCTGTGACGACGCCTGCGACTTCATGGCCTGGGGCGTACGGCAACGAGATGAAGGGGTGTTGCCCGTGCATGGCATGAGTGTCGGATCCGCACACTCCGACCGCAGTCATGCGGACTAGCGCCTCCCCGGCTTGTGGGGTGGGAACGGAGGAGTGTTCGATGGTGGGGCCGCGGTCGGCTGAGACGATTACCCGCCGCATGGTCGTGGGTACGGCGCTGGTGACATCGATCATGGGATCACGTGTTCTCTCTCGTGGTGGCGTCGTGGCGTTCGGTGAGTTCGGCTGGCGATCAGGGACCGACCCGCTGCAGCACGCGGACGGTCTCGAGGTAATTGCTGCTGCGTTGCTCGTAGTAGTCGGCAAGCTCTGATCGCGGGGGAGGCGACCAGCTCAGTCGTTGAAATCAGCCTGGCTAAGACCTCGTGTTCAGTCATCAGGCCCGCTGCCTGCGCGCCGAGCAGCGCTGCGCCGCGGCCGGAGGCAGCGGAGACATTGACGGCTCGCAGCGGGAGGGCAAGCACATCGGCGAGAAGCTGCCGCCAAACCGGATGGGTACTTCCACCGCCAGCCAGGCGCAAATGGTCCACCGGTGACTCGGCAAGCAGGGCATGCACGGCGTCCGCGATCGAGAACGCGACGCCTTCGAGCGCGGCGCGTAGCAGCCGACTCCGGTCGTGCCGTGGGGAGAGCCGGACCCAGGCGCCGCGCATGTCGGGGTCAAGGTAGGGGGTCCGCTCTCCTTGCAGATGCGGCAGAAAGTACGGGTCGTCTTTATGGGGCGGCAGTGACGCTGCGGCATACAGCTCCGCCCAGGAGGCGCCGGGGACACTGCGGACCCGGTCCAGGTCCAGGCCGGCGTTGGCGACTGCTCCCATGCCGTACCAACCGCGGCTAGTCGCCGCCCTGTACAGATGGGTCACCGGCGGCTGGCCGTGGGGACGCGAGGGCAAGGACGCGTAAGGAGTGACGACTTGAGCACCGCTGCCGATGGTCAGCTGCGCTGTACCGACCGTCAGCCCGGAGCCGAGTGCCGCGGCTGCGGTATCAGCCGCGCCTGCGGCGACCGGGACACCAGTGGGCAGGTTAAGCAGGTCTGCTCCAACTGCGGTCAGCTGCCCCGCGCAGCTTCCGGCGCTGGCCAGCAGCTCGGGCAGGAGTCGTGAGTCGAGTTTGAGGGCCCCGACAATGTCGCTGTCCCAGCGGTCTGCCGCCACGTCGTACAGCAGCGTCGCTGAAGCGTCGCTTGGCTCGGACCAAATCTGCCCGGTCAACTGCGCGCAGAGCCAGTCTTTCGGTCGTAGTGCCCACCGAGATCGCCGGTAGGTCTCAGGTTCGTTGTCTCGCAGCCAGGCCAGCATCGGGCCGGCCATCCCTGGAGTGAGCGGATTGGCCAGCCGGACACCCAACTGCGACGGCAGCTGATGGTAGGCGCCGAGCCGCCCGACCGCCCTGGAGTCCGACCACAACATCGCCGAGCGCACCGGCTTTCCGAGGACATCGGCCGGGACCAGTCCATGCATCTGCCCGGACAGACCCACTGCTCGTATGTCGACGCGGACGCTGTCAAGGACCTGGCGGACGGCGACAATGGTCGCGGACAACCATCTGAGCGGATCTGTCTCGGCCCACCCCGGATGGTCGTGCACGACCGGGTAACTCGCACTGGCGTGGGCGAGCAGCTCACCCCCCAGCTCGGTCACGACGGCCTTGACCGAGCTGGTACCCAGGTCGATTCCGAGCAGCGCGGGGCGGCTGGCGGACGGGGACGTCATGGGCTGCGCTTTCCAGGGCATGAATCGCGAACGAGATATCGGGCGCGGAACCAACTCAGCAGGTGATGATGACCTTGTGGACGGTGGAGTCGGTGGCGAGGGCGTCTATCGCTTTGCCGTAGTCGTCCAGCGAGAACCGGTGGGTGATGATGCCGTCGGTCTTCGCGCGGCCGGTGCGTAGAGCGGCAATGGCGGCGCCGAAGGAGGTCATCTCGGCGAAGGAGCCCTTGATGGTGATCTCGCGGCGGAAGACATCGAAAGGATGAAAGGTGACGGTCTCGTCGGCACGGGTGACGCCGTAGACCATTACGGTGCCGCCGTTGCGGGTCAACTGCACGCAGATGTTGCCTACTGCGGTGGATCCGGTGGCTTCGACCACGACGTCGTACCCGTCGCCGGAAGGGGACGCGGCCATAAGCGTGGGGATGTTGGCCTCGGGGTTGCCGCGGTCGATCAAGACGGTGTTGTCGATGCCCAGGGCGGTCGCGGTGTCTAGCTTGAACTGGGTCGGCGCGGCCACGGTGACCGATGAGGCTCCGCTGCGGCCGATGAGCTGAGCCAGCAGCAGCCCGGTGGGGCCGGCGCCGAGGACGAGGGCGCTGGCGCCGGGGCGCAGGTTCAAGGTCTCCACGCCATGCATAGCGCAGGAGGCGGGCTCGGTGAATACGGCGGTGTCCTTGTCCAAGCCCTCGACGGAGAACACCAGGTTGTGGTCGACGGTGACGTACTCAGCGAAGAAGCCGGGGTAGTTGCTGCCCAGTCCCTTGGCATTCGAGCACAGAATCAGCCGCCCTGAGAGGCAGTACGCGCAGGTGCCGCAGTACACGTTGGGGTTGACGGTAACTTGTTCGCCGATGGCGAACCGCGTGATGCCTTCGCCGAGCTGGTCGATCACTCCGACCATCTCGTGGCCGGGGATCAGTGGAAAGACGGCGTTGAAGTCGCCGTGGTGGATGTGCAGGTCGGTTCCACAGACTCCAACCTGGTCAATTCTGATCCGCACCTCCCCGGCCTCGGCTTCCGGGGTTGGAATTTCAGTCACCTGGTAGCTGAGGGGCGCGTCGTAAACGACAGCCTTCATGGGTTTCCTCTCGTGTCACGTCGGTGGGCCATGTACCACGGTGGTCACCCATGGGCTTCCAGTCAGCAGATGTCGGGCTTTCCGGTGCGCCAAACCAACTCGTCGCCATGTGGCAGCGGCATGTCGCTGCCGTCGCGTAAGAGAGACTTTGACCCCGATATGTCACCGATGTCAAGGCCCTCGTCGCAACTAACTGACATCGGTGACATATCGTGGTCAGGAGTTGATCACTAAACCTCAACCCACCTACCACGCCACTCAAGGACCTCAAGATGCCGCGACTCGACATCGCAGACCCCGCACACAAGGCACAGGCGGTCGCAGCCACCGGCCGCGCGATTACCGCGGTGCTCGACCGGGCAGTCATCGCCGTCGACTTCGATGGCACCCTGGCCCCGATCACCGCCCACCCAAAGGACAGTCGGGCCGCTCCCGGCGCGGTCGAAGCGCTGACCGCCCTCGCCGCAGCGGGAGCGAGCGTGGCCATCATCACCGGTCGCAGCGCCATGTCAGCGCTGGAGGCTGGCGGCTTCGCGGACATCCCAGACTTAGTCATCGCAGGCAACTACGGGGCCGAACTCTGGCACAACCACCATCTCGAGTCACCACCGCCGCCGCCCGCAATCAACAGGCTCAGCCAGGAGCTGCCGCACCTCATCCAGCAGCTGGTGAGGGATCCCTCGATATGGGTTGAGGACAAGGGCTTGTCGCTCGTCGTCCACGCCCGCCAGACCAGCGACCCCCAAGCTGCCCTCGACGCGCTGCACGACCCCCTCGCCGCGGTGGCCTCGACCATGGAACTCGAGGTGCACCCGGGTAAAGACGTTCTCGAGGTGCGCCAAGCTGGTATCGACAAGGCCACCGCGCTGACCCGGCTGCTGCGTGACACCACCTCCGCGCTGGTGTACATCGGCGACGACGTCGGTGACATCCCCGCCTTCCGCGCCAGCCACCACTGGCGCAGTTGCGCCCAGCGACCGGCGCTCACGGTCGCCGTCGTCAGTGGGCCCGGCTCCCCGGTCGCAGGCATCGCCGACCTGGAGCTGACCGGCCCACCAGCCGTCGTTGCCCTTCTCGCTGACCTCGCACCGGGTGGCGTTGAGCCTCGGTGAGAAGCCGGAGAATATCCGGGACATAGGGCGCATCGACTGCGCCTGAGGTCCGCGCACGGTCGGCGGCATTGCCAATGAACCCTCGCCTCGCGTCCGGCGTGTGACCGGCCGGTGCGCGCCGTCACGGACCAGGAGGTGCGGTGGTCAAACATCAGAAGTGGCTCCGAGTGCTCGTCATGGCACCCGGGGTGGCACGGTCGTCGTCGTGGGTGTCCCGAGCGAGCCGCTGCGGGTGCCGATGCCCGAGATCCTGGACGGTCATGTGCGCATCCAGGGCAGTGCCACCCGCACTAGTTCGGACATCGAACAGGCCGTCATCTGCTGTCCCAGGGCTTGGTCCGCGGGAGGACTTCGTCACCACGACATACCCGCTGTAGTGCGCTCAACAGGCCTTCGCCGCGGCGAGCAGCGGCGCGGAGGTGAAGGTCGGCCTACGCCCGACGGCCGACTGACGGCTCGCTGAATCAGGTCCGCGCCGGGGGCTCCCGGCTGACCTCATACGGTGGTGAAGGGTCGCGCCCGGCCGTCGATGACCTGCACCAGATTGTCCAGCCGCCGCATACCTTCGCTGGCGAGGTAGTCCTTACGCTCCGGCTGGCTCAGCCCGACGGTCTCCTTCCAGATGGACCGGCCTGCGATGAAGCCGCTGACCCCGCCCTCGTCGCAGCAGATGCGGAGCACCTCGGCGAACTGGTCGAACTCAACGCCCGCGGACAGCACTGCCCACGGCACGTCAAGCGCGTCGGCGAGCCGCCGGCAGGCAGCAGCGCTTCCCGGGTACTCGATCTTGATCAGGTCGGGTTGGAGGTCGTTCAGCAAGAGAGCTGCCTCGACGATCCGGTCCCCGCGCTGCTCGGAGGTCAGCACGCCCTCACTCGCGAGGGGAAAGATGAGGTTCTCGATCACTGAGGGGACGCCGGCCTGACGGCAGTCGGCCACCACGTCGCGGACGATGTCCCGGATCTCTGCGGTGGTGTCGGGTTCGCCGGGTGCGGCTCTGCGGTCGGCGCGCAGCTGCACGAAGAACTTCAGCGCGGTGGCGCCCGAGTCCTTGACCCAGGAAGCATTGAGGGCCGGGTCGCGGTGGGTACGAGGCTCGCCGTTGATCGTGCCGCGCTCGGCCGGCTCGGCAGCCAGAAGAACTCCGTAGCCGGGTCCTTCCACGGGCAGCGACGTGATGGCGGGGATGCCGAACGTCGGGTCGAGGAGGAACGCCGATGCCGTCCCGCGCAGCGCCTGAACCGTGTCGGCCTTGATCTGAACCAGCTCTGCATCGCTCGGGTTGGCGATTCCTTTGGCGTGGTACATGCGCTTGAGGGTGTTGCGCTGATCCATCGCGACTATGGCGAAGGTGTCCTGGTCGGTGGCGATGTCGGCCAGCGTCGTGGTGGCGCTGTTGGGGGTGCGGGTCATGCGACTGTCTCCTGGTGTTGTGGTGGTTTATGCCGTGCAGGCGTCGAGCGGGGCTGTAAGCGGCCGAAGTCGGCAGCGAATCGGGCGTCCGGGCCGGTCGGTCGGCTGAGGCCAACCGCGCTGTTGTCACCGGTAGCAGTCATCTGGTCGGCCTGGTCCACGGCGTGGGCAGCGAAGAGTGCGGCTCCGAACGCGCCGGCTTGGGCGCGGGTGGAGAAGCGTACGTTGGTCAAGGACAGCTGCTTGGCTGTCCGGACCGAACGCATCCCGATCCAACCGCCGGCGACGACGGTGGCGCTGACAGGGCCGGTCTCCTGAGCCATGCGGGCGAGGCACGCCCGGGCTTCGTCCATCGCGTGATCAAGTGTGGCGCGCCACAGTGTCGCCGGGGTGATGTCATCGCGAGCGGCGACGATCTTGAGTATCCCATCGCTGTTGGCGGCGCCGCGGACCTCGAGGCCCGGCAGAGGCGTCAAGGACGGCGGCAGGTTCATTACCGCCCTGTCCAGCCTGCTCCGGCCCTCGGAGTCGTCAGCCCCCAGCAGCCGTAGGGTCCGCCGCAGCACTAGACCGGCCTTGGTACCGCCGATGAGCGCCCGTCGGCCCGCCAACACGTGGTGTACCACGTCGATGCCGTTGCGGGCCAACCGCTCTCGAGCGGCGTAGTCGAGTTCGCCGGGCACGGTCCGCACCAGAGCCTCGGCGGTGCCAAAGGAGTCGAACAGCTCGTCTGCGCCTAGGACGCCACACCCGATTGCGGCAACGGGATGGTCGTGGCCCGCAACCGTGAGCACCGCTCCGTGCAGAATCTTCGGCACCGGCCCATGGCAGTTGCTGGACCTGCCCAGCGGCGTACCGGCTAGCACTCGCGGGGGTACAAGCTCTGGGGAGGCACCGACCGCTGCGACGGCTGCTGGCCAGAGCGCCTCGGTGTCCTGGTCGAGGAGGCCGGTGCGGGCCAGCAGCGACAGCTCGGTGGCGGCCTCGCCTCCCAGCCGGTAGACGACATACTCGGCGACGTTGAGCCAGGTCTTGCGGGTGAAGTCGACTCCCGTGCTCCGCATCCAGGCCAGTTTGGCGACGGTCGCCGTCGGCGAGACCGGCAGTCCGGTCCGCCCCCAGAACTGCTCAAGCACCTCGGCAGGGAACCGGCTCATCTCCTCCGCGCCACGAGGGTCGAACCAGGCGATGATTGGAAAGACGGCATGGCTGTGCTCGTCGAGCAGCACCCCCGCCTCCCCCATCGCGGTCACACCGATACCGCTCACCCGTACCGGCCCGAGCTCGGCTGTGGTCTTGAGCACTGCTCTCTCGAGCAGGTCGAGGACGGTGCGAGCGAGATCTTCTGCTGGCATGTCGGTGTATCGGCCGTCGTGGTTGGTCCAGCGGGACGGTGTGGCGGCCGACAGGATCTCCGTGCCCTCGATACCGGTGACCAGCACCTTGCTGTCCGTAGTGCCGATGTCCACACCGAGCAGGATCTCGGTGGTCACAGCGGAGTTGCCGAGTTGGGCCAACCATGGCCAGGGGAGCACACTAAAGCGTGGCAGTCGCCTGAAACTTGCCAGTCGCCCAAGCTGTGGCAGGCGGTCAGCCGACCCGGAGAACATGCGTGTGGCCTTCGCCGGGACGCCGCCCGTTCTGCCGCGTGGTGCATCCAGAGCTCCGATCAGTCGGGCGGGGACGATGACAGTGCCGGTTAAGTCTGGATGGTGCGTGCCGGGTGTCGAAGAATCCGAGAAACCTCCTGCATGGTGGTGGCGGCGCCGTCGACGGCTAAGTGCGGGACGACCGGTCGGGTCACGGGAGCGCTAGCGCCGTCGAGATTGGCGGCTAAGTCCTGGGGCTGTCCTCGAGATCGACGTCGCTCGCGAGCTAAGTCGAGAGGGACGGCAACCCAGATCAGGTTCAGCGCCGTCGGCTCAAAATCCGCGAAAGCATCGTCCCATGCACCGCGATCGCTGATCTCAGTGGTGAAGGGTGCGACCAAGACAACCGGTCGCCCGACGGCGATGTTTTCCAGGGCGGTATCGAGCACACACCGGTAGCGGGCGTGTCGAATCGGGTCTCGCAGCGCTGGATGATCAAAGTCAAGGGGAATTCCTGCCAGCAGGCAAATCTGGCCCAAGAGGGGGTTGGTCATCGCGTCTAGGTCCAACAAGGCGGCACCGCAGGCCTGGGCCAGGGCGCGGCCTAAAGTCGTCTTGCCTGTCCCTGCGGCTCCGGCGACAACAAACACTGCCGTCAACGGTGCTGGCTGGCCGGCCGAGGGGTCTGTGAGGGAGTGAACGGTCAGCCAATCCTACGAATGGGTGAGATGGGAACAGTGCCGCTGGACTCACGCAGCCGTAGTTCCACAGGCAGGACTATGTGACGTTTAAGCCGCGCGGTTGGTCTGTCAATGCGTTGGAACAGTCGACGCGCTGCCGTGACACCGAGCAACCATGGGTCCTGGTCGATGACGGTAATCGCAGGCTCAACGCAGTCAGCCATGGGAAAGTCACCGAAACTGATGAATCCCATGTCCGCGTGGCCGCGCGAGTGCAACTCCGGCACTAGGCGGATGGACATCTGTGAGTTGGTGCAGAAGATCGCCGTCGCCGGGTCGTCCCGATTCAGAAGCCGGTCAAGGACGCGCGTTGCGAAGTCGGGGTCCTCGTGGTCGATGACCCTCAGGTCCGGGTCGATGACTAGGCCGCGCTCGACGATCTCCGCCTCATAGCCGCGTAGCCGCGAAGCCGTCGTCTCGACGGCTAAAGCGTTGCCGACGAATGCGATGCGACGATGACCAGTGCCCGCCAACTGGGCGACCGCCTTCCGCGCTCCTCCAACATCGTCGTGGACCACATCGTCGGCAGTGACTCCCCGCGGGGACCGATCGACGAATACGACCTGGGTTCGCTGCTGCCAGGGGCGGATGTACCGGTGGTCGGAGGAGATGGGGACGATGATCAGGCCGGAAATGTGGCGACGGAGCAGAACTTCGACAGCAGCTTGCTCCTCTTCAGGCTGGTAGCCGAGGTTCGTGATCATCACAGCCGTCTGCCGAGAGTGCGCTTCATCGGCAATCGCTTGTATGACCGCTCCGAGGAAGACGTCTGCGCCGCTGGGAACAGCGACGCCGATGGCGCTGTCGCGCCCGTGTCGGAACGTCTGAGACAGCATGTTGGGCACGTAATTAAGCTCATCGATGGCGCCCTGCACGCGCTTGCGAACACCGTCTGAAACGTAGCGGTCGTCGTTGATCACCCGCGAAACAGTTTTGCCGCTTACGCCGGCTCGAGCTGCGACATCGCGCATGGTGGTCAAGGGATCACTCCTCCAGTTGACCGTGTCGGACCAAAGTGTGTCATCGGTGTCAAGGAAGCTGCAAACCCACGTTGGAAACGGTAGATCCCGGTGCTGACGCTAGCCCGTGTCATCGGTGACACCACCTCGGTCAAAAACAGTCTGACACCGGTGACAAGAAACCCTTGACAAGAGGGCAACTCCGGAGCAGGGTGGCGCTCACGATTTAACGGGCTCCTCCGGTCAACGCCTGCCCCGTGACGCCTGAGCAATGCTCGCATCTCGATCTACAGACCTGACATAGGAGCCCCAGCCGACCTGGGTCTGACCCACGGCGGTGAAGTGCAATGCCAACGTCGGCCTTCGTGTCGACACGCCCGGATTGAAGGCTAGTTCGCGTCCAAGTGGGGTGCATGGCCGGGGCTTCCTGAACGCACAGATCGAGCTGAAAGGAACAACGCCGTATGAACACACACAGTGAACCCGCACCCGCGTGCAGCCTCCTCATCGACGTAGAGGCGCCCGCGTGACGAGCAGCCCCGCCCGAGACGGCGCCACAGCGACCTCCAGGCCCATCCTCAAGGCGACCGGTCTGACCCGGAGCTTCGGTCATGTCCGCGCCCTGGATCACGCCGACTTCGACATCTATGCTGGCGAGGTGGTCGCGCTCATCGGCGACAACGGGGCCGGCAAGTCGACCATGGTCAAGGCGATGTCGGGCAACCTGCCGCTGGACTCCGGTCAGATCGAGTTCGAGGGACAGCCTGTCGAGCTGAGCTCGCCGCAGCAGGCCGCGGCGTTGGGCATGGAGGTCGTCTATCAGGACCTGGCGCTGGCCCCGCATCTCGACCCTACCCAGAACGTCTTCCTGGGCCGGGAGATCCCGGCCAAGGGACCTTTGGGCCGGCTTGGGTTCATGGACAGCAAGGAGATGCGCCGGCAGTCCCGTGGGTTCTTCGACGACCTCGGCGCCACGGTTCGGTCGTTGACTACGCCGGTCGGGTCCATGTCCGGGGGCCAGCGGCAGGGCATCGCCATCGCCCGCGCGATCGCCTGGGCGAGCAAGATCGTGTTCCTCGACGAGCCCACCGCGGCGTTGGGGGTGGTGCAGACCAAGAACGTATTGGAGACCATCAAGCGCGTGCGGAACAAGGGCATCGCCGTGGTGCTGATATCCCACTCCATGCCACATGTCCTAGAGGTCGCCGACCGCGTCCAGGTGATGCGGTTGGGGCGCCGGGTCGCAACCTATAAGGGCTCCGAAACCTCAGTCGAACAGCTGGTCGGCGCCATGACCGGCGCGCTGGACGCCGTGGACACCGAGAAGGGGTCGGCCGCATGACCAGCGAAGTGGCAGCGGCCACGTCCGAGGCACCGGTGGTCGACACCGGCGCAAACTCGGAGGAGCCGTTTTGGAAGCGGCTGGTCAACTTTCAGTCGGTCTGGATCCTCGGCGTCCTGCTCGTCATCGTTGCCTTCTTCGCCGCAAAAGGCAGGGGAAAGTTTTTCTCAGCCGGCAACCTCTCCACGATCAGCCAGAACGTGTCGATCCTGGCGGTGATCGGGGTCGGGATGACCTTTGTGATCGTCACCTCGGGGATTGACCTGTCGGTCGGGTCCGTGCTGATCTTCTCGTCGGTGATCTCGGCCAAGGTGATGCTGGCGGTCGGCGGCAACAACGTCGGCGTACTGCTCGTCGGTCTCCTGGCCGCGCTCGTCACCGGCCTCCTGTGGGGTCTGCTCAACGGCTATCTGGTGGCGATATCCGGGGTACCCCCGCTGATCGTCACGCTTGGGACGCTGTCGCTGTCGCTGGCTCTTTCCCAGGTCATCACCAACGCGCTGGACGTCGGCGTGGACGCGACGACGCTGACCGATATCGGGCAGTACGACAAGATCATCGGCATTCCGGTCATCTCGTTCGTCGCCATGGTCGTTGTGATTATCGGCGGGATCACACTGCACCGCACCCGGTTCGGCCTTTACACCTTCGCGGTCGGCTCCAACGAAGAGGGCGCGAAGAGGGTCGGTGTGCGGACCCGTCGGCATCTCGTCGCGGTCTACGCGCTGTCCGGTTTTTTGGCCGGCCTCGCCGCCATCATGTACCTCTCGCAGTTCGGGACGACCAGCATCGGGGGCCTGACCCTGCTCAACCTCAACGCGATCTCGGCTGTCGTCATCGGTGGCACCTCGATCTTCGGTGGTCAGGGTTCGATGTTCGGCACGGTCGTCGGCCTGTTCATTCCGGCCGTTCTCCAGGCGGGCTTCGTCATCATCGGCGTATCTCCCTACTGGCAGGGGGCCGCGTTGGGTGCGGTGCTGATCGCCGCCGTCTATGTGGACCAAACCCGCAGGGCAGCCGCCATGCGGGGATCGAGAAAATGAAGGGAATCGCAGTGAAGCGTTCACAGCTTTTGGTGGCGGCCGGGACCTCCACCGCACTCGTTGCCTTGGCGGGTTGCTCTTCCAGCAAGCCGGCCACGACAACGAGCAGCTCGAGCACGTCCTCGACGCCGACGTCCTCATCGACGTCCGCATCATCGTCGTCGTCATCGACGAGCAGCGCGGCGGCGGGAGGTCCTGCAGCGCCGACCAAGGCGAGCAAGAAGTACAAGTTGAGCTTCATTCAGGGCGTTGCCGGGGACAACTTCTACATCACCATGCAGTGCGGAATTGAGGCTGAGGCGGCCAAGCTGGGCGTCACCGTCAACACGCAGGGACCGGCCAAGTTCGATGCCACGTTGCAGAAGCCCATCGTGGACTCGGTGCGGCAGAGCAAGCCGGACGCGCTGTTGATCGCGCCGACGGACACCAAGGCCATGAAGGCTCCGCTGGACGCCGCCGCAGCGGCAGGTATCAAGTTGGTCTTCGTCGATACCACGCTCGCCGACCCGTCCAAGGCGGTCTCGCAGATCGCCTCGGACAACTTCGGCGGCGGAGCCGCGGCGTTCACCGCCATCAAGCAGCTCGCACCGAGCGGTGGCAAGGTGCTGGTCCTGTCGGTCAAGCCCGGCATTTCCACCACCGACGCCCGGGTCAACGGATTCGAAAAGGCGGTGAAGGCAGACAAGTCGTACAACTACCTCGGGGTCCAGTACGACCAGGACGACCCGACTGTCGCTGCACAGGTGACCACCGCGGCGCTGCAGAAGGACCCCGACATCGTCGGGATCTTCGCCACCAACCTGTTTTCGGCGGAGGGCGCAGCGACCGGCATCAAGCAGGCCGGGAAGACTAACAAGGTCAAGATCGTCGGCTTCGACGCCGGCCCCGCCCAGGTCAAGGATCTCAAGGCGGGCACAGTGCAAGCATTGGTCGCGCAGCAGCCCTACAAGATCGGGGTCGACGGCGTGGACCAGGCGGTCGCCGCCCTCGACGGCAAGCCTGCCGTCACGGCCAAGATTCAGACCGGGTTCACGGTGCTGACCAAGAGCACCATCGACTCCAGCGGCGCCGCCTACAAGGCTGCCTGCTAGCAGAACCGCGCTCGAGCGGCGGACGCGACCCCTACATCCAGGGGTCGCGTCCGCCGCTTCGCCACCAGCCACAACCCGCTACTACATGGCATCGCCAGGACGGCGGCCCGGGACACGATGGGTCCCGAGGGGCCGGCGGGCACTTCATCCCGCACACCGCCGACGACTACCACCTCGACTCCTACCAGCGGGGCGCCCTGGAGCCTGCCGTGCGGGATCCTGGGGTCCGCAATTTCGTCACAGAGCTCACGGCGCGTGGCACCCTTTCGGAGGGTTCACCGCATACGGTCGCGGCGAGACCCGCACCGGCGCCAGCACCGACAACGCAGCGGTCGACCAGTCCCGCGTCGCGGTCATCGCAGTCGATGTGTTCGTCCCTTCTCGTGGTGGCGTCGTTCCGCGACGTGGCTAGCCGGGCAGTCTGCCGCCGTCGTGTGGGTGTACTGGTATCAACCGGCCGCGGGTTCTGGGCTGCAGTGGCGGTTCACCGACCGGGCCTCCGCTCGTCACGAGGTCGCTCGATAGCCGGCACTATCTGCTTCTGCAAGGCAAACCTCCGCCGCTCGGATGCCGTCCGAGGTGCCGAGGCTCGTGACGCTGGCCGCGGCAGAGGCGACGGCCAACTGCAGGCACCGCTCGATCGGCAACCGCTCGTGAAGTCCCAGCAGCACGCCGGCCCCGAACGCGTCGCCCGCTCCCGTGGTGCTTAACACGTGGTCTGGTGATAGTCGAACGGAGCCCTGCCGCCACGTGCGCCCCCCGGGTGCAGCGGCTACGCAGCCGGTTGGGAAGTGGACGACCGCGAGCGACCCGACGCCCCTGTCAAGCAAGCCCACCGCCATCGCCTCGACCGCCACCCAGTCTGTCGCTGCAGCAATGGTTATCGGTCGCGCCTGCACGCCGGTCAACGCACCGGCCTCCCACTCGTTGATAACGATGCTGTCGAGGTGCGGTAAGCACGCCGCGGCCACCTCCGTGATGCGGTCGGCGCCGAGGCTCACTAGTTCCAGATTCGTGCGCAGACCTGCGGCTTGGGCCCGTCGCAACAACTGGGACCATCCGTTACCACCCTCGGGCCGGACACTGTCCATGAGGGGGTGGATGCCGGGTGCGCCGGCATGCAGGATTCGTGCCTGACACCCCTCGACCAAAATCTTTGAGCCGTCGAACAGAGCGTTGGCCCCACGATGGTGAAAGAAGGTTCGGCGGCCACCTAGGCGTTCGACCATGGCATCGGTGAACGCGGTGATCGCTCCAGGAAGCTGCTGGACGTTCGTGGTGTCGATGCCTTGCGCCGTGCACTCGGCAAGCACTAAGGCCGCGTACCGATCGTCACCGATGGCTCCTGCAAGCTCAATCGGAAAGGACGCGCCCAGCCGGCGGAGGTCGACGGCCACGTTGAGGGCGGGTCCGCCCGTGCTGAGCGAGACGTGCTCGATCATCGCCAGGTGCTCCGGGACCGGATAGGCGTCGATCACCTTTGACTGGTCGACAATTATCGAGCCGGCGCAGATCACACCGGCGCGTGGACCCCAAGCGCCGCTCATTCGGCGAGCAGTGCCGGATCGGTCACCTGCAGGTCGTCCTCCAGCGCACGATGAGGAGAGCAGCCGGCCTCGCGCAAGCCCTCGTGGTAGGCGCGGACAGCTTCACCAGGGTCGAGTTCGCCACGGAGCACCAGTGGCATCAGCTGGACCAGGTCCAGCTGGGACTCGGCGTGCTGGATTTTGCGCCCGAAGAGCGCGACCCGACCACCGTTGCGCTCGACGCGGTGCAGTAGCTCGAACGTGTCGCGGGTCGTGCCGGCGGAGCCGCCGAGGACGCCGACAACCATGGAGGAGTCGTGCTCGACGAGCTCAGCCAACGCGCTCGCGCCGTTGTACGCCATCTTGAGGAACACCGGGCGGTGTGCGCTCGTCACCCCAGCCAGGGACCGCACGATGGAGTCGTTGACGAACGGACCGACCTGGTCGCGGCTCAGCTCCGCGGCGTTGGGGTTGAAGACCTCGAGGAAGTGGCGGATCCCGAGCTCGGCAGCCTCCTGCCGGAAGGCGCTGTACGCCTCGAGGGTCGCCAGGTCGGCGTCGCGATCATTGTTGAAGGTGACCGAGTACAGCACCAGGTCGCAGAACGGCTGAACCGCCGACAACAGCGCCGTCCGAAACGGCCGAGAGGGCCGGCTCGTGTAGGTCCCGTTGCGGTGGTTCCAGATGTCCGACGAGTCGTTGGCCCGGATCGCCAGAGTGACAGAGGTCCCGAAAGATCCATCGCGGGCCAGGCGCTCGCCGTTCGAAGCCGACGTCAGGAGGATGTCCACGACGTCCTGCTCGACCAGCGACCGCATCGCTTCCAGGTACGTCTCCCGCGTCCGGTGACGTCCCGGCCGCACCCCACCAGCCGTAACCCCAGGAACCAGTCCTGCTGCGGCAAGCCCGAACGCCATGTCGGCGTCCTTTGCGTCGGCGATGACGAAGTCGGCCGCCGCGTAACGACCTTCAAGGATGTGCGCGAGCTTACGGTCCAGGCGCCGAGGCGGCTGGGTGTGGTCGGTCGGTGCGTCCACGGCGATCTGTCCTCGCGTTTTTGTCGGGCGGGTGTCCGGCACGTCTCACGCACGCTCGCACGTCGCGCTGCAGAACACGGGTGCACGTCACTCTAGAGCCAGCTCGCCACCGGGTTCTCAGACGTTGAACCCGCGGTGGCGGCGGATTGGCTTGCAGGCCGTGAACGGGACCTGCCCGATCGCACCGGGTAGAGCAGCGGCCAGCCGATCAGCCGGATTGCGGACCGCACGGACACCGACTGCTGGCCTAGGCGTAGATGACAGCGTGCCGTTCTCGGCTTGGTAGGCCCGTTGGAGTGGGCCGCTATCGAAATCGCGGGTGGCGCTTCAAAGCAGCATCCGCGGCTTCTCGAGGTTGTCGTGACCTCGGCGTAGGGGCTCAGCGCCGCGTGGCGATGTAACTGGCGTACGTCGCTGCGGAAGGGGATCTGTTTCTCGATAGTGGTGCGGGAGCAACCCAGTACGTCGAGGTCGACGAGTGGCTCCCATTGTCCAAGGAAGATGCCGCGGCCTATCGCAGCGCGGTCGTGATCGGCAACTTCATGGCTATGCGCCAAGGCGCGATGTCGCAGGGCAACAAGTCCGCGAAACTCGCTCGGCTCATCGAGATCGTCGAAGAGGCCGAGGACATCGGCCGCCGTGTGATCGTGTTCTCCCACTTCCGCGACGTTCTCGACAACGTGGCACGGTCCCTGCCCGGCAACGTGTTCGGACCACTCACCGGGTCCGTTCCTGCTACCGCCCGTCAGGTCATGGTCGACCAGTTCTCCGCCGCCGACCACGGCTCTGTGCTCGTCTCCCAGATCCTCGCTGGAGGAGTCGGACTCAACATACAAGCCGCCTCTGTTGTAGTGATCTGCGAGCCGCAGCTCAAGCCGACGACCGAGCGGCAAGCCATCGCCCGCGCACACCGAATGGGCCAACGAGAAACGGTCCAGGTCCACCGCCTGCTCTCCGAGGATGGCGTCGACCAGCGGATCACCGAGATCCTGGCTCGCAAGCGCGAAATATTTGACGACTTCGCACGGGTCAGTGCAACCGCCGAAAGCGCACCCGAGGCGCTCGACGTGTCGGAGGCCGACCTCGCCCGCGCCGTGATCGCCGCCGAGCGTGAGCGAATCCTTGCGCGAGGCCGGGCAAGCTCGGACCAGGACGGAGCTGCCGTCTAGCAGTACTCGACCATCAGGTTGGTGACAGGCGGCTGGTCGAGGGTTGGCCTTTGAGCGCGGTGCGGCCTCGTTGGGTGTGACGCCGCTGACCTGCGGATCTGTCTATGTCCGGAAATCGGAAGGTCAGCGGCTCGACCCCCCTGGCCACCACCGAACCCGAGCATTCAAGCCTCTGACCGGCAGCTTTGCCTTGCGAGAACTGACGTTGCCTATCGGTGATGGCTGACTGTGATTACCGCAATGCGCCGTTTTGGCCTTCATTGGTTGCAATTCCGTTGCACGGGGGCTCGCTAGACCGAACCACTTCGGCCGTGTCCCCTGGTAGGGACTCCCCTGAGTGTCGGCGCGGCGGGTAAAGGGGTAGATCGCGCCGCGACGCCGCGGGCTCGCTTCACGCGCGGCGGCGGCGCTTAGACGGTCGTGGCTGCCGGGGAAGCGTCTGACCAGAGGGACGCATACGAGCGGGTCCAGTGCGTGACGGACCTGATGGTGGCCGTCGTTCCGAGCTGGACCCTCGCGCGTTATTCACTGGCCAGTGACGGCCCGTGCGAGATCGTCGGGGCACATCGCAGGCACGTTGGCTCTCAGCTTGTACGACGTTCGCGGCCGCTCGCTCGGCGCTGTCTGAGCGTGGCCGGACGCCTTCCGACGCGCGTGCCACCTGACAGTTGCCCGACGCGCCTTGCTGTCCACGTTGGACGCATCTGCCTGATTCTTTTTGGCCTCAGGGCCCCGGAAGGGAGAACGGCGATGAGTTCGCGCTCGTCGCATAGTCAGTCATCCAGAAGCCGTCACGCGGGCGGCTCAATTCCAAGAACCAAGGAGAAGAGCATGGGAAGGGTCATCGCGTCGGCGTCGATGTCGTTGGACGGTTACATCGCGAAGGACGACAACACGATCGGTCGGCTGTTCGACTGGTTACAGAACGGGGAAGTGGAGTTCTCCACGGCGACGCAGGACATCACCTTCCACCTGAGCCCACAAAGTGCCCAGTATTGGGAACAGTGGGTTTCCGGGCTAGGTGCCCTGGTGTGCGGGCGGACGCTGTTCGACGTCACCGACGGGTGGGGTGGGCGGCACACCATGGATGTGCCGGTCGTTGTCGTCACTCACCGAGTGCCCACGGACTGGGTCGAGGCCCATCCGGACGCCCCGTTCCACTTCGTCACCGACGGGGTCGAGGCGGCGGTGGCGACTGCCCAGGAGATCGCTGGGGGCGCCGTGGTGGCGGTGACCGCCGGGACTATCGCCCGGCAGTGCCTAGAGCTCGGGCTGCTCGACGACGTCGCCGTAGATCTGGTGCCGGTTGTGATGGGGGGCGGTCGCCCGTTCTTCGGCGAGCTGTCGCTCGAGGACGTCCCGCTCGGCGACCCGACGGTCTGCATCCAGGGAGACCGGGTTACCCATCTGGTGCTCCCCACGAGCATTCGGAACACCTGACGAGGCGACCCGTAGATCACCCTCTCATTATCAAATTCAAGGATGCGGTGAGCGATACCGCGGACCCGTGGCTCGATCGAAGGAGGAGCAAATGTCAAAAGTGTTCTTGACCATGGCGATGTCCCTTGACGGCTTCATCACCGGGCCAAACGACGATGCCCAAAGCCCGGCCGGCACGAACGGAATGCGCCTGATGGATTGGCTCGCCGGAGGCGGGAACGGCGGCAACACCCCATCGGATTTCCGGCCGAGCGACCCGAACAGCCAGATCGTCTTCGACGAGGCGATGTCAAGCGGCGCCGTCATCACCGGGCGACGGACCGGGGACTTTGCCGGCTACTGGGGCGGCGACCACCACGACGGCGTGCCGATCTTCGTCCCAACGCACCAACCACCTGTGCAGAACCCGTATGAGCGGGTCCACTACATCACCGATGGCATCGAGGCGTGCGTGCAACAGGCCAAAGCAGCAGCCGGCGACCGCGACGTGATGCTGCACGGCGCCTACACCGCCCAGGAGTGCCTGAAGGCCGGGGTGCTCGATCTGATCGACATCCAACTGAGGCCGGTCCTCCTGGGCCAGGGCCGACAGTTGTTCGACCGCCTCACACCCGAGCACATCGAGCTCGACCTGGTCCGCACCCTCGACGCCGCCGACACGCTGCACCTGCGCTACGAGGTGCGACACGCGTGAGCCGAGTCCTCGGCTCCACTTTGTGAGTCTGGGTCCCTTAACTGTCAGGGGATGCAGACCTCCACGCCTGACGGTACTGCTGTTGCCGCTTGCCGGGCCCTGCTTGAAGAGCGGGGGGTGTCTGGCATGGATAACTGTGGTCCTCCGCGACTACAAATACGCCCACAGGTCCAGCGCAGTCCTTGTACGCCGGGTCACCCGAGGGGTGTGTCGTTCCGCTTGCGGAATAGCTTCTGGACTCTGACTCTGGTTGCATGTAACGCTGGGATATGGCTGACCATGACACACCGCCCGTTCGTCAGCGGGTCGCCGCTCACCGAGCGCGGTTGCGTCGGCAAGGGCTACGGCCGGTGCAAATTTGGGTGCCCGACGTACGAGCCCCGGGTTTCGCCGCTGAGGCGCATCGACAGTCTGCGCTTGCCGCCGCCAGCGGCCAAGAGTTGGAGGACCAGGGGTTCGTAGAGGCCGTCTCGTGGTTTGGTGACGAGGGCGACCAGGATGGGGAGTGAAGACGCGGCGAAGTGTGGACAGCCGCCGGGGGAAAGCACTACGCGGGCAAGCCGCGCCCGGTGCTCGTCGTGCAGGAGCCGGCCTCCTCATCGGCTAGAGGCTTCGTCGGCAGCCATGACCTCATGGGGCGTGGCGGTGGCCACCCCCGCCTCCAGTGCAACTGCAACTGCTTCGAACTCGGCCAGAGCTGCGGTCAGGTCCTCGACGATCTCGCGAGCGATGACCTCGGGCGCGGGCAGGTTGTCGAGGTCCTCCAGCGACTCGTCACGCAGCCAGGCGATATCGAGGTTCGCTTTGTCGCGGGCCATCAACTCGTCATACGCGAAGGGCCTGAACCGCTCGCTCTCCGCCCGGTCCGACCTGGGGCGGCCCGGCGCGTAGCAGGCGACGAACTCGTCCAGGTGCGCCCGGCGCAGTGGGTTCTGCTTCAACGTGAAGTGCTGGTTGGTGCGCAGGTCGTACACCCACAACCGCGTCGTCCACGGCCGCTCACCGGCCGGCTTCTTGTCGAAGAAAAGCACGTTCGCCTTCACGCCCTGCGCGTAGAAGATGCCGGTCGGCAGCCGCAGCATCGTGTGCACATCGAAGTCGCGCAGCATCCGCCGCCGGAGGGTCTCCCCGGCGCCGCCCTCGAACAGCACGTTGTCCGGTAGGACCACCGCCGCGCGGCCGTTGATGTCGAGGATCGTGGCGATGTGCTGCAGGAAGTTGAGCTGCTTGTTGGACGTGGTGACCACGAAGTCCTGCCGCTCGATCTCCCGGTCCTCCCGCGCCTCGCGCCCGTCCGCACCGACCATGGTCAGCGAGGACTTACGCCCGAACGGCGGGTTCGACAGCACGACCGTATGCCGGGTGCCCGGGTCCGCGATGAGCGCGTCCTTGACCTCGATCAGGCTGTCGCCGTTCGCGGTGCCGATCCCGTGCAGCAGCAGGTTCATCGCCGCCAACCGGGCAGTTCCGTCCACCAGCTCCACGCCGTGCACGAACGTGTCGCGCAGGTGCTTCCGCTCGGTCGGGGTCAGCTGCTCCGCGTCCGTTGCCGCGTAGTCGTGTGCCACGAGCAGGAAGCCTCCGGTCCCAGCGGCCGGGTCGACCACCGAGTCCCGCACCGTCGGCTGGACGCAGTCGACCATCGCCTGGATCAACGCCCGTGGGGTGAAGTACTGTCCCGCACCGGACTTGATGTCCTCGGCGCCCTTCGAAAGCAGCTCCTCATACGCGTCGCCCTTGATGTCGGTGCCCGTCGCCGACCAGTTCTCCTTGCCGATCAGGTCCACGATCAACCGCTTCAGCTTCGCCGGATCCTGGATCCGGTTCTGCGCCTTGCGGAAGATGACGCCGAGCGTGCCGCTCTTACGAGCAAGCTCCTCCAGGATGTGCCGGTAGGTGACCTCCAGGTCGTCGCCGTCCGCGTCCAGCAGTCGTTGCCAGGAACAGTGCTCCGGCACGATCCGCTCCGGCCGCAGTGACCGACTCTCCCGCTCGTGCGCCATCTTCAAGAACAACAGATAGGTCAGCTGCTCGGTGTACTCGATCGTGCCCACGCCGTCGTCGCGGAGCACGTTGCAGTACGACCACAGCTTGTCTACCAACCGGCGAGAATCGGTCATCGGTCCCCTCACTCAAGGTCGTGTCCGCCGCTGGTCAAGTTGATCACCTTGCCAAGCAGCTAATTGTTATGATCAACTTGCCTCTCGCGCAGCCGGTCAGCACATGTCTAGCCCCTATGCCATCTTCAGCAACAGCAGGCAGGTGAGCTGCTCCGTTTACTCGATCATGGCCACACGTAGTCACGGAGCACGTTGCAGTACGACCACAACTTGTCGACCAATCGACGCGCGTCAGACACCAGCCATCTCCTCAACCATCTCGATGTCGCTCGAACGCCCGGTCAGCCGACCGGAGAAGGCTGCCGCAAGCACTGATCGGCGCAATTGCCCGGACGTCGCAGCCGCTGAGCTTAGTTCAGTTTCAAGCCTTCCTCGTCGGTCTCGAACGTTTTTCACTTCTGCGACCAGTGACTGCTGACGCTGCAGCGTGGGCACGGGCACGTTCAAGGTCTTAAGCTTTGACACGCTGAGCGTGTATAGTCCGCTACTCGAACTCGCTAAGTCAGACAAATCACGACGGTTTTGCGGTGAGTTCCAGACAGCCTCAAGGTAGAATGGAGTCAGACCTGGTTTGGCGCGCACACGGATCAAGTGGTTCTGGTGGACACAGTCTTCTATTGAACCGTCCCACAGGGCCGCCCGCCCGATCTGGCTCGCACTGCCGTTCCCTTCGACGACGAGAAGATCGCCCAGTTTCAAGCGCAGACGGTCGAGTTCGCCTTCGAAGAGCTCGACGAGGTGCACGTCATCGAGTTCCAGGCCATGCTTTCCCACGTTGGCCACGCGAAGGAACGGGTAGGCGTTCCGCTTCGGCGCTCTCTTCGGTTGCTTCTGTATCCCGCCTTGGATCTCGGTCAACTCGCCGAGAGGACGCTGTTCACCTTCGCGGCAACGCGACAGGGCAGTCAATTCGTAGGACGCCAATCTCGAGATTGAGACGTTCAAGCCTTTCTCGGCGGCGTCGAGACGGGAGAGGTGGTCTTCGAGGATGTCGACGATCCGCCGCTGCTCGGAGATGTCAGGGATGGGAATGGCGAGGGTGGCGAGATTCTTTCGAGAGATGCGCTTTCGAGTCGTGCCCGATTGCAGCCTGACCACAGACTCCTGAAAAGCCGGGTTGTTGATCGCCCACATGACGTAGCGCGGTTCGATGTTCGGGTTACTTACCCTTAGGATCGCAACGTCTACGGCCGTGACTGCCCGGCCCAAAGCTCTAGGCGACAAGCAGGCTCGTCCAATCGGGTCCGGCATGCGGGCAATCAAAATGTCGTTCTCTTCCAGAAACGTGCAGCGAAGAGCCTCGGCTTGGTCTTCACGAAGGAAGCGCGCGCTTCGGTCGCGGAACTCGCCAACTCCGACATCTGCGAGCTGGGTCAGGCGGACCGAGCCGCGCAGGTCCTGATCTTTCGTCTCTATCCAATCTCCGTCGCTAAACAGCCCTCCCTTGGCAATCTGCGTGAGCGAGAGTGTTCGCCACCCCTCCGGGACGCTCATGCCGTGAGCTCGGCATTGAGCTGGTCGATGAGGGTGGCGGCGCGGGGGCCGAGGTCGCGGCTGGCTCCGTCGAGGCCGCCGCGTTCGGTGAATGGGGCGTTGTCGAGGTCGTCGACGCCCAGACCAGCCGACGCCGCTACCACGTCCACCATTCGGTCGAGCCACCACCGTTCGGCAGCGTTGAACGCGACGCCGGCCTGTTCCTGCTGAGCCTGCCACCCGGCATACCGCTGGTGGACCTGCTCGGCGTAGGAGACAAGTTCCAAGTCCGTGCCGGTGGTGAAGCGGATCAGCGATATCAAGTCGGTGAGGGTGTGCCGGTCGCTGTGCCGTACCCGGCCGACGTCGATCGCCTCGTACGCGGACCACAGGAGGTCGGGGGTCCAGTTGTGCGGCGGGCGGCGGATCCGGTCGGCCAGGGCCTGGATGTCGGCGAACGCGACCGGCCGCGCCCTGGCTTCTTGCATGAGCTGGATCGCGGTGATCTCGTCGCGGTGATCGATCAGGTACTGCGCCCACGACTCGACGATCGACCGCGCGCGCGAGGTGTCGACCACGCCGCAGGCGTCCAGGAGGGAGTCGGCGCTGACCTCGTCGATCACTCGGTCGTGGGTCGCGCGCAGCTCCAGGATCCGCTGCCGCAGCATCGGATTCGCGGCCAACGGTTTGACCGCGGCGTCGAGCAGGTCCTGGACCGCGGTATCCGGATCGGCCGCCACCGCGACCGCCTGCGCCTGGATGTCGGGATCGACCGCATCGACCAGGGCGCGCACCAGCGAGCGGACCGGCGCACCGGCGACCTGGTCCAGCTCGGCCCGCTCCGGGTCGGTGAGCTGCAGCTCCAACGCCGCCAACCTCGACGCCAACGTGGCGGTCTCGGCCTCGGTCAGCGACAGGGCGGCGGCCTTGTCCAGCAGCTTCCTCAGCGAGACGGACTTGTCCCGGTCCAGCGGCGGGTCCACGAAGTCGTGCTCCGTCACCCCGACCGCGTCCACGATCACGAAACGGGTCTTCTCCGTGGCGTCGGGTGTGACGGCCTGGAACGTCGCGCGGTCGATGGTCCGTGCGCCGCGGCCCTTCATCTGCTCGAAGTACGCCGCCGAACGCACGTCGCGCATGAAGAACACGCACTCCAGCGGCTTGACATCGGTGCCAGTGGCGATCATGTCGACGGTCACCGCGACCCGCAGCGCGGCCGACGTGCGGAAGGCCTGCAGGTGGCCCTTGGGGTCCTTGGCGGTGTAAGTGATCTTCGCGGCGAAGTCGTTGCCCTTGCCGAACACCTCCCGGATCGTGGTGACCACCTCCTCGGCGTGCGCGTCGTCCTTGCAGAAGATCAACGTCTTCGGCACGGTCGTGCGGCCGGGGAAGATCTCGGTCGGGTATTTGTCGCGGAACGTCTCCAGCACCAGGCGGATCTGCGCCTTGGCCGTCACCGCCCGGTCCAGTTGCGCGCGGGTGTACTCCAGGTCCTCGTCCAGCGCCTCGAGCCGCTGCACCCGGGTGCGGCGGTCCACCTTCGGGACGATCGTGCCCGCCTCGATCGCCGAACCCTGGTCGCTGATCTGGGTCTTGATCCGGTACAGGTCGAAGTCGACGTTGACCCCGTCGGCGACCGACTGCGGGTAGGTGTATTCCGAGACCAGGTTTTGTTGGAAGAAGCCGAACGTCTGCTTCCCCGGTGTGGCGGTCAGCCCGATGATGTGCGCGTCGAAGTACTCCAGCACCCCACGCCATACCCCGTAAATGGAGCGGTGCGCCTCATCCACGATGACCAGGTCGAACGTCTCCGGCGGGAAGGCCGGGCTATGGGGGACAGCCACCGGAGCATCGGGGACGTAGTTGTCCAGGCCCGGGTCGTCGACGTCCGCTACCTCGGCCCCGGTCAGCGCGCGGTGCACCCGCTGGATCGTCGAGACGACCACCTTGGAGCTACCGAGCATCCCGGCGGAGGTGAGCTTGTCCACGTTGTACATCTCGGTGAATCGGCGCCCGTCGTCCGGGGTCCGGTAGTTCTGGAACTCTGCCAACGTCTGGTCCGCCAGGTTGTTGCGGTCGACCAGGAACAGGATCCGGTTGAACCCGCCGTGCTTCAGCAGTCGGTACGCCGCCGTCACCGCCGTGTACGTCTTCCCCGCCCCGGTGGCCATCTGCACCAGCGAGCGCGCAAACCGCTGCTCCGCCAGCGACCGCTCGATCCCCTCGATCGCGGTGATCTGCGCCGGCCGCAGCTCTGTGACGTCCAGCGCTGGCATCTCCTGGACCTTGCCGCGCCACGTCGGCCGGTCCGGGTCGCTGATGGCATCCCGCATGGTCCGCGCCAACGTGCCCGGCTGCGGGAAGCCGGCCACGCGACGAGCCCGCGGCTCCGGATCGTAGCCATTCGTGAAGTGGGTCTCCGAACCGCTGGCCTCGAAGACGAACGGCAATTGGCCGTCTGTGAGCAGGGACTTCAACCGAACCTCGGGAGGGAGCCCGTCGGCGTACATCGCGCTCTGCCACTCCACGCCCGAAAGCGTGGTGCCCACCGGCTTGGCCTCGATGACGCCGACCGCGCGCTGGTCCACGTACAGCAGGTAGTCGGCGCGTCCGTGCCCTGTCGCCATGACCACCTCACGGACCGCGACACCCTGGGCGGCGTACAAGTTCATCTGCTTGCGGTCCTGCACCACCCAGCCCGCCTCGACCAGCTGGCGGTCGATGAGCACGCGGGCCCGCTGCTCGGCAGCGAGCCGGTTGTCCGCATCCACGTCATCCATCGGTGGCACCGAGAGTACCGGCGCAGGCCAGGAGCCGGGTCGGATCGGCTAGCGGGCCGGCAGTGCGAGTCGTTCGGCCGCGCGTACGACGCTCGCGCGGCGGCGAGCCAATTCGGACGCGCCGTCGTCGGCACCGGTGAGCATCCCGGCAAGTTGGGGCAGGCAGGACCACCCGGCGGCCAAGGCGATGATCAGGACGACCAGGTGGTCGGGGTCGAAGTCACCAGCCAGAGCGCCGTCGCGTTGGGCGCCCGCGTAGGCGAGTGCCTTGCGCTGGTAATGGGCCGTGCGGTTCGCCTCGTCGGCCACAGGGCCACCGGCGAGGCCCTCCCATAGCAGCAGGCGGACCAGCTCGGGATGCCCCTGGTGGTAGTCGAACGTGCGCCCGGCGAACTCGCCGATCTCCTCAAAGCCACCGGCGGGAAGTGCGACGGAAGCGGCCAGCTTTTCGAGCTCGTCGGACAGCACCGTCTCGAACAGGGACTGCTTGTCGCCGAAGTACTTGTAGAGGCGCTCCTTGTTGATCCCCGCCCGCTCGGCGATACGGGCCATGGTCGTGCCGTCGGGTCCGCGCTCGGCGAACTCGATCGTCGCCGCTTCCTTGAGCCGGCGCCGGGTCCCCTCGGTGTCCCAGGCCATGTACTCAGCTTACGAGCGGCCAACCGTGCCGTCGGTGACTTCAGGGTCAGCGAGCGCTAGCCGATCGGAGCCAGCTGTACGCCGACCGCCGCTGCCCCGGCTCGTAGCCGGTGATCCCATGCCGCGAGCAACGTCTCCGCGGCGCCGACGGCCAACAGGCTGGCCAGGTGCACGGCGTCGGCGCCACGCAGCGCGTGCTCGCTGGCCAGCTGACCCGCGCGAGCGGTGACGATCACGGTCAGCTCGACCGTCCGGGTCGCCGCCCAGTAGTCCTCCCACGCGGCCTCGGCGCGCCGCTGGTCAGCGCGGCTCAGCCGGTGTCCACGGCCCGCGGCGGCCAGCGCCGCGCGCACTTCGGGGTAGGCGAGTCGGCTCGACACCGCGGCGTCGCACCCGTCCCACAGCGCGGCCGCGAGATCACTGCCGTCTTCGTCGACGATCAGCTTGACGAAGGCGCTGCTGTCGAAATAGACGATGGCCACTGCGCTCAGTCACGCTGTTCGCTCACCAAATCGGCCACCGGGCCGCTCGCGCGCACCCGTTGGGCGCCTCGGGCCGCGGGCCGGCCGGGACGGTGCGGTCTGCTCAGCACTCCGCGCTGGACCAACCGGTCGAGCAGCGGGGCCGAGTCGATCGGCAGCAACCGGGCCACCGGAGTGCCGCGCTCGGTGACGACGACCTCCTCGCCGGCCCGCGCCCGGTCGATCCAGTGGGACAGCTGAGCTCGCAAGGTGCTGATCGCCACGTCCATACCTCAAGCGTACAAGTCGCAAGCCGCCATCTGTACGCCGCCACCAGACACCTCCCACCCCTGGCACCCGCACGGGCATACTGGTAGGGTCCCTACCAAATGGACGCACTGACGGATGACAATTCCTTTTCAAGCGCCGAGCCAGGAGGCCTGATGTCCCACGACAGCGACGACCGGCCCCCGCTCAAGAGCCGAATGCCTCGAGTCGAGACGGTGTCCGCGCGGACGTACTGCGGTCCCCTGCACGGCGCATGCTGGCTGTTGTCTGAGGCGACCCCTCCCGCAACGCTGTTCCTGCCTCACGGGGGCAGCTCTCTGCCATACCGCTTGGTCCTGGATCAGCGCAGCGGCTTGCCGGCGCGCGACCACAGCGGCAACTACGTGTACATCTCGCTGGATTAGGGCAGGAGACCGGTGGTCCAGGTCGATGAGGCGGCCCGGCGGGTAGTCACCTCGGCCGTGTTGATCAACCTGTTGAATCCGAAGCTGACCATCTTCTTCTTCGCGTTCCTCCCCCAGTTCGTCCCGAGCGACAGCCCCCACGCGCTGGCCCGGCTGCCCACTCTGAGCGCGGTGTTGATGGTCATGACCTTCCTGGTAT
>JAABUK010002956.1_pt1 | contig 29537 bp, 28 predicted proteins | sample 5559141 | NCBI WGS metagenome assembly JAABUK01 (sample SAMN10711869, study PRJNA513367) | rock metagenome | isolation source: Antarctica rocks | place: Antarctica: Victoria Land, Pudding Butte nord | collected 2016-01-03
CGAGCTCGGCCAGCAGCACTGTCCCGGCGTGCGACACCACACCCTTGCCGTCGCAGGTGATGACCGGTTGCGTCCTGCCCGTTGTACGTTGCACCTGCGAAGTGCCTCTCCTCGTCGAGATACTTGTCCATCAGCAAGACAAGAATCCCAGCAAAGACAGGCACTTTCGCGCTGTCACGGCCCGTGTCGCAGCCCAAGATCAGACCGCTACTGCAACAGCGGGGCTAACTCGGGTCGGCCAAGCGGTGCACTGTTTCCATGGCCATCGACGTGTAAGGCTGACCGACGTAGGCGGTGAGCAAAACCATCAGCGCGGTGAGCCCGTGTTGATCAACACCGTTGCGGCGGGCCAGCGAGAGGTAGGTCTCTAGCCGCTGGCCGGTCACGTTCTGGCTGACGAGGGCGGCGATGATGGCGATGCTGCGTTCGCGATCGGTCAGGGCTGTGCTGTGCCACCCGAGGCCGCCGGCGGCTTCGAAGACTTCCCGAGTGAAGTCCGCACCGACGCGGGAGGCCAGAGCATGTTCGGCCTCCGTCTCGTCCACGCCGAAGTTTCGGGCATAGATCGCGCGTCCTAGCGCAATCCGGTCAGGCATCGCCAGTCCCGTGATCACGTGCGTCCCCGACGTGCGGGATAGGGTGGTGGCCGTCACCAGGGCTACCGACATCGCCAGGCAGTGCGAGGTGGGGGAATCGCCTGAATCGCGCCATCAGCAGTACTCCTTTGTGAAGAAGGGTCGAGCGGTGTTGCACAGTTGGGGCCGTGCCTGGGACCTGCGCGTGAATCGGCGTCAGAGACACGATCCGCGGTCTTCGCTGTCTCCAATGATCTCGAAGAGCATCCGGCGAAATGTCTGCACCTGGTCCTGGCCAAACCGGTCCAGGACCGTCGCTTCGACGCTTGCACAGGCGCTGCCCACTTTGGCACGCAAGGCGTTGCCTTTTCCGGTGATCTCCGGGATGCGTGCGCGACGGTCACGTGGATCGCTGCGGCGTACGACCAATCCCATTCGTTCAAGCCGGTCCAACTGACTCATGAGCGTGGTCTTATCCAGCCCGAGCGCCTTGCCGAGCTCGACTTGGGTGAGGTTGGGGGTCATGTAGAGGGCACTGAGCACAATGTAGTCCCGCAGTCCAAGCCCGTGCATTTCCGCTTGTTCGCTCGCCGCGCCTCGCAGCCGCTGGGCAGCGCGGTGCAGCAGCCAGGTCAGTTCTGATTCAACAGATGGTCGCGCGCTCCCGGCGCTCGGGCCTCTCCCTTTCGATGAGGACGACGGCGATACTTTAATCTGCATGCGGGACCGGGTGCTCCTTGATGGCTTCTTAGGGACGTTGGACGACGTCCCGTCCCTGAGCTCGCGGGAACGGTGTCCACCGCTTGAGGATATCGGACCGAGTCGGGTGATGAGGCGCTTGTCAGCGTAGCGAACCTCGACGCGACTTCAAGGCTGTCGATCGGAGCCTTCGGAGTTGGTCGGGACTGGCACCAGCGGAGCAGGCAGCAGGGGGATTCCGCCGTAGGCGTCGCGGTCGTGCGAAGGAACTATCTGCATCAGGTCGGCCAAGGCAATCACGCGAAGCAGACCCTGTCGCACCTGGTCAGGATCACTGTCGGCGAGCATGCGCAGCAACAGTGGTCGGTCGACGCGGTTGCGGATGCCGTCGAGCTGCCAGGTTAGGTCACCGATGAAGGCGTACCGCTTCCCGGACGGCACCGTGACGAACACGACGATGGAACCGGTGGTGTGCCCTCCCGCGAGAGCAATGACGACTGAACCGTCGCCGAACAGATCCCGGCTGGACGAAAAGCCGAGATACGGCGGCCCGTTGAAGTCGTATTCGTGGATGGCGTGTCCCTCAGAGACGGCCCGGTAGACCTTGCCGTCCGGATCCTCGGCCGCGTACTCCAACTCACCTGAGTTCATCCAGATAGGCATCTGCAACTCGTCGAGGCCGCTGACGTGATCCCAGTGGGAGTGAGTCACCAGCACGCCGAGGAGCCGGCTGCGGTCATAACCGTTGGCATCGAGTTGCTCGCTCACGGTCTTGGTGGCTCGAAATGGGGCGCGCACAAACTTCGGAAGGGTTGCAATGTGGCCCTCGACGTCGGGGCCGAAGCCTGCGTCGATCAGCAGGTCGCCCTTTGGGTGCTGCACCAAGATGGCCGTCGCTGCGAAGTGCCGCTTGTCGCGAAATGACCCGCCGCGGAACGCGAAGACGGCCCTGGTGTCGTAGGTGCCGGTGGGCAGTTGATAGACGGCCATTTCTGCAGGCGGACGGGCCTCAGGAAGGGGCAGGTCCCAGGCCGCAGGCTTCGAGAGAGGTCTCATAAACCGATCGTATGAAACCAGATGCTCCGAGTCAAGACGACCCATGTGGCACAAAGTGTGACCGTGGTCCGCCGAGGCGAGGACCATCGGCCGTCCCCGTGGCGCGGCCGCTGACAGCAGGAACGAGGAGCTCAACAAGACCGTTCGCCGAGATAAAGCGGGTCACGGCCCATTATGAAGGCCGGCCGGCCGGCCCTCGCGGTCGGGGCTCGGCCGGCCTCCGCACGCCGACCCAGCAACAGCCCTTCATCCGGCTCCCGGCGCAGTGAACGATCAGCCATGCAGCAGGTGCGGTACCCGGAGGTCGCCGGCAGCGCATCGCCGGCTAACGGGCCTGCGATCTGCTTGAGTCAGTTAAGGACCGGATGGCGAGCAGGGTCACGTCGTCATGGCCGGTCTGGCGCAGTTCGTCGGCGAGTAGCCGGAGCTGCTGGTCGCTCACTTGGCCGTGGAGACAGCCGGCCGCGTGCATCAGGCGGTCCAGGCCAGTGTCGAGGTCTTCGCCGCGGCGCTCGACAAGGCCGTCGGTGTACTTAAGCAGCGTGTCGCTGGCGGCAAGAGTCACCACGACCGGCTCGCGCGGGTGCTCGCCCGCTCCTAACGGTGGTGACGACGGGACCACGAAACGCTCCAAGGAGCCGTCCACGCGGATCACAGAGGGTGGGAGGTGTCCCGCGCTGATGACCTCAGCGGTGCCCTTGCCGGGGTCGAGCAGCGCGTACAGCACGGTGACGAGTTGCGGCAGGTCCAGCGTCTCGAACATGAGAGAGAGGCGTCGATGACCGTCCGCGGGCCCGGATCGAGGGCGACGTAGGCGCGCAGTGCGGAGCGGACCTGCGCCATCGCGGCCGCGGCGGCGACCCGGCGACCCATGACGTCTCCGACGAACCCGACAAGCCGCCCGTCGGGCAGCGGTATGGCGTCGTAGAAGTCTCCACCCACGGCCGTCCGGCCCGCCCGCCTGTAATCCACGGCGACCTGCCAGCCCGTGATGCCAGCGAACGACGACGGAAGTACGGCCCGCTGGAGCTGAAAGGCTTCGAGTGTCTCGCTGTGGAGCTGAGCGTTGTCGATGGCGACGGACGCACGACGAGCGAGTTCTTCCGCAAAACGTGGCCGTGACCATGAACGACATCTGCCGGTAGCGGTCGTGTTCAGCATCCTGCGCGGCCACCCGGGCGAGCGCTTGGGCGCACATGTCCGCGACGGTCGTGAGGAACTGCCTGTCTAGGTCGGACCATGACAGGAACTCCCCGAAGGCGAGTTCCCGGACGCCAACGCACCGACCGCTGACGAGCAGAGGGAGAGCAGCAACGGAGCGTTCCCCGCCGTCCCGACCCGTGTACAGCCGGGAAACCGGGCCTCGACCTAGCCCCGGCCTTTCAGTAGAGGCTCGCGATGCTGTCGGATGATCGTGATCCGGTGTGGGTGGTTCGCGGGCACGGGTGAGGGCCGGCGCTGGGTCCGGTGTCTCCGTCTGGTCGGGCGGGATTGCGGGGTCCTGGTGGTGCTGGCGGTCAGGCCGGGAGCGGGATCTGCCGCAGGCGCTGGAACGCTTTCGCGAGGGCGCGTGCCCAGGGCCAGTGTTCGGCCAGGCGCAGGAACACTGTGCGTTGTCCATGGGTGATCCGGGCGGCGGTGTGTAGGAGCCGATACCTCAGTGTTTTGGATTCGGCGCGGTGCAGCTCGGGTTCGGCGGTGAGGAGCATCGTCTGGGCCAGGACGAGCAAGTCGGCGGCGATCAGGGCGAGTTCGGTCCAGACGTCGTTGATGTTCTGGTGCCGGCTCGGGAGGTGTCCCAGGCCGGTGTCCTCGCCGGTGCGGATGCGGTCTTCGACGCGGGCGTGCGCCCGGTGCCGGGCCTCGAGGAATGCGAGCTGCCCGGTGCGGGTGTCGATGGTGAAGGCTTGGTAGCGGTAGCCGTCGCGGATCTCGAAGGCGTCCAGGGTCGCCCCGGGGTGCGGGAGTTCGCGGCGGACGATAACCCGCGTGTCCGGGCAGGTCTTGGTCCATGTGCTCAGGTTGAGCATGTTGGTGATGTCGACGACGTCAGCGTGTTCACGCAGGTCCCCGGTGGCGTTGGACGCCGACCTGCCAAGCCGCTTCGGGAGGAGCCGGATGGCGTCGCGGATGGCGTCGGTGACGGGATAGCCGACGGAGAACTCCAGGCCCTGCTGGGAAAGCGCGATGATGAGGGCGTAAAAGTAGCCGGCTCCGTCAGCCCGGATCAGGATCGGCTTGCTGCGCCACCGGTCCGGTAGCTGGGTCAGCGCCCAGTCCATGACGGTGAGGTGATCAGCGGCGGTGTTGCTGCCGGCGTTGCCTGGTCGCAGCAGAGCCGCGAGGGCTTCGCCGGTGTTGTCCAGCCGCCGCCCCGAGGGGGTGGACCCAGGTGAGTGCGCTGTCACCAGCGTCGCGTCGAGGTCGATCACGACCTGGCTGATCGTCTTGCCGGCAGCGCGAGAGCCGAGCAACTCAGTACCCGTCAGCTCTCCGCGGGCCAGCCATGCCCGATCGTCGGCGGCGTGCGGGGTGGAGCAGATCCCTGGGGACGGCAAGCTCGTATGGGCCGTTGTCGCCGGCGCCCGCGAGGGCGAATAGGCGGATGTGTCTGGTCGGGCCAGCCAGCGCCGTCCTGGCCGACCGCTCCTTCCGGGCGGAGACCAGCATCATCAGGCGAGGGTCACCGGGCGCTACAGGAGGGCACGCTTCGACGCGGTCCACTCGACCAACTTCAGCTCTCGCGTCGTGGAGGTGCCTCAAAGGTGAGCGGCGTGCCGATACCAAAAGTTGCTGGCCAGGCGTTTGGCGGTTTACATGGCGGCGTCGGCGCGCCGGAGGAGTTCATCGAGGGTGTCGGCGTCGGTGGGGCCAGGCCGATCCCGATACTGGCGCCGGCGTCGACAGGCCCATGGTCGGCGATGAGGAGGGTGGGGCGAGGGCGGCCAGCAGGTCTTGGGCGACGCGTTCGGCGACGCTGGCCGCCAGGTGGGTTGCAAGGTCGGCGATTGAAAGCAGGAACTCGTCGCCGCCGTGGCGGGCGAGCAGGTCGTCTGCGCGTAACGCCAGACGCAGTGGCCCGGCGACCTCACCCAGTGATGGTCATCGGTGGTCATCGGTGTCGTGGCCGTGCGCGTCGTTGATGGCCTTGAATGCGACGAGGTCGATGAACAGCAGCGCGGTGGCGGTACCGGTGCGCCGGCCGCCGCCGGGGGCGTCGCTCAGTGCTGAGCGAAGCCGTTCGCGGTGTGGCAGGCCGGTGAGCGCGTCGCGGTAGGCCAGGTGCAGCCCCTTGGCCCCGCCTTCGACTCGGGCCGGCGTCGTGCTGCACCTCGATGTAATGGGTCAGGGTTCGTTCCCCGTCGCGGACCGGTGACAGTTGCAACTCGTTCCACCACGGCGTTCGCTCAAGTACTTGCTGGGACGGCCCATCCGGCCCCGTGCCTCGGGCGGAGAGCCCAAGATCAGGGTGTCCACCGAAGCGGGCCAACTCCACTCCGCCACCCTGTCCATCTCAGCGAGGTCGCAGCGCCCAGTCCGCCACCATCCGCACGCAGAGCGCCTCCGACTCCGCTGCACTCGCCGCGATCGACAGCGATCGAGGACACCTACGACAACAGCAATGCCCAGGCGCTCATCGAGTTTCGCGAGCAGGAGATGGTCCAACACGCGCGTCCGCTGGGAAGGCGTCGACGGTCTCAAGCTCACGACCTTGAAGTTGGTCCGCACAGGTCAACAACCGCCGGCCCAGCGGCCTGGCTGACTCACCCCACGAACCTGCCACCCCCTGGGGCCGAGAACGAGACCGTCAAAACTCACCGCGCGGCAGCCGCGGCTGCTATCGGGAGAACTCACCCACGTAGCCGTGGAACCTTCACTCTGCTCCTTGTGGGACCTGCAGGACGATCTGGCCTGACGCGGTGCCCGATGCAACCGCCACGTGCGCGGACGCCACGTCGCTCCAGGAGACGCGTTCGACCAGCTGGTCAGTGAGCCGAAAACCGTCGCGCACGTCCTGCCACAGCGCCGTCATCTGGGTGCGGTTTCCGGTGCGGATGCCGATCAGCGACTGGCTCCGCAGGTAAAAGGGCAGCAGGGCCATCTGGATTGGCTCGTGCCCGATGGCCCCGGACACGATGATCTTCCCTAGGTCGGCCAACGCCGGGCGGTAGCGGTTCCAGAGCGGGGCGAGGCCCAGGTTGTCGATGACACAATCCACACCCCAGCCGTCGGTCACCGCCAGGATGTTCTGGGGCAGATCGTCGTCGTCACCGTCCAACCGCGCCGCCAAGGGCAGCGCGTCCAAGCTGCCGGGCCTGAGCGACAAACGCTCAACCCCGATGACGTCAGCACCACGAAAGGCTGCCAGTGCCGCCGCTGCCGAACCCAACGCTCCCGCGGCGCCCAGGACCAGTACCCGACTGCCGGTGGTCACATCACCTGCGTCAAGCTGCGCCCGCGCGACTGGGCCGTTGGCCGCCAGTGCGGCGCCCTGTGCCAGCGACAGCTCGTCCGGAAGCCGATGCACGTTATCTGCCGGCACGACGCAGTATTCGGCGTAGCTGCCCTGTCGGTCGACTCCGATGAGGCCGAAATGCGCGCAAGCTTCTTCCCTCAGGATTGTGCAGGCGTGGCAAGACCCGCAGGAAAGGACCGCTGAGACGCCGACGCGGGCTCCGTCCAGCGTCGGGTCGACTCCTATGCCGATCTGGTCGACGACCCCGACGTGTTCGGTACCGAGCACATGCGGCAGCTGTATCCGATCGGCGAAAGGCGGTTGGCCTGCACGGGCAGACACATCCTTGGTTCTTGCGACAGCGATCGAGTGGACGCGGACGCGGACCTCACCCGGCCCCGCTTCAGGGTCAGGGACCTCCTCGAAGGCGAGGACCTCCGGTCCGCCGAACGCGCGGATCACGACGGCCTTCATCGACGCTCGCCGACCGGCGGGTTCGCCATGGCCGCGATGACCGCAGGCGTGATTCCACCGCTGGTTCCCCAGACATCGGCATTGTCGGCATTGCGCTCCCATGCATGCGGCTGCCATTCAGCGTCGATCTCCAGGAGTTCAGCGGTGTACTCGATCACGTTGCCCGCTGGGTCTTGGAAGTAGCAGAAGACGTTGCCGCCCGGCCCGTGCCGGCCAGGACCCCAGATGGTCTCGACGCCCGCCTTGCGTAGCCGGCCGAGCGCTTTCATGACCTCGTCGGCCGATGCCACCTCGAAGGCCACGTGGTTCAGCGAGGTCCACTTGCCGGGTGCGAAAACAATGCAGTGATGCCGGGAGTTGCACCGCAGGAAGACCATCTGATCGTTTTCGTACCAGTCGGAAATCTCAAAACCGAGAAGCGACGTGTAGAACTCGACGGACTCCCGGACGTTTACGCTGTTCAGAACGATGTGGCTGAGGCGGTCTGGACCCTGCGCGGGTGAGCCGATCGGCTCGGCCTCGGCAACGTCGGCGCTCACCTCCACCAGGCGGCCTTCGGGGTCTCGGAAAGTGACGGCGTAGCCTCCGCCGAGCGACTCGCGAGGTCCAGGACCTCGTGCGATGGCGACATTCGCGCGACGCAGGGTGTCGGCCAGCTGGTCGACGTCCTGACGGCTCGCAGCCCCCAAGCTGATCAGGTCCAAACTGTGGCCGTCGCCTTGCGTCAACGTGAGGACGTGATGCTCCGCCCCGTTCGCGCGGAAGCTGATCTCGCGTTGAGGATCGCTGCTGGAGTCAAGCGGCTGCAAGCCCCAGGTCTCGTGATAGAAGGCGACGAGCGTCGACGGTTCGACCGCTGCGACGGCGATGGCACGTAGGTGCGTGATGACGGACATGCTCACTGGCCTCCGCGGCGTTCGATGGGATTGCTGATGCTGCCTACGCCCTCAATGCCGACGGTCACGACGTCACCTGGTACGAGGAACTCGTTTCTCCCCGCGCCCACGCCGGCGGGGGTCCCAGTCAGAATGACGTCACCGGGCTCCAGGGTCACCTGGCTGCTGGCGTGCGCGAGCAGCTGTGCGACCCCGAAGACCATGTTGCCGGTCCAGCCTTCCTGCCGGATGGTTCCGTTGACGAGCGTCTGAAGGCGCAGCTTCTGCACGTCATCGATCAACCAGGTCGGGACGATGCCCGGTCCAAGCGGCAAGGAAGTGTCGGCGGCCTTCTGTGCCAGCCAGTCCCACTGGAAGGGCTTAGCCGGGGTGTCCCGCCGGAAGGGGCCGCGAAGGGAGATGTCATTGGACACGGAGTAGCCGGCGATGTGGTCCATCGCGTCGGCAAGGGCGATGTCGCGGCCGCCGATCCCCACCACGACAGCCAGCTCGCCTTCCCAGTCGGGTCGCTCCGCTGGGTCTCCGCTGACCAGGACGGGCGCGCCGTCGGCGATAAGGGTGGTGGTAGGCGGCTTGAGGAAGAAGTAGGAGGTCCAGGCTTCACCCAGGCCGGTCTCGCCCATTTCGGACAGGTGGTCGTGGAAGTTCGGGCCCGAGCACAGCACCTTGCGCGGGTACGTGAGCGGCATGAGGAGGCGCTGGCAGAGGACTGTGGGAGCGCCTTGCAAATCGGCGCGGCGCAACTTGCCGTGGAGAACTGTCCAGTCCTCAAGCCCCGCCATCAGGCCGTCATACTTTCCGAGGCAGTCCGGGACGACATAGCGATCGGGGAGCTGTACGGCAGCGGTGGGGCGTCCGGAGGGCAGTTCGATGCTCACCAGGCGCCAGGCGGGCTCAGCGAGCTTGCGGATCTGCATCTTGTCCCTTTGGAAGCGCAGGTCGTGCAGTACGGCCACCGGAGTCTGCCACCTACTGCCGTAGGGGGCAAGGCTAGCCAAGGCTCTATCTGCTCTGCTACTTTACCACCTACCTAAGTAGGTGCTCTTCCACTGATGAGGGCCCAATGCGACGTATCGATCTTCACTGCTACCCGGGAACACAGGAATGGGTGGACTCCCAAGGACCGTTCGCGGAGGCCCTCGCCATCTACTGGAAGAAGCCGTGGGTAGGTCGAGACGAAGCCGACGTAGTGGTCGACATCCGGGCCGCAGGACTGCAGGCTGTCCTGGTCGCGTTCGACATCGAGTCGCTGACCGGAGCCACCCCGTGCGGCAACAAGTCCGTCGCTGCCATGCGTGACCGCAACCCGGACGTGTTTCTGGGAGCCTGGGGCGCTGTCGACCCACTCAAGGGTGAAGAGGCCATCGAGGAAGCCGTCCGCGCCGCCCATGAAGACGGCATACTGGGCTTTCACTTCCACCCGATCATGGGGCACTTCCGGGTCGACGACCCGGCATACATGCCATTGTTTCAGCGGATCGCCGACCTCGGGCTCCCCGTGATGGTCGATGTCGGGACCACCGGGATGGGGGCGGGAATCCGCGGTGGCCTCGGGGCAAGGCTCAGCGACGCCCACCCGATGGCCCTGGACAACCTCGCCGCGGCCCTGCCTTCCCTCACAATTATCGCTAGCCACCCCGGCTTCCCGTGGATTGACGAGATGACGGCCGTCGCGCTGCACAAAGCGAACGTCTACTGGGAACTGTCGGGGTGGGCCCCCAAGCACTTCCCTGCATCGTTGAAGGTGGACATCCGCGCGCGCCTGCAGGACAAAGTCATGTTCGGGACAGACCATCCCAGTATCCCCTTCGACCGGCTGCTGCAGGAGTGGTCCGACCTTGGTTACTCCGACGACGTGATGAACAAGGTCTTCCACGGCAACGCAGAACGCTTGCTGGGACTCTGAGCAGAAGAAGGAGGAGACATGATGGACACACGTCCCACAGCTCTTGTGACAGGGTCTGCCAGCGGTATCGGCCGGGCTGCGGCGCTTCGTCTTGCCCGCGCCGGCTTTGACGTCACGATCAACTACAGCCGTTCAGCGCAACGGGCGCAGCAGACCCTGGCCGAGTTGCACGAACTGGGTGGGTCGCACCGGGCTGTGGCCGGTGATGTCAGCGATGACGAAGCGGTACGCGAACTGGTCGCGGCCGCATCGCCGGACGGGCGCTTGGCTGTACTGGTCAACAACGCCGGCACAAGCAGCGAAACCCCTCCCGAAGACCTTGAGGGGATCGACCTCGGAGACTGGGACCGCGTGTTCGCGGTGAACGTCCGCGGGTTGATGCAGGTGACCCGAGCCTGTGCACCGCTACTGCGTCTCAGTGGTGGCTCCGTCGTCAACGTCGCGAGCATCGTCGGGCTTCGTCCGGGCCCGCAGCCGCTGGCGTACGCCGCGAGCAAGGCGGCGGTCGTTAGCTTGACCAAGACGCTCTCGCGGGTGCTGGCCCCGGAGGTCCGCGTCAACGCCGTGGCGCCAGGCTGGATCGCAGGAGAGTGGATGGAGCGGACCCTGGGAGAAAATTACGACCGGTTGATGGAACGGCGCGCGAAGCTCACCCCCTTGAGGCGCAACGTGACGCTCGACGACGTCGCGGAGAGCATCTACGTGATGGCCGTCGCACATCCGTTCGTGACCGGCGAGGTCCTCGTCATCGACGGTGGCTTCACCGCTACGTCCTGACGCAGGACACATGCCGGGTCGTGATGCCACGGCTCAGCGGGGCGAGACATCAGCCAGTGGCCGGCCGACGATCGGCCGACCACTGTCTGACAGCCTCCGAACCTAGGCTGGCCAGCCGTGGCGCAGGGGCGAGATGTCTCCGTAGATCTTGATGTCGGTAATCTCATCATCGCGGTTCTCGAATACCGTCAGGAACGGCAACGTGAACGTCGTCTTGTCGAACATCGTGTAGGTGACCCAGGAATCGACGAAGGTCTTCCCGTTGACCTCGTCCACCGAGACGTAGTCGTGCTGGATGGCAGCGAACATCTTGGTGACCTGATGGCTGCCAGCGACCACGGCGTCCCGCCCGATCACGACAGGATTGTTGCCCATCCGGAACCTCGCGTCCTCGGCAAACAACGGCGCCATCGGCTCGCTGCCCATCGAGTCGACGACAACGTAGAAGCGCCTCACCCAGTCCGGGACCTGCGGCGGGTTCTCGGCAAGGTGCTTCAGGTGCTCGACGCCGTTCCGCACGACGAGCTTGGCCTGGTTGTCGGTGAGCTTGTCCGCCGTGCCAGGGTGCGGATCCCACGCCATGACGTACTCAAGCTCGGCTTGGTCGTCGCGGCCGGGGACGCGCTTCACAAGGTTGCGGAACGCCCCGGTGTAGGCTGCGTTGTCGACGTACTCGTAGATGAACTCCTGTCCGTCGGGGAGGTCACGCTGGTAGATCTTCTCCTTGATGGTGAGATCGACAGGCGGAGGCTGGTACATCTCGCGCAGCAGGAAGCCGTCTCCACGTTCCAGGATCGTGCTGTGCAGGATGACCCCGACGTACTTCTTGGGGTGCTCCATCTTGTCGACTAGCAGGGCTGTAACGTCCTGATACGCGGCGTCGATGAGGCTCTTGTAACTGACGTGGGGCATGAGGTTCCTCTCGGAGAACGGGACGGCTAGCTAATGGCGAGGAAGTCAAGAAGCATGCGGCTGAGGCCCTCGGGTTCTCGTCGCTGACCCGTCGGCCGGCGTCCACGACCACGACTACGGCCGCGGCTAGCAAGTCGGCGACGGAGGCCATGGCGCCGGCCACCTTTTCGCGCAGGTTGCACCGGCCACCGCCGCCAGTCGTGGGCATCGTCAGCTTGGATGTCATCCTCTGGGCGGTGGCTTCCAGGTCCTGCCACACGGCTGCGGAGTACTCGATCCCGGCGCCCAGGGCACCCGGTTCGGAAACGCGGCGTAGGCGCGACCGTGTGCCACTGAAGGCCGTCTTGCGGCGAACTGTGCAACGGCACCCAAGGCGGCCCTTCGCCACCGCTCCCGTGGGGCAGCAGGTCAGCGCCGACGGAGACTCTGGCCTGCTCAAAGCCCGGGAGCTGCGTATTCATGACATGTGCCTCCCTGGACCGGTGGGTGCTCGGACTTGGCGGTGTTCCGTCAGCCGTCAGCACGCCGCCTGACGATCGTGGAGATGGTTACAGCCACGACCAGCGTCGCGCCGTAGAACAGGTTCTCGATGTATCCGCCGAGCCCGGCCAACTGCAAGCCGACGATTCCGGTCTGGAGGAAGAAGATCCCGATGAAGGCCCCGGCTGGGTTGAACTTGCCGGGTTGGATAACCGCTGTCCCGAGGAACACCGCGGCGAAGGCCGGGAGCAGGTAGTTGGGCGAGGAGCTCGGGTCGAAGCCACCGAGTGTCGCCGCGAGGATTACCCCGCCCAGACCTGAGATGAGGCCGGACGCGACGTAGGCACCGAGCCGGATGCGGTTGACGTGCACCCCGGCTAGCCGCGCGACCTCAGGATTGGCCCCGACGAAAGACATGCGGAGCCCCAGCGGCGTAGCTATAAGCACATAGGCCAGGAGCGCTGTGAGGGCCAGCCCGTAGAAGAACGAGATGGAGATGCCGCCGATGCCGAAGATGGCGATTTTGGAGAAGCTCGCCGGGAGACCGGAGATGGTGTTCAGGCTGGTGCTCCACTGGGCGATGCCGGTGATGCAGGTGCCGACTCCGAGTGTGACAACGATCGGGTTCACCCTGAGTCGTACGACCAATGTCCCGTTAACGAGTCCGACCAGGCCAGCGGCTGCGAGCGCGAGGAGGCTCGCGAGCAGCGGGTTGAACCGGTGGGTCACGGTAAGGAGGGTGACCAGCGTTCCAGAGAGGCCCATGATGGCCGCGACGGAAAGATCGAACTCGCCCACCGCAAACGTGATGACCAGTGCCATGCACAAGAACACGAGCTGGACCGGTGAGCTGAAGACCGTTTGGAAAGTTCCCACCTGCAGGAAGGCATGGCCCTGCCACAGAGCGAAGACCAGGATCATGACGGCCCATGTCACCAGCAGCGAGCCGCGCGACATGGCGAACCGGAGCAGTTCTGCAGGGTGGGCACCCTGACCGTGGCTGCCGGGCTCGCCTCCGCCGGGGGCCGGACTCGTCACCTCGCCGGGTAGGTCCTTCGTCTCATGCTGGCTGGTCATGAAGCTCACCTCGTCGGTAGATCGTGTCGAGGAGCTCACGCGGATCGCATGGCCCCTGCAGTTCGTGAACGACCCTTCCATCACGGAAGATAAGGATCCGGTCGCACAGGACCGCAAGGTCGGCTGCCTCACTCGAAGCCAGCAGCACAGGGGTGCCGCCTTGGGCGATCTTGTGAACTGCCTGCAGGATGTCCTGCCGTGCCTGGATGTCGACCGCCTGCGTGGGCTCGTGCAGCAGCAAGAGCTTGGGCTTCCCGACGAGCCACTTGCCGAGCAGGACCTTTTGCTGGTTGCCGCCGCTTAGGCGGGCTACCGGCAGGCTGTCGTCCCGCGGCACGACGTTGAGCTCGTCTATGACCGCCATCGCCTCCCTGCGCCGCCAGAGCCGGCCGGTGGCCCACGGGTGACCGTGCAGGTTCAACCAAGGCAACGCGATGTTGTCGCGGACGCTCTGGTCTCCGCAGAGCCCGTCCTTGAGTCGCGCTTCCGGTACCAGGACCACACCGCGGCGCACCATCGACGCCAGGGAGCAGGTCGCGAGGTCGATCTCCTGAGACCCGATTCGCAGCCTCCCTTCCGTCACCTCGGCTGCCCTGCCAAGCAGGTACGGGATCGCCTCGTAGCCGGAGCCCGGCAGACCTGCGAGTCCGATGATCTCTCCCGAGGTCACAACCAGGTCGCAGGGCGCACTGAGGCCTGCGCCCAGCAGCCCTGTGACGACCGCCGCCTGACCGGTCGGGGCGCCATGGTCGGGGAAGCTGAGGTGCGCCAACTCGCTCCCGAGCATGATCACAGCGAGGTCAGACTCAGCAAGCCCCGCGGTCTCCAGACCATTCGCCACGCATTCGCCGTCCCGCAGGACGGACACCCGGTCGCAGTGCTCGAGGATCTCACTGAGCCGGTGACCGATGATCAATACCGCGGTTCCCTCACGCGTCAGGGCACGAATCGTTGAGTAGAAGTCGACCAGGGCATCCTCCGGTAGCGCCCGCGTGGACTCGTCGAACACGATGAGCCCGCGCCCCGGTTGACGTTCCTGGAGAGCCCGGGCGATGGCCACCCGGGCGCGGTCGGCTGGGGTCAGGTCCTCGATCGCGGTGGACAACTCGCCCCGGAATCCCAGCCGCGTCAGGCTCTCCTGCGCGAGCCTGGCTTCCTTGCGCCAGTCCACGCGGCGGGTGACGGCGGTGCCGCGCACGGCGCCCACGCGAACGTTGGCCACCACATTGCGGTGCGGCAGCAGACCCAGGTCCTGGTAGACGATCGAGACTCCTGCCCCGTGCAGGTCCGCCAGCCGGACGGGGAGGCGCAGCTCTTGTCCGTCGACCAGGAGTTCCGCACCGTGGTCCGGTGCGTGATAACCGGAAATGATCTTCGCGAGGGTCGACTTCCCCGAACCGTTCTGTCCGACCACCCCGTGGATCTCGCCCGGCATGATCGTCAGGTCGACGTTCCGCAGCACTGCCCGGGACCCGAACGTCTTGGAGGCCCTCTGTATCTGCAACCGCGGGTGTTCGAGCGTTGTCGTCGATCTCATCACGCACTCCTTCGACCGACGGCGGCTAGTTCAGGCCCCAAAGCTTCTGGAAGTCCTTCTGGTAGTCCAAGGACCCGAACCATTCGCCGGAACTCGCCGCGGCCTCAGTGAGCGTGACGCTGGTAACGTTGGTCTTGTCGAAGAGCCGCACAGGCACGGTGTAGGTCCCGGGCGCCAGTCCCTTCAGCATCCGCGCCATGGTGTCGGTGGCTGCCCATCCGCTGTAGTTGCGGTTGGAACCGGCGTCCGCTGCTTGGCCGCCGCTCTTGACCAGCTGCAGTGAACTCAGGACCGCGTTCGTGCTCACGACCTTTAGTTTGTTCGTGTAGCTGGCCGTCTGCACGCCGCTCTTGAACAGGGGCACGAGGAAGTCGAACTGCGGAAAGCCGTAGTTGGCGTCGCGGTCCTTCAGCAAGGTGGAGCTGATCAACGACGGGATGCCCGGCACGGTCTGAGCGGTGTAGGTCGCGGTGGTCACCTTGCAGCCTGAGCACTTCGCAAACACTGGCTTGCTGCCGACGTTGATGTCGTTGTTCGCCCCGGTGTCGTCCTGGACGTTGGTCTGAATGATGTTCGCCTTGCCGCCAGAGTCGGCGACGAGCCAGTTCGCGGCGACCTCGTGAGATAGCTCGTCGCCGTTCGAACGGTACGAGATGTCCTTGCTGTCTGTGCCAATGGAGGAGACGGCCACGATCGGGACGTGGTGGGTTGCAGCGTTGGCGACGGCGTTGCTGACGGCGGAGATCACGATGGAGTCAGTGAAGATGCCCTTGGCGCCGGCTGAAACCGCCTGGTTGATGCACCCAGCAGCCAGGGCTGGCTGGAACTTGCCGTCGCAAACGTGGAAAGTCATGCCGAGGGCGTCGGCCGCTTGCTTGATTCCGTTCTGCTCCCGGCCGAGAACCGGGATGGCCTGGGAGAGCGAGACGTAGTAGAGGGAGCCACCTTCGAGCGATTTCGCGTCCAGGGCTGGGCCTGGGGCAATGAAGTTGCTGGAGGTCTCGCGGTACTTCGCGATCACGGCCGACGCAGCGGTCACCGCGTCTCCGGAGGCGCTGGCACCACTGGACGGTGCAGCCGCCCCAGCACCTGTGGCCTTGGTGCCGCTAGAGCTGCAAGCCGAAGCGCCGAGCGTGAGCGCCGCGGCGGTCAGAGCCAGACCTACGCGCCGGTTGAGGATAACCCGCGGGTTCGCGCTTGCCCGCGGAGCAAGCTTGGGGATGTTCGTCATGTCCGGCATTCCTTCACTCGGTGGCTCGTGATGTGATGCGTCAACTTACTACCTACCTAAGTAGGTGGCAAGGGTCACATGTGAACGCGCTCACCGTTTACAGCCGCTCCAGCAACACCGCCATCCCCTGACCCCCGCCGACGCACAGCGTCGCCAGACCGAGCGTTCCTCCGCTGCTCTCAAGGTTGGCCAGCAAGGTCTCGACCAGGCGCAGACCGGTCATCCCGAACGGGTGCCCCAGCGCGATGGCGCCCCCGGCGGGGTTGAGCTGGGTGTCGGTGTCGATGGCAATGACCTGGCACACAGCGAGGACCTGCGCGGCGAACGCCTCGTTGAACTCCACTACGTCTACATCGGCGATCTTGAGCCCGCGCGCGGCCAGGACGGCCTCAATGGCGCCTATCGGTCCGACGCCCATGTACGCGGGGTCCACCCCGCTTACGGCAGTAGCCAGGATCCGGGCGCGTGGCCGCAACCCCTCGCGCTTTGCCAGGCTCGCGCTGGTGACGACGGCCGCAGCGGCTCCGTCGTTCAGCGGACAGGAGTTCCCGGCCGTGACCCGACCGCCTTCCCGAAAGGCTGATGGCAGCGCGGCGAGGCGTTCCAATGTGGTGTCGCTACGCGGGCCGTCGTCCATCCGCACCACGGTTCCGTCAGGTGCGGTGACCGCAAGTATATCCCGGGCAGTCCGGCCCTCGCGCTGCGCTGCCACTGCGCGCTGGTGGCTGCCGAGCGCAAACGCATCCATGGCTTCACGCGTGATGCCGTACCTGTCGGCCACGTTCTCGGCGGTCAGACCCATCGGGATGTAGACGTCCGCGATGCCGTCGGCGCTCAGGTCCGGGTGTTTGTCCCTGTCCTGGGTTGTACGACCGACCTGACTGGCCGACTCCACGCCGGACACCAGTTGGGCATCCGCCTCCCCTGCCCAGATGGAGTGCGCTGCCTGACGCAGCGCCTGCAGGCTGGAGGCGCAGAAGCGATTGACGGTCGACCCGGGTAGCTCGACACCTAGACCAGCCAGCAGGCTGGCTCGACGGGCGAGGTTCGAGCCCTGCTTGCCCTCCGGGTAAGCCGTGCCGAGGCAGTGGTCCTGCAGCAGGCCTGGGTCCAGGCCAGAGCGCTCGACGGCCTCACGGATGACTGTGGCGACGAGATCGTCTGGACGGATGTCACGGAGTGAGCCCTTGGTTCCCCGTCCGATGGGCGTGCGCACGACGGAAGCGATCACGACGGATTCCACTTGACCTCCAATTAGTACCTACGCTTGTAGGTACTATACTGCGATGGCGGCGACGTGGTCCTTCCCACTTGCCCCATGTTGCAGTGGTCGCACTAGATGCTCACAAGCGTCGTGACGTGCTCTCGGGCTCGATGGCCGCGGCTGCCATAGGCGCCACTTTGGACGCCGCCGTCACATGCCCGGCCGTGACCGTTGCAGGCCCCGCCGGCTGCGCCAGCACCGAACTCAAGACCCGACGCTTGCCGCAGGAAGCTTCGCCTCGGCGCGAGTGATCTCCGACAGGCTCCTGCGCGTGCTCCGGGCACCGTTACCGGCCCCTCGCAGCGGAGAACGAGCCGGCGTTCGGCTCCGGATCCGATCTAACAGCAATGTCAGGCCGCTAATACCGGGCGCCACGTTCGACAACCACTTTCCGGGGCTGTGGCTGCACGCGGATGGTGGACACGCGTATCAGCAGTTCAGATCGGTCGGTCACCGGCACGCGATGCTGGACTACCTCGTCGGCCATCGACGGATCATCGCAGCGGACCTCGACCTCGTTCTGGTCGCCGAGGTGGTTCCGCAAGACAAGCGGCGGTCGGCTGCCCTCCCGCTCGGGGCTCTGCTCGGCGGCCAGGAACGGCACTACAAGCGCCTTCTCACGCCACCCGACGTCCGGCGTCGGAGGGAGACTCACCCGACGATACTGACTTGGGAAACCGGAGCCCAGCAAGGATCTGTAACAGCGCGGGGCTTCGCGGAGAACGCCCAGGACCCCGAGCAGGCAGGTACCGAACCGATCAGCGGACAGCCCGGCACGTTCAGCCGGTACGGCGTTTGCGGTTGCGAACGAGGTCGGCATCTGCCGGCTGGTCGGCCACGCGCTGGTCCTGGCGGTAACCCTCCAGCCCTTGCAGCCCTGGTCCGTAAACCTCGACGAGCTGGGGCCCGAAGTCGGCGTAGACCTGCTGCATGTCGATGTCGTGTCGGATGTAGCCCTTCACCGCGGCGATGACGGGCATGCTGGTTGTCGACACCCCGTGCCAGTCATCGCCGTCCGGGGCGACGGCGTAAACCGTCTCGCGCGAGTCCGCGACCAGGGCGATGTGCCTGGCCTGGTGCCGCCGGTACACCGCGCCGTCGGTCGAGGCGTGGTGAAAAACACGCAGGCCCTCCATGGCGAAGGGCGCGCGACCGAACGACAGGACTACGACATCCACTCCGCGTCCGACGGCCTCCTCGATCGGACCACGCAGCACCTGGAGCTCACTCGCGCTCGCCGACAGGTAGACGCGGCGCTCTGCGGCGGCGAGGCTCTTGCTGGCGGCTGCGATGATCTGCTTGAGCAGCACCAACCTGTCGACATGTTCAAGCGCGGCCGCCTTGTCCGCGCCCGCAACGCGTCTGGAAGTTGCCCTCGCCGCCTCCAGCCGCTCATCGAAAGTGGCTTTGAGGTCGGTCAGCAACTCGTCTGGCGGCACCGCGACGAACCGGGCCGGCTCGCCAGCGAGCTCATTGGCGGCGCCGCGAGACACCAGTTTACGCAGCGCCTCGTAAACCTTGGGCTGCGGCACTCCCGTGCTCTTTGCGACTCCGTATCCGGTCTGCGCCACAGGACCGAGAAGGCCGACGTAGCAACGGGCTTCGTATTGGGAGAAACCTAGCTCTAGCAATGACTGCACGAATCCTGCGGTCTCTGCACTGTCGGTCATGACGACTCCTCCGCTCCCCGCCAGCAACATCTCGTGAGAGGGTACTACTACGGTAGGTATTGCGCGTCCAGCGTGTGTTACGGCGCAGTGCCAGCGTGGCTTCGCAGATCGGCGACGAGGTCCTTCTTGGAGACCTTCCCGACTGGGGACAGCGGGAAGGCGTCGTACACGCGCAGGATCTCGGGGAGTTTGTGCTTAGCGAGCTCGAAACGCTGCAGGTGCTCCACAAGTTCCTCCAGTGTCAGCGTCATACCCTCGCGCAAGGTCACGCACGCGCACATTTGCTCGCCTAGGACCGGATGGTCGGCGGGGACGCACGCGACGTTGAGCACCGAGGGATGGCTCAGGACGAGGTTCTCGACCTCCTCCGCGGAGATCTTTTCGCCGCCGCGGTTGATGAGGTCCTTGGTCCGGCCCGCGACCACGTAGTTACCGGACGGGTGTTGCCACATCAGGTCCCCTGACATGTAGAAGCCGTCGGGGGAGAACGCCTTGGCGTTGTGGTCCGGCGCGTTGTAGTAGCCGCGCAGGGTGTAGGGGCCTCGCGTCCAGAGTTCGCCCACTTCACCGGCCCGGACCTGGCGTCCATCCTCGTCGACCAGACGCACCTCATCGTCGGGGCAGATCGGTCGGCCAACGGTCTCAAGTCGTACATCTTGGGGGTCGTTGAGCCGCACGAACATGAGCAGTCCCTCGGCCATACCGAAGTTCTCCTGCACGATGGCGTTGCTGAAGATATCGTGGGCCTGATTGCGTGTCTCGGGCTGCAGCCGCTGCCCACCGCTCTGGATGACGCGCATGGAGGTCAGGTCCGAGCCCGCGGCGGCCTCGTCGTTGATGAGCTTGATGAGCAGGGCCGGAACGACATGCATGTGCGTCACCGTGTCCCGCTGTATCCGCGCGAAGATGCTGGCAGCCCGGGTGGAGGTACTGAGCGACACGGTGGCGCCCGAGAACAGGAACCCCTGCATCCCGGGGCAGGCGAGCGGCAGGTTGTGCGAGATAGGCAGGACGTCCAGCAGCACGTCCCCGGGGCGCACGTCGCAGACCGACACCGCGAGTGCGGAGTTAAAGGCGTAGTCGTTGTGACTGCGGGGGATCAGTTTCGGGATCCCGGTGGTGCCTCCGGAGAGTTGGAACACGGCCGGGTCTTCGGGGTCGATCTGCTTGCGCAGCTCAAGGACCTCCTGTTCTGTTGTGACGGGGTCGATCGTGTGCAGGTTCTCCAGCCTTGTTCCTGGGCTGTCACCAGGCTCGCCCTGCGTGACGTGCCACTTCAACGCTGGCTGGTCAGCCGCCACCCGCCGGAAGATCCCGCCAAAGTCGGCATCCTTCGTGCGCCGTGGCGACGCCAGCCCGACCGCTCCTGACAGTCGAACGAACTGCTCTACCTCGCGGAAGCGGTGTGAGGGGAGCGCCATGATCGGAATCACTCCGATGTGCTGCATTCCCAGGTACAGGGACGCGAACAGCGCGGTGTTGGGCAGCTGTACGACCACCCGGTCGCGGGGGCGAAGTCCCAGGTCGACCAGTGCGCGGGCTACGCGCAGGGACCGGCGCTGCAGCTCGGCGTACGTGATTGATTCGTCGTCGTCGATGAGGGCAACCCTGCCAGCGAAAGCCTTGAAGGCGTCCTCGTAGTGTTCGATGAGGGGTCGGTCTTGCCAGTAACCGAGTTCCCGGTACCTGGTCGCGGCCTCTGTCGGGAAGGGCACTACTCCGGCGAGGCGCACGCTCGTGTCTCCTCTGCGATTCGTGCCCGGGTCACGTCAGTACCTACCTTAGTAGGTTGTGCTTCAAAACAGTAGGATCGGGCGGTGGTGAGGTCAAGCCCGCCCGGCAGGGTCGGAGCCGGTTGCCAGGACCCACGACGGCGGTCGCTTCTCTAGAAACGCTCGCACACCTTCGGTGCCCTCCGCGGACTCGAACCGCTCCCGGGACTCCAGCGCTCGAAGCGCCAGGATCAGACCGATGTCGCCTCCGTAGGTTTCCCGGAGGAGTGCCTTGGTCAGCGACATCGCTCCCGGCGCACCCAGCGAAAGCAGGTCGGTGTAGCGGCGGACCTCCGACGTCAGGACGGCCTCAGGCACGACCGAGTTCAGCAGCCCCACGCGCAGGGCTCGTGCCGCGCCGAAGGGTTCCGCTGTGAGCATCAGTTCGTGCGCCGCCGGTGGCAGCATCCGGGCGAGGACGGTTACCGAGATCATCGAGGGCACGACACCGAGCCGGACCTCCGTGAACGCGAATGTGACTGCATCCGTTGCCACGGCGAGGTCACAAGCGGCCAGGAGTCCCATTCCTCCGGCTCGCGCCGCACCGCGCAGCTGAGCTATCACCGGCTTGGGGCTATCCCACACCGCCGTGAGTAGCTCAGCGAAGGTTGGCTGGGATTCGGCTCCGGACGATGCTGGGTCCTGTTTCAGGTCGAGTCCTGAGCAGAAGACCGGACCTGAGTGCGCCAGAACAACGACGCGAACCTGCGGGTCGGCGTTGGCAGCGGCAAGAGTCTGGATCACGCCGTGCCGCAGTTCCACGGACAGCGCATTGCGGTTGTGTGGTGAGTTCAAGGTTATAGTGGCGACCCCCCCTGCGACTGACGTCAGCACAAGACGCGGGTCAGTCATGACGCGCTTGAACGGCCGCCTGCGAACCGCTCGTTGATTACCTGGACGATGTCGCGTGGTGGGCGACCTACGCTTGTCTGGACCGTGTCGGTGATCTGGGGCGAGCCTGTCTGGCAGATTGCGATGGTGTCCTGGGCGTGCCAGTCGGGGCGCTCGGCCGCTCGCAGCGCGGCCATCGCCGACGTCGGCGGAAGGTACGTCTCGCGAACCGTTACGCCCAGAGCGCTCGACAACACCTTGGCGACGTCGGCCGTACTGACGGCACGGGGCCCGGTCGGGACAAGAATCTCGTTGCCGGACGGGGGCCTTATGAGAACTGCGGCGGCAACGGCGGCCACGTCGAGAGCATCGACCATTCCGATCCGCAAACCCGGGGGGATGAAAGTGCGCAGCACGCCGGCCCTCAGCGCGGATTCGTCGTGGAGCAGGTTCTGGACGAAGTACTGCGGACGGAGGATGACGTGCTGCAGCCCCGCACGTCGGAGTGCCAGTTCGCCCTCGTGATGCCAGCGTCCCATCGTCAGCCGCGAGTCCGGGCCTGAGTCGAACGCGGACAGTTTGACCACCAGCTCGGCTGAACTAGCCGCGTCAACGATGTTCTGCTGCCAGCTGGGCTGTAGCGGGCTCGGGGGTACGAGCATGAACACTCGGTCGGCACCCTCCGCGGCTCGCTCTAAGGCATCGCGGTCCGCGAAGTCCGCCTCGACCTGCTCGACGAGGTCACTTCCGGACACGGCTGCAGCGCCGCCGGGCTCGACGACCGCGCGCACCTGCTGCCCGGCTGCGGTCAGGATGTTCACAAGCCGGATCCCAACCTGTCCGGTGGCCCCGGTCACGAGAATCATGTCGGCTCGCCGCGTCGTCTAGCAGGGGAACTCGTTCCTGGCACAGCTGCCTCCTCAGTGTGGCCACCTACCGCGTAGGTGTCAGTTGTTGGACGGGCTGGGTGGCCCCTTGACGGGGCTTGCCGGGCTTCGCACCTTCGCTTCCCTAACCCGCGCGGGGACGTGTCGTCGCGCCAAGCGGCCACCCTGAGGGCGGTCAAGCTCGGGAGGCGCCGCCGTCGACCAGCAGCGTTTGCCCGGTGATGAACGAGGCGTCATCCGAGACCAGGAAGGACATCAGTCCGGTGAGGTCGTCCGGCTTACCGTTGCGCTTGATCGCCTGGTGCTGAGCCACCATCTCGAACAGCCCCATCGCGTCATGGATGCCGGTGCTGGTGCCTTCTGACCGGATCAGGCCGGGTGCGATCGCGTTAACGGTCACGCCGTCGATGCCCACCTCCGCCGCGAGGGCCCTGACGTAGCCGATGACGCCGCCCTTGCTGGCGACATAGTGCGGGCTGCCTGGCGCGCCCGCGTGGAACATCCCCGTGGCGACGCCCACCACCCGCCCCCAGCCCTGTGCGCGCATCGCGGGCAAAAACGCCTGCGTAAGCAGGAACAGCGAGTCCAGGTTGACGGCCATGACCCGCCGCCAGTCGGCGAACGTGATCTCCTGCACTGGCTGCATCGGGTAGATGCCCGCGTTGTGGACGAGAATGTCCGCGCCCCCCAGGTCGGCAGCCGCGCTTCCCAGGGTTGCCACGCTGTCCGGGTCGCTGACGTCACAGCGGACAACGTGGGCGCGCTGACCGGCTGCAGCAATCAGATCGGCGGTGCGCTGAGCGTCGCCCACGTCGGCCAGCACCACGCAAGCGCCGTCTGCAGCCAAACGCTGAGCGTACGCCGCCCCGATGCCCTGCGCCGAGCCGGTGACAACCGCGACCCGGTCGCCGTGGTGCACGCTCATGCCCTGGACGCCGTACGTCGAAGCGCAGGGTCTCTTGGCAGGGGCGGGCGGGAGTCCGGACCAGGTCCTTGCATGACTGTCTCCTTCTGCCGACATCAGACATGTACCAACTACTTTAGTAGGTAGTAACGTTCAGGACAAGCAACTGTCCGAGGAAGGAGTCGCCATGCGGGCAGAGGAACTCAAACCCGTCCCGCGGTCCGGCTTGGTGCTCTGGACTGGCACGGTCAGGACCGCCTCGCTCAAAGATCGATGTGCCGCCGCCGCGGCCTGCGGGTACTCCGCGCTCTCGCTGTCACCCCACGACTACCGGCAGGCCAGGAGCTCCGGGCTCACCGACCGCGCGCTGCGCGCCGTCATCGCCGACGCAGGTCTACGGGTCGCCTGCCTCGACCCGTACACGAGGTGGCTCCCCACCTGGGAGCCACCGAGTAACTGCTCGCCGCAAGTTCTGGACTTTCTGGGCACGAACGAAACTGAGTTTTTTCGTTCTGCCGAGGCCGTCGGGGCGACGGCGATGACCGTGCTCGAGCCCTTCGGGAGACGGTGGCCGCCCGATCAAGGCGCGCAGAGCCTCGCCGCCGTCTGCGCTAAGGCGGCCGAATCCGGGATGCGCGTCAACCTGGAGTTCATCCCCTTCCTCGGCATCCCGGACCTGGCCAGCGCCTGGGAGATCGTGCAGTTGTCAGAGGCGCCGAACGCGGCCATCGTCTTGGATACCTGGCACTACTTTCGAGGCACCCCCGACGATGCGCTGCTCGCCCGCATCCCCGGTAACCGGATCGGGGCGGTTCAGATCAGTGACGCCCGCGCAGATCCCGTGCGTGACCTGGAGACCGACTGCCTGCACCATCGACTGCCTGCCGGTGAGGGCGTGTTCCCGTTGGCGCGCGTCCTTGCGATCCTGGCCGGCACTGACGGGCTTCACGACGTCGGCCCGGAAATATTCTCCGGCGCGTTCGACAGGCGCCCCGCCGCTGTGAACGCCCGCGCTGCCCTGCACGGCCTGCAACCGTGGCAGGACGCCCTCGCCCCGACAACCGAGCAGGAGTGACCGCATGTTCATCACGTCGAGCCAGCATCCCCCGGCAAGCCACCTCCAAGTCGAGCAACTCCAGCTGGTCGACGCGGCACTTTGCGCCGCCGAGTTGGGCGAGGTCAGCGCAGTGCACCTGGCCGCGGGAAGTTCGCACCGCCTTCAGGCCGGCGAGTATGAGGCCGTGTCGATCATCGTGGCAGGTCGTGCGGAGACCGCTAACGGCGTTGCATTGCCCACGGGCAGCGGAATCATCGCCCGGGCTGGCGGCGAGTTCACACTGAAGACCTCCGATGTGCCCGCCCGCATCCTCACGATGGAGGGCCTGGGGTCCAGAGTCGCCCTCGACGGCCTGGTGCGCCAACCAGACACCCGGGCGTTTCACGTCGACGACGTGGCCGACCGCAGCTCCCACAACCCGGCTCGCGGCTTCCATCACATGCAGGCGAGGCTGCTTCTCGACACGGCGGCCGGTGGATGGGGGTCCCTGCTAATGGGCCTCGGCACGTTCGCCCCCGGCGGGGGCTGCCATGACCTGCACCGTCACCCCAATGCGGAGGAGTTCTTCTACGTGTGGCAAGGCGGCGGGGTGCACCTAGGGCCAGATGGCTCCCCGCATCCGGTCGGGGCCGGCGACCTTGTCTACGTCAGACGAGGGGAGGGGCACGGCTTTCGTAACACCACCGACCGGCCAGCCTTGGCCATCTTCGGGTACTTCGGCGTGGGGTCGTTGGGCGAAGCCGGCTACGAGCTACCCGACCCAGTTGCTAACTACCCGAGTAGTTAGTAGCCTTGGCTGCACGAGAGACATCGCGACTACCAGGAGACGACATGGCGAACTCGATGGTCTACGAACGTGACGTGGAGATCCCCACGAGCGACGGTGCGGTCCTTCGAGCGAACGTCTACCGGCCGGTCGGAGACGCAACCTTCCCCGTGATCATGACTTTCGGGCCGTACGGGAAGGACCGGCACTGGGCGGACCGCGACCAGCAACACGCGCGTGACCTAGGCGGTGGCCCCTTCGTCAACTGGGAGACCCCCGACCCGGAGACCTGGGTGCCGAAGGGGTACGCCGTGGTCCGCGTCGACGGCCGCGGCACCGGTGCCTCGCCTGGTCGGCTTGCGCCCTTCTCGAACACCGCGGCCGAGGACTACTACGACGCCATTGAATGGGCCGGCGCACAGCCCTGGAGCACCGGCAAGGTCGGGTTGCTCGGCATCTCCTTCTACGCCATGACGCAGTGGCCCGTTGCGGCGCTTCGACCACCGCACCTGGCCGCGATGGTCCCGTGGGAAGCGGCAGCCGACCTCTACCGCGACTTCATGCGCGTCGGCGGCATCCTGAACAACAACTTCTTGTCGTGGTGGTGGCCCCACACTGTACTCAACGTCCAGCACGGCTGGGACGGCTCCCTGAGCGAAGCCGAGCGGGCCGCGAACACCACAGCGTCGCTCAACGACGCCAACCTGGCACACCCGACGCCCGGTGGGTTAGCAGACAACTGGGAGACCGACCTCGCCCAGATCGAGGTGCCGCTCCTGTCGGTCGGCAACTGGGGAAACATCGGACTTCACCTGCGCGGCAACATCGAGGGGTTTCTCGCGGCCGGATCGAAGGAAAAGTGGCTCCGGATCACGACCGGCGATCACATCCACCCGTTCTACGAGCCGAGCAACATCGAACTAGAGGAACGCTTTCTCGGCCACTACCTCAAGGGTGAGGACACAGGCTGGCAGGACGAGCCGCCCGTGATGCTGGCCATCCGCAACGGCACCGAAGTCACCTGGCGCGCCGAGCAGACCTGGCCCCTGAAAGGGACCGAGTGGACCAACTATCACCTTGACGCGAGTACCAGATCGCTCTCGCCGAATGCCCCGACCGCAGCGAACAACCTGTCATATGTCGCGACAGAGGACACAGTCACCTTCTCCACCGATCCCTTCGCCCACGACACGGAAGTGACCGGTCCAGTCGCACTACGGCTGTGGGTGTCCTCGTCGACAACCGACACGGACGTATTCGTCCGGTTGGGTCGGCTAGACGCTGATGGAGAGGAGGTGTGGGCAGCCGGGCCGGTCGGCAACCAGGTGTCCCTAACCCAAGGCTGGCTACGCGCATCTCACCGCCAACTCGACCCGGCACGCACCCTGCCCTACCGGCCCTTCCACACGCACATCGCGCCGGAAGCCCTGCAGCCTGGCGTGCCGGTGGCCCTGGACATCGAGATCTGGCCAACGAGCATGGTGTTCGCGGCCGGGACGCGACTTCTCCTGGAGGTCGGCGGCCACGAGCTCACCCACAGCCACTTCGTCCACGACGACCCGCAGGACCGACCGGCGGCCGTGTTCGCTGGGAAGAACACGGTTCATACCGGCCCTGACCAGTCGTCGTACCTGGTATTGCCGATCATTCCCCCGGGACGGTCGTGACCACACCGGCCCTTGACAGGACCAGCACGGAGTTCGCCGGCAAGGTCGCGATGGTCACCGGTGCGGCGCGCGGCATCGGCCAAGCGAGCGCGGTGGCCTTCGCGCGCAGGGGAGCCGACGTCCTGCTTTGCGACATCACGCCGAACGCCGACGAAACAGTCCGCCTCGTCAAGGACTTGGGCGTCAGAGCGATCTACGTGCCTACCGATGTTTCGGACTCAAGCGCGGTCCGCGGCGCAGTCGACATCGCCGTGAGCGAACTCGGACGGCTCGACTTTGCGCACAACAACGCGGGTATCGGCCCGCCGGGTGCGCTCGCCGACGTGCCCGAGCCTGAATGGAACACCGTCATCGCGACTAACCTGACTGGGGTGTTCCTGTGCATGAAGCATCAGATCCCGCTGCTGCTCCAGACCCAGGGGGCGATCGTCAACACCGCCTCGATGTGGGGCGTTGTCGGAGCCGCTGGAATGAGCGCGTACTCCGCGAGCAAGCACGGCGTGATCGGGCTAACCAAATCGGCCGCTCGCGACTACGGGCCGCTGGGTTTACGTGTCAACGCGGTGGCGCCTGGCCCGATACAAACGGCCCTGACCGCCGCCGTCCCTAGCGATGCGATTAATGCGATCATCGCCCGCACTGGGCAGCAGCGCTACGGTCAACCCGGCGAGGTTGGCGAGGCGGCCGCCTGGCTGTGCTCGCCGTCGGCGTCGTACGTGAACGGAACGGTCCTAGCCGTAGACGGCGGCTGGCTGGCGGGTTGAGCGCGGAGCGGCCGGCCTGGTCCAGCAAGTACGGACGGGACAGCCGGGGATGCTTGTGCTGCGGGAAGCCCCGGTGAGCAACACGACGCGACGTCGGGACCTGAACCCGTTTCTTGGACACGCTGAATCCAGCACTGGCTGGAGGAAGCGAGATGATCCTTCTCATGGCCCGCAAGCACTACACCGACGAGTTCCGTCGGCAGGCCGTCGATCTGTTCGAGTCCACCGAGGGCGCGACGGTCAAGGGCATCGCTGAGGATCTCGGGATCGCCTGGGGGACGTTGGCTCAGTGGGTCAGCGTCCTGGGCACCGGGACCACAACAGCCCCGACGGGCCCTGCGACAGCCTCGAACAGCGGCTCGCCGCCGGGCAGGGTCGAGTCCCAAGCCGCCAGGCTCGTGCGGCTCGAGGCGCGAGTCAGGGAGCTGGAGGCGGAGAAGGTCAAGCTCTCCACCGAACGGGAGATCTTGAGGTCGGCGGCGAAGTATTTCGCCGGGGAGACGAACTGGTGAGCCGCTTCCAGTTCGTTGCCGACCACCAAGACGCCTTCGAGGTGAAGCAGCTGTGCACCGCCGTCCAGATCGCCCGTTCGTCGTTCTACGCCTGGCAGCAGGCCGCTGCTGGCCGCGCACAGCGGGCCGCCGCCGACGCGCTGCTCGCCGAGCAGATCCGGGCCGTCCACCACCAGGACAAGGCCTACGGGGCGCCGCGGGTCACCGCTGAGCTCAACGACGGCGCCCCGCCGCAGGACCGGGTCAACCACAAGCGGATCGCACGCGTGATGCGGCAGCACCGGATCGCCGGGGTCCGGCTGCGCCGGCGGGTCCGCACGACCATCCCGCAGGCCAGCGACCAGAAGGTCCCGGACCTGCTCAAGCGGGACTTCACCGCCGCAGCGCCGCACTGCATGTACGTCCGCGGACATCACCTACCTGCCGCTCGCGTCCGGCAAGAACCTCTACCTTGCGACCGTCATCGACTGCTACCCCCGGCGCATGGTCGGGTGGGCCCCGGCGACCACATGCGCACCGACCTCATCACCACCGCCCTCACCGATGCCCTCGCGACCCGAGGGAGCTTGGCCGGGGTGGTGTTCCACGCCGACCACGGAGCCTGGTCAATACACCTCGAAGGCATTCGCGGAGCTCTGCAGCCGGCTCCGGGTCCGCCAGTCCATGGGCGCGGTCGGGAGCAGCGCCGACAACGCCCTCGCGGAGGCCTTCAACGCCACCCTCAAGCGCGAGCTCCTGCAAGGCGCTCCGACCTGTTCCGACGAGCCCACCTGCCGCCGGGAGGTCTTCCGCTGGGCCACCCGCTACAACACCCGGCGCCGCCACTCCTGGTGCAGCTAGCTGTCCCCGAACACCTACGAAGACCAGAACGGGGTTGCTCCCGCGAGCCGCCCAACTAGTACTACAGTTGCATTTAGTTTGATCTTCTGCGGCGTGTCGTCTTGATGTTGTTCGTTAGCTGCGCAGTCTGGGTGCGGTGGCTGATCATGTTGGGGTGGCGGAGGTAGCGGGCTGGGCGGCGGGCCTGGAGGAGGTGCACGCGCGGATCGCGTCGCGGTTCTCGCGGTCTGAGCCGCGCGAGCGAGTAGCTGCGTATCTGCGTGGGTTGCTGGCGCCGTTGGAGCGCAAGAACGGCTGGACGCTGGCTGAGCTGGCCGGTGAGTCCAGCCCGGATGGGATGCAACGGCTGTTGGCGACGGCGGACTGGAACCCCGACCGGGTCCGTGACGACCTGCGCGACTACGTGGTGGAGCATCTGGGCGATCCGGGCGCGGTGTTGGTGGTGGACGAGACCGGGTTTTTGAAGAAGGGCAGTCGATCGGCGGGGGTGGCAAGGCAGTACTCCGGGACTGCGGGCCGGGTCGAGA
>JAABUK010002957.1_pt1 | contig 29524 bp, 35 predicted proteins | sample 5559141 | NCBI WGS metagenome assembly JAABUK01 (sample SAMN10711869, study PRJNA513367) | rock metagenome | isolation source: Antarctica rocks | place: Antarctica: Victoria Land, Pudding Butte nord | collected 2016-01-03
TCTGACTTCACAGATATACGTGTTGACGAGGACTATGAGCGCTTCTATAGAGCTCAGGCAGCATCTGGAAAGAAACTGCCTCCTCCTCTTGACAACAGAACCATCTACAATGAGCTTCCTCAGCACATGAGTCAAGGCCTGAGCGTCCAAGCTCAAGCAGCCTTGGCTCACCGCTTGCAGTCAGGAGGGGTGAATGGCTTGAATGGAGGTATGCACTGTGACAGGTCATGGCTTCTGATGCATGCAGTATGACCTTTCATGAAACCACAGCATAGTAGTCTGATGACCTCAGAGTAGCCAGGACAGCTGTGTAGGTCTAGCTGATGCTCTTGATCATATGACTTGCAGGTCTAGATGCTATACAAGAGCAGCAGCCTTACAAAGGGCTATCGCCAGGCATGCTGCAGGCTCTGAGTCAACTTGGTAAGATCTGCATTCTGCTCTTACATGTCAGCAACAAGGTCTGCAGCCAAGCAATGCGAGCACAGTGACATGAGCCAGCATTATGCTCAGCATGGCGTCACGTCACAGTTTTGTCACAGTTTGTGAGAGATACGCTTCTGCTTACTCTTTGCATTTGCCAGCACTCTGACTTTGTGTGCTTGTGGTGGTAGCATGTGCAGTGCAGTGCAAGTCAAGCACACAGCGCAAATGTCGTAAGCAAGCCCAACAGACATCACAGATCAGGCACAGTTCTGAGCGCATCCATATGGCACTGCCAGTGTTGCTGGGTATGTATGTGTGATCAAGGGTCATGTGTCCTGCAGCTATCGACAGAAGACCATCTCCTTCGCCTGTGTCATTGCAGCAGCAACAGCAGGCTCAGCAGCAACAAGCACAGCAGCAGCAGCAACAACAGCAGCAGCTATTGAATCAATTGGCTGGCTACCAAGAAGGTAGGCTGGTGTCTGCATACCAAATCAACATTTTATCCATTAAAAATTACCGTGTTGCCTGGCGTGTCGTTGTGCCAAGTAACACAGCATGCCTGAGACAGAGATCTTGATTCTGATGTAAATTTGCAACCAAATGCTGGACAAGCAATGCTTTACATGTCTCAATGTTTAGTATAGACAGTCAAATGATGCTCTTGCAGGACTGAACAGGTCTTTGAACTCCACCCCCAACCCTCCCATGGCACCCACCCCACCCCCTCTCACCCGCACACCCCCACCCATGGGCCCAGGGACCCCTGGCCTGCAAGGCAATGACAACATGCAGCAGGCACTTGCAGCAAACGCAGCCGTGGCTGCTGCATTGCAAGCTGCTCAGAACCAGGCACCACTGTCCAGGCCAGGATCACAGGGACCACCGCTGGGAACTGGCCTGCCACCGCATGTCAATGAGTCCATCAAGTATCAAGCTGTATACCAAGCAGCTTATCAAGCAGCACTACAGCAGCAGGCTGTGACTAACCAGACTCTCATCATGGCGCAGCAGCAAGGCGTGCCGCCTCAGATTCCTCACATTGCGCACGTGTCCCCCCACCTGTTGAGTCAGTTCCCAGACCAGCAGCAGAACATGTTGCATGCAGCTGCCACAGCTGCTCAGTTGGCAGTAGCTCCGGGCTACTACAATCCCGGCCTGAACAACCCTCAGGCAGCAGCTGCTGCGGCAGCTGCAGCAGCTGCAGCCGCCGCAGTCATGAACGGAGGTAAGGCAATCACTGTAGTGCTTTGCAGTCCTGAATGCGACTCTGTTCCTGGGTGGCCGAATCTGTTCATTGGGGTGGGTTCAGCTTTTCCAAATGTGTGAGTCAGTTGTTGAGCATGCAAAGTCAGGTGTCTGCAGCATGCTGCTTGCACAACAATAATTGCCTGAAAGGCATATAGCCGTAAGGCGAAGCCTGGTCATGTGTCAACCATGGTGAGCAGCCTGACAGGACAATGCCTCGTGCAGCATGACAGATGCAGCCTCACACTGCAGTACAATACCTGCAACTGCACAACGCTCCTTGTGCTTCACTGCACTTGAATGCTTTATCAACGCCATTTTCTGCACAGGCGCGCTGCGAAGAGGCGCTGCATCTGACTTGGGGCGGGGCGACCGTCACAGCCACGCAAGGAGGGGCCGCAACAGCAACCGTCACAATGAGCGTGAGATCCAGAAGAGCATGACTGACTTGGATGACGATGACAACTTCTCCATGAGATTCCAGACGCTTGATGAGGTTGTCGGCCAGGTGTGTAGCTGTGTTGCTTTTGAAAAGAAAAGAAACGTGCATGCTTTTCAGCGATCATAACGGGAGCCTCCAGAGGCGGCAGCCCGGAGCTATGACCATAAGCCATAGCCCGAAAGGATGTTGCTTTTGAATGCTGTTTCACATCACTGGTGACATTGTCCATCTCAAAGTTATGTTGTGAAACTGGATCACAGCTGAAGTAGCTCAGATGTCATCATTTCTGACGTGCTCGCATCACCTGTCCATTGACTGTATCCTCGCTTCTTGTTGACTACTGTGTGTGATTGCTCGACTTGTGATGCGCATGGCACTGCTACATTCAACTTGCAATTTCGCCTGCTTTGTGGTAACTGGTGATGTGGTTCTGAGCATAACAGAGTGCATTCCAAGGCTGTTGCTAAAACACTCTGGACACATCTTACTACGCCCTTCAGCAAAAGTCATGCGACCAAATCAACAATGAATTGTAATCAGATTGTCATCACAAGCCTGTATGGCTGTTGCTGTGCTCACATAGAGACTGGACCCTCACATAGAGCCTGCACTCTCACACACTGGCTGGACTCTCACACAGAGACTGGATCCGCATACACTGGCTGGACTCCTCACATAGAGACTCACATAGAGACTGGACTCTCACACGGAGACTGGACTCTCACATAGAGACTCACATAGAGACTGGACTCTCACACAGAGACTGGAACCTCACATAGAGACTGGACTCTCACATAGAGACTGGACTCTCACATAGAGACTGGACTCAATGTCTTGTGCAGGTATTGTCAGTTGCCAAGGACCAGAACGGGTGCCGTTTCCTACAGCGCAAGTTTGATGAGGGCGGAGCTGCTGCCATAGCGCTGGTGTTCCCCGAGGTGCTGGACAACCTGATTGAGCTCATGGTGGACCCCTTCGGCAACTACCTCATCCAGAAATTGCTGGACAGATGCTCTGAAGAGCAGCGCCTGCAGGTGGGCCTAAATAGTAACGGTAGTAATAATAATGATGATGATGATGATGATGATGATGATGATGATGATGATGATGATGATGATGATGATGATGATGATGATGATGATGATGATGATGATGATAATAATAATAAATAGTAATAACAACAATAATCATAGTAACGCTTTCCAGCTCATGATGAGCTAGGTACGTGCGCGAGGAGGTGAGCTTGGGATTGCGTCAAACCTCAAACAGCATGCAATCATTACAAGGGAGATCCGAAAGAGGGATGTATATCAATGTTTGAAAGAGGAACAGCCCATTGCCCTTTGGCTTCTAGTAGCCAGGTCTTTCTTCTTGCGGCAGTGAGCAGTTCTGGGTCAGAGCAAATGTGTCTTGGCCTTAACCAATTTTGCACCGACTGGATGTCACACTTTCCGTTACAACTTGGTGGCCAGCTGCTACACATCTGATTGATCAATCAACCAATCTGTGACATTTGCTATCTGTGAGAACAAGCAGTGAAATGCATCACAGTTGCAATGTGGGCCCCTGTGGTATAACTGGGTCGTATGGTGGCTTAGGTGTTGCAGAAGGCATCTGAGGAGGACCGGCTGGTCACGGCTGCCCTGAATACACATGGCACCCGTGCTGTTCAGAAGCTCATAGAGACGCTAGCCACCAGAGAGCAGGTATGCACCATTCTGTGCACAAGCCTTCTGTGCGTAATTTTTCTGTGCATGGCGTCAAACTGGTCTCAAACCAAGCTGCAGATGTTCAGCCTATAGCAGCGCTAAAGCTGAGCTCTTTTGTTTAAGCATGTTGGCGCCTGGTAGCGCCTGGTAAAGGTTGACACATGGCCAAATTAGTCATACAATCAGCACAGTCATGTAAGTACTGCATTATGTTGTAATGCTGTGGTACAAATGCAAGATGGCATGAATATGTCAATGCACAAGCAAGGCATATTGGTCAACATAGTGAGCCTGCTATGCGAAAGGCAACAGTCAGCAGCTGACATTGTAACATGCTGGTGCACACAGTCTTACTTGTCATTTCTGTCTAGGATGTATGTTCCAAGTAAAGTTGGCAATCAGCTCTGTCTGCACCATGGCTAGCTAGCTGCTGGTGATCAACACTGTTGTGACCATTCAGCACAAGCATCATGCATTCCCAGGTGCAAGTGGGAACCTCAGTGTTCCTGGGTACCCCGGTATAATTCTTGGCTTCTCATTCAATTGACGCCGAAAGGTGTAGTCTTTTCTTTTCTCTTTTCTTTTCTTTTCCAGTGACAAGTGTTTGTCTGATTGTAGAGGCAGCTGGTGATCACCTCTCTCCAGGAGGGCGTGGTCTCTCTCATCAGGGACCTCAACGGTAACCACGTCATTCAGAGGTGCCTCCAGAGGCTGGGTCCCGAGGACAGCCAGTTTGTGTACGATGCGGCCTGCGCCCATACCATGGAGATTGCCACGCACCGCCATGGCTGCTGTGTGCTGCAGCGCTGCATCGACTTTGCCACCCCTGTCCAGAAGAAGCTGCTGGTGGCAGAGATTGCTGCCAATGCTCTGCCATTGAGCCAGGTGCGCCGTCCTGCTATGTTGCTACAACACTGCTGACAATTTGATTTAGCCTTGATAGGTCTGTTGTGCAAGGCACACCCTGATGGTTGCTAGCGTAGATTACAAATCCTGCTGAGGCTAAGACCTTACCCCATGAGGGGCAATTGGCTTTTGTGAACACTGCTGACAATCTCTACGTGCACTTCAGCTTGGCATTCACTGCCAAGTTGCAGAGCCATTGCTGACAATCTCAATGTGGGTTGAGGCTTGGCAACCAGCATCACAGACATTGTTGCAAAATACTGTGCTTGATGCAAGAGCTGGGATTCACACCTTCATGCAAGGCCATGGCTGTGTACAGCTATTGCTGATGCTCAGTCTATAGGCAGCAGATGCACATGACTTATGTCACACAGTACTTCTGCTGCATGGTTGAATCACGGCGTGCATTTGCTGTAAGATGTAGAGCTGCTGAAGAGCAACGTTGTGGGGCTTAGCTCATGCTAGACAGGAAGCGTATATCTGTTCATCTGCACGTATGGATGTGTCCCTGCAGAAATTCTTCGCTGCATGGGGCTCTGCAGTACATATCAGAGCCACAGCCTGCCAAAACTGACTCCAATGCAGCATTGCATTGATCAATGTATGACATCTCGATATGCAGGACCCATTTGGTAACTACGTAGTCCAGTATGTGTTGGAGCTGGGGCATGTGGAGGCGACAGCCACCATCATGCGCCAGCTGTATGGCCAGTATCCTGAGCTAGCACAGCAGAAGTTCTCCTCAAATGTGGTTGAGAAGTGTCTCAAGCTTGGTGGGCCGGGACTGGCAGAGTGCCGAGAGCGGGTCATTCGGGAGCTCATGGTTTCACCCCTACTTCCTCGCCTTCTGCAGGTAGGTCTTGTGCAGCCTCTGTCAGTCTTGACCTATGCATGGTGCCCATGATCTCTGTGTCCAAATTGCTTTGCTCTAAGGGCAGGAATAACGACAATAACAGTAGTCAAAACGCTTTCCAGCTCATGTTGAGCTAGGCATGTGCAGGACAAGTCTTGTCTCTCCAGAGCAGCCCAGGGTCCGTGCTTGCATACAGCTCACACTGACCAGATAGTAATTGGTTGCAGCTGCAATGGCTTGTGGTGCATGTGCACACACATCACTGCAAAATGTGCTGGCCACTGCAGCACGAGCAATGGACTAAGATCATTGGGTCATGGATGTGCAGCACCTGTTGGCCGGCATTGACATGTGCTGATGTTGTCGCTGCAGGACCCATATGCCAACTATGTGCTGCAAAGTGCCCTGACCGTGTCCAATGGGCAGCTGCATGCTCAGCTGGTGGATGCCATCAGGCCTTACCTGCCCTCCCTTAGGGGCACCCCTCATGGCAAGCGCATCCTGTCCAAGATCAATGTGAAGATCTAGCAGTACTGATCGGGAGACCAGTTGCAAGTCTGGCGGGCAGAGGGTGCTTTTGCTTAGCATATGGCTTGGCAAAGCTTCTGCTAAGCAAGGCTCCTGATTGTGCGCTTTTCATTTCCTCCTCATGATGATGCAGATTTGACACCAGTGGGTATCAGTGCAGGTTTGTGCACAGGCCAATGACACCTTTGGTGAAGACTGTGCTATCAATGGTTGCCATGTTTGTACAGTGTTGGTCCTAGTCTGCTGTCTTCTCACTTCCTGAGACGAGCTTTTGATGGTTTCTTCTTCTGTATCTGCTATACAGCAGCAGCTGCATGTACTTGTGTCACAAGACGTGCAGCCTTTGGATGGCTTCACGGCTGTATACAAATGTATGCTACATGTATCACTGGATCATTGCAGGAATGTGTTCAGGTACCTTATGTGCCTGTCATTTACAAAATTACACGTGGCTTGTCTACATTTGACTGATCAAACACGATAGCACCTGACACTGTTGTAAATTTGTGACAAGCCAGCTGGACTCAATGTTGCATGTTCAATAAGAGACATCTATTGACTGGTTTGACCACTGATGCAACCTCCAATCTCACTTCTACAAACGCTGTGCTTGCGCTCCTGCCGTCAGGACTGTCAGCACTAACATTGCAGTTAGCAGCAGATGCTTCAAACTTCCAGCAGCTTGCAAGGCCCACAGTCTCACTGACCATGACTGTAAAATAAAGCTCTCAGATGCTTGTCAATAAAAAAAGCAGTCTGAAACAAGCTTGCATACTGTATCAAACTCTCTATGCTCCAAGCAGTTTACCAGGCTCTGCAGATCTTGACAACATGTGTCAGAGAGCCAAGGGAAACAAGTCCCTGACACACCTGCTGAGCAAAAACTGCAGTGCTGTCGGCATTTTGTGTGTTGAGAGACGATCCGGCAAGCAAGAGCACTAAAATATAACAATTGTCAGCTTGACTGTCAGTCTTCATAAGGATGATGTCGGCCTGAAAGTCGCTGTATAGCTGGGTCCAAGTTGGTGTGGTACTTTGCGTTTGCTCTGTCTGTATTCCAGAACCCGTAGGTCTTGGAAGGCTGGTTCCACATTGCAAGCCTGCAGTCGAGCATGAGTTGCAACCAGAGCAAATTGACGAGTATCGTCAGCAGCAATATGGTACACTCACAAACATGAGTGCAGGCGAGGGTATACTAAAGACCCCAAGGAAAGCCCAGGTAATACAAGCACCACACATTGCTTACAGTTTGTCGGCAGTAGCTTTCGTCTTGTACATATGATCGTGCGCTTTAGCATCTCGTTCGACTGGGTTCTCCATATTTGATCGGATAATGCCCCGCAAGAACTCGTGTACAAACATGTCGCGCCGAGGGCAAATGCCCTTCAGTCACCCGGCCTGCTGTAATCACCACCGCACGACAATGCCGGGCAAGACCACCCAACGATCAATGCAGCAAGCTACAGAATGATTGATTGATATTATGACTGTCAGTATACTGCTGTGACGCCGTCAAAGCGCCGCCTGGAAAACTTTGCTGAGCGTTCAAGTCGACTCTCTTTGCGCAATTGACCAAGTCTTAGTGCAAGCTCGGTCTCGTCCCAGGTATGGCGTTAGCTGCAAGGCAGATGTTTCAGCTTCTGGTTGCTGTCACCTGCCTGCACTTTCGCTTGCTGGTTGGAGACCGATGTCTTCACCACGCAGTGCATATGCACCTGTTAGGGACAGCGTGACAAGGATTTCCGTGTGGCGCAGGTTGGAACGGAAAGGTACGTCACCATGCCACCCAAGGGAGGCAAGATGGCAGCTGCTACTAAGGGCCAGAAGAGCAAGACTGCTACAACCTTTACCATAGACTGCACCAAGCCTGTGGAGGACAAGATCATGGACATTGCTCAATTTGAGAAGTTCCTGTTGGACCGTATTAAGGTTGATGGCAAGACAGGTGATTAACAATACAGTGTTTGTTACACACTGTAGTGACTTGCAACTGCCACTCAGCTAGTGAGCCCAGCCTACTTCAGCTGGCTTGTGTGCTCCCCCTTGACTTGTACATTGGTGGCATTTTGCTCACTTTGTGATACGGACAGGAGTGCTGGGCGAGTCAATCAAGATTCAAAAGGACAAGACAAAGCTGTCTGTGACCACTGAGCTCCCAATGTCAAAGAGGTACACCTCTGCCATGTCAATTTTCATGTTTGCTTTGCTGTTTCTATGACTCTGGCTAGTTGCAGCAATGATTGTGCCCTGCACAGGTATCTCAAGTATTTGACAAAGAAGTACCTCAAGAAGCACAATGTGAGGGACTGGCTACGAGTGATTGCATCAAACAAGGACAGGAGGTAACATGTGGGCATTTTGTCCTCTCCTGAACTTTGATGTTGATAGGTGCTGAGCAGTGCTGTACATTGCAGGGTGTATGAGCTTAGGTACTTCAACATTGCTGATAATGAGGGCGAGGATGAAGAGTGATTGTATTTTGGTGTAATATTCATGATCTCTTCTACTATCTGCTCAATGATGCATAGCTGTATACCATGATGCATTGCCAGGCTCATGAAGCGTACTATACAGCATTTGGTTGATGAACTCACGAAACTTTCAGGGGATGTTATGTTTGATGACTCTTCTGTTGGCAAGACTGCCTGTGATTTTATGACTGCATTGTTGTGTGCGGGAAATGTGCTGGGTGGTGAGGTAAGGAAAGTGTAGCAACAATGATGGCTCACAGCATAACTTTACATCCGTCTTGAGATGTCATCCCCATGATGGCTGACAGATCTGTTAGGCACAAACAATGATGTGCAAGTGCTAATGTCAGACTGTGGTTTGCCTGTCAGCGAATTATATGCTGACAGAACCAAGCGATCCTCTGAGCATTCCTGGCGTGTGGTGTGGCAACGTCATGTCAGGAACTCTTGTTCTAAGTGTTGGCTGATGTCTTAGCCTGTTTTTTCCACAAGCTTAGTCATGACAGGGCAAGCCAAATCTGGCACACTGCCCCAGTGACGACCTCACGAAGCAACGTCCCTCTGTGGCTAGCAATACTGCCATCAGCCTGCGCAGCTTTACTGACAGCAGTGCTCCAAGTCAGGCTTGCCAAGTATGGCATGTACTTGACGACTTCCGACATTTATTCGAGCTACTGTGTCATGTTCACGGCGATGGCCTCTGTACCACCCGGTGTCAAGACCCATTGCTCTAGCATGTCCAGCTGCTGTCCGGCCGTCTCGGTTCGATCAACACAACTGCCGAACTTGACCAGCCCACATGCTGCTGTTCAGTGGTCTCGAGCGAAATTTCACATGAAGGCCATGCTGATTGAGCCCCCTGCTTGTAAGGGAGTGTTTTGCACAATGAGCACAACTTCAATGGCTGCACCAGGCCCTGGTGGTGGAGTCTTAGATCGACCAGCTGTTCTTCCTGGATATGACAATAAGTAAGCACCTGAGGTGCTATCAGCTTATGATCACATCCTCAAGAAGTCTGTGCTGTGATGAAAACAATGCATCAGTATGTTCTCAGGAAGTCCACTGTCAAGAAAAAGCCACCCATGTACCGAGTCATGCTGCACAATGATTCATCCAACAGGTGTGCGGCTGTGTAACACTGTAGTGGTTTGCAGTGTCACTACATGACACAGTCTTGAATTGCTGCACGATGCTTTGTAGGCGGGAATATGTGGTAAGGGTGCTGATGAAGGTTGTGGATGGCTTGACAGTTGATGATGCTGTCAATGTCATGCAGGTATGATTGCGCATTGCAAATGTTGCACTATGCATGTCTTGCTTGGCCCTCCTGTGAGTATTGCAACCCATCACCGTCCTCTTTGCTTCTTATTGTGAGTGCTCACATACAGTCTTGGTGCAAAAAGAATTTGCAAGGCAATGTCTCCACACACTTTTCGCTAAGCTTACGGTCAATTGCAGGAGGCACATCAGAATGGCATGGCCTGTGTGATTGAATGTGCACAAGAGGATGCTGAGAGATACTGTGAGGGCCTGAGAGGCAACGGCCTGATTGCTAGTGTAGAGCCTGCTGGCGGTGGCGGTGAAGGCAAACCTAGCGACTGAAATATTAGCCCTGACAGTTGCACATGTCAGCGCATGAGCTGTTGATGCAAGCGCTAAGAGCTCAGTTGTGGGAGACATGTTGCCAAGCGGCATGATCACACTTGTCGTTATGCTCCTTGTTGCGGCAGCAATACAGGCTTGTGATGCAATCAGAGGCAGTGTTCTGAGGGTCTGCTCATACCAATTTTGTTTTATGGAGATAAACAGTCATGGTCATTGAATTGTTGACTATGCTACCGTATTGGTCTGGATGTTGCGGCATCCCATTGTACAACATGTATTCCTGTACTTGTATGAGGTATTGACTGTGATTTTGTCACACTTTCCCCCACCATAGAGCTTTAAAGGACATCGGCTGCTTGTGTTTAATCCATACTCTACTGTGGATAGACCAACTGGTGACAATCCTGTGATTTCTCCCACGATGTGTGCATAATGCTTCCTCCTAGGATGTGTGCATGCTCCCAAAACTTTTAATATTGGACAGTGTGCTTGCTGCAAGCCAACTGCGAGACACAGCTGTTTCAAAGCCTTGCTTCGAGACTATGCAAGAATGCATGACTGTCGGAGGAACCCACAGTGGAGCCTCCTAGTGTCATTGAGCAGCCATTCCCGGGCAAGGCCATTGTAATCTACTTTGCATGCTTGTTTTCGATCAGTGCATTTGGAAAACGCTCAGTGCCGGAGCCCTCCATATACAATGCATGTAAGCCGAAGCATTGCTTTGTTTGTAACCAGACATTGTCCTGTGTTTTGTTGACGGTGGTGCAGAGACATTTGCCGGAATGCCTTGAAGCTACCTCAAAATAAATTACATGCTGCAGCTATATATGTCCACCCCTGACACTGCAGATCTAGATGAGCTACTGACAACATGTGGTGAGCCTGACTCAGTCTAGTGACTAGAACATTTCATGGCAAATTTAATGCACCAGATCAAGACAGGCTGTTGATTTGGGTAGTGCAAAACATGCAAAGTAGATGGTGCTGAAATGCCATGTGCACATTTATGCTCTGTCCCCAGGACAACTGTAATACATACTATGATAAAACTCGACGCTTACCACTAAACTTTGCCAGAAGCAACACTGTGTTGACATGGCAAATGTTCCCAATTGATCTACACACCCTGTGCAGTGCAATGAAGTCCGCCTGTGTTGTACTGCACAGTACAATATGTCTACGTCTGTGCATTACCACACTCTTCTAAAGAGATCTGACAAGCTATTAGTGCTGAAGTGCAGAGGCTGCAACAAGCTACAGCATGCCAAAATGAAAAACAATAGCACTGGTAATGACTAACTGTACATGATAGGCAGTGCTTGTACTTAGTTGCCCTTGGTCTTGCACCCAGGGATATGCTATTCTGGCGCATGAGCAGCCACTGCAACTGAACACCAGCTACAGTCAATCTGGCTGATAGAACATCTGATGTCTCCTTAAGCGGTCTGCAAAACCCCCATTGTTTGTACCAGTGCTGACATGCAGGTTCCCTGTCCTGCAGTATGCATCACCAAATACACCCAGGTTGGCTATCAAGCCACACATTGTACAATGAGCTCAGCTGAGCTCAAATTGTCAGCTCTGCAATCTTGCCAGATTCCCAGTGGTGGTAGTTGGCCTGAAGGCCCTGCATCATGGGCTGTGCATCTTCAAACAGCTCAATGACAGCCATGAAAAGTGGCGCTCCAACAATGTTGAAAAAGCCAAGCTGGGATCTGGTCATGCCGCCTGCAAACACAGAGCGCAAAACTCATCAGAGGCACACGCAGGAAGGAACCTACTGCGCATAAATTACTGCATGGACAGCAACAATGCAGTACGCCAAGTACTCGTGATTTGCATGCATTAGAAGGAATCAGGACACTGCAGCAGCAACACAAGCTATGCGCTGTGCCACAGCTTCAGTGACACAATGCAAATACACTAAGTAACTACAGGATGCACCCACAGAACATGCAAATCTGCGCTAAGCCTGACTCCTCCATATGAATGGCATTGTCAATGGCAATTCCATGATCATTCCATGATGCCTGCTGATATGTTAATGCTTGATATGATGCTGTTGTTACCTTGCTGGTTACGGTCCATCAAGGGACTTACTGTCAACCCCACAGACCTCTCCTTGTCACCCTGCAGTGGCAGCAAACAGACAGTTTTGACAACTCTGGTGTAGTGCTACCCCTGTTCTCATGTCATGCTAAGCTGTCCCATGCACTGGTGTCCACACCAACATTTGTGACATGCTGTGCCATGATGTGCTCTCCTACAAGCACACCTCACGGCCATGCATGTTGCTGGTGGAGTGTCAGCTGGGCCAACATGTGACAGCTGATAGGCAGAAAGGCTGTGCAGAGGGACATACACATGCACACACACACACACACACACAGACACACACACACACTCTCACACACAAACCCACCCACCCACACAAATTAAAGTGCAGAATGCAGTGGCAAAGGCCGCAGTCCAGCACAGAAGCATTTCTGTCCCAACACTGCCAACCCAATCATTGACACCAGCCAGGGCGTCACATTGGTACAGCGCTGGCTCTAAGAGAACAGAGGTAACTAGCAATGTGCATCCATGGGTGCATTGCATTCAGGCTTGCCTGTCTGAAGAACTCCTCCTCCAGCTGGATAGCCCAGCGCTTGTGAGTCCTGGGAGCCGCTGTCAGGTGACCAATGTCAGCACACTTCAGAATCATCTGCACATGTCACCACAATTCAGGATTATCTGCACATGTCAAACACCTCAAGATTATCTGCACATGTCAAAGATCTCAAGATTATCTGCACAGGTCAAACAAAGCTGCATTGCACACGCCGTGCACAGAAAGCAACCCATACACGTGGGTTTGCTTTCAACACATAGAGTCTGTGGACAAGATCTGTGCTTGCTGTTTGGCCTTGTCCTTGCTGGAAAAACCTCAGCCTAAGACAAGTCCAGCATCTACACAAGTACCTTTGCTCATGGTACACAAAGCAAAGCCAGGAATTTGCTGAACAGCAGAGGCCATTTGGCATGAAGTCCTACATTCAGTCCCACAGTGATCTTCATTGCATGTCCCATGAGCTCCCGTAAGATGACTACACAACGTACTTTCATGCCCCATTGATGGAATGTGTGACATGATGTAAGCTATGTGATGCAGGTATGATAGGTGTAATGATAATAATAATAATAATGAGAATATGTAATGTTGAAATATGATAGGTGTCTGTGAGGTGATGTGAGTATGACATGGATTTGGGACCTGCCTGATGAAGGAGGGTCTTGTCTTCCACCTTGGTAGAATCCCACTTTGTGCTGTCTGTGCTGTTGTGCCCGCCGGGGGACCTTGGAACTTGCTTGAATGCCGCCTGAGTCAGCAGACAGTCACACGCATGGCATGTAGCCAAAGGCATGACAGACACATTGGCACACGACAGACAGAGTGGCATGCAACAAGCAGTTTGAAAAGCAGAATTTACGCTTTTCAGCGCTCATACTGGGAGCCTCCTAAGGCGGCAGCCCGGAGCAAGCACTTTGAATCAGTGTGGACGTCCCTCTCAAGACAGACATGGACATGGGCAGTCAGCCACTGAGTGTTGTGTGGACAACAGAGGAGCAACACAGACATGCAGAATGCAAATCTGGCAAGTGCAGATGTGACGAGCTCACCTGAAATCTAGAGAGAATTTCGAAATGCTTCTTCATGTCTGTGCCTAACACCTGACTGATGCAGGTGGACCGCAGACCAATCAACTGCCCAGCCATCTCTTTCTGCATAGCACAAAACACACACTGTGGGTGCGTGTGCGTGCAATTACATCTGCACGTCTGTGCCCAGACTCTGTTGCTACAAATTTCACAGAACCAGCTCTGTAGCAAATGTGCTGAGTCCACACTCACTCTTCTGCATTGAGTGTTGTTGGTGATGGCAGGTGCTGAGGCTAAATCCCATGCATTTTACAAAGAGCAAGCTGCAGCACTTAAGTAAAGTAGTCCCCCCCCTCCCCCTCCCCTCTGATGTGCACCACTGTCAAGGCAGCAGGCAAGTGATGAGCTTCCATAGGCCAGCTGCATATTGGGCTGAACTTTGTTTGTGCACAACACAGTGGACCTCGATGCACAGACAGAAAGTGTGAAGCAGCGGCGTGGGGAGAGCAGACTTGACAGAGCACAGCACTACTGAGGATCGTACAGCACTCTCAAGACATGAGTCAAGCAGTGTGTTTGTCCATATGTACAGCCAGGGGATGCAAAACGAGTGAGGTGATCTGAGTATGTATAGGCAGCTTCTGGATGAGCGTTGAATACATCGACATACATTTCTCTGGCTGATTTGCAATGAGGTTTGCACACACTGCACAGATCAACTAGGGCGTAGCAGCACTTTCAGACATGCCAGAATAGGCTTTCTTGAGGGAAGCAGTAAGGCTATGCAGTATCCTATGGTGACACCCCCATGGGATCTGTCTATACATGTGCTGCATGATGGGCATGAATGTCTGCAACACTAGCTGCAGAGTGCAACCACAGACATCACAGCTGCAAGCTTTGACAACAGCACAGCCACAGTAGAGCCGAGTCACAGAAGGAAAACAGTCTTCCTGTGAGTCCACAAGATGCACAATGCAACCGCAGACAGAATACATGCAAGGTGTTGACACAGCAGAGCAACAAGAGAGCAGACTTACAGGAGGGAAGCAGTACTCTGGTGTGTCCACAAGATGCACTATGCAACCACAGACAGGATGCCTGCAAGTTTTCAACACAGCAATGCAAGAGGAGAGTAGACTTACAGGAGGGAAGCAGTACTCTGGCATGTAGAGCACTCGGGAGCTAGCATCCAAGTGGTGGTTCTCCAGAGGTGAGCTGTCATTGTAGGTGATGGCCAAGGGGTGTGCAGTCTTGATGAGGAAGTCGTTGTTGAGGCCTCCATGCTCGTAGTCATGCACTGTGGCAGACCAGTAGGTGGCCAGCTGCTGCGTCCTGTTCATCACCTTGCTCTTTAGCACCCCACCATGCACCAGCAGCATGTGGGTCATCTGCACCACTGACGCCACATGAATGCTGCAGACACAACAGCAACAGTTGCGCCTCTGGAGAGAGGGAGAGCAGTGTTTTATGTCCTTTGTCCAGCCTCAAGTCTGATGGATGTGCCAGGTTATGTGAACCCTGACAAGCTGATGAATGTGCCAATTGGATTTGTCTGCAGGTAGTGGTGCTAAATTGCCCCCCAACAATTCAGGTACACAAGGCATAACAGAGCAATACCTCACACCCTCATCTGCAGCTGCTCTGGAATGGTAGTGCCTTTTGTATGCAAGCGTTAAGATTGTCTGCAATGAGCTGTTCTGCATGCGATAAGCTTAAAAAACAACAAGGGTGATGTGATTGGACCGCATATGTACATAGTCAGAACGTAAGCACATTGCTGTTGGGGTTAGACCAGTTGCAACTTGTCCATTCCTGGGGATACAACTTTAGTTATTACTCATGCACATCTTTGGTTGAGACTGTTGCTCTGGTCATACGAAGGTGCAGTTGCATCGGGGCTTCATGCAGAAAGCCACATTAGTGAAGCTGCACAAGGTGTGATGCGCATCAGATGCATCAGGATGAGAGGGCAGCTTGTGCAGCAAGTCTGACTAAGCCAGAACAAACAACATGTTTGGCCCCTTCCTGTGTAAAACCTTACATCATAGTGAGGCAAAACAAGGAAAAGAGAATAGGCAAAACACAAACAAAACAAGAAACGCCACAGACTCTGTGCAGACAAATGAGCTTAACGGTTGGTTTTCTTTGTGTCATGCAGAGCGCTAGGCTCTGGCACCAAACACTCCATTCAATCAACACCCGACAATCTTTGGTGCCAGATGTGACTCATGAGCCACCGACTGGTGGCGCAACACAACAGGCATATGGAGTCTTATGGGCAGCCTTTGTTATGGGCAGCAGTGAATGTGATGCCTTTGATATGGGCAGCAATCAATGAGATACCTTTCTTATGGGCAGCAGTGATTGTAATCTCTTTGTTATGGGCAGGAGCCAATGTGATGCCTTTGTTATGGGCAGCAGTCAGTGTGATGCCTTTGCTATGGGCAGCAGTGAATGTGTTGCCTTTGTTATGGGCAAGAGCCAATATGATGCCTCCTGTATGGGCAGCAGTCAATGTGATGCCTTTGTTATGGGCAGCAGTCAGTGTGATGCCTTTGTTATGGGCAGCAAGGAACATGATGCCTTTGCACAGAGCATGCCGCCGCAACAGCTGCTGACCTGTTGTGGTATGGGTTGGCAGGATCATAGCCACTCTCTATCTTGCGCAGGCATGCTGTGAGCTTTGGTTCATTCAGTCCAAACTCCTGCACCAGGCCTGTCGACTTCAGCAGATGGAAGGTCAGCATGGACAGACTGTTCCCCGGGGTGGCCTCAGCATATGCAAAGATGTCAAACTGCCAGTTGCTCTCTGCATCCTGCATAGACCAAAGCTTAAGTCAAGACTTGGCACGTGCGAAGATGTCAAACTGCCAGTTGCTCTCTGCATCCTGCATAGACCAAAGCTTAAGTCAAGACTGGGCACGTGCGAAGATGTCAAACTGCCAGTTGCTCTCTGCATCCTGCATAGACCAAGATCAAGTCAAGACTGGTCACATGCGAAAAGACTGTGTGAATGGACAGACGAATGGGACAGAAGAATGAGCAAAGGGCTGATGTGTATGAACAGACAAATGAGCAACAATGAGTGCAGATAGGATGATGACGATAGAAGGACGAGGCAAGAAGCAAGTGTGTTGAGACATGATTGCGCGAAGGGGTGAGTGAATGACTGCATGAACAGACAGATGCATTCCAAGTCCATAAGTGGCAGGCTAGCTGCGTCCAGCAACTAAGAGTTCTGAAGCATGCAAGCAGGTGCACAGGCAGGCCAGAGCACTCCTGCCATATGTTGTTGCAGCACTGTGAGTAACCTATGAGTGATGCCACAGCTCATTGCACATCAGCATGTGTGCAGGCTGGCCACAGCACATTGCACATCAGCAGGAGTGATCACAGCAGAGCTGGAGCTTGGCATCTGAAGCTCCAGACTGGACAGCAGTCATGAGCTGGTGCAGACAGCAAGACCAGCTGAACATAGTCCTATGTGATGCTGACCTGCAGCATGCGCTCAACAGCAGGTGTGATGGCGACAGGGATGACCACAGGTTGTGAGGGCCTCTGTCCCGCAGCTGATGTTCTTGCAACATCTTCTAGGGAGTCCAGTGACACATCCAGTGTGGGAGCATCTGCCAAGTCAGGATGCCTTGAGTAGGCCAGGGACATGTGTGCCCTTCTGGAAGCAGCACTGTTGCTCTGAGGAGCCCCCCCCTGCTGAGCCCCAGGGCGCGCCATGCTGGACTGACTCCTTTCACGACCCTGTTTGGGGTGCAAATGTAAGCCATATTAGGTGTGTCAGCGCTGACTACTCTTGGTGACAGGAATGCCATACTGATCATATGGAGAAGACTCAGGAAATCTTTTGATGTCCTTGATGGTTCTAGAGGGCAAGGAAATGAAGGGGACTAAAGGCAGGGAAGTGAAGGGGGGGGGGGGGGGCAGAAGGAAGGGAAGGGAAGGGCAGGGAAGGGAAGGGACGGCTGTAGTGGCATTAGTACAGGCAGGCAGGCAAGTAGGCAGGGGCCAAGGGGAGTTGGAAGCACCTGTAGAAGCTGCAGCATGGATTGGCCAACTTCGCTATCCATATCTGTGTTCTCTGTCAAGAGCTGGTTCTCCAGGCTGACAGGCTGGCGCAGGTCTATGCCGGGCTCACTCAGCATGCGGTACAGCTCAAGCGCGGATTGCACCGGCGGGCAGAACCCCTGCAGGGCACACCGATCAATGATGATAGTAACAATAATAATAATAATAATGATGATGATTATAATAACATTAAATTTGCTTTCCAGCTTATGATGAGCTAGGCTACAGATTGGCCCGTCCACAAGGTGGGTAAGTCTGAAAACAGGCCCAACTGGACATGTAGCGTGAAGCAGAGCTCAAATTTCAGGAAAGTCATTGGCCATCTGGAGAATGGGCTTGTGGAGTGTCACTCTTGAGCAGCCAGCAGCACAGCAGACTGTGTGTGTCATAGCGGGACACAGTCACAGGCCCTTCAAACAATGCTTTATGCTTGTCAGCTTTGTACTGGTGTAGCGTCAGCTCAGCATTTGACATGCCAAAGCCTCATCTTTAGCTTCTCCATGAAGCACACTGTTAGCCAGGTGTTCAGCACACACAACAGGCAAGCTGTGGCAGGAGAAGACAAGCAGCCTCTGCCAGCAGGCAATGTGCTGCCAGCTGTACAGCAGCAGACCAGTGAACAAAGCATGCTCTGCTGGACAGCTTTGCAGCTGCTAACATGTGCATGTCATGCCTTCTTGCAGTTGCTCACATGTGCATGTCATGCCTTCTTTGCAGTTGCTAGCATGTGCATGTCATGCCTTCTTTGCAGTTGCTCACATGTGCATGTCATGCCTTCTTGCAGCTGCTAACATGTGCATGTCATGCCTTCTTTGCAGTTGCTAGCATGTGCATGTCATGCCTTCTTTGCAGTTGCTCACATGTGCATGTCATGCCTTCTTGCAGTTGCTCACATGTGCATGTCATGCCTTCTTTGCAGCTGCTAACATGTGCATGTCATGCCTTCTTTGCAGTTGCTGACATGTGCATGTCATGCCTTCCAGAATAATTGCCGCTATAACTGACACTGCACCTGTCAGGTCTGAACAAACAAGCAGACACAGAGTCAAAATCGCCCCATACCGCAATGATGAACTGCAGGAAGGCCAAAGCCTTGTCAATGGGCGTGTCTGAATCAAACCCTTTGCCGGTTTGGGGCCCGAATTTGTCATTCAGCAGGGCATTCAGGTGCTGAGCCAGAGCCTTGGACTCCATCTGCAGGCGGAACTTTTCATCCAGCATCTGCTGCCAATCGCGCTCCAGGGCCTGATTGCGCCTTCACACAAAAAGCAGAATTATTGCCCATGTTGCAAAATGTCCAGTGAAAGGGACAGTAAGCAAAATTCATGAGTTTCCACAGAAAGCAGCTGAACTAAGCCATGGTGTGAGCGGCGCTGCATGTGGCTCATGTCATCTGCCAGGTTGGTGTCGGCAGAACAAACAACAGAGGTGTGCATGTGGCTGTGCCAATGCAGGATGTTGAGCTAAGTAGGCTAAGCAGTTTGAGGGGTCAAGGCCCTGCTGTGGCATATTCTGAGTCATGCTGGAGATACTGTTTCAACCGCTAGATGGGCAATGTGATGACGAATCAACTGTTTTGGCAGCATCTAAGCTAGCAGGAAAAGCAAAGCAGGGTTTGGCCAATGCAGAAGAGTAAATTGACTTTGCTTATGCTAGCAGGGTGGCACAGCAAGCTTGGGGGACATCTCGCGTTTTACTTTTGAGGTGACTAGAGGCTGATCCTGGCAGTACAGGCAGGTGATGCAACATGAGGGCAATGCCATTGCATTGGTCGCATCATTCAGGTGCAGCAGACACTGACATTGTCAAGGCATGCTTTCATGAACGTCTGCATCAATGCAGTCCATACAGCTGTCGTGAACCAGAATGAGGAGCCATGGACATGCACATTGCCATGGAAGTGCACATGGCTTGCCAACTGGTGTAACTTGAATAGCAAGTGATAGGAGTGAGAAGAAGCAGTGCAGAGGGCAGCAACATACTGCTCCAGGGCGTCTTTCTGCTCAGTGAACAGAACTTCTGCACGCTTCTTCTGCGTGATGTTATACCTATGCACCAGCACGGCAGGGGACGAGTCCACAGGATCCTGCAGTCACATGCACCACATGTCAGCCTTTGCTGCTATGTGATCCCACGCCTTGCACCTGGCATCAGCTGAGTCAGCTGTCTTTTACTCATGCCTTTCACTGAGCACCTTGCAGTGTATGCAAAAGGGTTGGTAAGAGCTCACAGCTAGCGCCGTGAGCAGGCTCAGCAACATCTGCACACAGGGCGCGTTGTCACAGACTGACATGTGAAGCCAGATGTGACTTGCAAGACAATCTGGCTTGGAAGGCATGGTGCAGCAGCAGATGGCACATCATAAGGGAGCTTTCAAAGAAAAGCCTTGCACAAGGATAGCGTCATCTAGGGAAAAAAAGTTGACGCATGTCATCAAGTCTTTTAGCCATAACCTACATAGCCAGTTCAATGGCTGTGCATGTGGCAAGACTCATAGGACACATGGCTTGCCAGCTGCTGTCACATGGGTCAAGCAAGGCCTGATGGGTGCGACCATCAACAACATGGTGGTGTTGAGCGACAAACAGGTGGGAGATGGTGTTCTATGAGCTTGACCATGACCAGCTTGACCATGGCCCACTTTGTGTACCAACCTCACAAGACCAGCAGATTGTGATGCAGCAGCTACATCTCAAGGGGGCTCACACCTCTATAGATGGGTGGTTTGTGTAAGGGATAAGGAGAAGGGTTGTAACAAAGGACTTGACATTAGCATTTGAAGTGCATACCCTTTTCAATGTTTCGCTGGGTGAAACAGCAAAGAATGAGGAGCTTGTAACAAGTCCATGAGCACACAGCTGCACCACAGCAGAGCTGAACACAAGATGCGCATGACATCCTTGCACATGAAAGCGTGTTATGTTCTGCACATGGTTGTAGCAGACAACCTTGTCACTGGGCTGCATGCATGGCTGATCAATGCTGATGAGTTCCGTTGATGAGCATACCAACAGAGGCCACATTTCCAGCAAGGCCCACTTGATTGTCCCATCCTTCCTACTTGCATACGGCTGTATGTGCTGATGGCACTCCACCCGCAGGTCAAACACAGCATTCAGCGCTTCTTCATATGCCTGCACTGCTTGCTCTTTGCCACCTGGATCAAATGACAGCTCGTTCTGATCATGTGCATGCTTTACCAACAGGCGCCTCATACATGGATCTCATGTTGACGCGCTGTCCTTAATGCTGCTTTGATGTGCTGTTGCTTATGGTGTGACAGAGGCGCTGGGCACATGGTGAAGCACTGGCTTGCTGGATGGAAGGCACAATTTGTGAGACATTGTGCCTCAGATAGTCTGGCAAAGATGCAAGCAGCACAGAGCAAGAGACCGTCTGAGCTGAGCAGATGTATGACAACACCACGTCTTGTTCAAATGCATGACATGCTCTAATGCATGCCTGCCAGCCAAGGAGGGGTTCAAAGAAGCCCACCTGGGTAGGCCCCTCTGGCAAACAGCATCTTCATGTGTGCTGCATCAGCACTGATACCCTCAGGCCCTGCATGACATACACCGTGTGTAATGATACTGTTACAATACCACTGTAATGACTGCATCATGTGGGACGCAAGCTGTACCTGTACTTTTGGCCAAACTGTATCTGAACCTACCCACCACTGGTGTACTCTCAAAACCTCGATTATGCTGAGCAAGCTCTTACTTGCTACTGCACTACGCTTGCACTCGCATTACTGCTGCTAGTCTGTTGCACCCTGTAAGGTTGGCAAAGAACACTCTTCCTCCATTTCACTGAATATTGCTGAGTGTCAGCATCTCATACACAGGCATGAGGGAACCCCTGAGTTTTGATCTGTTATGACATGACATGCTGAATCGACGTTGGAGAAAGGAGCATTCTCCACAGTACTAGCGTACCACAACTCGATTGTCAGCATGAGTGTATGATCATGTCATGCTGTGGGTGCCATGGGAGAACACATCTGATGCAAAGTGCTATACCACGGCGTAGTGTAAGACGCACCTGTATCTGGTTGCAGCCCAGCCAATGCAGCCTTGTTGGCGCTCAGCAGCGCACCATGACAGTCAAACATGTAAATCTGGATAGGGCTGCGCTGATGCAAGGCGCAGATGCGTCTGTCGCTACTGCTCATGTCAGCACCCACTGAAGCAACAGAAGCTTCTGTTGCTGCTGCAGGTACTGCAGCTGCCGTCTGCATCTCAAAGATGTGTAGAATCGCAGTCTCCACTTTGCCTGACGCTGTCTGGATCCTGATGGGCTGCAGAGGAAATGCATCAAGCAGCTCATTCTTGACAGATTGCTGCATGAATTGTCAGGTGACAGTTGATCATGCAGTATAGGATGTGCAGTAACAGCGCAAACATCTCGGTGGTGCATGCACCTTGATCACTTCCTGAAATGCTGCTTTGAGGCTCCAGAGCACAGCAGAATGCAGTGCTTGTAGGTGGCACCTATCCTGCACTGCCTGTTTGTTTGAGTGCATCTTAAATTGGCAAGCATGGGCATGCACAGGTAGACACGTATACACACATTACATGTTCTCACTGTGAGCTTACAGGAGCTTCATGGCGGTGCAATGATAAGCGCAGTAGTGAGGCTAGTGGTAGTAGTGAGGCAAAGCCATGTCATTGGTTTCCAATACCTTGCTGACGACATTAGCTGAAGCCTCTGGCATGCCTGAGTCAGCCTTACGAAACAGTGGCCTCAGCAATTGGTGGACATCAAGTCTTGCCTGCTGCCCTTTATTGCCCTGCAGTCAGGCATTGCATTCAGCAGATGATTACCACGGCCGAAATTGCTTAGAATTATGTCTCTGGCTCTGGTTGTTGAGAAGCAGAAAATCAAGTTGTATGGAAAAGCTTGCCTGCAATACATCTGCTATGAAGTTCCACTTTGCCTGCTGGTCAGTTTCTGATAGTCTATCCCACATATTGGAGTACTCAAGTTGAGAGAGTGGAAGACCAAACTGCCGAAGAAATGAGACATTCTCAAACAACAGCTGGCAGCTGTGCTGATGGGTTACCCTGAAGCATATCAAGCAATTAAGACAATGGATATCAGACCAGGCAAGAATAAGCCTCTGACAAGCAAGACTACAGTGCCAACCTGCTAAGGCTGGCATACAACAGGACAACAATAGGTGATGGTAACTCCTGCAATATGTCCAGCTCTGGCATTGTCCAGACTCTGTCTGTTGGATCCGCAGAGACATCTTCGAGCGAGCCAGCCAAGTTTGCAACCTCTGGTTGGCCTGAGCAAAGTGCCAGGTAGAGTAAGTCAAGGCATTGCTAAACACTTCAAGCCTTAGTACTGACTAGTGACTGCTACCGCACCAGTCGGCAAGCACCATGAAATTTCTGGTGGCAGGGCTTACCGAACATAGAAAGTGGATGGCAAAATTATTGTTTCTTGTTTCGTTGCGCAAGCATGACAGTGGCATCTACAGATAGACTCAGACACATACCCAGCAATCCGGCAGGTAACCGCCACCGATCATACTTTCAAAGGGGACAACTGTTTACCACAACTGTGGTCAGAGCTCAAATCGAGCTCAAATCGAGCCAGCTAAGCTGCTTGCCGGTGTGCAGGCCGCAATGACAGCTGCGAATTTGTGTTGACTCATCGATGATACCTGCTGCTGATGCAACTGCTGCCCAGTTTGATTAGACGAATTTTGCCGGAAATACGCAGGGTCAGATGTGTCTTGACTTGCGCTGCGTGCAGCGCTGCGTGATACTGTGAAGAAAGTGTAGTCGATATGCGCAGCCATAAGACTCGAGTCTCACATCGCAGTGCAAGTTGCCTATTTTCTTGCGCAACAAGGTGAACAACTGGACAACAAGTTCCCAATATGACGAGCGGCCAGAAACAGTATTGGTTGCAACTGCTACGTTTCCCGCAATCATGCCATCAGTGCGGACAGGTGCGCAGGCACCTTTGGGACTTTTTGTCAAGATCGTAGCTGTGCTTACAAAACAGACACTGCCATACCTTACAACAACGGTGTTATGCAGGACTTCACAGAGGAAAGCAACCATTCTACGGCCTGTACATATCACCCAGGCCAGTTTGACTTTTCCATTTTGGGTTCTCCAGCACACTCTGCTGGCAAGAGAGACGACATGGTGCTGCTCTCTGGTTGGCAGTGCTGCGAGAAGAGTGTTGCAGGACACCCAGGTACAAATACAGGTCCTTAGGCATGATGCAAGCATGACTTGACCAGCTTGTGGAGCAACAAACTGTGTGTAAGCTGCCTGTGTAAACGCTGGTGAGCTGTTCAGGTGGCTGTGCTGCTACACACAGCTGCCACAATGCCTGCACTGCAGGTTGCCCTGCTGGGGTTCAACAGCAGCATGTGCCTGGTCATGGCGCAGTGGCTGGGGTGGTGCTCCGGGATAGCACCATTGAGAGACCAATCATCATTGACACACAGGGTACTCGCTATGTTGTGGGTCAGACAACCACCAAGTGCTGTCACAAGTACTTGCTCACTGTCCCTGGCTGCATTACTGACTGTCACAGGTGAGCTACGATACACCACCATTTGTGGCACTGGACAATCTAACTACCTCACTTGCTTGTTGGCTGCTTTAGCTGATCAGCAGGCAAGGTATCAGAAGTTAAATCAGTCTGTGATGGTGCTTGGCAATAAAGCTGTGTTATATTGCGTGTACATCGACGATTTCATTCTGGTATTCAGAGGAAGCTTGACGCTAGCAAGTCAGCTTGAGGAACCAACTGCTGAGCAGCAAACATTTACCGACAACCACAAGTTGGCGTACCAGAGAGCCGAGTCTCAGCAAACCATAGCCTGCACTCGTTGTAAGCATCATTTCCACCTTGGTCAAAAGGGTGGATGTGCGTATCACCCTGGAGCAATGGACTTCACCTGCAAGAATGAAGGCAGACCCAATGAAAGGAATATCTTTGATCGCTATGAGTGCTGTCAGCGGACTGTCCTCGACACCCCAGGTATGCTGCTTCTTCTGCATTATGCAATTTGCTTCCTCACTGCATGTACAATGGGGCGTGTCTTTGAATTGGTGGACTCTGCTGTGATGAATGGTTTGTGCTCTCAGTACAAGACCTTCATTTTGTTTGATGCCCCATACAAGTGTGATACATCATGGTATGTTGCCCATACAGACTGCTCATTGGGCCACCTTTGTAAAGCTCATGCTAGTGCGCATGTGGATCGCATGTCCTAAGGACTGGTCACTTGCACAGCCTGCAGTGGCGTCTGAAAGACCCTCAAAATCCCTCACCAAGGTTTGAAAGTGTTCAAGAGGCTGCTGCCAAATTGCATGCACAGTAATTGCACGGGTTCAACAAATGCTGATGTACAGCATCAAACTGGCCTTTCTCATTCCATCCCTCTTACAGGCTGCAGGCATGACGGGCGTCATGCATCTCATACTGTGGACACACGCCCCTTTCAGGTCCATGATCAGGCCTTGGAGCAAGCATGCACAAGCTGCTGCCACAAGACTCTGGAAGATGTGCCTGGTTGCCAGCCAACTGATCATGTGTCACTCAAGCCCCAGATCCAGTTTGCTCAGGATGAGGCCACTCATGTGTTCTATGTGCATCGATTCATGACAAGCGTTGCTCGCTATGTCAGGTAAGCAATTTTGCTAGCAGTTGCTTTATCTATTGGATTGTCGCGAAAGGTGATGTTCCATTGCCTGTTACCATGCTAGCTTCAGCTGTGTAGTGATGTGCAGGAATGCACAAAGCATGCTTCCGCCTCAACAGGTGACAACCGGCACAGCACAGACACGTGCTTGTCGTGAAAACCTTTTACTGCACTCTCTGCCAACAACAGCAGATCAAGGTGGGTTTGTGCCTCTTGCAGACAGGTCCCTCTGATGCTTGCAAATTGCTATCATGCAGGATTGGCTACAAATGCTGTGACTGGCTAGCTTGAAAATCGCTGAGGGTTGCATGCATTTGCAGACAAATCGGCCAAATGTTCAGTCTGCTGGGAGGAGTTTACATGGGGTGGAGTCATAGACGGGTCTGACACCATCAGCCCTCTGACAGAAGCACAGGCAACATGCTGCCCAAGTGGGAAGCATCTGTATTGCCAAGGCTGCTTGCAAAGGCATGCACAGAGCAAGATCGGAGACCTTGTGACCAGCATAGTATGTCCCCAAGTGCAGGAGTGTTCCTCAAGAGCATGGAGCCCCAAGGAGGTCGCCCACTTTGTAGACAGGTACTGCAATGACTGCCAATGTCTGCATGAAAGTGCTGCATCATACACTTCAATGTACAGCTTGTCAGGTGACTGTAGATTCTCACCAGCATGTGTGCGTGGAACATCATACACTGCACCATAAAACTTCAGGAGCTTAGCAAGTGACTGCAGATTTTTACCAGCATGTCTGCATGTGCAGCATCTGTCAGCAGTCTGTTGTTCGTTATCAAGGCTGGCCTATCATGTCCCTCAGCCCTCATCCACAATGCACTGACTGCAAGCTTTGCGCGCTGCAATGTCTAATTGTACACATAATGACATTGGTCATGCATTCAATCAATCAATCAAGTTACATTCCTTGATGAGTCCTAAAGACAAGCAATGTAAATTGATCAATTGAATGAATCCGTGACCAAAGTCGATATCTGTATAATTCGACGGTGTTACTGTGAGACATGGGCAGCTTCTTGCAAGGTCTCATGTTGGAGCTTGCCCTAGGCAGGCATGCGCAATGCCCTGCTGTACCTCAACTCCAACGCTTGCTGGTCATGTCCTAGCATCACTAGCTAGTGGCTCTTGTTATTACCGTTCACTGCAATCATTGATTGGCTCACATCGATCAGATACTTCTGCGTGGCTCACCTCAGTGTGCATACAGCACCACTATGTTGCTGTCAAACCTGATCAAGCCAGCAACAGCTGTCAAACCTGATCAAGCGGGCAACAGCTGTCAGACCTGATCAAGCGGGCAACAGCTGTTGTGTAACTGTCTCAGGGAAGCTTGCGCAGCCTTTGACAAGTTGTTGCTGGAGTCAGCAGCAAAGGCAGCAGGTAGTGTGGTTAGCTGTCCAGCCTGTGGGGAGTACAGTGAGTACCAGCCAGATGGCAATGATGCTGACGGCTTTCCCCTGCAGCCTGTCCAGCTGTTCCGCTGCATCAAGTGCCTTCAGGTAACTGCTGCTGCTGCTGCTGCTGCTGCTCTGCAAATGTTCGCTGCAGAGGCACTGTTGAGCTCATCAGCTGTCCGCTGCTGCTGTTGCTGGAAAAGCTCATTCTTTTGTTTCTGTGTAGACTGTATTGTAGTACAGCTCAATAAGCTTTTGTGTTTGTCTTGACTGCCACGATGTGGGCATTTGTGAATATCCACTCAGCAGGTCAGCTGACGCTCAATGTTGCTACTGCTGCCAGTGTTCTGACGTAAGTCAGCGCTGTCAATTTGAGTGTAAACAACACACTGCATCAAGTACAGCAGCTTCACAACCACTGCCAGCTGTTTTGACTTTGACAAAGTCCAGTGTCAGACTCAGTGTGTTTGCTTGCAGGTGTCTTGTCTACAATGTAAGGCTGCTGTGGGTCTTGACGTGCATGTTCAGCATGACTGTGCCTTAACAGCGGATGCTGCACGAAGGAAGCTTGAAGAGGTGCTAACTGAGGCTGGCATGCTCACATGCCCCAAGTGCAGCACCAGCATTATCAAGGAAAGCGGTTGCAACCATATGACATGTGGCAAATGCGGGACGCATTTGTGTTTGCTGTGTTGTGCTGTTATAGCTGATGCCAATCCATATCAGCATTTTAATGCGGCTGGAAGTCAATGCTGGGTTTTCGACAATGCCAGCACAGGTCAAACAGCAGATGCAGCTGTGCAGCGTCGGCAGATCATTGCTGCCAACAAGTATATAGCTTCTCTGGAGCCAAGCATGGCTTTACAAGTTATTGAAAACAACATCCTACTGCGAGACTTTCCAGATGGCAGCATCCTGCTCCCCGCTCAGTAGTCAAAGACCAGAAGCAATGGTCAGCTTAAGCAGCACATCAGCTGGTGAACTGTTGGTACTTCAGCTATAGTGCAGCTTCAGGCGGCCCTGTCTTGCTTGTCGAGTTGCTACTTGCTATTCTTTGTGCAGCAGTGTAGTACAGCATACTATGCACTCATAATATGCTTGCTATTGTAATGATATTTTCGCTTTCCAGCTCATGATGAGCTAGGTACGTGCGGGGCGAGTCTTGTTTCTCCAAAGCAGTCTGTCTTGCGCATCTCTATGCGGTAAGGTCTACTAATTTGATAGTTTTGAACAGTGCGAATGATACATGCTACATGCACACCACGATTCCACTCGGTCTGCATGGCCAATTGACGCGCACGTGATGGGATGAATAGCCTACTATACGTTTGTGCATGCGGCAGTTTGACCCAAACTGTGATTGACCTGGCCGTGTCTGACAATGTGTTGACCTCGCCTTGAAAGAATCAATGATCTTCGGCCCAAAAGCTGCACAGACATTCAGTGATGTATACGTTGGGCCACAGAACAGCAGCAAGCCGTTCAATCTATGCAAGACAGCGCTGAAAGGACGCCACAGCAGTTCTTTCCCAGCATGCTGCAGCTAAAGAAGCGTTAAATCCTATTATATAAGGATTAATAGTGACCAGGAGTATTGGTGCAGGACGCACGGACAGACCTGGGCGTTTCACATCGTGTGCGCAAAGTATGTGCCCGACGTTGTGAAAGCTGTACGTCGCAAGTTACTACTCCGAGTGGCATCTGAAAGTGCGTTTGACACTATGCCTTCCGTTCCTGTTTACACCAGTTATCAAGTAAGCACACCTGCACACAACCGGCACAGTACCCGCTTATGTCCGTGTCGACTGCCCACTCAAGCATGTCGCCAATGGACAGCACGGCAGGCAACACGCAGCAGGTCGTGCGCACGCATTCAAGCCACAGCATCACCTGTTGCAGAGGAACAGCAGAAAAGCGGTGAGTATCTTGTGACAAGCCTTGGCAATGCTGTCTTTGAGCGCTGCTGTTTGCCAAAGCAATGCCCGTTTGCTTGACGGCACATTGCCAGATGCACCAGTCATCGTCTTTGCATTTGCATACAGGGCATGCATTCAAGCAGTCCACACACGAGCAGGCTAACAAGATGCAGACTCAGGAAGCCTTTGTATGGACCAAGCACTGGTACCCCCTGTCACTAGAAGCAGATTTAGACACACAAAATCCTACCCCGCACACCCTACTCAATATCGAAATGGTGATCTGGAAAGACGGAGAGGGCAAATGGGGTGCATGCGAAGATAGGTGCCCACACAGGTCAGCAGCAACAGCACTACCTGACCTTTGCATGCTTGGCACAAAGACAGCCCATAACGACTTTGCAACATCTCAGCAAGCTGCAAGGCAAATACGCCATCAGCAGAATCTCAAGGTGACAGACAACACTTCACCATGATGCACACAGGGAGCAACATTGTACAGTTGCACTGTTGCATCAGTCCTGTGCATCTGTGATGCACCCCATGGATGCAGACTGCTGCTAAGTCAAATACTCCCTATCAGCATGGAGTCCCCGACATCAGCATGGGCC
>JAABUK010002958.1_pt1 | contig 29519 bp, 27 predicted proteins | sample 5559141 | NCBI WGS metagenome assembly JAABUK01 (sample SAMN10711869, study PRJNA513367) | rock metagenome | isolation source: Antarctica rocks | place: Antarctica: Victoria Land, Pudding Butte nord | collected 2016-01-03
GTGGTGGTGAGATATTGGAGAGGGTGTTTGGGAGGCTTGAGCTGAGTTGGGTGAGGGGAGGAGAAGGTGGAGGGGTTTGGACGGTGGGAGATATGGAGGTTGTTATCGGTGGTGCCGTATAGAGTCTCAGGTTGGACAATGGACGTGAAATGCTCATGGAAATGGAATGCTAGCGAATAAAGAGGAGGGAAACTCAACTACATTATGAACAAAAGCCGAGAGCCACAAAGAGAATTGTGCGTACCTTTCCCGATCAACTTCTTAGCGTGGTGTCTCTTTGCTTCAGCACGTGCAGCTCTCAAGACATGTCGCACCCTCAGGCACAATGACATATGGCTCAGGCCCGTGCCAGGGGATAAAGGCATTATCTCACGCGATGCACCCCCATATATTCCTCAATCACTCTCTCCACATTACGTTCTTCCACAACTTCGCTCTCCCTCACACCATATTACTCTCCACTGATTGTATGGTATACCCCTTCTCGCCATCGATATAAAAAGCACCTACGCAGCCCCACCTTTACAGCAGCCAAACAGCGATAGCAGCAAGATGGGCTTGCTCAGCTGTTTTCAACCGCGTAAGCAAACTCCACCCACCATTGTCCGCTCAGCCATATCTCACCCTCTACAGGTCTCCAAACCGAGCTACTATAACCGCTGTCCCACCAGCCGAACTGACGAGGGGTTGGAAAAGTGGAAAGAGGCGAGTAGACGGCTACTAGCCGAAGAGCAGCGAGCTCACGAGCTAGAACTTTCAACTTATCATCAGGGTCGCGACCAACGAAAGCATGTATCCGGTGTGGAGCTCCTCCCTGGGCGTTACGACAGCAGCAGTCAGCATCAACAGCGTGAGCTAGCCAGCAAGTCGAATCGCAGACGAAACTCTGACGTGGAAAATTATCCACCGTACTATGACGACCGTCGGGACCTGAAAGACAAATCCGGCGTTGACCAACGAAAGCAGGTATCTGGTGTTGAGCTCCTCCCTGGGCAGTACGACAGCAGCAGTCACCAACAACAGCGTGAACCGACCAGCAAGTCGAATCGCAGCCCAAAATCTGGCGTGGAAAACTATTCATCAAATTACGACGACCATCGGCGACAGAATGTCATGTCCAGCGTGGACAACTATCCCGCCTTCGAAGAAATAATGGAGCACGAGCAGAAGGCGCCTCGGAGCATATTCGAGCGATTCGACCACAACACGGACAAGCCGAAGCGGAGGCCGAATTCTGGGGTCGAGCATTATGCGCCCATGGAGGCCGTCGACGAGCATGAGCGGCCGAATCCACTCGCGCTCGACTCGAGATACGCGATGGCTTTTGTGCAAGTCGGAAATCAAGCTGACTCTGATTCAGGACGGAACCTCAACCTTGTAAGAAAGCCACTTGAGGGTCAAGCTAACTTTAACGTAGGACGGACCCTCACTCATGCGCACAAGCCAGACACTCGTCGAGGGCGCCAAGCTGATCCTTGGGGTAGGGACGGTGGGCTTGCGAACACCGAGATATCTGGCCCCCATACTCGTCAGGATGATCGTCCTCATCGTCAGGACGAAAGACCTCGACAAAAGGATCCAGCCCATAAGTCTTCTCAGCAAGCCAGCAGTCGTGAGAGGTCTAATCGAAGAGGGTAGTCTATGACAAGGCCGAGTATCGTGGATCAAGGAAGGATCGAGGTATGTTACACTCCGGTCTTTTAATACTCTTGTTTGCGTAGCTCTCGGTATAAATAGAAAGGTGTGTCGATCTGTGTTTCTGGTTTCCTCATCTTTAATTTTCGAACAGACAGCAGAATGTAACGAATCAATCCGCATTAGTTCCAACTTAATTAGCGTATCATAATGTATGAGTTTGTAATTTAATGCAACTCACTGAAAGCTCTTAGACAATGCAAGTAGGGATGACGACTCCATAAAATGTTTTGCGCTCCATTATCCCATTCAGGTAGTGGTCTTAACAAATCGAGGCTAACCAATACGGAATCTGTAATCCCTTGCATCACGATTGGCCGTCAATAGAGGTTGAAGCGCTCACGCCTGAAGTGCATGCAACCAGTATGTCTGGCGTTTGCAGATTCAACCGAACAAGCCAAGACGCCCTTTCCCAGACAACTCCAGAAGCCATACCGTCTATATTCCGCCTATGCTCCTCTAAATATACGACGGAGCTTGAACGAAGGTCACCAGGGCATAGCATACAGATTCATCCCTACCTTCTCTCTCGACACAGACGATGTGTCAACTGAAGGAAGAGGAATCGACACTACGCAGCACATCAATAACAAGACAATGGGGTAACACTTACCTATCCCGACCATCTAACCTCCGTGCACTTTCCACCCCCCTTCTCCCTTGACCTTCACCCATCAAGCCTCCTCCCAAGTCCAGAATCCTACCAGGGAAATCACATACAAAACCTTCCAAACACCACTTCAACAACTAAAATGGGTTGTCTCCCCAGCAAACCATCACCATCATACACCTCTTCCCACAACGATAGCTTCCAATCCAGCCACTACGGTGCCAGCGAAGAGCGTGACGCCCACATGGCCGCATTAGCCCACCACCACGTCGGTCTCTCCAACCGTAACAAAAAACAGTATCAGAAGCTCGGCTCTCGAAGCAGCAGCAGCAGCAGCAAACGGCGCTCTCGCAATAAAATATCATGTTCAAGAGCAAATCGTACGCAGATCATAAACGGTGAGGTGTGGTTTTACTAGCCGAAACCAAAGGTAACCATTATCATTTCATTGGGTGTTGTGAAGGCGGATCATGCTTGCGATTTTGTGATGGCGGAATTTTCTGGTACATAGTCAGTCTCGTAAGTAGGAAAAGATCTTGTACATAGACAATATGCGTTCGAAGTCAAGCAAGAAAACCTATGCTGCTCCTCCCGGTGTCTGGCGTTGGCGAAAACCGGCACACTGGGCGTGAAACAACCACAGCTTTCGAGTGAAGCGTACGGCCGAATGATTTCCACTCATATTCGTAAACGCCCTAGCCGCCAGGTTTCAAGATGAGAACAATGGAGCGTATGAGCGACAAGTCTGAAGATGATATCGTTGTGTGAAGCGACACCGAAAACGACCACGCACAGATATCGCCTTACCACGAAGACCAACACAGCGTCTATGGCTCCCATCCGGACTCTCAAGTCATCAACCTGAAGCCACCAACATCCCCTCCCACAATCTCACGCACGCAGCTCACGTGCTCCACCACCACGAACGCACAATCATGGGCTGCATCCTCTCCAAACAATCAACACCCCAAAACCTATCTCGCACCAGATTCATCGCCAATCACGCAGCACAAGAGCGCGACGCTCACGAAGCCGCACTGAGGAGGCATCGTGACTGGAGTGTTCGAAGTAAGTACATCGGGCAATAGCGACAACGGCCATCTAATGCCCAAACACCAGGCTCGAGGATTGAGATGCCACCGGAGGTGAAGGGTGAGATGAGGGGACAACAGCAGCAGTATGCACGCGAAGACGGGAGGGTCGGGTACCAGATAATGGCAGGCTCGAGAATGCATAGGACGGAGGTGATTGATGGTCGGCTGGGGTTCTTTTAGCTGCTGAGGATTCGGGAACGTGTGGATATTGATGATAGTCACGGTTTTCTGCCACTCCTTTGGGTATTGGGTGGATCGCGGTAGCCATTAAAGCTTACCCATCCGTATGCCTGGCTGGCGACCAGGAAAAAAGCGAACTGATTGGGTACAGATACGTTCTGAGCATTTCTGGTGCTGCTCAAATTTCTTCCGCTCGGAATTTTTGTTGCAGTGTAACACAATGTATCAAGAGTAGCTCCAATAGAATTCCATCGTACATATGCGCTACTCTTTGGAAATGCAACGTGCGGTCTTGTCGGGCATCACATCCCTCTATATACTACTTTTTCTTTGTGGTGAGCCTGATGCAAGGTCTATTGCTTTTAGTGGGTCTTTTCGTAGCGCGCGCGCTCCTATCGACATATCTTGTCATACCATACCGTATCATGCGAATCGTCAACTCGCTGGGTCAGGATCCTCATCACCACTGACACTAGGCTCTGACTCTCCGCCGCCCCCTTCGTGTACCATGTAGCTCAAGCCTTCGCCTTCTTGGCCAATCAGTGGTGCTCTCTCACCTTCTTTCCTCGAGTAATGACTTCCCACACTTATCGCTGCCACGCTTAGCCCATGAATCATCGTCGACCCCAAGATGATGAAACACACGACGGGCCAAATAGTCTCGATTGCCTTTTTGTGGGTCGTATGTTCCGGCGGGTGAGGATCTGGAAGGGATGTCCCATTCTCGAGCTCTGCCCTTGCTTCAATAACGAGGAACAGAGCGCCGAGACCCATTGGGCCGAAGTGGCCGCAGAAGAGCGCTTCACGATACGTGCGGATGTCGGGGATGAAACGTTTGAGAGCTAGGACGACTGGTAGCCGTCTAAATAGAAGGATCAAGACAAGGAGCCCAATAAGTCTTCCTGGATTAATATTCTCTGTGTACGGGCCGGGGCTGAAACCACTCCATGGAATGATCGCCCCGAAGTATACAAACATGCTAGAATTGAGGAGCAGGTCAAGGACATTAGGCAGATGAGTCTCCCGCGTCTTTTTGGCAAACCATCCATCCCATGCAAAACCGTATCCGGCTCCAAAGGCGACCAAGAAATCGTCTACACCAAGCGTACTCCCAATGCCGATGCCAAACATGACCAGTAGAAAATAGAATACGAGGAAAGAAGCCGGGTCTATATATCCTCGTGCTTGCGAAAATCGTAGCGTGCGGTTGAAACAGTGACCAAGTACTAGACCTATCAGAAGACCCAAGGAGCACTGCCAGAGTACGGTGCCTAGAACCCACTCTTTCACTGCTTCTCCTGTAGAAGTTTCGATCAAGAAAGACAGGCCGATGTACAAGAAAGGAAAGCTGACACCATCATTACACCCACTCTCCGCGCTCAGCATGTGTTTCAGCCTTCTGGGCACCCGTCGTGAAAAAGTACTCTCAGCCAGCACACTCGCCGCCAGCACTGGATCCGTGGGCGCCAGACATGCTGAGATGACGAGTGCAGTTGTCCAATTGGTTTGTAGCACTAACTTTGTCAGAAGACCCGTGATGAGCCAGCTGAATGTCATTACAGGCCCCAGCAACATGCCCACGCTCTTCCAGTGCCTGCTAAAATAGGTCTTGGGTAGTTCCACTCCCACAGTAAAGCACTGTAGTCCAACAATCAATCTTGCGGCTTCTTGTGTGACATTGTCTTCGAGTCCCCACCTCTGGGGAGACAAGAGATCGGCGCCTTGCGGGCCAAAGGCAATACCGACGAGGGTTGCGAGTGGTGGTTCCGAGAGATGAAGACGGTTACGTATGAAGGCGCTGAAGAGGGCGTAGGTTAAGAGAAAGGCCGAGAAGATTAGATAGACGAAGTGGGCTGGCGTAGGTTCAATGTGTTTATTGATCCAAGCCATGGTTGTTTGCAGTTGGAGATGGACGTTAGAGATGTGGTTGGGGGATTGGATTATTCAGTCGGAGGTGGGATGGGGGTTACGGTCCTGCTTTGACGATAGATGGAGAGACAGAGGTGTGTCTGACAGGTGAATCCATCATCTTGTTGTGAAAATGGCAAGATCTTGGACGAAGTCAACGGTGTTCGTGCCTGGGACCTACAGCCGCCCCCACCACGGACGCTAGAATACTCTAGGTGTCTAGCTCTACCGAGGTACACATGTTCCTTCCAGAGAAGTACTAATTCATAGCATGAAATGGGATGCTATGAAAGCAGCGTTGTTTATATCCGTTCCGTACAGCCCACCCCAGGGCCATAACTTCAACGCTATGCAAAATGGGCTCTGTTGCACAACATACAGTGGACGGAAGCCGATCCAAAATCCATCGCCGATGCCCCATTTCCAATACCATTCGTTACACCATAAGCCATTAACTACTTCTTCTCTTTCTCTTCCTTCCCCGCGCCCCTAACTCTTGCCATGAACTCTTCTTCATTTCCCACATTCCATGCGCTCTGCCTACTACCACCTCTCCACCCAACCACCCCCAGAACCTCATCGGCGAGGCCGTATAGCCTGCCCTCTAGAGCACCCAATAGCGCCACCGCAGTCCGAATGATGACTCCGTCTCCATCAAATACCATTACATCCCACACTCTGCTCGCCGTTTCCAGTCCCAGTCCAGATCCCGGTCCAAGGAAGAGCGTGCGCATCATTGGCTCTAGGACTTCATGCGCTGAGAGGCCAAGACCCTGTGGTGAAGGCGAGAACAGATGAGAGTGCAGGCGAGGCAATTTGTGAGACAGAAGGCCGTCGGTCAATTGGTAGGCTTTCGCTGTCGCCGAGGGGTCCCCTGTGAGGAAGGCGAGCGGCAGTGGTCGGTTGAGGAGATTGCAAAGGCATGAGAAGGTGTCACTGGGGGTATTAAGTTGAAGGCGGAGATGGCCGGCAATAAGCTGAGGCCCATTAGCCGAGCTCAAAGATGATATGAGGAATGCGAGGGCTTACATGAGTGCCATGACTGTAACCGACGTCCGAGCGATACATTGAATACGCCATCAAGACGTCGATTAGGTCGTGATACAGAGGACCGTTGGGCTGGAAGATGTTTAGTTCTGGAAAAGTGACCTTGACGTCTCGTCGTATTGCATTGAACCAAGCCTGCTCTTTACTGAACTCTTCGTTTCCCAATTTTGCAATCTGCAATTCCATTTCCCTGGCCCTGTGCAAGGCCTTGTTGAAAGTGACGTCCGTTAGTGCAAGATCGTTCCCAATGGCTTTTTGCCAGACTTGGGCTCGAGATTTCGGTGCTACTCCTCTCCACCAGAGCTCACGAGTTCGTGGCTCGTGTATAACTTGGTCCCAATTGGGAAGGACATGTTCTTCCCAGATTCGAAGCAGGGCGCTTTTGGTGTCATCTTTAGCGCATTGGTTGTGAGCGACTTTGGCGGCTTTTCTTCTCTCTGCAACCATATGTTAGCAATAATGTCATCCCGACCGGTGAGGTCTATCCGTACCCGCTTCAAAGCTGAATTCCATCATGCGCTGGTACTCCCTCAAATGCTTCCTCTCCTCTTTTTGGTTTTTTGGCGGCAACCAGCTTGGCCTTGTCCTGCTCAAAACCATCTCTTTCTCCTTACTGATAGGAAGAGGGTCAATCATCACATTATTCATCCTAAGCGGCGGCAGCTCCACTGTACTTGACTTTGATCTAGACAATTTTTCCTTACTCGGTCTCGGAATGAATTCGCCACCTTGAACAGCTTCCTCATGTTGCTGCTCAGCCAACACCGCATGGGTTTCAAATGCTTCTGTCAGTGTTTTCGCCTCCTCAGAAAGCTCAGACAGCGCCACGTTCCAAGATTTTGTGCGTGCCGAGGGAAAGCCGAAATGGTCGGGCATGGTGCCTGTAGAAGCACCCCGCATTAGAACCCTGGGTTTACTGGGCGATGTAGGCGGCGAGTCTAGACTATGCTGCAGTGGTGAATGCGCGTCCAGAGCCGGAGCTGTCCTCGGAGCTTTCATGACGTGCATGCCAAGAGAGGTACGCAAAGGACTGGGCCGTTCAGGGCTTGTGCGCGGAGAAGCTCTGGGGGACACTGAGGGAGATATAGTCGTTCTCTCCGTCGGCAGTCGAGGCGAAAGCGGTACGTTCCACAAGCTGGCATCATCGGGCAGATCCTCGTCCAGGTCATCATATTCATCTTCGAGCTCTTTTATTGACTTGCGGCTTGGCTGCCATGAGCCCCGTCTCGTAGGCAGTTGTTTGATGTCCCGCGAAGGAGCTAGACCTGGCCTCCTAGGTGATGATGGGCTTGGTATGGGCCTCGGGACTGGGGAGAGCGTGTTTGGAGATGGGGATCGGGAGCGGTTATGGTTACTCATAGCCGTCATAGCCAACGACGGAGTTGACGGACTCCTTAATCCTCGTCTCGGTCCCGAACTCTTTCCATTGGGCAGGATCAGCGAATGTGGTGGACCATGTCCCTTGATCGGACCTTGTAGTCTTGGCAATGGGCGTCCTTTTCCAGCATTTGTGAGATCCCGCATGGTAGTCGTAGCTACTGCGCTTCCTCTCGGCCCAGCAGTACTGGTCGCAACGCTGCGCGGTAGAGGCCGTGATGGTTTCTCCATGTACGAGTTGTTCTCCTGAAATAAAAGATGCTCTTCTTCGAGGCCAATGTCTTCAAAATGAGTGATATCTGAAAGGATGCCGTCTGTGCCGGAGAGAGAGGATGAATGGAAGGAGGATGACGGGGAAGATTTGGAGCCGGTGAGGCCTGGCGGAGAGCCAGGCGCTTCCGTCACGATCGCAGTCATTTCATTGTAGAAAGCAGTCGCAGTATCTGTCAATGAGCGTTGGTGAGTATGTACTGGATCCCTATCACAGTAAGGAGGTGAGCGGCTGATGGTCCAGCTGAAAAGTGGGGGATTGCCCTTTGAGTTGGTCTCGTTGGCCAACGAATGTTTGTTGATGCAGACGTCCTCCTCTCTATTATAGCAATCGTGAGTGTCGAACGAGTGTTGGGGAGTACCAAGAATAGCAAGTGAAAGAAATGTACAATAAGAATGGTCGTCACCGTCAAGAGGATGCGAAAGGTTCGAGCGAGAAAGAGTGGCGGTCGGGATGAGGCCCTCCATTAGTTCTAGGATATCGTCCAGGGTGCCAGCCCGGCCAAAAAACGGTCGAGGGGTGAGGATGACAACTTTAGCGGTCGATCGCTCTGATTAGAACTATTCTAGAAGGAGTCGAAGAACATCTTGAGCGCAATTCTCCGAGATCAGAAGACGATGACTTTCATGAGTGTCAATTGCACTGAGTGCGGGATGGGATTACAATGTTCACATCTATTTGAGGAGGTCTTTGAATCGCGTTTCAAATGGCTGGTCGCCAGCCTCAGAGAGGCTGTGTAGCGAGCGACCCCCACCTCGTCTGGGAAGAGCCTGAGTGCCTGCGTGCCTGGCCTCGAGACTCTTTTCGCGTATGCCCCTTCCTCAATTGCATCACGAATGACCTGACAATGCGATGCTGACGCGAAATTGCTTCATCACTAGAATTTGTACCCTCTGAATACAGCCTCTCCCTGCCTCGCGATCCTATTGAGACGACACGCTTCCTTGCCATTGGTGGGCGCCGATTCCCCAATCGCGACATCTAGCCATGCGATGACCTCGCCATACTTGCTCTGCTTCCTACCTAGCACATTGCGAAACGCCGTGGTCGCAAGCCTGTCTCGCTTCACAGTCAGCCACAGGGTCCGCTTCTCATGGATTCACGCAGGGCCAATCGGAATCGCAACCTTTTCTCGGGGCCGCCGCTTACCATTGGACTTGGGACTTGCTGACTGCACAGCTGTAGTCTTGTGCCGGGTAGTTCTTGTGCTTGCCCTTAATGAGGACGAATGCAAGATCTACTAGATCGGAGATGGTACCTGCATAACCACTCCATCGTCAGCTGATGTTTCAGGAAGCGATCGAGGCCTTCGCGCGACTTGATCTCCGCGCAGACTGTGGCCGTACCTATGAGCAAGTCCAGATGAGGCTGTTGCTTTCTCGTCATGCATTTCGCGTAACGATAGTACTTCATCGATGCCTCTACAAAATTCTGGTAGATCGTTGACAATACCGTCTGGGGCGTATTGAACGTCGTATCGAGGAACATCTTGTGCGTCTGGATCTTGAAGGCCCTTCGTCACCTGGTTAGCACATGCAGATGCGCCTCTACTCTGTCCAACTTACCCTAAGGCTTTGCGATAGAACGTCTTGCCCGGCAATTTCGATCGCTCGACCGTCAACGTATCTGCCAAGACTGCAGCACCTCAGCAATGTCCTTGGGCGTGATTGCAGGGAACGTCTTACCAGTTCCCTTCCTTCTATTCCTGTCTTTAGTAACCTCGAGAGTCCTCGTGTCGATCATATTGCCACAGTATGGGAAAGCTGTGCGGCCGTGCAATTGAGGGACTTGGATCCCATTGATACTGGTCTCAAAATTCGCTAGGCTCTTTGCTGGATTGACCTCGACGCCATACCGTTCAACTCCATTGTGCATGATCTGCAAGAACTGCTGAGCATGACCCTGATTAGTCGTGATGAGAAGGAAATCATCGATCAATCTTAATAGAAGGCTCTCGCCTTCTTGCAGAAATCCAAGGCATTCTCTTTCGAGCTCCGCATAGAAGTAATTGCAGAGGAGTGATGACAGTACCGAGCCTTGGGGAATTCCGGCTTTCTGTCTGAAAAACTTCTTGCCAATCTTGATGATATTTCGTTCGATATGGTCTTCCAGCAGATCTAGCATCTTCCTTCTTCCCTGTGCGGCCTGCACAATGCTATCCACGAAGACCGTATTCTTCGCGGTCTTCGCCAAGTCGGTCCCGACCAAGTCATCGAACCCGGGAAAGTCTGTCGCAGCTCTCGCTGTGGAAATAAACTTGCGCGCCGGCTTCGAGTAGCTGCTGTCAGCGTTGCCATAAGTTCGAGTATCGGAAGCCTTGATTTCAGCATGACGGGCGATTCGGTAGTCATCTTCGGCAATTATTCTCTCCATAAGCATGTACACTTCGTGTTGAGGGATCGTATCGAAGCAGGACTTAGCATCTGCTTTGGCAAAGTAGAGGAGTGGTCTTGCCGGACTACGCTCACGAAGTATCCGTGCATACGACTTGAGCTTTGGGAACATTTCTCCAACAGAGGAAAGGGCGGAGCCAACGAGAGCTGGCTGTTTCCTTTTCTCGTAATCGAGGATATTGAACACTGGGGCCATAATTGAATTGATGCTCCTGCCTAAGATGACCTTTCCATTGTGCAATCTTGTGACTCGTCGACGAAGATTGGTAATTGGACGTACCCCAGTTTTTTTGGGCAATAACCGGATCTGACTGAACCCCAGGGAGCGCGCATCGAGCATTTTCCTGGCTTTCAGCGTCTTGATCTCCTCAAACATGGAAAGCTTGAAAGTCGACATAGCAGGCTCCGTCAATGACCGCCATACGTCGTGGCGGAAGTAGAAAAGGCGATTTTGATGAACGTTCGACTCCGTGACATGAAAGTTGGATCGGATTAAGGGTATCAACAACGAGTCGAAAATATAGTACAGAAATTCCAGGAAGATCTCCTTTCGCTTCTGCATATCGGAGGCCGCAATTTTGGCAGAGGCGCTAATGTGCGATGGTATCAACCACGCCATACAACCTAACTGGTGGAATTAGTTTGATTCGGGGATTGCATTTCAAGAGATCCATACCTTTATGTCCTGCGAGACAACATGCAACGACATGTTCTCAAATCTTCGCAATTGGACGAAGCGGTCAGCATGCTGCATTGCGAATATTTTGTTCGCCTGACCGTCGTTCCCTTTGCCCCAAAAGCCATTGGGTATGACGCTTGAAAGCGCGGCTCGACAAAACCCTGAAACATCGGAGTGAGGAGTTGCCAATGAGACTAAGGACAGCTTTGAAGGGTCTGCCGAATCTTGCAAGCTAGTCACGACGAGATTCGATGACGCTGAGGGTCTTGAAATTACAGTCTTGGAAGGTGTGGGAGTCAAGTTTGGTGGCAGAACCCGTTTTTGAGGCTTTTCCTTCCCCTGCAAAAGTCAACGAGCGGCATCATACTACACGAAACTCGTGGCTTACCTTTAAGGGGCAATAGTGTTTCAATAGCTGATGGTAAGAGCACCGAGAATGATTCTTCCGTAGTCTGCGAACCAAGTCGAAAGCCGCGCCTCGAAGTCGTTTTGGTATGTGGTGCGTAGACGATCGAGGACCAGCAATCTCACTGCTCTTTTCTCGTAACGTACGTCTCTTGGACTGAGCGATCTCGTGCTCTCGTAATGTATAGTCTTTGAAAGGCGGAACAGTCTCCTTCGGATCAACGGTGGAATTGAACGCATTGTGCAATTTGAACTGTTTTGGAAAGATATACTTCATGATATGCACTGTATGGTCTGGACTGTTTGCGTCCGGATATCGGTTCAAGACATCTAGAAATCATCAGTGTGGGCATCAGTTGCATCGCGTCAGACTCACGAATATGACGAAGACCAAAGGTGACCTTGCCTTTGGCATTCAGCGCTGCACGTGCATAAAACATACGACTCCGAACAAAATTGATGGCAGCCGGGCCGTTGCTTTGCGAACTACCTGCTTTACCCGAGCCACTCCGAGGACCTGTCTGCTGTGCTTGCAACGAAGCAACAGTCTTCGAGACTGCGAGAGGTGGCAATTCGGTTATCGGAGTGCCTGAGAACCTTGGGTGAGTTTTATCCGCTAGGAGGTCTCAACATTCGGACCTGATAATTGGTAGAAGTTGCCGCGACCGCCATCGACAGGTACAAATATGCCACACTCCAAGATGAGATCAAGCATGATCCGATCGCCTTCTTTGCCAAGCAAGCCGAGAAGCTCAGTCCAAGCTCCATTCTTCAAAGCATCCACATTCTCGTTTGGGTAATGTGATACAAGGCCTGGTATACCGGCGAGCGCACAGTGGTCTTCATTCAACCTTCGCGGGAGGCTGGCTCGCTGGTAGCCATGACATAGCATGTGTGGTGGTCTGTGAGCTTGCTGGTGGACTCTGTAGAACAATAGCCAGATAGCGAAGTCTATGAGGTCTGATTGCGAGGTAGACCCTTCTACAATGCTACTACCAGCGGTGGGGTTGAATTGCTGAGAGAAAGCTTCGAAATCTTTGCTTCGAGACGAGGCAGACTTAGGCTGCTGCACATCCACCATGCAGACCAAGACTCTGTCAAAAATCTCGTCTACTGTAGATACGATCCTCCGACGTCGTGCTTTGGAGCTTGTTGGCAGTTTTGCAAGCAGGAAGTTTCGTAAGGTCAAGGTTTGGGTGTAGTAAAGACATAAAGTAGGATGCTTGACGGACACCTGCTCTTTGTCGGCTTTGACCTTTTTCCGAGGGTCCGCAACAGTGTCTTGCGCGGAAGGCCGACTTCGCTTTCGCTTCCTTGTCATCTTCTACGCCCCGTGTAGAAAAGCATACGACATTTTTGAAATCTTATGAAGGCAATCACGGGCGGCAAATGAAGTACGAGAGGTTTCTGAGGAATTGTCAAATTTGAAATCCAATCGACTTCGGCATCGACCATACCATGTTTACTTTACGTTAGCATGACTTCTTCTCAAGTTTGAACGCGTCCAGCCCAACGCGAACCAAAACTCGGATTAGTAAGCATCTAGCCCTACCACGATAGAGACCAGCAAGTCTTACCGAAGGAGCAAAAGAGACTTCAAGGAAAACACAACGCAACGCAAACAACACAAGACTGATGTCCTATTGCTTTGAAGGGTTGCTGGCATGTATTGATTTTCGTGATAAAGAAATGTCCCCGCCCTTGTCGTGTCGAGGCTTCTCGCAGGGTAGAGGACCGCTCATCGGAGCTTCAGATGTGTTCTAGTGCTGGGACATCCTCGCCAGTCAGTATTCTCCCAGAGGGCACGGTCCGTTCTTATATTGCAATAGCGCTTAGTTAAGCACACTCAGATGAGCAGCTGTTCAATGAGCGATGGTCGCTTCCAGCGAGAAGCGCCCGCCTCTAAGTGATGAGATTTTGTTTCTCAAGAGAATTGCGTGTGAAGTCTTTCTCGTGAATACTGTATTTTTCGGAGAGTACATAGAGACCACTTGTGTTACAAGTAGCGGTCAACTCGGTTTCTGCAGGATAATAATAACAATGTAGAGAGCCGCGAGAACTGTGATGCCAGCAAGACCCCTGCAGTCCTCATTTCTTGATTCTTCTGACGCGATAATCTCCGCTGAGATCCATATAGAAAGCTTGGTAGATTGCCCTGCACTGTGTGAACCTGGATAGCTCAATAATAGTGGTAAAGCACGAGCCAGTCCGTCGAGCCGTTATCAGCGGATGGATCTGCTGGATGAGGCGCGAGTTTCGGAAGCGGAACGTTGGATGTAAAGGGCTTGGCAGGTATCGGTCCCATTGGTTGCCATTGCAGCAATTCCACATCATCCAGACGCTTCAACGGTAGCTCCGTTCTTGACCTCATCTGTGTGTCCACTCCTCCAACAACAACCTGCTCTGGACCTACCGCAAACACATCAACGCGATCGCACCTTCTGACGGTCTCCCTTCCTCTGAGCCCGTTTCATCCTATTCTATCGTGCGACAGTGAATTCCAGAGGCCGCACCCCGTCCCAGTGGAGGAACCTTGCCCGCCGCTATCATCGACTCCTTCACTGGGCCCTCCACGAGTGTGCACGCTTGATCTCTCTCAATTTAGTGATGCCTTGTTGATGCCCGATGCTGTTCGGTCAGCATGCCGTCTCTCGACCAGGCCCATAACCACAATGGCCTAGAGTCTCAGACCCATCAACAACTTCCTGGATTTCACCCCGCCGTAACATCGGATGGTATTACTACTATACCGCCCTTGCCAGCCTACACTTACACACAACCCTCAGCCAAGCGGCCAAAGGTGTTCACGGCCTTCGACCAGAGTATCCCAAGTGTTCGCAGCAACGGTGCCAGCCGCAGCAACTCGCCTGACCCGCACGAATTCTATAGGCCTCATCAAGATAAGTATAGGGCATCGTTGGCAGGATCATCTGGACAAGGGGATATAAGGGTAGAACAACGCGAAATTGGCATGGTTGAATTGGGACAAAGACCAAATCCGGCCATCGCCAGGCCCTATCCTCCAAAGCTACCTCAATCAACGTCTCGGATACAGTCTCGCTATACTAAATCCCCAACCTCAGACCGGTCACCTCTGAACTCTACAAGATCTACACCGGCGCTCTTTAATACCGCTCGCAATCGCCAGACCTCGTTGAAAGATCTGGTCAACAAGTTCAATCAACCGCAAGACGAAGCTCTACCTCTGCCAAGAGAATCCAGCTCAAGATCGCCATCTGCGAATTCCAACCCTGGAGGATCATCAAATAACGCACATGGTAAACCCCGCAAGTCGTCTCTTTCGACCAGCACCGGCGATGTCTCTGGAAAAAAGATCTCAGCAACTTCTCTGCATTCCATGGGAACATCAGGGCCTTACCCTCGAAGAGGGCGAACGAATGAAGACAGCAATGCCAGTCCAAGGTCGAAAAGGACATTGAGGACACACAGAACAGAGCCGATTGATTCCAGACAGGACGCTTCCAAATCAGCCACAGATTTAGGTCAACATGCCGACACCCTTCCTCGTAGGCCTTTGTTTGGGGAGATTCTTGCAACGAGTCCTGCCCATACTAATCCAGGCTTTGGTATACCTGGGCCGCGCCGGCGGAGGGGATCCGAAGGCAGCATGCACAGTCCAAACCCAATGTTCCCACAAGATCGTGGGCGACCAATACCTGAGATTTCGCCCTCGTCACCTTCCGCATGGTATTTAGGTATGACACCGACGCTGGAGGAGATCAAGATGGAGAGGAATATCCCTGATCTCCCATCAAACCTACATCGCAGGACGAGAAGTGACTTCTCGGGTGCACCATCAAAGCCACCGACATCGAAGATGTACGGAACCAATTTGTCGCCGTCTCGAGACCCACAATCTTCTTCCAGCTCTACTACCACCTCGAAGCGAAATTCTCAGTCTCGCATTCCAGTCAGTACCACTCGACGGCTGAGTACAGCATCTGATTCGGGTAACTCCACACAATCAACGCGTGCTGGCTCAGCATTGGGAAGAGCACATATCATCTCTCCCACGAGACCTGCAGCCACAATACCGAAGCACCTACAGAAACCTCGTAGTCCGCCGCGGCATTCGAGGTCAAGTACTCCACAAAGATCGCCAAGAAGGGGCGACTTCAGTTCCGGAACAGGCCGTCCTACCACTAGCCCGCTTCTTACAGCTTACATATCCGCTCCAATGCCAAAAAAGTCTCCTCCACTTCGAAGTTCACGGCCTCGTCAGCCGGTGTCGAACGCGTCAACTTCGGCTTCACGGGCACGAGCGGTCGAGAGATTCTCTGGCCACGAAGATGGTAGCTCAAGAAATACACGGGAAGCGAGGCCCCGCAAACCTCCAGAACTGGCAGGCGTGGATTTTGCAGCGAGGAGGCAGAAAATCCAGCAGGCTGTCACCAAAACTGTCAAAGAGGAGGAACGAAAAGACGAGCAGAGGAGGGCATCTATGGCTTTTTCGATGACTCGCGAGGGTCACATGTCTGACGGATATCCTACGGCCGAGGAGAGTGACACGACGGGCAGCCAAGGCGGGGCTCGCGCAATTGAAGTGAACATGGGTCGATCAACAACACAAGAGACCGAGGACGATTACAAAACTCCTGTAGAGGAAGACACAGAGCCCGAAATGGCAATCAATATTGGTCACCTGTCAGAGCGATCTGTCTTAGACATGAGCATGGAGGATTCGCCCACCCTTGGCACATTTCATAGATTTTCAGTGAGCTTGGATCAAGGCCAAAAGGGAGGTGAAAGTATACCCTCAGATGCTGAACCTAGCTCTGCGATCACTGCTGGTACATCGGACTCAGTGGACACATTTTTTGATGACGAGCCTCAAGATGATTCACATGATAGTTCTCGCCATCTAGACGAGCAAAAAACTCTGCTGAATCAGATTATTACTACACGAGATCCAAGCTCTAGTCCAGATGGAGTACGACAGCCCCTTGCGGCAGAAGAATCTGTTTCGGAGAGAGATGATCGAGAATCAATCCAGATTATGCTTGGTGAAACCCCAATTCTTGAAAACGCGCCATTCAAGGAGCAACAGTACGAAGGAAAGTCAAAGGAGCCCCAATTGAACGAGGATCCCGAGAGTCGATGGAGCATGAGTTCATGGACATCATCAAACAAATCAAGAGAAGATCGCGAAGCGCCACTGGCGCGAATCGACGAATACTCCCCGTCGTATTCAGCTGAACAACCTCACCTGTCCATCTCCACTTCTGCAAGCCAGCAGACTTCCCAGCTGTGGTCACCGCAATCTTTTACGTCGCCTCGTACTGCGCGTACTACCATGGATAGTGACGCCTACAGCACCATCAACCGCGTTCTAGATCATTATCATGATCCTAGCATTGTCAGTCCGGAGCTGATACAAGACGTCCAGCAGCATATTATCACCCAGTCTCCTGATCTGGCTCGCCAGGGTGGTTGGGACCTCAAGAAGGTGACGGCACTGTATTTGCAAGAAAGAGCAAAGGGGAGTTATAGGCAACCAAAGTCGGTGCCAGATCCAGTCAGATTTCAGATCAGACAACGAACAAGCTCTGTGAAGATTCCAGAGGTCTCCGAGAAAGAGGTCAGAGAAGACCACGATGAAAAAATGTTAGAGAGCATGGAACGTGAAGATGGGGATCCTACTCCACCAGGTACTAACCTTTCTGTCGATCAAGGCGAGTTCAAGCCTGCTAGAGCGAGTTTGACCGGCCCTGATGATTGGGACATGTCGCCGTCTCTCGGAGGTCTTCACCTGCAGGCGGAGGCTGGAGATAGTCCATCGGAAGACAAGCCAATATTACCTCCCAAAGACTGGCAGACAGCGAAGAAAGATATCGCAGAAATGGCAGAGGAAGCACTGGGACGAAAACCTCCCGCACATTCTCACCCACAACTGCCTCCAATCGAAGGGCTTGCCATCAACATAATGCCGCCCCAGATGGAAGATTCGCCCACCATACCACCACCGTTGCCATTCCATACACTGCCTCCTCCACCATTCGATGCTTCTAACCCAATAAGGATTCGCTCGCCGCCTTCACCAAGCGTCTATGGCAAGCAGGTGCCTCCAAAAGTCCTTAAGGCCCTGACTGCTGATGCTATTTCTCCGCCTCTGCCGGATCTTCCGACTAACGACTCTCTTCATCAATCGAGATCAGCCACTTCCTTGATTCAGCAGCCTTCCTCATCCGCGTCCATGTCTCAAGAGCGAACAAGTGTAGATCATCCATCTACATCAACAGATGCACCTTCAAAGAATTCATCGCCCTCGCCTGATCAGAAACGCTTGACAAGACGACGACATATCATAAAGGAGCTTGTAGACACCGAGCACTCTTTCGGTCAGGACATGAAAGTTGTTGATGACATATACAAGGGCACCGCAAACATCATCGTCATTTCGCCAGAAGATGTGAAGACCTTATTCGGCAATTCCGACCACATTGTGGCTTTTTCAACGAATTTCCTCGATGCACTAAAGCAGGGCTCGAAGTCTGTGTACGTCCTGGCGAGGTCGAAGCGATGGAGAAGTAATCGAGTAAGTAACGCGACGTCGTACAGCGGTAATACGGATGATCAATCATCATTGAATGGCGTTGAACTTAGCGACGATGAGAAGGATCGCAAGACCTTTATTGGCGAACAATTCCAACACTATATGGAAAGTATGGAAAAGGTCTATACGGAGTACCTGAAGAACCACGACCTTGCCAATCAGAAGCTTCTGGCGCTGCAGAAGGATCTCAAGGTTGGGATCTGGCTCAAAGAATGCCGAGCATACGCCCATGACCTTACTTCAGCATGGAATCTGGATTCCCTGCTGGTCAAACCTGTACAACGGATCTTGAAGTATCCCTTGTTGCTTGACCAGCTGTTGGAAGTGACGCCGGAGAATCATCCTGACTTCAAGGCTTTGGATATTGCTGCACGGGAGATGAAGAGTATGGCAAAGAGAATAGATGGAATGAAGAAGCGTACCGATGTCATGGGACAGGTGATAAATACGCGGAAGCGCAAAGAATCTGACGTTCGGGGAGGCTTGTCTAAGGCATTCGGACGCCGGACGGCGGAGAAGCTGAGACAGCAAGTTGGCCTTTCCGATCCGGTCGACGACAAAGCTTACTCTGCAATCTGCGAGAAGTTTGGATCGCACTTCTTCAAACTTCAGATCGTTATGCGCGATGTCGAGAGGTACACCAACGACGTCCAGGTCTTTATGAATAACTTCTGCGATTTTGCCTCGAGTATGGAGGCTCATATTGATGTTGGCCAGACTAACTATCCTGAGCTTGAGAGCAAATGGCGAAAGTTCAGGATGTCTACGAGAGAAATGTCAATGACCGCTCTCACGGACCATGTAAGTTTTTCTCAGCATCGCAGAGAGACAAACAGGAAGCTAAAGCTGAATGATACAGGTGGCTGCTGTGCGCAAGAACGTCATTGAGCCAATGACGACGCTGTTGAGACTGCATGACGGCCCTCAAAAGTTGATGTCTAAACGGGGAAAACGCGTGACGGACTATGCACGTTTCAAAGCTATCAAGGACCGAGGGGATAAGCCCGACAAGAAGACCATGGAGCAAGGCGAGCAGTTTCAGGCAATCAACGATACGCTGAAGGACGAGTTGCCCAAGTTATTCGCCTTGACAGGCAAGCTGGTCGAGGCTTGCCTGAACAATTTCGTGCAGCTACAACTTCAATGGCAGGTCGTATGGCGGCGAAAATTGAGCCAGGCCCTCGACGACAACAAGGTTCCCGCCAAGGCGCAGGACATCGTGGAAGCTTTCACCGGCGATTTTGCCTTCTTCGAGGCGCAAGTGCTTTCTCTCGGGGTCTGCAATGGCTCAATGCTGAAAGATGCCGCCAAGCAGTCCAATTACATTTCTCCGACGACGACCTTGAACGGCGACGATGAGAACGCTGCGCGGCATGCCTCACAATCGTCTTTGATAGAAAGGCCACGTACGCTGTCAGTCAGCAGCGATAAGTCGCCGATGCTTCCTCAGCCTGACTTTGGGAGTGGAGGGGGCCGTAGCAGTGGCAGCTTCTTTCCCATTGAAAATGGGATGCAGCAGCTAGCGCCGGCAGGCAATTACGTCACCACAGGACGCGTGCGCGCTAGTTCCACCCTCTCAGGCGCCAGTCCACGAACGCCAGAGGTGCCCGGAAGCTATCACTCATTCTCCAACAGCACCACGCCAGTGACCGCAACGCCTGGCCGTCCGTCAATTGCAACTCCACGAACCTTTACCGAACCCTCGCCATCCATCTCACGTCCCAGTATCGAAACTCCCAGCATCAGCAGGCCAAGTGAGGAATCGACGCGTGCAGGTAGAACATCACAGAGCACGTACCCTCCGAGCTCTGGATCCTCTCAACAGCGCGATAACTCTGACCCTCAAAGATTTTCAGATTTCTTCAATTCGGCGATGCCAATGTCTGACTCTCCTCCAACACAGTCACCTGCTCCTGGGCAAGGACAACACGGTTACAACGTTTTGTTCTTCGCCGCCAGCGTGTACGAATTCAATATTGATCCGGCGAGGAAGGAGGCTGGTTACCCCTATCTGGCCTACGTTGCTGGCGAGGTGAGTCTCCCGCAAACAGATCCTTACCAGACCCGTGTTAATGAAGTTCATTTAGATTTTTGATGTCATCGGCGAGAAAGGCGAGCTTTGGCTTGCCAAGAATCAAGATGACGCCGACAATCTGGTCGGATGGATATGGAACAAGCATTTTGTTAAGCTAGCATCCTGAACGCGTCCCACCTAGAATCGATCATCGACACAGTGCGCGACTTATCCACAAGCCAACTTCACGCTGCGTCACGCAGTGTTATCAGCTCACTCGCACTGATACATACTATCACCTTCTCCAATTACCTGTCAGTATCGAACTCGGTATATCACACTTTCGAGCTTCCCGCAACGATGTCACGAGCGACTTTTCTTTTTTCATCTCTATTGACCTCCTGGGTGGAGGATTTGCATGAGGTGTACGCATTTATGAGCGACGGACGCTTGTACGGAGCATGCAAGCTCTCTCTACGGTTTGCTAGGTTAGTGGGGCCTCGGGTCGCATTACACTTGTAATATAGATACCCAGATACTCGACGTTCCTCGTGCTGGCATAGCATCGGCGAAAGGGAGTAATCGTGCATTGAGCATGGACAGGATATGTAATTGTGTCAGGTCACCAACAGACTAGATGGGATGCAAAATCCATCAACTTTCTCTCACGCTTGACCCACGACCTAATGATGCCAGTGAAGCCAGGGTACAGGGTACAGGGTACAGGGTACACATATGTGCCTGCCAATGTTCCATCATGAAGGGGGCCATCGATCTCGGAGCTCTTCAATGACCGAGAGGTGGATGTGTTGAAAGCTGTGTGCCGCGATCGGCGCGCACATGTCGGCGGCTGCACCCGTTGCTCTGTCAAGCGATTTCTGTATCTTATCATGATTGACGAAATCATGACTAGCAGCTCAGCGGGTGGCATTCCGCGCAACCGTCGGTCCGGCCATAGCACCAACTTAGATTGCGAGACCCCATGTTGGCCACGCCGAGCCTCAATGAACGCTCAAGGAACCCAGGGTCCGGGAGGCCCAATGACCTCTGATTGGGCGCTGATGAGCATCCAGCTGCGGTGTGACAGCACAAGCGACCACGATCGTCACCACCGTCGGAAGGATTCTCCCTGCAGCGCCCGGGAACGATGTCATTGTTTTCTGGGTCTTGGGGAATTGGGAGGGGGCTGCCTCTCACGCGCCCTGGCCAAAGACCACGGCCCGACGACTAGGATCGTTCCAGCATTGGGGTGAGCGCCGTATGCCCCTAGAGCAGTCTAAGGCGCAAGTTGGTGAGCCCAAGGGAGCGGTAAGCCGCCTGGACCAACCAATCTGAAGGGAGTCGGCAATAGGCTTGTGCTTTAAAGTTAGGGCTTGGGGCTTGGGGGGGGGCCTGCTGGCTGGGGATCGACACTTTGCTTTGGCGGTTCCTACTTGGCGTCGCCAAAGCCCTTCAATTTCTCATCACTGCAGATCGAGACTCGAGGACAACAAACACATGTATCGCTCCTACTTATGTCCGTAAGGATGTTGCCCGATGAATGATGGATATATAGATCTCATTGCTCCAAATCCGTTCTTACCACTATCCATCGCTTCAACCTAGCACATGCTGAGGGGGATAACCTACCCCCCAAATCGCTTCTGCTTTCCACTTCCCGTACCATCTTTGCTGCAGCATCCACAAGGGAACAAAGAAAAGTCAAGCCCAGCGCTATCACCAATATCACCAATATCACCCGTGTAGCTCCTGACCTCTCACGAGGACGCCCGCACTCGTTCGAGCGACGAAAGCGTCCCACACGGGCAAGTCGCTTCTCCATGGCCGTGGCTCTTTCCCAGCAGCGCCAAAACCCCCTTCCTCTAACCCCCCTGTCCATGTCGACACCACCGGTTATGGACGTCGCTTCCCTTGTCAGCGAAAGTAATGGTATGGCCTACCCGACACCATCTTCGGCCTCTACAGTGCGGCCCAATATGCCTCCCACCTCGATGCCGGAGCCGGCGCCAACGAGTACGATGGATAATGGCAGGATATACAGGTACTTTCGACGGTCAAGCATGAGAGGGATATGGCAACTGCTGAAGATAGCACAGTCTAGACATTGTCCAGCAGCCGGTCCGGGCAAGAATGTGTGGATTCGGAGACAAGGTTGGTCGAGACAGGACGAAGGCCTCGTGCTGAAATAAGATCTTTGACTGTTGCAGGATGATCTGGGGCTGATTGGATGCTGCTACAGGACCGACGACCGATCACACCACCGCCTTGCGTACGACTCGTGGTTAAAGATTCTACTACGAACAAAGAATTAGACATCAAGTGAGTAACTGCCATCTTCTCGCCTTGGCCGGAAGCTTCTCAAATATGGTGTACTAAATTCAGTTGCTTCCCCCAGCGATATCGACACATCGTATTTTGTTCTCACAGTCGACCTATGGTCAGACAACGCAAACAAAGAAGTTAACCTCGTTCGGCACTCTGCCACCTCTCCCTCCATATCTGCTACAACAGCAACCTCGTATCCTCCAACTGCGGAAGAGATTGGTCCAACCTCCGTCTATGCCTCCACGCCTCTCCACCAAGTCCAAATCCCGCCGCCTTACAGCCAACCCCAGCCTCCACCAGTTGCTCAACCTCAAGTGCCAATGCCATACCACCAGCATCAATATCCACAGCAAATGATGCAGTCCCAGAACCAGCCTCTCCCCCCACCGCCCATACTTTCCCAGCCACAGCAAGGAGGCTACTGGATCAACCAGACACCCACCCCCATGACTCCCACTGGACACATGCAGCAGGTGCAAGGTCCGCTACTCTCCCCTTTAGCCCAGAGTACTTTATCTTGCGACCCTCGCTCTCACCTCAGTGGCATGTTTACACGAAATTTGATCGGTAGCCTCTGCGTGAGCGCCTTTAAATTAACCGATCCTGACAATAATATGGGGGTCTGGTTCATACTGCAAGATCTCAGTGTTCGCACCGAGGGCTTGTTTCGGTTTGTGCCCTATCCTCAAGACCTTCTAAGCATCAATCAACTAAGTATCGTCGGTGACAGATTGAAAATGAACTTTGTCAACGTCGGCTCCCCTAGCTCTGCTCAAACGCTTAACACTGCCTCAGCGCCAGTGCTGGCCTCCTGCTTCAGCCAAGTCTTTCAGGTACATTCGGCCAAGAAGTTTCCCGGTGTGATAGAGAGTACCAATCTTAGCAAGTGCTTTGCCACGCAGGGGATCAAGATTCCCATACGCAAGGAGTAAGCTACATTTTTGGCGTCGTTTTCCCCAATGCCGTATAGAAAGTCGTGTTGTATGGCATGTTTGGGGTTTACTACCATCAGAGTCGTCGCTTTACTCGATCTTGCTCGCCAAGTTGCAAGCCATGTTTCGTGAATCTTGCCAACAGACATCATTTTACTCAAGTATCGCATTCTGGAGTGACGTGCTGACTCCGAGATCTCGCAGTGGAGTAAGAGGCAACGAGAGGAGGTCCGGAGACGGCGACGATGATGACTGAAGACTTATGGCTGGCTACACGATACGAGAGTGAAAAGAAAGGAATTGGCAGAGAGCGTTTGGTGGGAATGACGAAGGCACAATGGTCTTAGGCATGACGGCGTTGTTACCTTGGTGCGCATTCACGACGGTGGCATCCTGTTCTACGTTATGAATTACTACAATGGATAAACGGCATGGGAGGATTCTATGTACAGGGTCTGGACAATTGATAGAGATGCATAGAATATTGAGTGCCATATATTTAAGCTGATAGTGTTCCTCAAGGAGGAAGTGCCTCATCATTGCCTTGGCCTAAGTGAGCCCTAAATTCAGCCTCCACTACCTTATCTCTGAAGACCGCAATATTTCTATCACTGTGATGCGTACAGATCGCCGTAGCCATTGACCATCATTATTTCCCGTACCCAACCGTAAGTGCAGATCTACATCTAAGTTTTAGGATGTTGTAGGCAAGCATGGAGTATCTCACCTCCCACGGCTCAGTTGCCTTATCTTCGTTTCGAAGACAGAATATTGCCAACAAACTCGGCGTCAGTGCTATCAGAGCTAGATATATTCACTATGTAGCTCTTAAAGAACCTGAAGGGCAAGAGAAGCGAGCAGATTACGATAAGTCCGTTTTCAAAGAATTACTTGATTATGGAGATGAGGACAGCTTGGAAGACAAATTGTCTGAGGATGATGGTGCTGAGAGTGGAGATGGTCGTCGGGCAGATACCATGTTCGTGTACCCCAGATTCGGAACAATATCACCATGGTCCTCCAAAGCGACTTCCATCGCTCAAGTATGCGGTCTCTCCCATGTCGTGCACCGGATCGAAAGGGGCACGATCATGGTTATCATACCAGAGGCCAATAAAGGATACGACAAAGATCTCGCAGCCAAGTTGTTGCACGATCGGATGACCGAGACGTTGAGCACCACAGCGCCAGATCTTGAGAAGATGTTCGCCCAAAGCTCACCAGCGCCGCTGCAATACATTCCTATGCATGCCGAAGGCAGCGATCCGCGAGATGCTTTGAGGAAGGCGAACAAGACTTTGGGCTTGGCACTTGACGAGGGCGAGATTGATTACTTGGTCAAAGCTTACGCCTTGGATGGGCCGATCGCTAGGGATCCCACTGATGTGGAATTGTTCATGTTCGCACAGGTCAATTCGGAACATTGCCGGCACAAGCAGTTCAATGCATCGTGGACGATCGACGGCGTTGAGAAACCACACAGTCTTTTCGACATGATTCGCAATACCCATCGGAAGAGCCCGGCTTATACGATCAGTGCGTATTCTGACAACGCGGCGGTTTTTGAAGGCCAGAGAGGTAGCTTCTTTGCACCTGATAGGTATACTGGCGAATGGAAGCAGACCGCAGAGTATGTGCCATTCCTCGGCAAAGTAGGTAGGTCATTCAGGCAGCGTACATGCATTCGAGAAGTGCATTTGGTGACATTATTCAAGAGTTTTGACTCTTGCACCATGATCATGCAAGTACAAACCGAGCTAACTGAACACTTTTTTTCTCTAAGAGAGCCATAACCACCCGACTTCAGTAGTCCCTTACGAAGGCGCAGCGACTGGAAGTGGTGGCGAGATACGCGATGAGGGGGCTGTGGGGCGTGGCAGCAGAAGCAAAGCAGGTCTTTGCGGCTTCGCAGTCTCTAATCTCTTGATACCTGATTTGCAACAGCCCTGGGAACTTTCTGATGTTGGATACCCAAATCACATCGCTTCGAGCCTTGACATCATGCTAAATGCACCACTCGGAAGTGCTGCTTTCAACAATGAGTTTGGAAGATCATGCCTCACGGGGTACTTCCGCACATTGCTCACGAAGATCCCAGTTGCAGATGGGAAAGAGGAACTCCGAGGGTATCACAAGCCAATCATGCTTGCTGGTGGGATTGGGAGCGTACGCCCTCAGGTAAGCAAATAAGTCCCTTTCATAGCTAAATCTGAACTTCTTTTAGCATGCCTTGAAGGATCCGAGGCTCGTTGGAGTTGGTGCCTACCTGATCGTTATGGGGGGCCCAGCTATGCTCATTGGGTTAGGTGGAGGCGCCGCTTCTAGTCAGACTTCAGTCGAAGCGTCCAAGGATCTAGATTTCGCCTCTGTCCAAAGGGCGAACGCAGAGGTCCAGCGAAGAGCGCAAGAAGTTATCAACGCATGTGTTGCAATGGGCTCCGACAATCCCATCAAGTTCATTCATGATGTAGGCGCAGGTGGTCTGTCAAATGCTTTGCCTGAGCTGGTTCAGGACACCAACAACGGCGCCACGTTTGGACTTCGCGAAGTTGACAATGCTGATCGTGGTATGAGCCCGATGCAGATTTGGTGCAATGAGAGCCAGGAGCGATATGTGCTCGCAGTCGATTCTGATGGGTTGAGTGTCTTCAAATCTATAGCAGACCGAGAACGTTGTGGCTATTCTGTCGTAGGAAGAGCAGAGGGGCAGCCAGGAAAAGAGAACAGACTTATTCTAACAGACCGAGAGTCAAAGGAGCACCCGACGCCCATCGATCTCCCAATGCCCATCCTTTTTGGTAAACCACCCAAAGTTGCACGAAACCGGCAGTCTTGCAGGCTGCCACTTCGGCCATTTGATTGTAGACTTAAGTCTTACCTTCCTGAGCTAGAAAGCGGCTTTTTGGAGGAAGCCGTCTCAAGAGTGCTACAATTGCCGGCTGTTGCATCCAAGATGTTCTTGATCACCATTGGAGATCGTACAGTGGGAGGTTTGACGTGTCGGGACCAGGTGAGTTTGTAAGAAAGGTCCACTTTGTACCAAGAGCTCATTAGCTATTCAGCTTGTAGGACCTTGGCAGACCCCAGTCGCAGACTGTTCTGTCACTGCGACCTCGCTCACGCCTGGACTGAGATCCGGTGAGGCCATGGCGTTGGGCGAAAAACCAACGATCGCACTTGTGAATCCTGCTGCCTCTGCTAGAATGGCAGTCGCTGAAGCTTTGTTGAATATAGCCCCTGCGCATTTGGTGGATGGGCTCAAGCGGATAAGATTGTCTGCAAACTGGATGACGTCTATCAATAGCCCTGGCGAAGCTGCTGCCATATACGAAGCCGTGCATGCCATTGCCATGGTGCTCTGTCCGGATTTGGATATCAGTATACCCGTTGGCAAAGACTCGACCTCAATGAAGATGGGGTGGATAGATCCGAAGACTGAAGAGGCGAAAGAAGTCACGTCTCCGTTATCATTGGTTGTCACGGCCTTTGCCCCTGTCTTGAATACGCGGTATACCTGGACACCCGCTCTTCGGAGACATTCAGAGGATATTGGAGAGACTGTTCTGCTGTATGTCGACCTTGCGCTTGGAATGAAGGCTATGGGTGGAAGCGCCGTCGCCCAGGTGTTCGGTCAGATAGGCAATGAAGGGCCGGATGTCCGAGATGCCCAGCTGCTGAAGGATTACTTTGACGCCCTTGAGCAATTACATGAAGCAGGGATCGTCTTATCCTATCATGACATCAGCGACGGAGGTTTGTTGACTTGTCTGACGGAAATGGGCATTGCAGGTCGATGTGGCATAAACGTCATGCTCGACGACATCTGCAGAAGCACGGATACTGCGGATGTCATATCGGCGTTGTTCAACGAAGAACTCGGTGCAGTGTTTCAAGTCAGTACGAAAGATGTGATCAATTTCAAGAGTTGTTTTGCCACATGTGGTCCTCCTGACGGTCTCATCAAGAAGATTGGCCAGGTATCTTCATCGTCTTCTTCGCCGAACGAACTTATCATCTATCATCGCATGGACCTCGTTTATCGGTCACCTATCAGCAAACTTCATCGAACCTGGTCTAGCACCTCTTACCATATGGCTAGACTTAGAGACAACCCTGCCTGTACTGACTCCGAATACGAGTCCATACTTGATATCAAAGACCCCGGTCTTTCTTTCAATTTAACGTTTAATCCAGCCGCTGATATTATTCCCTTTACTACTAAGCTTTCTAACCGCCTCTCTCTTACCGCCAAACCTCGAGTTGCTATCCTTCGAGAACAGGGGATCAACGGCCAAAGCGAAATGGCCATTGCGTTCATGAGCGCAGGGTTTGTATCTGTGGATGTCCACATGAGCGACCTTCTCTCCGGTCGCGACTCTCTGTAAGTTATGTTTCCTGTCCACATTTCCCCCGTTTGGACTTAATCATGAGTCTTGAGACATGTGTCGAGGAATCCCACCTCTCAGAACCGTCTCAAAATGCACTCTCCTCACCCAACTGAATTAAAGGCTGACTCGGAAATCATACAGCGCCAAGTACACCGGCCTTGCAGCCTGCGGCGGCTTCTCCTATGGTGATGTCCTAGGAGCTGGACAGGGGTGGGCCAAGTCCGTATTGCTTCACAAAGAATTACGGCAAAAATTCGGGGAATTTTTTGCAAGAAAGGACACCTTCACATTGGGGTAAGTAACTCCAGCGTTAATTTCAAATATGCACAAAGCGTTTCGAGTCATGAGACATGCTCTAGGAGCAGATATGATATCCTTCTGCGATTCTGAATCTGTCCATAAGGGCCCATGCTAACGCAAATACAGCGTCTGCAACGGCTGCCAATTCCTCACTCGTCTCCAATCTCTCATCCCCGGTGCCGAAGCATGGCCTAGCTTCCAAAGAAACATCAGCGAACAATACGAAGCACGATATTGCGAAGTAAAGGTCCTCGATGACGTTAAGTCGCCCTCGGTCTTTCTGCACGAGATGGGAGGAACCACCATGCCCATCGCCCTCAGCCACGGCGAAGGCCGCGCTCACTTCAAAAGCGCAGAATCGCAGTCCAAGGCGGCGGAGTCCCTGCTCGCGCAAAATCTTGTTACAGTTCGCTATGTGGACAATTACCTCAAACCTACCGAGCGATATCCAGCCAATCCGAACGGTAGTCCGCGCGGTATCGCGGGTTTGAGGTCTGTTGATGGAAGAGTGCTTGCTATGATGCCTCATCCGGAACGATGTGTTCTGAATCCGGGATCATGGGTCCCACCCGATGCGGAGAAGTGGGGAGATTTTGGGCCGTGGGTTCGGATTTTCCAGAGTGCGAGGAGGTGGGTTGGTTGATTGGTGGGTGTGGGTTGTTTGGAAAGCTTGAGGCGTTTGGAGGCATGTAGATGGTTATAGACGGAGAATGTTACCGGGGAATGGGTTTGCGATAGAGATAGGGAGACACGTTTACATAGGCGAACGATCGTGCCAGAACTACCTGTGATTAGGGGACCGAACGTTAAGACGACATAGGTTGTCGTTGGCCAGGATCAGACCCATGAGATGTTTAAGCCCGACACCCTCGTACTACAGACAGACCTTACGAAAAGCAAGATATCACAGCCTCCGAACTTAATGCCATGAGCAGCTTCACCTTTAAAGCATATGGATTCTGCCCAGCCTACACCTAGCTACCTACCATTAGAACCCACTCCCCACTTCATCTCCATGCAAACAGATGTACCAACCACCCACCCAGAGAAGCACCGACCCACCCTCTCAGTCAGCCCCACTCTCACCACACCCTCAAACGAAACCGAAACCGAAACCACTTAGAAAAGCCGGTATGCAAAGCACCAGCACGCAACCCCATCAACCAATCAATCACCCTCCTCTCTCGCTCTTACCTCCCATCCCTGATCCCTCCCCCCTCCCACGTCTCCCTTTGAACCTATTTCGCAGCCCTCTTCTTCGCCCTCGCCTTCTCCAACGCCTGCATGCGACGATTTTTGATCTCTTCGCGCTTGGTTTTCTTCGCGG
>JAABUK010002959.1_pt1 | contig 29518 bp, 27 predicted proteins | sample 5559141 | NCBI WGS metagenome assembly JAABUK01 (sample SAMN10711869, study PRJNA513367) | rock metagenome | isolation source: Antarctica rocks | place: Antarctica: Victoria Land, Pudding Butte nord | collected 2016-01-03
GCCGTCACCGAAGTCGTACAGGTAGGTCAGCCGATCCCCCGGCACGCGGAGAACCTGATCCAAGCGGACGCCGTCCTCGCGAATGCCCTCGTCGCCCTCTTCCTCGTCGAACTCGGTGACGAAGTACGGCTGGTTGTAGCCCTGCCCGATGCCAGGCTGGAAGCGGTGCAGATGAGAATCGGTCCAGCCCATCGCAGCCTGGAACAGCGTGTGCACCACGTCCAGCGTGACATCGCCCGGCAGCGACAGACGCCGCCAGATCCTGGGCTTGGAGCCCCGGAGCTCGATGGTGAGCGTGACCAGGCTCGGCTCGTCCGGGGGCGGCGCGAGGTCGATCTCGCGGTTGCGCGGACCAAGCTCCCCGAGCGGCCCGAGGCGGCCGGTCAACGCGCCGCTGGCCACCTGCTGCGTCAGCGCCATGAGCTCGTCCCTGCTCAGGCTCGCGACCCAGGCCTTGAGTGCGACGGGATCCGTGGGCACAGGTCGCAACTCGGTCACCGAGCCAGTGAACCAGCCGAGCAGGTCCGCCCACCAGCGGATGCCGCTCGGTCGGCCGAACCCGCACTCACCAAGTACCACACATCGCGCGAGCGACTCTCCGCAAGAAGCCACCGACGCAACCGAACACCACCGGATCGCCTCGGAAGCTGCTGGCCGCCCACCAGGACGTTAGGCGGCGGTAAGACGCACTCCGCGAATTGCGCCGTGTCCGATCACACCTCGCGTCGATGGAAGGGCGTTGACTAGATGGACGGTGTCTTGCCCTCGGCCGGCTCAGTGGCCCGGGCCAGCTGGTAGGCGCGATGACTCGGGTCCTCGCCGTCCGGCGGTGGATCGCCAATGGCTTGACCGCACCCGCTTCGGCGGGGCGCCCCCATGACGTGGCGCGGTGGCGCGTTCGTCGGTCACGCGTAACGAAAGGAGGAATCACCATGAACGATCCCCGAGCGTTGTCGCCCGACTCATCGAGGAGGTTTTCAACGGGCAACCTCGACGTGCTCGACGAATTCGTCTCCCCCGCTACAGGTGCCGGCGATGGTCAGAAGGGAACCGCCGATGCTGGCCGTGCGCCCCGAGTGTGGCCCAGGGGGCTCCTTGTCAGCGCTCCAGAACCGCCCCTTCTTTACCTCGCTCAGCGCGGCAGAGTCGGGCGGGCAACTTGGCGACGTGGTGAGGCGTCAGGGCAGCATGAAGGCCCGCAACCCAATGGTCGGGTGCGGGCCCCCGCGTGCCTGGGTGCCCCTTTCAGCTGGCGACGGGCTGCGGCTGGGGTTCGCGGACGGGGGCAGGCCGCCGTGGGCGTAGCCTTTCCATGCCGAAGTAAACCAAGCCGCCGATGGTGACGCCGAAGAACCAGCCGTAGGTGCCCCACCAGCCGGGCAGCAGCGACCCGACGTGCGGCAAGACGCTGGAGAACAGTGCGCCGACCGCGGTGGCGACGAGGGCGTTGATGTTCCAGCCGCGGGTGAACCGGTAGGCGCCGTCCGCGACGTAGAGCTGCGGCACGTCGACCCGCTGCTTCGCGATGAGGTAGTAGTCGACGAGGATGACCCCTAGTAGTGGGCCCATGGTCGCGCCGATCGCGTTGACGAAGCCGCCGACGTCACCCTCCCAGGGTGCGAAGGGATAGAGCGCCAGCGCGATGAGCGCCGCGATGAGGCCGCCCCGCTTGAAGCTGATCTTGCTCGGGTAGACGTTGGCGAAGTCGAACGCCGGCGAGACGAAGTTCGCGACGACGTTGATCCCCAGGGTGGCCACCGCGAAGGTGAGCGCGGCGAGCAGGGCGAGGGTGAAGTTGTCGAACTTCGCCGAGATCTGCTCTGGGTGCAGAAGCACCTCGCCGTAGACGCGGTATGCCGCGATGGTCGTCACGCCAGCCACGGTGGAGAACAGGATGAGGTTGACCGGCAGCCCCCACAGGTTGCCCTTACGCACTGTCTTCTTGTCCTTGGCGAAGCGGGAGAAGTCGCAGAAGTTGAGGTAGAGGGCGGCGAAGTAGGTCACCCAGGTGGCGGCCGCGGCCGCAAGGGCGGTGCTCGACCCGGGAAGGCCGATAACGCCGGCGTCCTTGGTCTTGTCGAGGATGACGTCCTGGGGGATCTGCTCGGAGAGCGAAAAGCCGCCGGCCTTGATCACCAGGTAGACCGCCAGCATGAGCATGGCGACCCAAACCGCCGGGCCGGCCCAGTCCTGGAACTTGCGCACCGTCTCCATCCCGTTCTGGATGATGAGCAGCTGCAGCGCCCAGACGACGAGGAAGCAGATGTCCTCCAGCACGGAGTGCCCGAACAGGCGCGAGTTCTGGTGGAAGCTCAGCATTGTGTCGTTGCGGGTCAGCAGCGCGACGGTCGCGCCGGACGCTGCGGCGGTCTGCGCGCCGTACCAGAAGCAGGCGACGACCGCACGGATCATCGCGGGTAGGTTCGCGCCCCAGACACCGAACGACGAGCGGGCCAGCACTGGGTAGGGAACTCCGGTCTTCACACCCGCGAACCCCACAAGGTTCATCAGGGCGAAGATGACTAGCGACCCGATCCCTATGGCGATGAGGAACGGGACGAACCCACCGCAAATGAGGAAGAGGCTCGCAGCGAGGTAGTAGCCGAAGAGGCTGTGGACGTCGGACGTCCACACGTTGAAGATGCTGAAGACGCCCCAGCGCCGGTCGGTGGACGGCGCCAAGTCCTCGTTGTACAGCCGAGGTGACGCGTTGGGAAGGTCCATGACTGACTCTCAATAGGTTGAGTCGGCGGCCCCTGGGATTGCTCACGCCGCGTCATGAGGCGCACCATTCCGCTTCGGAATCTATGATTTCCCTACGATGACAGAGCATGTAGACGCGGCGCAAGAGGAAGCCCCCGCACCTGGTCGACATCGCAGTGATATCGGCGCTCCGCGGGGTTCAGCTGGTGGCAAGCTCGACCCGGCCACGGCAGAGCAAGCCCGGCGTGACCCCTTCGCATTCAGCATCACCCGTCACGAGGCACGGCCGCTTGCCGAGCGCATCTGGCACTGCGCCATCAGTACACCAGCTATGACGCCTGCCACCTGGCGTCGGCCGAGGCGGGGTCCGTATCGCCGCAGGGACAGACGCCGGCACCGCCCTCAACCCCATCGACGGCTTGGTCGACGAGTTGCTGATGTGCTGCGACGGCGGGATGACACCATACGAAGCGCTGCTCAGTGCAACTTCCCGTGCCGGTGCTGTCCTCAGCGACGGTCTGGCGGTGATCGTGGTCGGCCGGCCGGCAGACGTCCTAGTCGTCGCAACGGACCCGCGCAACGACATCCCCGCTCTCCGTCAGCCCTCGCACGGTATATCTCGGGGCAGACTGGTGCCGATGTCATAGGTTCACGCGACTCCGAGACAACTCAGCACAGCTATCACCGGCTGAAAGGTCGGTCGTCACATAGGAGGTAAGCGTGGTCATTGACATGCACATGCACGTCGATGAGATCCCGGCGCTCGGCTGGCACATGTCTGCGAGCCAGTGCGTCGCGAGCATGGATGAGGCGGGAATCGACGCCGCGACCATCATGACGATCACTGACCTTCCTGAGGTGAATCCGGGCGCCTTGGAGATGATCGCCGATGCCTGCATCGAATACCCCGGACGATTGTTTGCGTTCGCGCGAGTGCATCCTTGGTACCAAGACGAGGCAGTCCGCCTGCTGAAACTAGCCATCTCGAAATACGACTTCCGTGGTTTGAAGCTGCACCCGGTCACCAACATCTCGCACCCAAGCGGAGAAGACACCCTGCGCCTGATCCGAACGGCTGCCGAACTCGGAGTCCCCACGCTGTTTCACTGTGGGGATGAACCGATGACCACTCCCCTGTCGATTGCACCGGCGGCCGAGGCTTGTCCAGAGGCGACGATCATCCTTGGGCACATGGGTGGTTACTTCCACGTCGATGAGGCGATCGAGGTGGCCGATCGCCACCCCAACGTGGTCCTCGAGACCTCAGCCATGCCTTACCCCAACAAGATTACGGAGGCGGTGCAGCGCATCGGCGCTGAACGGGTCATCTTTGGCAGCGACGGGCCAGTGTGTTCTCCGGCGCTCGAGCGCCAGAAGGTCGTCATGGCACAGCTCAGCCCTGCTCAAGAGGCGCGTGTGCTCGGCCTCAATGCCATGACCCTGCTGGGAATCAAGTCATGATTATCGACACGCTCGTCACCGTTGGAAGATCAAGGTTCGGTATGGAGTTGTCGGCCATCACGGCGATAGAGCGGTGGGGCGAGGCCGGTATCGACGTAGCCCTGGCAAGCCCGCCGCACCCAGTCGACCACGACTTCTCCCGGGCGAATGAAGAGCTGGCAGCCTCGGTGGAGGCATCCGGTGGTCGCCTCGTGGGCCTGTGCCGGCTCGACCCCTGGGATGGGGACGGCGCACTTGAGCTGCTGGAGCGGTCAGTGCGGCAGCTTGGTCACCGAGGCCTTCTTCTCCACCCGGCCGAGGAACATTTTCGCATCAACGACGCTTCGCTCATTCCCCTTGCACGCCTGGCGGAGAAGCTCGCAATCCCGGTGCTGATCGCGGCTGGCTACCCATGGTTGTCGGAGCCCTCGCAGATCGCTCAGTTCGCCCGATGGTGTCCTGGCGTTCCCGTCATCATGACGAACGGAGGGCAGTTCAACATATCGGGGTTGTCCCAGATCGATGCAGAAATCGCTCTGCGCCTGGACAACGTCCACCTCCAAACGAGCGGTGTATACCGCGAGGACTTTCTGCAAAAGGTTGTTCACACCTACGGCGTCGAGCGCCTGCTCTTCGCCACTGCCGCCCCTTACTTCGATCTCAGGTACGAGACACTGAGGGTTCGCCTGCTACACGTTGACGAGGAAGAGAGGGATCACATTTTCGCTCACAACGCTCGGCGGATCTTTTCGCTCGATGAGCAGGTGAGCGCATGACTGGGGTCCTCCAAGGAAAGGTTGCCCCTGGATACCGGCTCCGGGCGTGGTATCGGCGCCGCTATCGCAGAGGCCTACGCACGGGAAGGTGCTTCACTATGCCTCGCCGATCGGGATCCCCACGGCGGCATTTCCGAGGTGTCGCGCCGATGTACAGCTCTCGGAACTGCGGTCCTTCGGATATCACTGCCGACGTCGCGGTCGAGGCAGAGGTGGAGGCCATGTTCAACCGTGCCGCGGCGAACTACGGGGAAAGTCGACGTGCTGGTCAACAATGCGGGCATCTTGACCGAAGTGTCGGGTTGAACACATGTCACCACAATGTGGGACCAGATGATCGAGGTAGATCTGCGCAGCGCGTTCCTCTGCTCCCCGTGCGGCTCTCCGCACATGCAGCAACAACGGTTCGGGCGCATCATCAACGTCGCTTCCCAGCTCGGAAAAAAAGGCGGGCCGGCCTCGCTCACTACAGCGCCGCCAAAGCCGGTGTCATCGGGTTCACCCGGGCACTGGCCCGCGAAGGTTGGAAAGCACGGGATTACCGCCAATTGCATCGCCCCGGGCCCGATCGAGACCCTCGCGGACGGCCTTTCCGACGAGTGGATCGAGACCGTCCTGGACAGCTCTCGCGATCCGCGAACACCAAGCGATCCATGAGCTGAGCCTCCTGAGTTGATTCGGCTGGGCCGCGACTTAGGTCGGAGGTTTCATACGCGGCGGTGTGACGCAGGTCGCCAACGCGCACATCGCGGCATGAGCGTACGTCTGCTTCGGCTGCCGGGCCGGCCCCGTGACGTCGGTGTGGCTAGGGTTCATACAGGCCCTGGGCGTGTTGCCGACGACGTCGTCCGCCTGACGTCCCGCCAAGCGACGTAGGCCGCACGCCAGCGGGGGGACTTCGCGCTTTCACCGCGGCGGCGGGCACGAAGGTCGGCCCTGAGCCATGCTGGGGCACGGGCCTGCTCGATCGCCGCGGTCTTGGTCAGCAGCTCTCCCGTAGCGACAGCATGCCTGGCCCGGGCCATAGCGGTCAGCCCGAGGTCGACCATTTCAGGGAGCTGCAAAAACATGTTCGGTCGGCGAGCTGCATACGACCAGTACCCGGCCAGCTCAGCTTGCGCGGCTGCCCGCACCTCGTCTGGGGTGACTGCTGGCAGCATCTGCAGCGGGGGCGGACCGAGGACCGGGTACCCGTGCAGGACGAGCTCGGCACGTGTCACCCGTGAGACGACCCGGTCGAGGATCTCGCCATGCGTCCAGGTTGGGTGCTCGACGGTTACGTCCAGAAGCCGATCAACGTTGACGTACTGACAGCCGAGGTCCATCCCTTTGGCGAGGCCAGCGTCAAGCTCTCCGTGAATTCGAACAACCTGCTCGAGGGCCTGGTCCAAAAGCGGCTCCGAGGTGACCGCGACGAGGTCGAGATCGCTCACGCCCGAGACGTAGTCACCCGTCGCTAGAGACCCCGCCACCCACAGTGCGTCCACGACGCCCGCCGTTTCAAGCCGTCGCCCGAACTCTCGAAGTACTACGTTCACGTCGGTTTCCACAGGCCAACTCTGGCATCCGCCGACCGATGAGAGGTACCAACCAGTCCCTCCAGGGTTTCCAGCGACGACGCACTGTCATCGGCATGTCAGGACGTCAGTCGGCCTTCATGCACGGAACGGAAGTCGCTGTTCGTGAAGCTCACCGGCGTCCATGACGAGGACGGCCAGCTGACCCTACGGCGAGCGGCTCGAATATCTCTGGAACACCGACCCCGCCCGAACCGAACAGCCGTAGCGCGAGCGGAAGACGGGGTCGGCTGCGGGCTTGCCCGAAAACTGACCAAAAAAAGTCGTTGGGGATGTCCACCCGGAGGGGGGTTTGGTGCTTACCGGGGTTATGAGCCCTGACAGCATCGCCCGCCGCCGCCCAAACCCGTTGCCGTGGAGCTGGGAAGTCCCGGCCGGTGCGGCCCTGGCCTGGTTATCCCTCTTCGCGGCCGCGCTGCTGGCCACCCAGGGGGCCGTTGGGTTCCTGACGGGGCATGGGTGGCTGTGGCCGACGTCGCCGCGGCTGATCCCGGCGCTGGGCGGTCTGCTGACCGGTCAGGTCGGGGTCGGCGTCGACGCGCCCGCCGGGCTTCCATCGGCGGCGCTGGTGTACGCGCTGGCGGTGGTCTTCGAGCTGGCGCTGCTGGCCGTGAGTGTCTGGGCGGCGGTCCGGTTCTGGTCGACGGTGGGACCGGGACGCCGGTACGGGATGGCCACCCGCGCAGAGGCGGAGACGATCCTCGGGGTGGGTCGGCTGCGCCGGGTCCGCAAGTTGATCCGCCCCGATCTGTACGGCCGCCCCGGACGACGGCCGTCCGCAGTCCGGGTGCGGCGGTCGAGGCTGCCTGGGCAGCAAGTGTCGAAGGGTCCGGCCGCAGGGCTGCGGCATACCACGGTCGGGGCCGGCGACGCCGCGGGTCCGGGGAAGGGCCGCGCGCGGTTCGCCCCGGCGAGCGTGGGGTGGCGCCTGGGGGTCGGGAAGGTCCCACACACCGGGCCGTTGTGGGTGCCGTTCGACCGGACCACGGGCGTGTACGGGCCGCAGGGCTCCGGTAAGACGCTGGACTTGTTGACCCCGGCCCTGCTGGATGCGCCGGGGGCGGCGCTGGTGACGTTGACGAAAGTCGAGGACCTGCTGCTGACCATCGACCACCGGTCCACCGGCGGCCGGCCGGTGGCGGTGCTGGACCCGTTCGGGCTGGCCCCCGGGGTGCCGGAGCTGGTCTGGGATCCGGTCGCTGGGTGCGTGGACTCGATGGTCGCCGAACGGCGGGCCAAGGCGTTCACCGCCGGCACCGTCAAGGGCGCCGTCGCCCAAGGGGCTGGGGACTCCGCGGCCCGGTTCTACGCCGCGGAGGGCGCGAAGGTGTTGCAGGCGTACTTCCACGCGGCCGCGTTGACCGGCCGGTCGATCGAGGACGTCCTGGAGTGGGTGGCTAACCCGCGGGCGGCGGCTACTCCGGAGGAGATCCTGCGCGGCCACCCGAACGCGGCGCCGTTTTGGCATGGGCTGCTGCACGGGGCGTTGCACGGGGACGACCGGACCGCCGGGAACACCAGTACGACGGTGCAGCAGGCGATGGCGTTGTTCTTCCAACAGTCGCTGCGGGCCCGGTGTACTCCGGGCCCGGGCCGGCCGGCGACCGACTTGACCGACCTGATCGCCCGCGGCGGCACGGTCTTTCTGCTGGGCCGGGACGACCCGTACGCGTCGGCGTCGCCGTTGATGACGGCGATCGCCGAGCACGTCCTGGACACCGCTCTGGCGTTGGCGACCGCTTCCCCGTTCGGGCGGCTGTGCCCGTCGTTCCTGGCCTGCCTGGATGAGCTGCCGTCGACGGCGCCGTTGCCGACGTTGCGGACCCGGATGGCCAACGAGCGGGCGTTGGGGCTGTCGTTCATTTACGCCGCCCAGACGTGGCGGCAGCTGGTCATCTGTTACGGCGAGGACGAGGCCCGGGCCTTGTTCGGGTTGACGAACGTCATCGCCGTGTTCGGCGGCGGCAAGGACGGGATCTTCAACCGGGAGCTGTCCGAGCTGCTCGGCACCTCGCGGGTCTCCCGGACCACGTACAGCCGGGGCCGCGGCAGCGCCGGCACCTCCTACTCGGGCGTGGACGAGCCGATCCTGCGGCCGGAGGAGATCCGGTTGCTGCCGGATCGGCATGCCTTGGTGATCGCCGAGAACGCGAGATCGTTGATCGCCAAACTGATCCGCTGCGTCGACGGGAAGACCGGCCGGGCACTGTTGGTCGCGCAGGCCGCCGCCGCCGGGCGGGTCGCCGCAGCCCGCGGCCGGCGGACCCCGATGTTCGCCCGGACCACCGCCGCCGTGCAGACCGCGCACCAGCTGGACCTCAGCCCCGTCGTCGTAGCAGCGTCCGCGGAGGCCGGCGTCAGCGGGGACGACGGCGTCAGCGGTGGCAGCCTCGACGTTGGCGTCAGCCGGCTGGCTGACCGGTCATGGTGACCCGGCCGTTCCCGGAGCCGGGCCGGCTCGTGGTGGCGGCCTACCGGGAGCTGGACATCGCGCAGGCCGGCACCACGCAGGAGCGCGCCGTGCTGGGCCGGGTCGAGGCCCTCGGGCGGCCGTGGGACCCGCCGTCGTGTGCGCCGGCGGTGCGCAAGCAGGTGTGGGCGTGGCTGGATGAAGTCGCGGGCTGGGTCAACCACGAACACGGCTGGGGTGTCGACCGGCTCATCCCGCCGTGCTGGCCGGCGCACCCGCACATCGGTCACGAGCTCGCCGTCCTGGCGGACCAGCGCCGGACCGCCGTGTTAGCGCTGACCAGCGAGCTGCTCGAGGAGTGGCACCGCTACAGCCTGCCGATGTTCCTGGACCGCCTGGTGGGGCGGCTGGGGAACCGGTGCCTGACCAAACACGACGAGTGGCCGACGGCAGCCCGTCACCGTGCCTACCTCAGCGAGGCCAGCCAGCAGCAGCGGGCCGGGTGGTTCGCCGACGACCTGGCCACCACCCGGGCGACGACTGCACCTGCGGACGGCGACTTCGGTCCGTTCGCGGTGGTCAACCGGGACACCGGTGAGCTCTTAGACCCACACCGGCCCAACGGCGGCCGCTGACACAACTGACTTTGGAACGGAGGAGAGCATGAGTACCGCCCCAGAACGCCGGTCCCCGCGCGGCACCCGCAGCCGCGCGGCTCGACCCCACGTCGATGAGGACACCCGCCGGGAACGGCTGGAACAGTTCCACGCCACCCTCAGCGACCAGGTCTTGACCTTGACCAGCTCGACCGCGTGGACTAACTGGCTACGCACCGCAGCGCGGTTTCATCACTACTCGCTGAACAACACCCTGGCCATCTGGGCCCAACGCCCGGACGCCACCCACGTCGCCGGCTACCGGACCTGGCAGTCGCTGGGCCGGCAGGTCCGCAAAGGGGAGCAGGGCATCCAGATCCTCGCCCCGGTCACCCGCCGGGTCGACCAGCAGGACACCGACGCCAGCACCCCAGCCGGCACCGGGTCCCGCCGTCCATCGAAGCCGGCAGAGGGTCCGGGCCCGCCGGGGGAGGGCTCGGCGCCACGGCAGGTCGTCGGGGTGCGGATCGCGCACGTCTTCGACTATGTCCAAACCGAGGGCCGGCCGCTGGCGGACTTCGAGGTCTTCCGGCCCACCCTGCTGACCGGGCAGGCGCCCGACCGGCTCTGGGACGGGCTGGCCCTGCAGGTGGCCGAGGCCGGCTACCGGCTCGCCGACGAGGCCCTGTCCAACGGCGCCAACGGACGCACCAACTTCACCGACCGGACGGTGCTGCTCCGCCCCGAGCTGGACCCCGCACAACGAGTGAAGACCCTTGCTCACGAGTTGGGTCACGTCGTCCTCCACGAACCGCAGGACGTCATTGCCGCTGCCTCCACCCTCGCCTGCCGGGGCCGGCAGGAGGTCGAAGCCGAGTCGGTCGCCTTCCTCGTCGCCTCGGCACACGGCATGGACACCGCCTCATACAGCTTCCCGTACGTCGCCGGCTGGGCTCAGCAGGACGGCAACAGCGTCGAGGCGACACTGCGGGAGACCACCGGCCGGGCCCTGACCACCGCGCACCGAATCCTCGACCGGCTCGACCGGGACAACCCGGCTGCGCTGCCCATCACCGAAGACACGGCCCCGGCGATCACGCCGGCCCGCCTGGACGGGGCGGCGCACCAGCGACGCGCCGCGCCGTTACCGGGCCGGACACCCGACGTGGGGATGCGCCGGTGAGCGCGGCCGCAGCCGACCGGTCCTCGCGCCACGACCCGCGGTGGCGGCGTCGGCTGACGGACTATGAGCGCAACCGCTACCAGCAGCAACGTGTCGGCACCTGGGCACCGTTCACCTCCACCGGGCCAGTACGCGAGCACCTGCAACACCTCTACGCCTGCGGGATGACCCAACGGGAGATCTCTCGGGTCGCTGGGGTCAGCGTGACGGCGATGTACCGGGCGGTCAAGGCGTCACGGATGAGCACCGCAGCAGCACAGGCTCTGCTCGCGGTGCAGCCCACCCAGGACCGCCACGCGGAGAGGGCCCGCCACGCGCTGCGGGCTCTGGTCGCCGACGGATGGACACTGCAGCAGCTCGCCGACGCCACCGGGCTGAGTGTCCGCACCATCGGGCGCACCGTCAACGACCGCAACACACCCCTGCCGGCAACAGCTGCGGCCATCAGCGACGTGCACCAGCACCTGTCCCTCGAGGACCCCGGAGACGGCGCCGCCGCCACGCACTCGCGTCGGCGTGCCGCCCAGGTCGGCTGGGAGCCGAGCACACCACCGCCGGACATGGACCCGGACAGCGTCGCCGTCGACCGAGTCCTCCACGGCGGCGTCGTCCCGCTGTGCTCAGCCGAGCAGCAGGCCGCGTTGCACCGGCTGGCCGGCAAACACCCAGACCACGAGATCGGCCGCCGGCTCGGGGTCAGCAGCCGCACCGTGCTGCGGCACCGCGCTAGCCAGGGCCTGCGTGCTTACAGCACAAGCTCGCCGGGCGGACACGCCGAGCAGGTAGCTCCATAGAGCCACTCTTTGGTGCATATTAGTCCTAGTATCAAGGACGCCTGGCCAGAGGAAGGTTCCACGATGTCGAGTTCCCACACTGCACAGCGGATCGTGGAAGACGCGGATGCGGTGGCCCGCCAGCTGCTCAGCCTCGGCTCGGTGGTGCGATCCCAGCACTCGACCGCTGACGACCAGGCGCCCCTGCTGCTGGTCTCCCGGACTGCCTTCGACGCGACCGCAGCGACCGTGCATGTGCTGCCGCATCACCACCTCGAGCTCGAGGCGCACACCGGCGTGACCGTCGACGTCGACGATCTCGAGGATCTGCACCACCACCTCAACGACTTGGAACGCCAGCAGAAGGAAGCCTCGTGATGGGCGTCTTCGTCGACGACATGCTGCGCTACGCCGCCGTCCGCAACGGGCCTCGCATCGTGCGTGGCCGCTGGTCCCATCTGATGGGCGACACCAGCGACGAGCTACGCGAGTTCGCCAACCGGCTCCGGTTGAACCCGGCGTGGATCCAGAAACCGGCCACCGTCCTAGAGCACTACGACATCACCGCGGCGGTCCGCGAACACGCCCTGCCGATGGGCGCGGTCCGGATCGCCTATGGGGAAGGCGGATATCTGACCTTGTGCAGACGGGCCGGCATCCCTTCGACGTCGACCTGCTACGCCGGGATCGCCAGCGCTTCCAAGCTCAGCTGACGGACGCCATCCGGAACGGAAGCTCACCAGCGCAGACGGGGGGGCCCGGTTCCGGTAGCCCGTGACCCGTGCCCTTTCTGGGCCGTACCGAGACAAACCATCACCGGCAGTGCCAAGCGGGTGGCCAGCTGGCGGCGGCGTGGATCAGTGCGACCGTGGTCGACCTGGCAGTATCGGGCGGCAGGGGACTTAGTCCTAGCACTCATCGACCGATCGGAACGGGCAGCGGTGAAACAGGAGCCCGCACGGCGGGGACGGCCGGCGAAGAATCCGGTGACTCGGCGTCAGCCGACGGGTCGGCGTAGTTATGCGGGTCGTGCCTCGATGTATTACTTCGCGTCGGAGGAGGAGAAGCAGCGGGCGGTGAACGCGTACCGGGTGCGTGGCGGCGCTTCGGGGTATGACTCGATGTCGGATCTGGTGGCTGACCTGGTGATGGCGTGGGTGGCGGAGCAGGAGTCTGAGGCGAACGGCGGGCAGCCGTTCCTGGTCGAGCGGCGGCGCCGGGGCCGCTCGTCATAGGGAGCGGCCAAGACGCGGCAAAGAAATACCGGCAGGGTGCTCGGTCCTTGGTGCCGGTTAGCGCCGTGGTCCGTTGTCGGGAGACTGGGTGGGGGCTGGCGGGTGCCGCAGCGCGCGGGATCGGCTGTAGGGCTTCGTTGTGGATGGTGTCCGAGGTGAGCTCGCCGGCATCGGCTCGTCGGGAAGGTCGACGAGCGCAGTGAGCCGGTAGCGCAGGTCGGTGGCGGGCCGTTCGTGGGATAGCGGTGCCTGCGCGGCGATGGCGGGCAGCAGGGTCTGGACGTCGTGGCCGGCCCGGTGGGTGCGGTCGATGCGGTTGGCCAGGGCGCCCCAGTCGTCGGCGGCGATCAGCGCGGGGTGGACCTGGCGAGCCAGCGGCGCCCACCGTTGAGCGGGTGTCTGGGTCGCGTGGGCGGTGATCCGCTCTCGGGTCTCGGCGCACGCATGGCCGAGCCGGGCGCTGGCGGTGTGACGGTCGCGGTCCCAGGCGGTGATCTGGGGCAGGAGTTGGGTGAGGGCGACGTCGGTGGGGGCGTGCAGCCGCCGGGCGATGTCGCTGGTCCGGTTGGTCCAGTGCTGCGCATGGCCGGCGGCGACGATGGTCAGGGCTTCGTGCAGCGCCGGGGCGGGGGGCAGGTGGGCGAGGCGTTCGTCGATGAGGGTGTCGGCCAGCGGGCGGGCGTGGTGCAGCCGCTGCCGGAGGGCGTCGGGCCCGGCTGCCCGGAGCAGGTCGGCGGGGTCCTGACCGGGGGGGAGGGTGGCGTGTCGGGGGTCGCCGCCGCGGGCGGTGAGCATCCAATAGTCGCGTTCGGTGGCGAGCTGCCCGGCCAGGTCGGGGTCGGTGGCCACGATGACCCCCGCGCCGGCTTCGGTGTCGAGGTAGGGGGTGAGGGTGTCGGCTTGGGTGTCGGTCAGGGCGGTGCCGAGCGGGGCGACACCGACGTGGTCGGGGCTGGCCAGGGTGATCGCGAGGGCGTCGATGGGTCCTTCGACCAGGACCGGGGTGGCGCCGGCGGCGAGCCGGTCGGCGTGGGTGGCCATCCCGTACAGCTGCTCACCCTTGGCGAACAGGACGGTCTCACCGGTGTTGAGGTACTTCGGGCCGGCCTTCCTCGCATCCTCGAGGTGGTCGGTGTCGGGGTTGCGGCGGCCGACGAACCCGACAATATGGCTGGTCTGCTCTCGGTAGTGGTGGATGGGCAGGACGAGCCGGTCCCGGAAGGTGTCGATGAGCCGGCCGGTGGAGGCCTGCTTGGCCAGGCCGGCGGCGAGCAGCTCGTCGTCGGTGGCGCCGCGCCGGCGTAGGTGTGTGGTGAGGGCGGTCCAGCCGGTGGGGGCGTACCCGGGTCGGGTGGCTGGGTCGCCGGTCAGGTCGGCGCCGAGCCGGTCGGTCAGGTAGGCCTGCGCCCAGGAGCCGAGGTAGGTGTGCTGGTAGAACCCGGCGGCCTGCTCGTTGAGCTCGGCGATCCGCTCCGGGGTGACGGGGGAGAACTCGGCGTCGGCAGCCCGGGTCAGCGCCCGCTCGAGCTGCTCGTTGCTTGGTTCCCACGGCGGCATCGCCTGCCGCCGCCGGAAGGCATGCCACAACTCCTGCTCGAGGTCCCCGTCGGCCAGGGCCATCTCGGCGGAGGGGAGGCTGTCGGCGGAGGGCGGCGGCAGCTGGCTGACCGGAACCACGTCGGCGTGGCTGTAGTCGAGCGGGCTGTCCGCCAGGTTGACGGGAGTGTTCGGGTCAAGGTCGGTGGTGAGCATGTGCAGGTCCTCCGGTGGGGCGTGGCCCGGGTCGTCCGGCTCGTCGTAGGGATAAGCGGGGTCGTCGATGTCGTCCGGGACGGGGTCGGTGAGAGTCAGGGCCCGGTAGATCAAGGCGTCGGCTAGGGCGTGGTCGGGGGCGGGGTTACCGTCCGGGCCGGTCGGGGCGCGGAGCAGGTCGGTCAGCGGGGCGCCGTGCTCGAGGCCGCGGTGGACGGCGGCGATCACGGCCGGCCAGCGCGGGTCGGCCAGCAGCAGTCCGGTGGCGTCGGGGCCGAGCCGGGCCTGCAGCTGGGGCAGCCAGTCCGGGCGCAGCGGGTCCGTAGCGGCGCCGTCCGGTTCGGGGGTCAAAACGGCGGGGGAGACGTGCCGGGCGATCCGCCACCAGAGCGCCGCGGCCTGGTACTCGTCCGGCAGCGGACCTTCGGCGGCGGCCGCCCGGAGCAGGGCGGGGGCGTCGGCGCCGGCCCGGGACAGGGCGGCGAGGTTCTCGGCCAGGGCCGGCCAGTGCGGGTCGGTCCGCGGGGTCAGCCCGGCCTGGACGGCGACCGGGACCCAGGCGCTGCGGTAACCGGTGTCCAGCGCCGCGGCGACCCGCTGGTCCAGGCCCTGTTGGGCGCGCCGGTCGGCGGCGGCCTGCTGGCGCGGCCCGGTTGGGCGGGTGTCGTCGTCGTCGACGGCGTGCGCGGCCCGGAACACGGCCAGGTCGCCGCGCAGCCGCCGATGCTCCGGGGTCAGCAGCTGCCGGGCCCAGCCCGGCGCCCTGGCGGGCGTCAGGTCGTCGGTCGCGGCGCGCACTGCAGCGGCCGTGTCGAGCACGTGCTGCTGCCGGGCGACCAGGTACAGACCCCAGTACGGGTCGGCACGCAGCGGCTGCGGGATGCCGGGCAGCCAGGGCAACGGACCGGGAGTGTGGCTGCGGGTGTGGGTGGGGTCCAGTCGCCAGTCCAGGACCGCGGCCGGATCGGCGGCGGTGTCGATCTCCCGGCTTTTCAGGGCTGTGGTGAGCGCGTCGACCGGGTCTTGCCCGTCGGCGGCGAGCAGCGCCAGGTGCCCGCGCAGGGTGGGGTAGGCGGGGCTGTCGGTGAGCCCGGGGACCTGCTGCTCGAGGGTCGCATCGAGCTGCTCGGACCAGCCGTGGCCGAGGACGTGGGCGGCGGCGGTGTGCAGGCTGTCGCCGTACCGGGCCGCCGCGGCTGCGGCGTCGGCGGCGGGTTCCGCCAGTCGCCGGCTGGTGGTGGTGGCGGAGACCTGCGCCTCGTCCCGGGCCAGGATCTGCTCCAGGACGTTGACCGCGGTCAGCGGGTGCGTCGCGGCCGGGGTGATCACGGAGTGCTCGTCGCCGTCGCCGGCGGTGACCAGGTACACGTGGTTGGTGGTCCGGCCGCGGGTCAGCGCGACGTACAGCTGCTGGCGGGATTCGGCGCCGGCGACGACGGTGTGGCTGGTGTCGGCGGTAACGCCTTGCGCGCCGTGCACGGTGGTGGCGTAGCCGAGCTGGACGTGCTCGGCCACGTAGTCGGGGGGCAGGGTGATACGTCGACCGGTGGCTCGGTGGACGACGTCGAGGCCGCCGTCCTGGCGGGTCGCCGAGACGGTCCACCGGTCGCCGTTCTTGACGAAGTCGGTGGCGGCGGTGCGCAGCTTCCGCTCGTTGCGGCGGGTGATGATGACGTCGCCGGCGGAGGCCGCCGACCCGTCCACCAGGATGGCCTGCGGGCCGGGGTCGCCGTCGGAACTGGTGAGCCGGTCGGTGCGGGCGCGGATGTTCAAGCCGGTGGCCAGATATCGGGTGGGGGCCAGCATGATCGCGTCCAGTCCCTGCTCCCGGTCGGCGGCCCAAGCTTGGTAGGCGGAGTCGGTGACGGTGGACAGGTCGCCAACGTGGACCCGGTCCCGGTCGATGTAGAAGCCGATCCCGGCGGTGTCACCGGCTCGGATGGCCAGCCCGGCGGCGGCTTCGGCTTGGTCCCGGAACCGGATCAGCTCCGAGAGGGTGACCGCGCCGGCGGTGGCCTGGATGTCCCGCAGCACCCCACCAGCGGCGATCGAGGCCAGCTGCCGGTCGTCGCCGACCAGGCGGACGCTGGCGCCCCGGTCCAGGGCGAACCGGGTCACCCCGGCCAGGTCACCGGTGGACGCCATCCCGGCCTCGTCGACGACCAGCAAAGTGTTCTGGTCGACGGCGGCCGCCCATGCCGGCAGGTCGGCGTGGTTGATCCCCCAGACCAGCTTGGCCAGGGTGTCGGCGTGGGCGCCGGTCTCCTGGCCGAGGATCGACGCGGCGACCGCGGACGGTGCCAGGCCGAGGACGGTGCCGCCGGAGCAGGTCCACGCCGCGGTGAGCGCGGCCATGGCGGTGGTCTTGCCGGACCCGGCCGGGGCGATCGCCAGCTGCACCCGGGCGCCGGAGGTGGCCAGCTGCCGGACCAGGTGCGCCTGCGCGGTGTTCAACATGACGCCGTTTGCCACCGACTCCAGCAACGCCACATCCACGTCGACGTCAGGAACCACCCGGCCGCCTCGGCGGCCGGCCGCGTCGACCAGGTACGCCTCGTCGGCGAGCACCGCGGCGGAGGTGAACAGCCGGCTGCCGGCGACCTCGTACACGCTGACGCCGTCCCTGCGGCGCAGCGCATCCGGCACCGGCACCGGGTCGTCCTTGGACAGTGGCAGCGAGTGCTCGGGGTCTAGGACGGTGGCGACGACGCGCTCGACCAGGGCGTCGACGTCCGCGCCGGCGGGGGCCTTCGCCCGGGCTTGCCGTTCGGCTTCAGAACGGACGTGCCATACCTGCCAGGTGGACCGGCCGGCGGCGACCACACGCTGGGTGGCCTGGACGATCTCCTGCACTGTGCTCGGGTCCACTACGACCACCGGTACCAAACGCCGTGCGGTCACGGAGCGGACCAGCTTCGCAACCTTCTGGTCGTCGCCGAGGACCTCGACGGCTTCAGTGCGCCACTGCCGGCGTTGCTCGGCTTCGGAGCGGGGTGCGTGTTTGGCGTCCCGGGTCTCCAAGGTCGCCTGCTGGGCGAGCTTCACCGCCTCGATCGGCGTCGGCGGCCGGCCGTGCTTGGCCTGGAAGCTGGCCGCCAGCTGCGCCCGCCGGACCTCGATCCGGGCCCGGCGGGCCGACCATGCGGTCAGCAGCTGCTCGGGTACGCCGGCGATCTCCCGGATGGTGCGGCGGCCGCCGGCGACCGCCGCGGCGGCGTCGGAGCGTTCCGTGAACGTCAGGCCGAGGCGGCGGTGCAGCTCGGCTTCGATGCGGGTGTTGTACCGCTCCGAGGCGGTGACGGTGGCCTTGTACAGAACCCGCCCGTCCAGGGCTAACCACCTGCCCGGGGTGCCGTCGGTGGTGCGGACCCGGACCTTGCTGGACACCGCAACGTGGGTGTGCAAATCGGGGTCTCCGGCGCGGGAGTCCCGGTGGTCGAACGCCGCCGCGAGCAGGCCGGTGGTGTCCAGCTGCTGCACCCCGTTGCGGCCGCCGCGGGTGTAGGTGGCGTCCCGTTCCAGCCAGCCCAGGGCGTCCTGGACGGCGGCGTGATGGGCGGCGTGGATCTGCTGCGCCACCTCACGCGGGGCGATCGCCCACAACGCCGACACGCTCTTGACCGGGGTGAACGTCAGGTCGAACCCGGCGACCGCGGTGGTGGCCTGCCGGGAGTGCCGGGCGATGAATGAGGACAGCTCCCGCGGGTCCTTCGGGGCCCGGCCGTATTCCTGGGCGAACATGTCCCGGCCGATGTCGGTGCGGATCTGCGCCCGTTCGACGGCGGTCAGCGGCCAGTCCTGCGGCATCCCCAACGCAGCGTTCGCCTCGGCACAACGCTTGGCGACCTCGACCCGGAACGCCGGCGCGGTGTCCATCACCACGAACGGCTGCCCGAGCCGGACCGCCTCCCTGGCGTCCGCCTTCTGCCCGGTCCCGCCGGCCTGCTTGTCCATCACCTGCCGGGTGATCGCGTCGGCGTTCGGGTGCTTGCCTTCGGCGAACAGGGACGCCATCTGGTCTGCGGTCACGTCCTGGCCGGCGTGCAGGTCGACGTCGGCCAGGGCGGAGCCGAGCCACCGGCCGGGGGACTCCCCGCGCTGGCTGTAGTAGTCCGCCAGCCCGGTGTGCCCGCGGTCGGTGGCATCCACCGCGGCGACCTGCCGGGTCAGGTACGAGTACCCGTCCCCGGCGGTCAGCTTGTGGATCGACATCACACCCCGGTAAGCACCGAACCCCCCTCCGGGTGGACACGGTCACGCCAACTCCTTTCCTCGAATCTTTGTTCGACTCCCGTAGCCCTAGGGGGTAACGCACCGATGATGCAAGAGGTGTGATCGTGTTCGCGCTTGGCTGTGAAGGTCACGGAACGGTAACGGAGCCTGGGTCGGTGTCGAGTCGATCCGGCGCGGGGGGTGTGCCAGGGGTGCTCGGTTGCGCGGCGGTCGGAGGCGGGATGGGGCGCGCGGGGACTGTGTCGGCGGTGCGGGGGACGATCTCGTCGGAGGTTTGCGGGCGGGGGTCTGGAAATTGGTGGCTGGTTCGGTGTCCACCGGGAGGGGGTCTTGGTGCTTACCGCAGTAGCGGCGCGTGACGCCGGGTAGGCACGGCAAAGGGAAGGAGCCACGGGATGGGACGGACAGCGACGAGGGCGCAGGAGGCGAAGTCGCGGGCGCGGGAGGCGCGGCTGGCGCTGCTGGCTGAGCGCAACGCACAGGACGAGCGGATCGAGGACGCGGTGGCAGCGGCGCTGCTGGCAGCGGAGGACCGGGCGGCGGGACTAGCGCAGGTCGAGCAGGCCGAACGGGACGCGGCGGCCGCGCTGCTGCGGTTGAGCCGCGAGAAGGTGCCGATGCGGGACATGGCGTCGCTGACCGGGATGGTGGAGCCGGTCTGCGCCAGACTGCTGAAGCTGCCGGTCGACGCCAAGCACGACGCGACGGACCGCAGGTCCGACGACGCCACGGACACCGCGTCGGAAGGTGAGGGGGGCCGCGTCGATGCCGCTGGCTGAGGCTCCGATGGCGGTCCTGGCCACGGCGCTGCGGGACCCGAACGTGGTGATCCGGTACCAGGCCAAGATCGTGACGGTGCCCGGCTCGGACTTCCTGTGGTGGCAGGGGGCGGTGTCCGGGCGGGGGCATGGCCGGTTCTACGTGGCCACCGTGGTCGCTGACTTGGGCGGGGTGGCCGGGACCTGTGCGTCATCGCGCACCGGTTCGGGTACGCCTTGATCTATGGGTCGGCGGCGTCGAACGCGGTCCCGGTGCTGGGCCACGGCTGCGACAATCCCTTGTGTCAGCGGATCGGCCCGGGCCACGTCAAGCCGTCCTCGCACGCGCAGAACCGCCGCGCCTACCTGGCGCGGCGGTCCTTGGCGGGCAACCCGTTGGGGGATGCCCGGGGGGCTCGGGGCAGGTCCAGGGAGTTACGTGACCTGACCCGAGCCGACCCGGCGGCGGTGGCCGCCGAGCAGTCCCGGCTGCTGCTGCTCGGGCTACAACTGCCGCTGTTCGACGCGTGAGCCTCTGATGACCTGCGGACCGGCCAGGTAGCGGCGGATCACCGCTAGAGCACGGAGCTGTAACAGGGTCCACGCACAAGCCGTTTTCACGGCGCCTCTGCTCGGTGTGTTGGGTAGCGAGTCCGCGCAGGCACTTGGGTGGGGGAGTGAGACACATGTAACTCAATGATGCCAAGCCGAGTCACGACTCGCGGCTCTCAGCCTTCACGGCTATTCTGGCGCACCACGGGCCGAGGCATATTGACGATGCCTCGGCCCGCAGTCAATGACACGCCTGGGGGCTACTTGCCCTTCGGCTTCGGCAGGGTCTCCACCGTCGTCGTTTTCGGGTTCGCCTGGGCCTTCTTGACGGTAATGAACCGCCCGCTCCCGGCTTCGCGCCCGATCTTGGTCGACTTTGATGCCACGTGTCTCACCTCCTTCCGATCCGGGGGAAGTACACCGCTGTAACTTCCATCTACCCAAGAGTAACCCGCAGGGGTGTCAAGCCTCGGTGACTGTCCACAGGTGGAATCCGTCATCGGGCGACGCACGCTCGTGCCCTCGGATATGCCCTAACGGTGTTCTAGCCTCACCTTCCGGCGCTGTGGCTCAGAGGATGCCGACCGCCTTGCGAGGGCGGAGCTCGTCGACGAGGGTCGGATATCGCAGCTGGATGTCACGCTCGCCACCTCTCGGCGGCTACGAAGAGACTCGGCAGATCCGGTATTCGGGGGATACACCCCCTGGTGACACCCTCTCGGTATGAATCTCAACGTCAAGGGCGCTTGGAAAGGCTGGTCGGGGAAGACAGTCGTGGAACTTACCGACGGTTCGAAGTGGCAGCAGGTCGAGTACTACTACGAGTATCACTACGCCTATCGTCCGGAGGTCACTCTCGCCCAAGACAAGATGCTCGTCGAAGGCATGAGTAGGGCGATCCAGGTGCGCAGGGTTCGATAGCGCCAAACGGGCCGCCAGCCTCGCCATGTCTCCTGCGGTGGCGGACGACTAACGAGGAGCGGCCGTAGAGGATGATCAATCGCCCAGGATGACATAATACCAATTATCGGCGTTCGAAAACCCTTATGCTGCAACGGTTTCGTTGATGACAGCACCACCAGGCGGCAGGGAAACCCCTATGCACGAACGCTCATGAACGGTCGTTGCCGGCTTCGCTGTCGTCGGCAGACAGTCCGGCATTGGCTGTTAGCTGATCCAGGGCGGCGTCTGCCGCATCGGCTAGCTCTGCTTCGGTGGGGACTGCAGCGCGAGCGGCTGGTGGCAGGGCGTCGTAGGTGTAGTCGGCGACGGCCAGCGGCGCGGTGCTGCCGGCCAGGGAATAGCGCACGACACTGTCGTTGCGTCCCGCGCACAACAGAATCCCGATGGTGGGTGCGTGCCGGTCGGCGACGCGCAGGTTGGCGTCAACCCAGGCGACGTAGAAGCCGAGCTGGCCGGCGTGCTCCGGTGCGAACCGGCCGATCTTGAGTTCGACGACGACGAAGCGGGACTGAGACCAGTTGAAGAACAGCAGATCGATGTAGAAGTCATCGCCATCGACAGTGAAGTGGTACTGCCGGCCAACGAACGCGAACCCGTGGCCGAGCTCGAGCAGGAAGGCCTGCAGCCTCTTAACCAGGGCGGCTTCCAAGTCTCGTTCGGCGGCCGGCCCGGTGAGCTCTAAGAAGTCCAAGACGTACGGGTCGCGGGTCAGCTGCTGTGCCAACTCGGAATCCTTGGCGGGTAGCTGCGCCGCGAAGTTCGACGGTGCGGCGCCGGTCCGCTCGTGCAGGCGGTTCATGATCTGGTTGAGCAGGACGTTGCGGGACCACCCGTTCTCGGCCGCGGCCGCGGCATACCAGTCCCGCTGGGGCTGGTCGTGGAGCTTGTCGAGTAGCACGGTGACGTGCCCCCACGGCAATCGTCCAACAGCCTGTTGGACGATTGGCTCCTGCGGCCAGGAGGCCGCGAACGAGCGCATGTAGAACAAGTTGCTCCTCGACAGCCCGCGCATGTACGGGTACGCCGCCCGTAGGTCGGCCGACAGCCGGTCGATGACCCGGGCACCCCAGCCCTCGGCGTCCTGGCGGCCCAGGATCGTGTGTCCGATGCGCCAGTACAGGGCCAGCAGCTCGGTGTTGACCACCCGCTGGGCACGCCAGCGGGCTTCGCCCACTGCCCTCTTGAGGTCATCGAGCAGCTCGGGGTAGCCGGGCGGCAGCTCGACCTCGCGGCCGGTCACGAGACCACCTTCTCGGCCACCGCGTCGCTCGGGAGGTCGAGGGCCATCAGCTCTGCTGACTGCAAGGCGCGGTAGATGCTGGCGCGAGAGACACCGAAGCTGCGCACCAGATCAGAGATCGGTTCCCCACTCTCCCGTAGTGCCCGCACCTGGCGAATCTGGTCCTTGCTGAGCGTGGATGGACGCCCCGTGTGCCGGCCACGCAGCCGGGCTGCCTCCCGGGCAGCGGCGGCTCGTTCGTGCATCAACTCACGTTCGTAACCGGCAAGGGCTGCGAAGATCCCGGCGAGCATCCGTCCGGTTGGCGTGGCGTAGTCGATGCCCTCCCGCAGCGACCGCAGCAGTACCCCAGATTCGGTAAGCGTCTCCACGGTGCGGATCACTCCGGACAAGGACCGACCGAGGCGGTCCAGCGCCACGACCACCACGGTGTCCCCCGCCCTGGCGTAGTCCAACAAGGCCACCAGACCAGGGCGGTCGTCACGGACGCCGGAGAGCTTGTCGGTGAAGATCCGGGTGCAGCCGGCCGCGGTCAACGCGTCGTGTTGCTGATCCAAGGACTGGTGGCTCGTACTGACTCGGGCGTAGCCAACGATCGACGTCATTCACAGAATGTCGCAGAAGTCGGCGGGCGTGGCGGGAACGACACGCCAACTTTCGCACCTACTTGTGGGACCCGAGGCACGCTTGAGTGCTTGCGCCGCCAGACGTCGCACCAAGGCCGTCTCAATACCAAGGAACCGAGACACCAAACCGTGTCCCACATGACGCCCCCGTGCGGGAATCTCCACCGGGCGGGTCTACTGGGACACCCTCGCCGGTGCACCCCTGCTGACGTGCGACGTTCCCGCAAGGGGTTCCCCTTGCGACGCGCCGTTCTGAGGCTGCGGTCTTTGGCGGCGGAAGGACACAGCCGTTGTCGGGGCGGAAGGACACAGCCGTTGTAGGGGGCGGAAAGTCGGCTACCGCTGAACGGTCAGGACGTGCTCCCCGACACGCGAACAAGCTATCTGTGTGAGGCCGCCAGGACGCGCTCGGGGCGCAGGAAGGGTCATCCACGTTGAGGCATTCATTCAGATCAGCTGCTTGGTCGCTACCGATCCCGAAGGCCGCGACACCTTCATCTCCGGCCCGCCACGACAACCGTCTTCAGACCGGGCCACCCTACGCTCAAGTCTGAGAGCCGACTGGGGTGCTGGAGGCTACGTGGGCGAGCGCGCGAACGACGTTGTCGAGGATGTAGTCCAAAGGTCGCGAAACGTCGTCAGTGAGCCATAGGTCGAGGGTGGTGTCGTACACGGTCACAGCGAGTCGCCCGGAGATGTTCGCATCCAGGGGGCTCAGGCCCCGGCGAGTAAATGCGGCGGTGGCGGCTGTGTGCAGGATGGCGAGTTTCCTAAGCTCGCGCTCCTGGAGGCCCTCGTCAGAGTGGACGATGGTGCGTCGGATGAGGAACTCTTCACGGAACTGCTGCACCCGGGGGATCACGACGGTCTTGAGGCCGGTGTGGATGACTTCCATCGGGCTGAGCGCAGGATCCGCGTCCTGGAAGATCTGCTCGACGACGCCAGGGAGTTCGTCCTCGCCGGCGAAGAGGACCTCTCGTTTGTCCGCGAAATAGCGGAAGAAGCTGCGCGTGGTCAGCCCGGCGCGCTCTGCGATCTGAGGCACGGTCGTCGTGGAGAACCCCTGCTCCAGGAAGAGTTCGAGCGCTGCCGCGTGCAGTCGTCCGGCAGCACCTGGGGCCCATCGAGTCATGGCCACAACCTACTTGACAACACGCTGTGTCATCCCCCAGTCTGACGACACGGCGTGTCATCGGGTGCGTTGCTGGTGAAGGAGAAGAGATGTCGAACGATCAACGCCCGGTCCTGGTCATTGGCGCCACCGGGTTCGTCGGCCGCCGAGTTGTCGCCGCGTTGCAAGCGAAGGGACGCACGGTGCGGTGCCTGGCGCGAACGCCGGAGAAGGCACAGGACCTGGTCATGGATGGCGCGACCGTGGTACCGGGCGACATGCTCGATCAGGGTGCTGTTGACCGTGCGGTCGAAGGGGTCAGCGCGATCGTCTTCTGCGTGCACACGATCTCTCCCCAGGGAACGGCTGGCAAGGAGCAGGACTTCATGGATGTGGAGGCTGAAGGCCTTCGCCACGTCGTGGCGGCGTGCACGAAGTTCGGTGTCACCCGGGTGTTGTACGTGACCTCGATCGGGGTGGCAGAACACGCGACGAGTAGTTGGTTGCGGGGCCGATGGCAGACCGAGCAGGCGCTGTTCCAGAGCGGTCTGGACGTGACGGTAGTGCGGCCCGGGATGATCGTCGGACGAGGCGGCGACGGGTTCAGCGTCGTCGCCCGCGGCGCGACGAAGGGGTTCGCGATGGCGATTGCGGGGCCCCGGCAGAAGTTCCGCACCATCGCGGTCGACGACCTCGCCTCCGACCTCGTCGACCTCATGGACGAGCCCAACGCCGCGGGTAAAGCTTTCGAGGTCGGGTCCGACGATGTGCTGACCATGAGGGAGATGACGAAGATGGCCGCGACCTCGATTGGCCGGAAACCCGGCGTCATCCTCTTCATCCCTGCCGGCCTCATCCGGCTGCTCGCGCCCCTGGTCGAACGCGTCGGGAAAGTCCCGCGCGGCGCGATCTCCGGGTTCGTCGGCGATGGAGCCCGGGAAGACATGATCGGGAGCCCGGCCGCGTTGCGGACGATCCTCGGGCGGGCCGACCGACCGTTCCTGCAAGCGATCGACGGGCAGCTGCTCTGATGGGCGCCACCAACGCCGCCCAGCCCGCTGCGGAGAAGCATTCCGCTCTATGGCTTGATTCCCTGAGAGGTTCGCTGCGGGTGGGGGAAGCGCCTGTCCCCGCTCCCGGGCCGGGCGAGGTGGTCGTTCGGGCTCGGGCGGTCGCAGTGAACCCGATCGATGCGATGGGCGGCATTGTCCGCCGCGTCGTCCTGCCCTGGCTTCGTTACCCCGTCGTGCTGGGGTCCGACGTCGCGGGCGACATCGTCGCCGTCGGCCCATCCGTTACCGCTCTGAGGGTCGGCGAGCGGGTGGTGGGGTACGCGGTCGGGGTTGAGAAGAGTTGCAACAAACCTGCCGAGGGAGCCTTCCAGACTCACGTCGTCCTGAAGCAGCACTTGTGCTCGCCCTTGCCTGACACGGTCTCGTTCGAGGAGGCCGCTGTGCTTCCGCTCGCGCTCACGACCGCCGCCGCCGGCCTGTTCGAAACTGACCAGCTCGCCTTAATTGCTCCAACCTCAAGGGCTCCAGAACGTGCCGAGACTGTTCTGATCTTCGGCGGTGCAACGAGCGTAGGGATGAACGCCATCCAGCTCGCCCGGAATGCCGGCTACGACGTCATCGCCACGGCGTCCCCCCGCAACTTCGGGCTGCTGCAACGCCTCGGTGCCGGAGTCGTCGTCGACTATCACGACCCCGATGTCGTCGAGCAGATCATCCGACACCTCCACGGGCGACACCTCGTAGGCACACTGGCCATTGCCAGCGGCTCCCCGCGACAGGCGATCACCGTCAACGCGTCGACGAGCGTCACCGGAACACAGCGGGTCGCGTCCGCGCACCCCACACCGGATACCAGGATCCGCGGAGCGTTAGCACGCCGTCGAGGAATCCAGGTGTCCGCCATCTGGGGTGGCACCCCGAAAGATACCCCGGTCGGCCCGGCCATCTGGAACGGATTCCTCCCCGTCGCCCTCGCCGAGCGCCGATATCAGACCGCGCCCACACCGCTCATCACCGGCCATGGTCTCGATGCCATACCAGAGGCTCTGAAGCGACTCCGGAAAGGAGTAAGCGCAGAGAAAATCGTCGTGACGCTCTGAACTCAAGCTCCGATCAACCGCATGAAGTGGCTCTGCGGATGTATGCGTGGACTCGTGCTCGTCAGTAGGGGCGATTTTCTGATCCGGTAGCGCTCGAACGTTATGAGCCAGGGCGGGCCGGCGGGTCTTCTCGATGGTGAGGTTGAAGCCCTACCCAACGTGCCAATGGCATGGCTTCGCCCCGAGCGCTCATCGGCGCGATCGTCAACGTCCCACACTCGACGGATCCGGTGACGCCGGTGCGGCGACATGAGGCGGAAAGACACAGCACGGTTGACTTGGGTGCGGAGCGGCGGATGGCCACCGTCCCGCCTCCGTCCTGGCTCACGGTGCCTCGAGTCAGTCGAGGTGGTAACGCGTCTCGCTGAAGGGCTCGCCGTTGCCGAATGCGAAGATTATGCTCGGTTGGACGAAGTAGGTGTGGGTCGCGCTAGAACGCATGCGATCCGCCATCCCGTGCCAGGTGCCGTCTTCGCGTGTCAGGTGCCAGCCCATAGGCCTCCTCGAAGGCCGTGGCGATGGTCTTCAGTCGTTCCTGATCGGCAACCAGCGAGGCGGTGCCCTCGATGACGTAGTCGTACCCGGGTCAATGTGTTGGTGCCCGCTGTCAGGATGCATTTCCGATTGCGGGAGAGGTTCTTCGCCTGGCGACATATTCCGGCGCGAGCGCGAGCAGGGATCGCCGTAGCAGAGCGCGAATCTGGTTGGCTTCGGGACCGATGCCCGTAGGCGGATCCACAATCGGGACGCGTGGTCCCCTTTGGTCGCATTCCGTGAGCTCAATCCAGATGCCGGAAACGGCCGCAGGCCACCGTCGAAAGAGCGGCGGTCGACCGAGGGGCCTCTCGACTGTGATGACAAGGCGCCTTGACAGCCAGAACATGTTGCATCAGAGTTCGCGGCATGACAAACAACCTTGACAGCGCGACTGCCAGTACCGGGGACCGGGCTCGTGCCCGTGCCTTCCAGCGGGACTTCTGGCCTGGCATAATCGGCTACGGCCTCGTGCTTGCTGCTGTGCTGGTGTGGGGCCACCTCGACGGCGACAGCCCTTGGCGCTACCTCTGGGCGCTGCTCCCCGTGATCCCGGCCGGGTGGACCGTGCGCGCCGTCCTGCGCCACATCCACCGGATCGACGACTATCAGCGCCAGCTACTGCTGCGGGGTCTTGGAGTCGGCTTTGCGACCGCCATGATCGCGTCCCTGACGTTGGGGTTCCTGGGCATCGCGGGCCTTCCGATGCGCCTCTCCGGCTGGGTCATCTACGGCGCTGGCATGCTCGGCTGGATCGTCGGCGCCCACTTCGCCCTCAAGCGGTGAACAACGAACTCAAGACGCTGCGAGAAGGCCACGGCTGGAGCCAAGGCGCCCTGGCCGACCAGCTCCAGGTCTCCCGGCAAACCGTCAATGCGCTAGAGACCGGCCGCTACGACCCCAGCCTTCCACTGGCCTTCCGCATAGCCGGCCTCTTCGCCCGACCCATCGAAGCGATCTTCCACCCGGACGACGAACAGAGCCTTACGTCTCTGGCTCAAGACGGCGATGTCCCGTGAACGATCCCCTTGCGAGAACTGATCACGCGAGAGCTCAGGCGCGCGGCACGCCGAGATCGTCGCCGTAACACGTTCGGTTACCGGCGAAGCGCTCACCCCACCAGGCAGAATCAGGCCCGCGACGGCGCAGTTACGGTGGTGCCATGCCAGACACGTTTGCCGAGTTCAATTCTGCAGTTGAAGACGTTCCGAGTGGAGTTGGCTGGGCTCGGTTGGCTGCGGTCCAGGCGGAGTTCTCCGCTGAGGTGACCTACCTCAACACGGCATCAATGGGGTTGCCGCCGCGCCGCTCCCTGCAGGCGTTGCAGGAGGTTCTGGGGCAGTGGCAGGCAGGGACCGCGACCTCACCGGACTACGACGCTCCACTCGGGTCTGCGCGTGTTGCTTATGCCAAGTTGGTTCGCGTGCCCACATCGCGGGTGGCCGTCGGCAGCCAGGTCAGTGTCTTCGCGGGCCTGGTTGCGGCGTCATTGCCCGAGGGAAGCGAGGTCCTCACGGTGCAGGGCGAGTTCACCAGCATCGTGTTCCCGTTTCTGGCACAGGCTCGGCGAGGTGTCACGGTGAGGCAGGTGCCCCTGGACGACCTTGCTGAGGCTGTTACGGCAAAGACCACGCTGGTGGCTGTGTCCGCGGTGCAATCCGCTGACGGGCGCCTGGCTGACCTCGATGCTCTGACCAAGGCATGTGCCGCTTCGAACACCCGGATCCTGTTGGACACGACGCAGGCCGTGGGGTGGTTGCCGGTGGATGCGAGCCGATTCGCCTACACCACCGGTGACGGCTACAAATGGCTCCTGGCGCCGCGGGGCACCTGCTTCTTCACCGTGCAACCCGACCTGGCCGACGGACTCATTCCACACACCGCGGGCTGGTACGCCGGTGCCGACCCCTGGGCCAGTATCTATGCTCAGGACCTGTTGCTCGCCGGTGACGCTCGCCGCTTCGACGTTTCTCCGGCGTGGCATTCTTGGGTTGCACAGGCGCCCTCGTTGGACCTGCTTGCCGAGGTCGGCCCGACCGTCCTGCATGCCCACGCCCTCGGCTTGGCCAACCGGTTCCGCACCGCCGTAGGCGTGGAGTTGGGTGACTCGGCGATCGTGAGCTTGTCGACGGATCCGAGCGCGGCTCATCAGCTGAAGCGTGCGGGTGTCATCGGCAGTGTTCGCAGCGGCCGACTGCGGCTGGCATTTCACGTCAACAACACCACCGAGGATGTCGACCGCGCCGCGGACGTCCTGTCCGGTCGTGTTCAGACCTGACACGCGATGACGATCAACGTGCTGGCCTGACCTTCGATGACGGAACGCCCTGCGGTCCCGTGATCGGGCTTCTCGCCGCCGCCCTGATCGTCCCGTTGCCCGATCCCTACGCGGACATCGCTGCCGTTCTCCTGGCGATGTGTGCGTGGACCGGCTGACATGTGATCCATCCGCCAGTGCGCTCGTGCACGCTGGGCCTTGACAGAATGCGTCCGTGCGCATCACCCCACCTGTCGTGGAGGAGCTGGGAGACCGGCTCGCGACGCTGGGTTGGGTCTCCGATCTGTTCGTTGGGGGATCGGTGGCGACAGACGACTACACGCCTCGCATCAGCGACATCGACCTTGTCGCACTCGTCGATGGGCCGGTTGACACCGCGCGGCAATCGACGCTGACGACGCTGCATCGTGCCCTCGACGATGGGATAGCCGCGGACCTCAAACTTGGATGCGTCTACGTCGAGGATGCGCAGCTGCTCGACCTCCGGGCTTTGCACCCAACGTGGACGCACGGATCGCTCGTCGATCGAATCCTGTCCGGCGTTGCCAGAGCTGAGCTCGTGCGCTATGGCTACGCCGTCCTGGGACGCTCGCCACTCGATGTGCTGCCGGTGATGAGCGACGACGACGTGCGGGAAGCGGCGCGCGCCGAGCTCACGGGGTACT